>Ga0207428_10000190_pt1 | contig 85215 bp, 76 predicted proteins | sample RhiMethybrSRZTD1_FD_187600 | JGI IMG/M metagenome (GOLD analysis project Ga0207428, IMG submission 187600) | Populus rhizosphere microbial communities from Tennessee, USA - Rhizosphere MetaG P. TD hybrid SRZTD1 (SPAdes) (version 3) | ecosystem: Host-associated > Plants > Roots > Rhizosphere >... | reverse complement strand
CGGTCACTGTCTGGCGACGCCCCGAGGAGTAACCACAGGGTCAACCGCCCGGCGCCACTGTGCCCCCGGCTGCGTGTACGCGCAGGGCGCTGCATGGAGATATGCAAAGTTTTGCGGCGCATAGGGTCTCTTCCCGAGGGAACATTCCATGAAACCAATGACATACGGATGTTGAGCAGAACGGCACGAGAGTTGCGTTGAGATCACGGCGGGAGGATCTGTACCATGCGCCGTATCGCCACGTGGCTCATCGCGGTCGTTGCGTCTGTTGCGCTTCCGTTGCAGGCAAGCGCGATCTCTGTGGGGATCGATGAAATCATCGTCCAGGGCGGCGGGGATTCGTCGGTGCTTAGCGGGACGGCGAATTTTACCGTCTCGGGTAACACGCTGACTGTCATCCTCGCCAACACATCCTCCGGGCCGACGGGTGGGACGGCGGCGACCAACCTCCTGACCGGAATCGGCTTCAACCTTCCGACCGGTGTCACGATCGCGAATAACGGCGCCGTCAACCAGGTGGCGATCACGTCGGGGTCGTCGGCCATCAACTTCACGCCGCCCGTCGCTGACTCGACGTGGGGCGCCGGCAACAATCCGACGGCGATCAACAACATCACGGTCGGTGGTGATGTCAATGCCGCCGCCGCGACCCTTCAAGCCTTCATCGACTTCGATCTCGCCGGCGTATCTCAGCCGCCTGCGAACGTCGACGGGCCGAGCTTCGGCATGTCGAATATCTCGGACACCGGTGGCCTCTCGGCGGTGAGGAACTCGCTGACACTTACCCTGGCCCTTGCCGGGGCCGTCCCGGGAGACTTGCTCAGCAGAATCGATAACGGCTGGGTGGTTCTGACCTTCGGGTCGCCAAACACGTCCCGGGTGCCGGAGCCCTCCTCTCTTCTGCTGGTGGGTGCGGTGCTGGTCGGTCTGGCGGGCGTGTCGATTCGGAAGCGCAGCGCGAAGGTGTTGCCGATCGACTCCTGAGCCACACGACTTCAGCGACCACGGGCCGAGCGCCAGCACAGGTGCTCGGCCCTTTTTGTTAGAGCGTCTGCCGTCACAGGCCGCAGCTGTTGCGGCACGCTTGACAGCCGCCCGTTCGACCGCGCACAGTCCCCGTCGAATCGACTGAGGCGCGGCCGGTGTCGTTCGGCCGCCGCAAGGAGACAGAGCGATGGCCATCCGACTCGTCGTCACGATCACCGCGGCGCCCGGCAAAGGGGCTCAGCTGGCCGAAGCGTACAAGGGCCGCTGCGCCGAGGTCATGAAAGAGCCGGGCTGCGAGCAGTTCGAAGTCTTCCAGAGCGCGGTCAATCCCGACCGCCTGACGCTTCTCGAGCGCTGGGCCGATCAGGCGGCGCTGGACGCACACGCGAAGCTCAACAGCACGCGGCCGCCGCTGCGCCCCGAGCTTCGCGTCGGCAACGGTGAGCGAGAGGATTACGAGTACCGCCGGACGCGCTAGCTGTGAAACTCCATCGCATCGACGTCCACCATCACCACACGCCACCGGCATACGTCGCCGCGATCACGGCCCGGAACGTGCCCGGGCCGGTGCGCGACTGGACGCCCGAGAAGTCGCTCGCCGACATGGACGAGGCCGGCGTCGCGACGTCGATCACGTCCATCACGACCCCGGCCCTGCGCTTTCTGGAGGAGGCGGGCGCGGGCAAGCTGGCGCGCGAGTGCAACGACTACTCCGCCAGGTTGGTCGCCGACGGCCGGGGCCGCTTCGGCATGTTCGCCGTGATGCCGATGCCGTACGTCGACGGCACGCTGCACGAGATCGCCTACGCGCTGGACACGCTCAAAGCCGACGGCATCGCGCTGCTCACGAGCTATGGCGATAAGTGGCTGGGCGATCCAGCCTTCACGCCGGTGCTGGAGGAGCTGAATCGTCGGCGCGCGGTCGTGTACACGCACCCCACGACCGCCAACTGCTGCGGCAATCTGATCCCCGACGTGCCCGAGTCGATCATCGAGTGGGGCACCGACACCACGCGCACGATCGCGAGCCTGGTCTTCAGCGGCGCCGCCGCGCGGTTCCACGACGTGCGGCTGATCTTCTCGCACGGCGGCGGGACCTTGCCGTTCTTGACGGAGCGCTTCGTGCGCCTGCCTCAGATCAACAAGAACCTGGCCGCGCGCGTGCCGAACGGCGTCGAGGCCGAGCTGAAGCGCTTCTACTACGACACCGCGCAGGCCGCGCACCCGTATGCGCTGGCGTCGCTGACGAGGCTGATTCCCATCTCGCAGATCGTCTTCGGGACCGACTTTCCGTATCGGACCGCGATCGACCACGTGAAGGGGCTCGCGGACTACGGCTTCAGTGCCGGCGATCTGCAGGCGATCGATCGCGACAACGCACTGCGGCTCTTGCCTCGGTTGAAGGCCTAGACCCCGCCTAGCGGGTCGCGGCGCTCGGTGGCGACGCGGGAGCCTCGCTGCGGGGCTTTTGCAGCGCCGCCTCCAGCGCTTGCACGCGCGCCCGCAGCTCGTCGATTTGCTTCTGCAGCGTTTCGTTCTGCGCTTTCAGCCCGCCGGCCGCATTGATCTGCGCCGCCACCCATGCTTCGATCGGGACGGCCGGCGTCACGGAAGCCCGGGACCCGGTGCACTCGCCCTGTTGAGCCGGGCCCATCCCGTTGAGGCTCAGGATGGTAAGGGGCGGGCAGCCGAAGACCCGGAACATGTTGGTCCCGCCGCCGGTGTAGAACGAGAGCGCTTGTGCGTCGCTGCGTGACGGCAAGAGCAGCGCAGCACCGCCGGCGATCAGAAGCGCAGCGAGACGGAATTGATATCGCATAGACCGCTCTCCTTTTCGGCACGCGGCACACCAGGGTTGAGGGTGCCCCATAAGATACAGGCCTCGGCGAGGCACGCCAGGTTCGCCGTAGAATACGCGGATGCTGGAAATTGGCCTGGCACTCGGCGGACTCGTACTCGCAATCCTGGCGTACCTCCTGGGTGTACGACACGGCAAGAAGGTTCGAGACCACGATCGGGCCGTGGCCGCCGAGCACGACGCCGATCATCGGATCGACCGAGTCGTCCAGCGGTACACGACCCGTGTTCGCACCAATCAGACGGGGGCGCTGCACGGCCTGCTCGTCGCAGGTGTCAAGAACCTCCGATCATCCGAGGAGATTCGGCTCGCGCGAGAGCGCGCGACGGCCCAGACCGGCCACGATCCGCTGCGTCAGTATTCGCTGGATGGCCTGAACTTGAAGGAGCTCGTGGACGCATGCGAGTTCGACGAGATGTCGATCAAGAACGATCGGGAGATCCTGGCACGGTACGGCAAGCGATGAGCGCCTGGGTCGCTATCAGCTGCGCGCGGCCGCGAGCCGCTGCGCGCGTAGCGCCGAGCGGCGGACCTTGCCGTCGTCGCCGCGCAGTGGCTCGCTCACGAACTCGTACGTGCGCGGGCGCTTGTACTTCGTGAGCTTCGCGCGCAGGAACTCCTCGAGCTCGGCGGGAGTCAACGGCGCAGCCGCCTGCACGATCGCGTGGACGACGTTGCCATACTCGTCGTCGGGTAGGCCGATCACGCAGGACGACGTGACGGTCGGGTGCTCGTCGAGAGCCGATTCGATCTCGGCGGGATAGACGTTCGCGCCGCCGACGAGGATCATGTCCGTATCGCGGTCGCTCAGATACACGTAGCCGTCCGCGTCCTTCCAGCCCATGTCGCCGAGCGACTCCCAATTGCCCGGGCGCGATTTCGGCTTCGCGCCGATGTACCGGTACGACGGCGGCTCGTCGAGGCCGCGGCGCATCCAGATCTCGCCGACCTCGCCCGGCGGCAGCGCGTTGCCGCTCGCGTCCAGCACGACCATCTCGCCCAGGATCACGCGGCCGACCGAGCCGCGGTGCGCGACCCACTCGTCGCCGGTGACGAACGTGATCGCCTGCGCCTCGGTGCCGCCGTAGAGCTCGAGGATGCGCTCGCCGCCGAGCCAGTCGATCCACGCTTGCTTGAGCCACGCCGGACACGGCGCGGCCATGTGGAACAGCACACGGAGCGAGGAGACGTCGAAGCGCCGCCGCTCGCGCTCGGGCAGTCGCCAGATACGGTGCATCATCGTCGGCACCGCGTAGATCCAGTCGACCCGGTGTTGCTCGATCAGCGCCAGCGCCGCGGTGGCGTCGAACCGCTCCATGATCACGACGCGATTGCCGCGAAGCAGCGCGAGCAGGGACGTTAGGAACGGTCCGTTGTGGTAGAGCGGTCCCGTCACCAGGTTCACGCCGTCCGGCGGGATCCGCAGCAGATTCGCGAAGCCCTCGACCGATTCCCACGTCGCGGGCTGAGTGGCCACGATGAGCTTCGGCCGACCGGTGCTGCCGCCCGACGTCGGCGCCTTGAACGACGCGCCGATCAGCGGCGGCAACGGATCCGACGACAGCGAAGCCTCCGGCTGGAAGCCGCCGGGTATCGTCGTGCGGCCCGGCGTTTCGGACGGATCGACGCCGACGATGAGCGAGGGCTTCGCGAGGTCGATGATCGCGCGGCGTTCGGCGGCAGGCAGCCGCGACGAGATCGGCTGCGGCGTCGCACCGAGCTTCCACACCGCGAGCACGGATTCGAAGAAGTCGATGGAGTTCGGCAGGCCGATCGTGACGAACGAGTTCGGCGTGACGCCGAGCTTCTGGTAAGCGCGCGCAAGCCGGTTCGTACGCGCTTCGAGCGCGGCCCGCGAAATGGTGTCGGAGCCGCACGTGAGCGCCGCACGATGCGGGGCGACGTGCGCGAGGTTGCCAAGGACGCTGCCGAGCGCGGTCTCGCTCATCGGGTCACTCCCGCGCAGCGCGCTACGATGCGCGCACGGCGTCTTTCCCCCAACGGCGGCGAAGCGCCGTGCACTCGGCCTCGCGCACGCCGGTGGTGAGGGCGAGATCGTAGCCAGTCATCCGGCAGAACGTCTCGACCGAGTAGGTACCGAGATCGGTGCGCTGGAGGGTAGCGTGCCGGGTGCCGAGGACCAACCGCGCGATGCCCACGAGCTTCATGGCGCCCGCGCACATCGGGCACGGCTCCATGGTCGAGTACACCGTGGCTCCCGCCAGCCTCGCGACACCGTGCTCCCGCGTCGCGCGTCGCAGGGCATCGAACTCCGCGTGCCACGTCAGGTCGCGCTCGGTATTCTGCCGATTCTGGCCTGTCGCCAGCACGACGCCGTCGCGCACGAGGACCGAGCCCACGGGCCAATCGCCCCGGACAAACGCGTCCTCCGCCTCGCGCAGCGCCTGGTCCATATAGTCGGCGTCGGTCACGGCGAGATTGTACTTCGGAGGAAGAGTCAGCGGAGATCGCGCGCCCAGCCCAAGCGCGCGGGACGAGAGTATCATCGTGGGACCCGCGGCGGCAGCCGACACATGAAGGAGGTGCCCGCGATGGCGACGATCTCGAAGGTGAGGACACCGCGCGCGCTCGCGCGGACGGCGCAGTGGGCGGAGCCCGGCTCCAAATCGGCGGCGCTTTTCGCGCGCGCCCAGGGCGTGCTGCCGGGCGGCAACTCGCGCACGACCGTCTACATGGCGCCGTACCCGCCGTACGCCGCCGCCGGGGAAGGCTCCTGGATCACCGACGTCGAGGGCGACCGCCGCCTGGACTGCTTGAACAACTACACGGCGCTGATCCACGGCCACGCGCACCCGACGATCGTCGAGGCGGCCACGCGCCGGCTCGCGCAGGGCGCGTCGTTCCCGATGCCGACGCCCGAGGAGATCGACCTGGCGGCGCTCCTGTGCGAGCGCCTGCCGTCGGCCGAGCGCGTGCGCTTCACGAATTCGGGTAGTGAGGCCGTGATGATCGCCATCAAGGGCGCGCGCGCCTTCACGGGCCGCCCGAAGATCGCGAAGTTCGAGGGCGCGTACCACGGCTCGTACGACTACGCCGAGGTCAGCCTGGGCTCGACACCAGAGAACTGGGGCAGTCTGGCGGCGCCGGCCAGTACCGCGTACTCGAAAGGGACGCCGCCGGCGGTGCTCGAGGACGTCGTGGTGCTGCCGTTCAATCACACGGAGCAAGCGGTCGCACGCATCGAGCGCGAGGCCCGACACCTGGCGGCGGTACTGGTGGATCCAGTTCCCAACCGCATCGGGCTGGTCCCCGCTCGGACCGAGTTCTTGCAGGCCCTCCGCGATGTGACTCGCGCGCACGGCATCGTGCTGATCTTCGACGAGGTCATTTCGTTCCGGGTCGGGTACCACGGCGCCCAGGGCGCGCTCGGCGTGACGCCCGATATGACCACGCTCGGCAAGATCATCGGCGGCGGCTTCCCGGTGGGCGCCGTCGCCGGACGCGCCGAAGTCATGGCGGTGTTCGATCCCACGCGGGGCGGGACGCCGCCGGCGCCGCATGGCGGGACGTTCAACGCGAACCCCGTGACGATGGCCGCGGGCCTGGCCGCCATGCGGATGCTGACCCCCGATGCCTACGCACGGCTCGCCGAGCTCGGCGTAAAGCTCCGCGCGAGCCTCGACGATTGCTTCAAGCAGGCGGGCGTCCCCGGACGCGTCGCGGGTCTGGGCTCGCTATTCCGCCTTCACGCGGTGGACCGCGAGCTCACCGACTATCGGAGCACGCGGGCGACACCCGCGGAGAACGAGCGGCTCGTCCGGCTGGTGCGGCGACTCATGGAGCACGGCGTGCTCATGTCGATCACGGGTCTCGGATGTCTCTCGACGCCGATGGGCGACGCGGAGCTCGAGGGCCTCGTGGAGACGTTCGCCGCGGTCCTCGAGATGGAAAAGAACGCGTGAGCCGCTTCCGCGTCGCGGTCGACATCGGCGGCACCTTCACCGACATCGTCTTCCTCGACGCCGACGGGCGCCTGCACATCAAGAAGGTGTCGTCCAGCGTCGACGACTATGCCCGCGCCATCGTCGACGGGCTCCGCGAGGTGTTCGACGAGACCGGCCTCGGCGGTCGCGACGTGATCGAGGTGCTGCACGGCACCACCGTCGCCTCCAACGCTCTCCTCGAGCTGCGCGGCGCCCGCACGGGGCTCATCACGACCAAGGGGTTCCGCGACGTTCTCGAGATCCGGCGCCTGCGCATGCCGCGCCTCTACGATCTCACGTGGGAAAAGCCGCCAATGCTGGTCGAGCGTCGCTTGCGGATGGAGGTGAGCGAGCGCATCGACGTACGCGGCGCGGTCCAGCAGCCGCTCGACGAGGCGGACGTCGAGCGCGCCCTCGACCGGCTGATCGCTCAGGGCATCGAGGCGCTGTCCGTGTGCCTGCTCAACGCGTGGGCGAATCCCGTCCACGAGCAGCGCATCAAGGCGATCGTCGCGCGACGCGCTCCGAGCCTGCTCGTGTGTCTCAGCAGCGACGTGCTGCCGGAGATCAAGGAATACGAGCGTACCTCGACCACGGTGATCAACACGTACGTGCTGCCGATCGTCCGCCGCTACCTGGCCACCCTGCGAGCCGGCCTCGATGGTATCGCCGTGCAGGGGCCGCTTTTGATCATGCAGTCGAACGGTGGATTGATGACCGATACCGCGGCGGCGTCGATGCCGATGCACATCATCGAGTCCGGGCCAGCCGCGGGTGTCGTCGGGGCCCAGGCGCTGGCGCGGCGGATCGGGTTCGACAAGCTGATCACGTTCGACATGGGTGGCACCACCGCCAAGGCCTCGATCGTCGAGGACGGCGCGGTCAGTCGGGCCACCGAATACCAGGTGGGCGGCGGGATCATGCACGGCTCGCGGCTGCTCACCGGAAGCGGCTATCTCCTGCGCGTCCCCGCCATCGATCTCGCGGAGGTCGGCGCCGGCGGCGGCTCGATCGTCTGGCGCGATGCCGGCGGTGCCTTGCAGGTAGGCCCACGGAGTGCTGGGGCTTTCCCGGGGCCGCTCTGCTACGACCTCGGCGGCACCGAGCCGACGGTCACGGACGCCAACGTCGTTCTCGGCTACCTGAACCCGACGGCGCTGGCAGGCGGCGCGGTGAAGCTCAACGCGGCTCGCTCCCACGAGATTTTCCAGGAGAAGGTCGCGGCGCCGCTCGGCCTACCGCTCGCCGAGGCGGCGTACGGAGCGCACCTCATCGCGGCGTCGAACATGATGCGCGCGATCCGTGCGGTCTCGAGCGAGCGCGGTCGTGACCCGCGTGAGTACGCGCTCTTCGCCTTCGGCGGCAACGGGCCGCTGTTCGCTGCCGGCATGGCCCGGGCGCTCGAGATGACGCGCGTCATCGTTCCGCCTGCGCCAGGGCTCTTCTCGGCCTTTGGCCTGCTCTACTCCGAGGTCGAGCACCACTACGTCCGCACGTGGCGCCGGCCGGCGCGTGGCCTCGATCCCGCGGAGCTGAACGGGGCGTTCGGGCGTCTGGAGGATGAAGCGCGCGGTCAGCTCGCCGCGGAGGGATTCAGCGGCGCGGCCGTTCGCATATCGCGCTCCGCTGACTGCCGCTACCAGGGGCAGTCGTTCGAGCTGACCGTGCCCGTGACGGCGAGCGCGACGATCGAGGAAGCGTTCGGGCGCGAGCACGAGCGTACGTATGGACACCGGGCCGGCGCCGACGAGCCGGTCGAGATCGTGAGCCTGCGCGTCGTCGGCCAGGGGTTGAGCGATCGGCCGCGCGTTCCCGAGCGCGTGCAGATCGGCCGCGGCGCTGGCACGCTCGGCGGCTCACGGCGAGTCTACTTCGGTCAGCGCGACGGCTGGCTCGTGACACCCGTTCTGTCGCGCGGCGATCTCGCAACGCCGCGCGAGGGACCGGCGATCGTCGAGGAGTACGACGCGACGTGCGTGGTGCCGCCCGGCGCCAGAGTTGCGCTCGATGTCTCCGGCAACATTGTGATGGAGGTCTGAGCGGTGGCCACGCGGCTCTCCGATCCGATCGGCTTCGAGCTGTTCAAGAACACGCTCCTCTCGATCGCCGACGAGATGGCTCTTACCATCTTGAGGACCGCGTATTCCGGCGTGCTCAAGGACAACATGGACTACTCGACGGCCTTCTGCGACGCACAGGGCCGGACGGTCGCGCAGGGCCTGACCTTGCCCGGCCATCTCTCCTCGTTCCCCGATGCGCTCGCCGCCACGATCCGACACTACGGCGACCGTATGCGTCCGGGCGACGTCTACGCGCTGAACGATCCGTTCGAAGGCGGCATGCATCTGCCCGACGTGTTCATCCTCAAGCCGATCTTCCACGAGGGCCGACGCGTGGCCTTCGCCGCGACCATTTGCCACCAGACCGACATGGGCGGTCGCGTGGCTGGCTCGAACGCATCGGACTCCACCGAGATCTTCCAGGAAGGCCTGCGCATCCCGCCCGTCAAGATGTACGACGCCGGTGAGCCGAACGAGACCTTCTTTCGCATGCTGGAGAAGAACGTTCGCATGCCCGTGCGCGTGGCCGGCGACATGCGCGCGCAGCTCTCGGCCTGCCACATCGCGGAGGAGGCGTTTGCGCGGCTGATCGCCAAGCACGGCGTCGAGCAGGTGTCGGCCTACATGGAGGAGATCCTCGACTACACCGAGCGGCTGACGCGCGCGGCGATCGCGGAGCTACCGGACGGCGAGTGGGGCTTCACCGACTGGATCGACGACGACGGGATCGACTTCGGCACGCCGATCCCGCTCACGGTTGCCCTGAAGAAGCGCGGCGACCAGATGACGGCGGACTGGACCGGCACGTCGCCCCAGGTGAAGGGCGCCATCAACAACACGCTGTCGTTCACGCGCGCCGCGACCTACACCTGCATCAAGTCGGTCCTGCCGCACGAGATCCTCTGCAACGCCGGATTCTACCGGGCTATCGACGTCATCGCGCCGCCGGGCACGATCGCCAACGCGGTGCCGCCCGCTGCCTGCGCGGCCCGCGGGCTGACCGGGTTCCGCATGGTCGACACGGTCTTCGGCGCGCTCGCGCAGATGCTGCCCGATCGGGTGATCGCGGCCTCCGAGGGCGGCAACACCGGCGTCAGCATCGGCGGCTATCACGCCGACCGCACGCCGTTCATCTTCGTCGAGTTCATCTGCTCGGCGTGGGGCGGCCGGCCATGGGCCGACGGGCTCGACGGCAACGCCAACCTCTTCGCGAACATGTCGCTACCCTCCGCGGAGGTGACCGAGACCGAGCAGCCGCTCGAGATCCTGTGCTGCGAGCTGATCCCCGACGTGGGCGGCCCCGGCCTGCATCGCGGCGGGATGTCGATCCGCCGATCCTACCGTCTCACGGAGGACGAGGCGGTGCTCCAGGTCCGCGCTGATCGTCACACGTTTCGTCCGTACGGCCTCTACGGTGGCGCGCCGGGCAAGCCGTCGCGCAACCGCCTGATCACCGACGGCCGCGAGCGGGAGCTCACGGCGAAGGTCACGATGACGCCGATGCGTCGCGGCGACGTCTTCATCCACGACCAGCCAGGGCCCGGCGGCTGGGGCGATCCGCTCGAGCGCGATCCGGTTCGGGTGCTGCGCGATGTGGGCAACGAACTGGTCAGCGTGGAGTCGGCGCGCGATGACTACGGCGTCGTGCTCGACTGGTCCGGCTCAGTAGTGGACGAGGCCGCCACGACTCGACGGCGCACCGAGCTGCGGGCCGCGCGGGGCTGGACCACTTCGCCCGTCGTCAGCCGCTGACCGCGGCGCGCTCGCCGTGCGACACCCTCCTCGCGCGGTCTGCTAGACTTCCGCAAGTCATCCCAACCGAGGTCCCATGCAGCTGATAGGGCTCACAGCCGTTCTTGCTCTTGTCTTAGCGCTTGCGCCGTTCACCGCATTGGCGCAGCAGCAGACCGAGCGCGTATACCGAGTCGGGTTCCTTACCCTCGGAGGTCATCCCTCGCGGCATGGAATGTGGCAGCACCTGCTGGATGCGATGCGGGCAATGAACTACGTCGAGGGTCAGAACCTCGTCGTCAAACTGGGCCTCGCCGAGGGCAGACCCGAGCGCTTGCCCGGCCTCATCGCCGAGCTCTTGCACGCGAAAGTCGATGTCATCGTGACGACTTCTACGCAGGAGACCGAGGCGGCGAAGAAGGCGACGTCGACCATTCCTATTGTCATGACTCTTGCGCCCGATCCGGTCGAGAAAGGGCTCGTGAAGAGCCTGGCGCGACCCGGAGGTAACGTGACGGGCCTGACGACCCTGGCTCCGGGCACGAGCCAGAAATTGATCGAGCTTCTGCGCGAGGCCGTGCCGTCGGCATCGCGATTGGGAGTGCTGCGCACCGGCGTGAGCAGCCCGTTCCCCGCCATCCAGCGGGAACTAGAGACAGCTGCTCAAAAGGTCGGAATCACCCTGGTGTACGTCGAAGGAATAAAGACCGCGAATGATTTCGACCCGGCCCTCGCCCGAGCGAAGAAGGCCGGCCTTGGAGGCATCGTCGCTCCTCTCGGCGCGTTCACCTATGCGCACCGCAGAGCGGTGGCGCAGTCCGCTCTCAAGCACCGTTTGCCCGGAATCTACCGGGTTCGGGACTTCGTCGAGGAGGGTGGGCTGATGTCGTACGGCGTCAGTTTCGTCACAGTGGGGCGGCGCGCCGCGTACTTCGTGGACCGGATACTTAAAGGGGCCAAACCCGCCGATCTTCCGGTCGAAGAGCCCACCCAGTTCGAGCTGGTGATAAATCTCAAGACGGCGAAGACGCTCAATCTCACGATTCCTCAGTCGTTGCAGGTCCGTGCCGACGAGATCATCCAGTGAACTACGACCTCCAGCATAGCGACCTGACCACCGTGCTCGTGGAAGGTCGCTTCGTCGCCGACGAGACAAAGCGCGTGTTCGGTCACCTCTCCGCCGAACAAATCAACTGGAAGCCGGGCCGGGACGAGTGGAGCATCGGTCAATGCTTCGACCACCTGATCATCGCGAACCGGCAGTTCCTGACGATCATCGAAGGAATCCGGCAAGGGAGGAGACGGCGGCGAGCCTGGGAGCGCGTACCGCTGCTGCCGCGCTTTTTCGGGAAGCTCCTGATCAGGACGCTCCGCCCCGATACAGGGCGCAAAGTGAAGGCGCCGCGTGCCCTCAACCCATCGATCAGCCAAATCCCTGCGGCAATCATCACGAGCTTTGTCGAGCAGCAGGCTGTACTGCTCCAGCTCATGGAAGGAACCCGCGGGCTCGAGCTGGAGCGCATCACGATCACGTCACCGGTGGCTCGGCTCATCACGTACAGCCTCATGGATGCGTATCGTCTTATCGTCGTGCATGAGCAAAACCACTTCGTCCAGGCGAGCCGGCTATTGCGGTTGGCCGGGTTTCCCGCAGGAGGCGTAGTGTGCAGATAGGCCTCGACATCGGCGGCACGTTCACCGATATCGTGGCGCTCGACCGCGATGGGCGACTCGTGCTCACGAAGGTGCCGAGCACCCCGAAGGACTTGCTCGAGGGCATCGGCGCCGCCACGCGCCGCATCCTCGACGTTGCGGGCGCCAAGCCCGGCGACGTCGAACGCTTCATCCACGGCACCACCGTCGCCACCAATGCCATCCTCGAGCAGAAAGGCGCGGTTACCGCGGTCCTCACCACCGCCGGCTTCGAGGATGTGCTCGAGCTCGGACGGATGAAGCGCTCGCGCATGTACGACCTCGCGATGGATCCCGAGACCCCGACGTTCCTGGCGCCGCGACGGCGGCGCGTCGGCGTGCGCGAGCGGCTCGACGCGAAGGGCCGCGTGCTCGTGCCGCTCCACGAGGACGACGTGCGCGAGGCGATGCTGGCGCTCCGCGCGCAAGGGGTCTCGGCCATCGCCGTGTGCTATCTGTTCTCGTTCGTCAATCCCGTCCACGAGCAGCGCACGCGCGAGATCGTGGCAGAGCTGGCGCCGGAGATCAGCGTGTCGCTCTCCTCGGAGGTGGATCCGACCTTCCGGGAATACGAGCGCCTCTGCGTGACGGCCTTCGACGCCTATCTCGGGCCCGTGGTGAAGCGCTATCTGGCCGGGCTCGCCGACACCTTGCGCGGCCTCGGTGTGGGCGCGCCGCCGCTCATCATGCGATCGCGTGGCGGCATCGTGTCCGCGGCGCTGGCGGCGCGGGAGCCGGTGACCTTGTTCCTCTCCGGTCCTGCGGGCGGCGTGATCGGTGCCCGCTTCGCCGCCGAGCGCTCGGGCGTGCGCGACTTTGTCTCCCTCGACATGGGCGGCACAAGCAACGACGTGGGCGTGGTGCGCGACGGGGCGCCCCTGCTTGCCGGGGAGGGAGCAATCGGTCCGTATCCTGTGCGCACGCCGATGGTCGACGTGAACACCATCGGTGCGGGTGGCGGCAGCATCGCATGGATCGACGGCGCCGGCGGGCTTCGCGTCGGTCCGCGCAGCGCCGGCGCCGAGCCCGGTCCGGCCTGCTACGGCCGCGGTGGCGACGAGGCGACCGTGACGGATGCCAGCGTGATCCTCGGCTACCTGAACCCAAAGCGCTTCGCGGGGGGCGCAATGACGCTCGACGTGGCCGCGGCCGAGCGCGCCGTCGCCGCGATCGGCCAGCGGCTCGGCCTGGATCGCGTCGCCGCCGCCGCCGGCATTCACCGCGTCGTGAACGCGCGCATGGCGGACCAGATCCGTCTCGTCACCATCAAGCGCGGCTACGACCCGCGCCAGTTCTCGCTGGTTGTGCTGGGCGGCGCGGGGCCCGTGCACGGCGCCGCGCTCGCCGCAGAGATGGGGATGGCCGAGGTGCTCGTGCCCGAGGCGCCGGGCGTGCTCGCGGCCTTCGGTCTCCTCGCGGCAGCGATCGAGCACCACCACGCGCGCACCCTGCAGGCTCGCACCGACGTCGCCGACCTGCGAGTCGTCAACGACTGCCTCGCCGACCTCGACGCCGCCGGCCGCGCGCGCATGCGCGAAGAAGGCGCGCCGACAGGCGAAGTACGGGTGGCGTATGCGGCCGACATGCGCTATGTCGGGCAGGCGTACGAGCTGGAGGTGCCGATCACCGCGCCGCTCACGCGCGAGCGCGTCGCCGAGGTGGTCGCCGCGTTCCACGCCACGCACGAGCGGATCTACGGCTACGCGCGGCCGCAGCAGATCGCGGAGTTCGTGAACTTCCGGGCGGTCCACACGTATCCGCTGCCGCGGCCTCAGGTGAAGCCGGCGGCCAGGGCGAGCGGGACTTTGGCCGACGCCCGCATCGGCGAACGCCGCGCGTACTTCGGCGGCTACGTGCCGACCACGATCTACGAGCGGGCGCGGCTGCCGCTCGGCGCGCGCCTGGCCGGACCGGCCATCGTCGAGCAGGACGACACAACGACCGTGATCCCGCCCGGCGTGACCGCGCTGGTCGACGACGCCGGCAACCTGCGACTTCGGAGAGACCGATGACGATCGATCCGATCCTCCTCGAGGTCTTGCGCAATCGTCTCGACGCCATCGCCGACGAGATGGAGCTGACGCTGCTCAAGAGCGCGGCCTCGCCCATAGTAAAGGAAGGCCTCGACGCCTCCGCCGCGCTCTTCAATACCCGGGGCGAGACGATCGCCCAGGCCGCGGCGATCCCCATCCATCTCGGCGCGCTGCAGTTCGCGGCGCAGCGCATCGTGCGCGCGTTTCCGCGGGAGCGCATGCGAGAGGGCGACGCATTTCTGTTAAACGATCCCTACGACGGTGGCACGCACCTGCCGGACATCACGCTCGCGGTGCCGGTCTTCGCCGACGGCCGCGCGGTGGCCATGGCGTGCACGATGTGCCACCACCAGGACGTCGGGGGCCGCACCCCCGGTAGCGTGCCGACGGATGCGACGGAGCTCTATCAGGAGGGTGTCATCATCCCGCCGACCCAGCTCTTCCGCTCGGGCGAGCTGGACGAGAACGTCTTCCGCCTCCTCTCGCGTAACGTGCGCTTGCCGGAGATTTTCACCGGCGACCTCATGGCGCAGATGGCGGCCGGGCGACTCGGCGGGCTGCGGCTGCGCGAGCTGATTGCCGCCCACGGGACCTCGACGGTGACCGCGTACATCGAGGAGCTGCTCGACCGGGCCGAGCGCCTCACGCGCCGCCAGATCGAGGCCATCCCCGACGGCGACTACGGGTTCGAGGACTGGCTGGACGACGACGGTGTGAGCATCGGCCAGCCCGTGAAGATCGCGGTGACCTTGCGGGTGCGCGGCTCGTCGATGACGTTCGACTTCACGGGCAGCGACCCGCAGGTGCGAGGTCCCTTCAACTCGGTGCCCGCCTCGACGATGTCGGCCGTGTACTACGCGGTGCGCGCCATCTCCGACGCGTCCATTCCGAACAACGGCGGTTGCTTCCGCGCGGTGGACGCGGTGCTGCCGGAGGGCACGATCGTGAACCCGCGGCCGCCGGCGCCGGTGAGCTGTCGGACGGCCACCATCAAGCGCATCGCCGACACGATCCTCGGCGCGCTGGTGGGCGCGCTCCCCGGCAAGATGCCGGCGGCGAGCTCCGGCACCTTGCTGGTGATGGCGTTCGGCGGCCGCGACCCAGAGTCCGGCCGCCAGTTCGTGGCCAGCGAGCTGGCCGCGGGAGGGATGGGTGCTCGTCCCGACAAGGACGGGATCGACGTCATCGAGACGGACGTCTCGAACTGCATGAACATCCCCGTCGAGTCGGTCGAGATGAACTTCCCGCTGCGGATCCCGCGCGCGCGGTTGTGGCGCGATTCGGGCGGCGCCGGGCGCTTTCGCGGCGGTCTCGGCCTCGAGAAAGTGTTCGAGGCGACGACGACCGACGTGATGGTCTCCCACCGCGGCGAGCGCTTCGGGTCGTCGCCATGGGGCCTCGAGGGCGGCGCGCCGGGCGCTCGCGCCCACGCGTTCATCGTGAGGGCGGACGGCACGCGCGAGACCTTGCCATCCAAGAAGATGATCGTTCTTCACCCCGGCGACCAGCTGTGGGAATACATCGCGGGCGGCGCCGGCTACGGCGACCCATTGGATCGCGACCCTGCGGCCGTGTGCGCCGACGTGCTGGACGGCAAGATCTCGCCGCAGCTGGCGCTCGAGGCCTTCGGGGTTGTGTTGACGCCGGACGGCGCCGCCGTGGACGACGTGAGGACGAAGGAGACGCGCGAGCGACAACGCGCGGCCGATAAGAAGGCGTCGTGACGCCGCGCCTGGAGGCCTTTCGGCAGGCGCTGCGTGCTTATGGCTACATCGAAGGACAGAACATTCTCATCGAAACCCGTCACGAGAGCAGCAATCTCGGGCGGCTTCCTGAGCATGCGGCCGAGCTGCTCGCGGGAAAACCTGACGTGTTCGTGGCGGTGACGACCAACGCTGCTCAAGCGGCAAAGAAAGTTGCTGGATCCATTCCGGTCGTCTTCATGGGCGTGACCGACCCTGTGACGGCAGGCCTGGTCGAAAGCCTGGCTCGACCGGGGAGAAATGTAACGGGCGTCACCAACATGGCGGCGGTCCTCACCGGCAAGCGCTTGGAGCTACTCAAGGAAGCAGTGCCGCAGGTTTCCCGGGTCGCGGTGCTCTGGGATCCCCAAGCGCCGGGCTCGGTACCCCAATGGGAGCAAAGCCAGCAACCGGCACACGCGCTGGGTATGCAGCTCTATTCGATGGAGGTAAGCAGTGTCGATAGGTATGAGCCCGCGTTCAAAGAGGCGGTCAATGCTCATAACACTACTATTTGGGTCACGCTGAATCCGTTGGCCAATTCGAATCAAAAGGTCATTGCCGACTTGGCGATCAAGCATCGCCTACCGTCGATATGTGCAAGGTCGGATTACGCCGACAATGGTTGCTTGATAGCCTATGGACCCGGTTACAGCAATGAGGGCAAAGACGGCGCTCGTTACGTCGACAAGATTCTAAAAGGGACCAAGCCTGCTGACATTCCCGTAGAGCAGCCGACCAAATTCGAGCTGGTCATCAATCTGAAGACGGCGAAGGCTCTTGGCCTGACGGTCCCACAGGCACTCCTCCTGCGAGCTGACCACGTCATCGAAATAGCCGGGCTCGACCGGCGCGAACGTTATTTGCGCCGGCTCAGCGTCGCCAGGATCTGGAGCAGCGTTCCGAGAATGAGCGCGGAGAGCTCGATGATCCCGAGGATCGTGTAGAAGTCGTCGGGGCTCTTCAGCCGGAAGCTCAGGCTTGAAGTGCTCCACCTGCCGATCTTCATGTCGGCCGGAATCTGGAACGGCATCCCGACGCAGAACAGCAGGACGACACCGACGAGGTTGAGGAGTAGGCCGAGGATATTCATGCCCGCTGCTGGGCGCTTGACCCCGCTTGTGCGGGAGACTGCTCGCTAGCCTGTCGTATTTGGTGCCGAAGCGGGGACTCGAACCCCGACACCCTTGCGGGCACTAGACCCTGAATCTAGCGCGTCTGCCAATTCCGCCACTTCGGCCCGAAAAGCGTGAGTCATAATACCTTTCAGGCATGGCAAGTCAAGCAAGCAAGGAGTCTCGCGATCGCGCGATCGCGACGAACCGGCGGGCCCGGCACGAGTACGAGATCCTCGAGACCGTCGAGGCCGGCATCGTGCTACGGGGCACCGAGGTGAAGTCGCTGCGGGACGGACTCGTCAACTTCAAGGACAGCTACGCGTCGTTCCGGAACGGCGAGGGGTGGCTTCTCGGCTGCCACATCAGCCCCTACAGCCACGGGACCGACGCGAACCACGATCCCGAGCGCGACAGAAAGCTCCTGCTTCATAAGAAGGAGATCGCCCGGCTGGGCGGCAAGATCAGCGAGAAGGGCCTGACCATGGTTCCCCTGCGTCTCTATTTCAAGGATGGGCGCGCCAAGGTCGAAATCGGGCTGGCGCGGGGCAGGAAGCTCCACGATAAGCGCTCGGCCCTGCGCGAGCGCGAGGTTCGGCGCGAGATGGACAAGGCTGCCCGCGGCGCTCGACGCGGCGCGTGGTAGTGGTATAATTCCGATAAATCGAGAACTTCAGGGGGGCGACAGGTTTCGACGGGGATCATTGACGTCCAGGCTGCGTCTCGAGGTTTCTCTCCCCTCGTTAATAAGAGAGAACGGTATAGCTGCCAACACACAGCTAGCTCTGGCGGCCTAACACCCGTCAGCGTCCGCCGGCTCGAGCCATCAGGGACCGGGAACGGACGTCATATTCTGGTGGCTGGCTCCGAACCTAGCCTCAGGGGAGGGGCGAGAATTTGAGGCTGGCCGCGCGGTGATCCGGCCGATTGGAGCGCCGCGTAGCGAGAAGCAGTAAAGTAGATCGGCTATCGACGTAGACGCCTGCGGCTGAGGGTTTCCGGACGTGGGTTCGATTCCCACCGCCTCCACCAAATCTCAACGACGCTGACTCGTCTTTGACCGCGCACGACCGAGCAGCCGTACTGTTCGACTTCGGCGGGACCCTGGACGCCGACGGGCTTCCCTGGAAGGAGCGGGCGTTTCGCCTGTTCCGCGACGAGGGCGCCCCGGTGAGCCGTGAGCGCTTCGATCCCGCGTTCTACGCCGCGGACGACGCGCTCGTCGGCACGCTGCCCGCGACGACATCGCTCCAGGCGACGGTCGACCGTCTCGCCACCGGCGTCGCGACGGCGCTCGAGCTTGCCGACCACGCCATCGCCCCGCGGGTCGCGCGGCGGTTCCTCACCGACGCGCTCGCGACCCTTGAGAAGAACACGCCGCTGCTTCGCGAGCTCGCCCGCCGCTACCGGCTCGGCATCGTGTCCAACTTCTACGGAAACCTGGCGCAGGTGTGCGACGATGCCGGTATTCGTTCCCTGTTTGGTGTGCTCGTCGATTCGGTCGATGTTGGGTGCACGAAACCGGCCCCGCAAATCTTCCAGCATGCGCTCGACGCGCTCGGCGTCTCGGCCGCGAAGGCGATCTTCGTCGGCGATTCCTTGCATCGTGACATGGCGGGCGCGCGCGACATCGGCATGCGCCACATCTGGCTCGTCGGCGCCGAGCCGCCCTCGGGGCGCGCGTGCTGTCCTGACGACCGTCAGATTCGATCGCTGCGCGAGCTCGAGGCCATCCTGTTATGAGCGCGCGACTGGCCGGCGGCATCATCGCCGCGGGAGAGGGCAGCCGGCTGCGTCAGAGCGGCTTCGCGATGCCGAAGCCCATGGTGCCGATCGCCGGCGTGCCGCTGATCGAATCGGTCATCCGCAACTTCCGCGCCGCTCGCATCGGACCGCTCGCGATCATCGTGAACGAGCAAGAGCGCCCGTGCGTCGACTGGGTGCGGCACCGCTTCCCCGACCTCGAGGTCGAGTTCATTGTGAAAACGACTGCCTCGTCGCTCGAGAGCTTCGGCGAGGTGATCCGGTGTCACCCCGGCGGCCGCATGCTCGTCTCAACGGTCGACGCCTGGTGCGTCGAGGCCGACTTCGTGCGCTTCATAGAGGCTGCCGTCGGGCGCCCCGCGGACGCGACGGTGCTGGCCGTCACGCCGCTGGTCGCCGACGAGAAGCCACTGCGCGTCGTGATGGCCCCAGACGGGCAGGTGAAGGCACTCGGCGGCGACGCCGGCGACCTGGTGACGGCCGGCATGTACCTGGTGCCCGAGACCGTGCGCGGGCTGACGCCGCCGCCGGGACTCGGACGGCTGCGCGAGTTTCTGTCCTGGCTGGTGCGCTCGGGCGCGCCGGTCTTCGGCGAGGTCATCGAGCAGGTCGTCGACGTCGATCGGGCGGACGACGTCGCACTTGCGGAGACTCTCGCCTTGGCGGGACGGGTATCATAGATCGGTCCAGGAGGCTCGAGTGAGCAAAGCGTGTTGGGGGATTTTTCGCGAATCGACCCATTCGCCGGGCCGCGAGTCCGACGATAGTGAGATCTTGCGGCTGACCGGGAAGCACCTGGAGGCGAAGGGCTTTCACGTCGAGCTCAAGACGGCCGACGAGGTTACCGAGACCGACGAGGGCTGGCCGCGCTTCGTGTTCCTCATGTGCGAGCGGCTCGAGGTGCTCGACCGGCTGCGCGCGCTCGAGGTGAGCGGCGTGCCCCACGTGAACTCGCCGCGCGCCGTGCACAACACCTATCGTGACCGGATGATCGCCGTCCTCGACGAGGCCAACGTGCCGTTCATCCCGAGCCGGGTTGTCGCAACGAGCGAGAGCCCCGAGCCGGGCGCCTTCCCGCTCTGGGTGAAGCGCGGCGACGTCCACAACACGCAGGAGGGCGACGTCGTGCGCGCGACGACCGCGGGCGCCGTCGAGGCCGCGCTTCGCGGCCTGGCGCAGCGCGGAATCAAGCGCGCCGTGCTCCAGCCGCACGTGGAAGGCGATCTGATCAAGTTCTACGGGATCGGCGCCGGCGGCGGGCCGCATCGCGAGCCGCCCTGGTTCCGCTGGTTCTATCACAAGGACCAGAAGCTCTCCGGCAACCCGATGGACCAGCGCGCGCTGGCGCGGCTCGTGCGCCGCGCGGCCGCAGCACTCGGGCTCGAGGTCTACGGCGGCGACGCGATCGCGACGGCGACCGGCGAGCTCGTGCTGCTCGACGTGAACGCCTGGCCGAGCTTCGCGTTGTACCGGGACGAGGCCTCGGCGGCGATCGCGTCGTACCTGGCTCTCCGCTTCTCGGGAGCAAGGCGGTGAGCGACCGGCGTGAAGTTGGGCCGCGCTCGCAGAAGATCGTCGGGCAGGAACGAAAGCACCTCGCCTCGGGCTCTCAAGGCTTCTCGCTCTACGCCGGCCTCGCGATGGCGCGCGGGGTCGACTGCACGCTGATCGACGAAGACGGCAACGAGTACATCGACTTCATCGCCGGCATCGCGGTCGGCAGCATCGGCCACTGCCATCCACACTACGTCGAAGCGCTCAAGCGCCAGGTCGAGCGGATCACCTTCGGCAGCTTCACGACCGAGACCCGCGCCAAGTTCCTCGACCTGCTCTCGTCCGTCACGCCCGAGGGGCTCACGCGCATCCAGATGTTCTCCGGCGGCGCAGAAGCCGTCGAGGCGGCACTGCGCCTCGCCCACGCGGCGACCGGCAAGAGCGAGGTGTTGAGCTTCTGGGGCGGCTTTCACGGCAAGACCGGCGGGGTGCTGCCATTGCTCGGCAGCGAGTTCAAGCATCATCTCGGTCCGTTCATGCCGGGCCGCTACTCCTCGCCGTACGCTGACTGCTATCGCTGCCCGCTCAAGCTGAAGTATCCGGATTGCGGCATCGCCTGCGCGGAGTTCGCGCGCGACGTGATCCGCTACCAGACGGCCGGCGAGATCGGCGCGATCATCGCTGAGCCGATGCAGGGCACGGCGGGCAACATCATCCCGCCCGCGGGATTCCTGCGAGCGGTGGCCGCCATCGCGCGCGAGCACGACGCGCTGTTCATCTCGGACGAGATGATCACGGGGTTCGGGCGCACGGGCGCCATGTGGGGCTGCGACCACGACGGCGTCGTTCCGGACATCATGACGGTGGGCAAGGGCGTGGGCGGCGGCTATCCGCTCTCGTGCGTGATCTCGACCGACAAGATCACCTCGTCGAAGCCGTGGGCCAATCCGAGCGCCAGCTCGTCGAGCTACGGCGGCAGCCCGCTCGCGTCGGCGGCCGGTCTCGCCGCGCTCGAGATCATCCTGAAGGAAGATCTGGTCAAGAACGCCGAGCGCGTCGGCAAGGTCATGCTGGCGCGACTCGAGGCGCTGAAAGAGAAATATCGCTGCGTCGGCGAGGTGCGCGGCCGCGGCTTGATGCTTGGGATCGAGCTCGTGCGCGACCGGACGACGAAGGAGCCCCTCTCCAAGACCGTGACCCAGGCGCTCTATCAAGAGTGCCTCCGCCGTGGCCTCGTCGCGATGACCTACGCGCCTTCAGTCCGCATCAACCCGCCGCTCACGATCAAAGAGGACGCGGCGCTGGCAGGGTTGGCGATCCTGGACGAGGCGCTCGGAGTCATCGTGAGAGACCACGGGCTCCAGTAGGATGCAGCGCGGCGCGATCATCGGCCTGGGCAACGTCGCCCTCCACGGCCACCTGCCCGGCTGGCGGCGTCGCCGCGACGTCGAGATCGTCGCGGTCACCGACGCCCGGCCTGAGCAGCACGCGCTCGTCTCGGCTCACGCGCCCGGCGCGCGCTGGTACGCGACGGCCGCCGAGCTCCTGGCCGAAGCGTCCGTCGACTTCGTCGACATCTGTACCCCGCCGAGCAGCCACGCGGAGCTCATTCGCGGCGCGCTCGAGCGCGGCCGTCACGTGCTCTGCGAGAAGCCGCTCGTCAGCGCTTCCGGCGATCTCGCGGCGCTGACGCAGCTGGCCGAGCGGACCGGTCGCGTCATCCACACGGTCCACAACTGGCATCACGCGCCTATCGTGCGGCGCACCGCGGAGCTGATCCGCGAGGGCCGCATCGGCCGCGTCGAGCACGTGATCTGGCACACCCTGCGCACGCGACCGGCCTTGGCCGGCGACGAGCGCAGCGGCAACTGGCGGGTCGACCCGGCCATCGCAGGCGGCGGCGTCCTGTCTGATCACGGCTGGCACGTGTTCTATGTCGTGCAGCGCTGGGTCGGCGAGCAGCCGCGGTCGGTCAGCGCCAGGCTCGAGCGGCGCCGGCACACCGCGTGGAACGTCGAAGACACGGCCAGCGTGCGGGTCACGTTCCCCGAGGCGACGGCCGACATCCTGCTCACGTGGGCGTCCGATGTCCGACGGAACTGGGCCGAAGTCGCCGGGAGCGAGGGCACGCTCGAGCTGCACAACGACACGCTCGTCTTGAAGAGCAGCGGCCCCGACGCCGATCGCTCCTGGTCCTGCCCGCCGCCGATGTCCGACGGCTCGCATCACCCGGACTGGTTCGACGCGGTCGCGAGCGAGTTCCTCGCCGAGACGACGGGTGCGGCGCCGCGCGGCGCCAACCTGGTCGAGGCGCGCCTCTGCGTGGCGCTGGAGCAGGCGGCGCGCGAGTCGAGCCGCGCGGGCGGGCGCCAGATCGCGCTCGCGGGAGCAGGGATCTGACGACCGCTGTGGCCGTGTCGGTGAAGTCAGCGGAGAGCCTGCTGCTGGTCGTGCCGCCCGAGCCGGGAACCGCGACGAGCGTGTCGCCCGACACCGTCGTCGCGGGGCTGCCGCTTCTGCGCCGCATCGTGCTCGCCGGCTCGAACGCGGGGTTTTCCAGTGTGCTGGTGCAGAGCGGCCGCGATGACGTCGAGCGCCTGCTCGGCGGCACCGCCGCGCGTGCATTGACGGACGGCGGCGGCGTGGCTCGCGACGCGCGTCGCCGGATCGTGATTCTGCCGGCGAACGTCGTGCCCCAGGCGCGGTGGCTGCGCGCCTTGCGCGAGACCGACGTCGAGCCAGATCGGTTGTACACCGACGGGCAGGTCGCCGCGATCGTGGACACCGACGACACGGCCGGCGTGCTCGCGGCCGCGGCGCGCGCCCGCGGGGTCGGCGAGCTCCTGGCGGCGCTCCGCGTTCGGTACGACGAGGCCAAGCTCGAAGTCGACGAAGCCGGCCGGTTTCCGCTCAGCGAGCCGGCCGACGCGCGCTCGGCCGAGTCGTGGCTGCTGCGAAGCCTGATCAAGCAGCGCGAAGGCTTCATGTCGCGGCACTTCGAGCGAAAGATCTCGCTCGCGATCACCCGGCGGCTGGTGCTCACGCGCATCACGCCCGACGTGATCACGGTCGTGAGCGTGGCGGTCGGGCTCTTCGGCGCCGGGTTCTTTCTCTCGGCGGCCCCCGGATATCAGCTCATCGGCGCCTTGCTGTTCCTGGCCCACTCGATTCTGGACGGCTGCGATGGGGAGCTGGCGCGGCTCAAGTTCATGCAGTCGCCGCGCGGGGCGATCCTCGATTTCTGGGGCGACAACGTCGTCCACGTCGGCGTCTTCGCCTGCATGGCGGTGGGCCTGAGCTTCGCGCAAGAGGCGACGTGGCCGCTGTGGCTCGGCGCGCTCACGGTGCTGGCGACGCTCGGCGCCGCCGCGTCCCAGTCGCGGGACATCATGCTGGATACGACCGTCGGTGATTCCGGCTGGATCGCGCGGTTCGCCGAGGCATTTTCTCACCGCGACTTCATCTATCTGGTCATCCTGATGGCGGCCTTCGGTAAGGCGCACGGGTTCCTGATCCTGGCGTCGATCGGTACGCCGATCTTCCTCGTTCTTCTGCTCTGGGTCGGGGCGCGGCGGCGCGCCTGAGTCGCGGTGGCGGGCTTCGTCGACGTCCTGCTCCGAGGGCTTGCCCTGTGCGGCCAGGCGGTCGCCATCGGCGGCGTCTTTTTTGCGCTGCTCTTGCTGCGGCCGACTCTCTCGAATGGCGCGCCGGCGCGCCGGCGTCTCACGAAGAGCCTCGTCCTCACGGCGATCGGCGCCGCGGTGGTCGCCGGCGCTCAGACCCTGTCGCTCGGGGTTCAGATGCTCGTGCTCAGCGATGCGAGCACCGGCGTGCCATTCGCGGAGATTGCGAGCACCAGCTTTTTCCGCGCGGGAGTCGTGCGGATCGTCGCATGCCTGGGCATCGTGATCGGCTGCGCGTTTCTGGCCCGGCGCCCCGAGGGGCGGGTGTGGTGGCTCGCGCTCGCGGCGTCGACGCTGCTTCTCGCGGCGGGCAGCGCGTGGACGAGTCACGCGGCCGGGCGGCTCGGGCCCCGGGCCGTGCTGCTGGTGCTCGACGGGCTTCACCAGGTGGCGGCCGGCGTGTGGATCGGCGGGCTGCTTCATCTCATCGTGGCGGCCTGGTCACGCGCCGATTCGGGATGGTCGGCGCCGCTGCTCAAGCGCTTCTCGGCGATGTCGCTCACGTCTGTCGCGGTCCTGGTCGTTGCGGGCGTGGGGCTCAGCATCGCGTATGTCGACGGGACGGGCGCCCTCTTCGGCACGTCCTACGGCAGCATGATCCTCACGAAAGCGGCCGTGCTGGGTGGCCTCGTCCTGCTGGGCGCCGCGAACTTCTTCGCGGTGCGCCGCCTGCCGGAAGGCGCTGCCGCCGCGCTGCCGCGTCTGCGCCGATTCGTCGAGATCGAGTTCGGGCTGGGCGCTACGGTCATGTTCATCGCCGCGTCGTTGACCTCGTTGCCGCCGGCGGTGGACGTCGCGACCGACCGGGCGGCGCTCGCCGAGGTCGGCGGGCGGTTCCAGCCGCGGTGGCCCGTGCTCACGTCGCCGGACATCGCCGACCTGCCGGTGGACGACCGCAACGCGCCGCGCACGGACGCCGACCGGGCGTGGTCGGAGTTCAATCATCACTGGGCCGGCATCTTCGTGCTGATCATGGGGCTCCTGGCTCTCGTGCATGCGACGGGGCAGGCCGGGTGGGCGCGTCACTGGCCGCTGGTCTTCCTGGGGCTCGCGGGCTTTCTGCTCGTCCGCAACGACCCAGGAGCGTGGCCGCTCGGCCCGCTGGGGTTCTGGGAGAGCATGCGCTATCCCGAGGTGCTGCAGCATCGGATCTTCGTCGTCATCGTCATCGCGTTCGCGGTCTTCGAGTGGCTCGTCCGGACCGATCGAGTCCGGCTCCAGGGGGCGGCGCTCGTGTTCCCGCTGCTCTGTGCCGTCGGCGGCGGGCTCCTGCTCACGCACTCGCACGCCGGACTCAATCTGAAGGAGGAGTACCTGATCGAGGTGACCCACGTGCCGCTGGGCATCCTGGCGATGGTGACGGGATGGTCGCGCTGGCTCGAGCTGCGCTTGCCCGAGCCCTCGAGACGGCTTGCGGGTCGCGTCTGGCCGGTCGCGTTCACACTGATCGGCGTGGCCCTCGTCCTCTACCGGGAAAGCTGAGCTGACCTACCTCCGCGTCGCGCTGCTCGTGCTCGGTGTGGCGCTGCTCGCGGCGCTGGTCGTTCAAAACGATCCCGCCGCGATCCTGACGTCGATCGCCGACCTGTCGTGGCGCCTCGGCATCATCCTCGTCTTTCCCGCTGTCCTGGTCGCGTTCTTCGACACGCTCGGCTGGCGCTACGCGTTCATGCAGGAGAAGGTTCCGTTCTGGCCGCTCGCCGTCTCGCGGGTGGCCGGCGAAGCGTTCAACATGGCGACGCCGACCGCCGCGGTCGGCGGTGAGGCGATCAAGACCTGGCTCTTGCGAGGCTACGCACCGCTCGACGCCACGCTCGCCTCCGTCATCGTCGCGAAGACCACGATCACCTTGGGGCAGGGGGTCTATTTCCTTCTCGGCATCGTCGTCGCGTGGCACACGGGCTTGACCGGCTCGGCCTTGCTCTACGGCATGCTCTGGCTCCTGGCGATCGAGACGGTCGCGCTCGGGCTTTTCGTGCTCGTACAGACCCGCGGCATGCTCGGCTGGGGCTTGCGCGTGCTCGAGCGGCTAGGCGTGCGCCCTCCTCGCGGCCAGGAGACCGTCGGTCGTGTCGACGATGCGCTTGCCCAGTTCTACCGCAAGGCGCCGGGACGGCTGGCTCTCTCGATCGGGTTTCATTTCATCGCCTGGCTCCTGGGCTCGCTCGAGACCTGGTTGATCCTCAAATTCCTCGGCTTCGAGGTGTCGCTGGCCACGGCGACCGTCATCGAGGCGTTCGGGACTGCCATCAAGGTCGCGACCTTCCTGGTGCCGGCGAGCCTGGGGGTGCTCGAGGGGGGCTTCGTGGCCACGTTCGCGACCCTGGGCCTCTCGTCGACCACCGCCATCTCGTTCAGCCTCGTGAGGCGACTGCGCGAAGCCTTCTGGGTCGCGCTCGGGCTCGTTGCCTTCGCCGCGATGCGCCCCCGGGAGCCCAAGGCCCAGAACGGAATCGTGACGGAATAGCCGCGCTGGGGTCCTGCCGGCGCCACATAAAGCCTTTGGCAGCCGGTTCCATTGCTAGAATTGGCTCCCGATGAGCGCCCGATGCCTACTTGGCGCCGTGGTGGTGCTGCTGCTCGCCTCGACGAGCTGGGCGGTGCCGCCGTTGCCCACCGTGACTCACGACGGCCGCTCGTACGTCGAGCTGACCCGATTGGCCGCCTCGCTCCAGACGAAGGGAGCGAGCCCGGCGAAGGTCGTCGCGACGCCTGCGAGCACGCGGGCGCAGCTCCAGGCCGGCGGTAAGGTCGTCACGCTGACGCGGAACTGGTCCCAGGTGCTCGTCAACGGCAAGCCCGTCATGCTCGACGCGCCGGTGCGAGTCAAGCAAGGCAAGTGGCTGGTGCCCCAGTCGTTCGTCGGCCGCGTCGTCCCGACGCTGGTCGCCGCGACGCCGGCCGCGGGCTCGCCGCGTGTCGCGGCCGCGGCGCCGGATACGAGCCTCGAAGACGTTCGGGTCAGGTCCTATCCGTCGTTCACGCGGATCGTCGTCGAGACGTCGGCGGCCGTCACCCATCGCATCGAGTCGAGCGGGCCCAAGGAAGCCCGCGTGCGGCTGATCGGACTCGGCAGCGGTGGCCATACCCAGGAAATCGGCGACGGGCTCATCTCGGAGGTGCGCCTGGATCGCTCGGGAGGCGACGGGCTCCTGCGCGTGATCTACGAGGGCGCCGCCGGCAGCATCCGCGCCATCACCCTGACCGATCCGCCGCGCATCGTGCTCGACGTCGCGCGGCCGGTCGATCCGGGCGAGCGCCAGACCCGTGAGCAGATGACGCCGCTCAAGACGATCGTGCTCGACGCAGGCCATGGCGGTCACGATTCGGGCGCCACCGGGCCGACCGGGCTCATGGAGAAGGATCTGGTGCTGGACGTCACCCGCCGCGTCGCGAAGCTCGTCCAGGAGCGCCTCGGCCTCAAGGTGCTGCTCACGCGCGACTCGGACAATTTCGTCACCTTGCGCGACCGTACGAGCTACGCCAACCGCCAGCACGCCGACGTGTTCGTGTCGATCCACGCCAACGCGCATCGCGAGGCGGCGGCGGACGGGGTGGAGACGTATTTCCTCTCGTCGGAGGCCACGGACTCCACCGCGCGGCAGGTCGCGGCCGCCGAGAACGGCGTCGTCCAGCTCGAGCAGCAAGCAGGCCGCGGCGCCGGACCAGGGCTCGACATCGTGAAGGCGATCCTCTGGGATCTCGCGCAGTCCGAGTTCCAGGTGGAGTCCTCTCGGCTGGCCGAGGTCGTCCACGACTCGATGATGCAGACGCTGCGCATCTCGAACCGCGGCGTGAAGCAGGCCGGGTTCTACGTGCTGGGCGGTGCGGCGATGCCGGCGATCCTGCTCGAGATCGGCTTCGTCACCAACCCGCGCGAGGAGCGCAAGCTCAAGGACACGAAGTATCGGGACGAGATCGCGCGCGCGATCCTCGCCGGCCTCGCCGAGTACAAGCGCAACTGGGACCAGCGCGCGCGGGCGGCGGTCGACGCGCCGACCGCCACGCGGACGCGATAATGCCGCGCCCCGACGGCCGCGCCCCCGATCAGCTCCGCCCGATCACGTTGACCCGCGACTTCCTCCTGCATCCCGAGGGCTCGGTGCTCGTGGAGTTCGGCGCGACGAAGGTCATCTGCACCGCGTCGGTCGAGGACAAGGTGCCGCCGTTTCTGAAGGGGCAGGGGCAGGGCTGGGTCACCGCGGAGTACGCGATGCTGCCGCGGTCGACCAACACGCGGACCTCGCGCGAGAACCGCGGGCCGAGCGGCCGCTCGCAGGAGATCCAGCGGCTGGTCGGCCGCGCGCTCCGGGCCGTCATCGATCGCAGCAAGCTCGGCGAGCGCACGATCTGGGTCGACTGTGACGTGATCCAGGCCGACGGCGGCACCCGCACGGCGGCGATCACCGGCGGCTTCGTGGCCGTGGCGGACGCGATCGGGCGCGTGCCGGGGCTGCAGCCGACGTCGGCGATCCGCGACTGCGTGGGCGCGATCAGCGTCGGCATCGTGCACGGCCAGCCCGTGCTCGACCTCAACTACGTCGAGGATTCGGGCGCCGAGGTGGACATGAACGTCGTCATGACCGGCGCCGGCGAATTCGTCGAGGTGCAGGGCACCGCCGAGCAGGTGCCCTTCGGCCGCGCGCGGCTCGACGCCCTTCTGGCGATCGCCGAGGCCGGCATCCGTCGTCTCATCGGCCTCCAGCGCCGCGCTCTCGAAACGCGTGCCGAGCGCGTCTTCACGCTCTAGACCGCGCCTGGTCCTCGCCACGCTCAATCCCGCCAAGGGGCGCGAGCTCGGCGACCTTCTCGGCGACGTGCCGTTCGACATCCAGCTGCTGGGTGATCTGCCCGGCGCCCGCCTTCCCGAAGAGACCGGGGCGACGTACGCGGAGAACGCGCTCGTGAAGGCGCGCACTGCCGCGACGCTGACGGGTGCGTTAGCCCTCGGCGACGACTCCGGGGTCGAGGTGGACGCGCTCGACGGCGCGCCCGGGCTCTATTCGGCGCGCTTCGGAGGTCCCGGGCTCGACGATCGGGGGCGGCTCGAGCTCCTGCTCGAGCGTTTGCGCGGCGTGCCGATGGCGCGGCGGACCGCCCGCTTCCGCTGCGTCATCGCGCTCGCGGGCCCGGAGCGCGCCGAGCAGGTGGTCGAGGGCGTGGCCGAGGGGCTGATCGCCGAAGCGCCGCGAGGCAAGGGCGGATTCGGCTACGATCCCGTTTTCTTCTACCCGCCGCTCGGCCGGACGTTCGGAGAACTGTCGGATGAAGACAAGGCGGCGGTCAGCCATCGCGGCTTGGCCCTGCAGGCCGTTCGCCGGCTTCTCCAGTAAGAAGGCCCTCGCCCAGTGATAAGCTTTCTCACGACTTCGGGGTGTGGCGCAGCCTGGTAGCGCACCTGCTTTGGGAGCAGGGGGCCGGAGGTTCAAATCCTCTCACCCCGACCATTTTTCGCCTTTTGCTTCCGTCCATCACGATCGAAACTGCTCGGCGATCTCCTCTTTGGCTTTTTCCGGCGAAAGATGTCGATAAAGAGCGTCAAGATCTTTGGGATTGAAGAACACGCTGAGTACGTCATAGGCGAGTCTCGCGCGACGGTCCCTTGGACCGCCGTTCATATACTCGATGAAATAGTCATACAGAATGTTGGCGGCCTGCCTTCGGTGCACGCCCTGTGTCCCTTGGAGTTTCTTGAAGGCAGACTTTGCGCCTCGACCCATTTTGGCTACTAGCGACGATCCAGGGTCAGAGCCAAGCGCGGCTGAGCCGACTGCGACTGCGGCTACAGTTCCCACGCCCGCCGAGAGCAGTCCGGCAACCACTCCCGCGCCGACCCCAACTGCCGCAGCCGCCCTGCCCCCATATTTCGTCCCCGTCTTCCACTTCTCGGTGGTTTTCGCTTTTTGGTGAAGCCACTGCACGGCCTCTACGACGGAGGTGATCTCGGCCTTCGACCCAATGCTCTCCGGCGGGATGTTATGACTCAGCATGATGGTGCTGATCTGCTCTTCAACCGTGCTGCCTTTATGGGCGATAGGCATCGTTGAAGTCCCCTTTCGAATGATGTCGCTAGAAAGCCAACCGTTCAGGCTGGATTGGGACGCGACCGTACTATGGGTGACTCATCCTGTCAACGGCAGCACCTTCCGGGGTGATTGTGGGAAGTCGACTCGTGGGAGCCGGAAAGTCAAAGCCACTCCATTCGGGCCGGACGGGCACGCGTCTCGCCATATTTGTCAGTCAGCGGCTCCGGGCACCCCGCCGCAACTTATTGATTGTTCGAGAACTATTGGCGTGGCCGTTGTCTTGCTGTCGAACTGGGCAGGAGGTATCTGCCCATCAACCCGGTTGCGCGACGCTTCGCTCACGCGATGTACGCGGCCGCCGTCGCGGCCGCAGTCCTGGCCGGCGAGGCCGCGGCTCAGAATGGTCAGCCCGGCCCGCAGGCGACTGAGGGCTGGCTTCTGCTCGCGCCGCCCGCAGTCGCGGAGAAGCGCACGCTGATGAAGGTCTACTCCGCCGGCTCGGACGCCGAGGTGCAGGCGGCGGTCGCCAGCCTGCCCGACGACGATCAGATCCGGCTGGTCTCGAAGATCTACGAGATCCTCACGATCCCGACGCTCGCCGGCCGCACCGAGGCGCTCCTCGACGCGCTTCAGGATCACTCGGCGCCGGTATCCCGGTGGCGGCTCGTCGACACCTTCCAGTCCGCGGCCTCGTGCGAGTCACAGCGCCAGCACGCGCTTCAGAAGTTCGAGCACGCCGCGGCGCGGGTGCGCGCCTCGTCGCCCGACAGTGAGGAGCTCGCGTTCGAAGACTGGACCATCTTCGAAGGACTGGCGGCCTGCCGAGTGAGCCGCTGCGTGCCCGAGTCGGCTCTCGTCGCGCGCTGACCCGAACTTCCCGCCCGCGTTCGTCCCTGTCGTCCGCTCACGCCGTCCGGCTCGCGCGAGAAAAAATGTAACTCACCGCTTCAAGACGCGCCGGATCAGGCTAGAATGCCGACGGATGAGGATTACCGTCGCTCTGGCGTTGTCGGCTGCGCTGGTCCTCGTTGGCTCTCCCGCCCTTCCGTACAACTGTCCCGTCGTCATCAAGCAGGCCGAGGACACCATCAAGAAGGCTGAAGCGAGCAAGGTGAGCCCCGAGACGCGCCAGCTCATCGACGAAGCCAAGAAGCTCCTGGCCGAAGCCAGGGCCCACCACGAGAACGCCAAGACCAAGCGCGACCACGGCGACGCGGTCCGTAAGGCCAAGACCGCCATCGCCTACGCCGAAGAGGCCATCATTCTCCAGAACCCCTAGCGCGCCATTGGGTGAACGTCGCCAGCGTTTCGCCGGCAGCGTGGTCTTCATCACGGGCGCGTCATCCGGTATCGGCGCCGCCCTCGCTCGTGAATTCGCCCGAGAGGGCGCCGACGTGGTCCTGGCCGCACGACGCGTCGATCGCCTCGAGGCGCTGTCCGCCGAGATCGCCAAAACCGGGCGCCGCACTCTGGCGCTGGCGTGCGACGTTACCCGCGACGGCGACCTCGAGCGTGCCGTCGACCGGACCCGAGCCGCCTTCGGCAAGCTCGACGTCGTGGTCGCGAACGCGGGCTTCGGCGTGGCCGGCGCGCTCGAGCGGCTCTCGGTCGAGGATTACCGGCGCCAGTTCGAGACCAACGTCTTCGGCGTGCTCCGCACGGTCTACGCGTCGCTCGACGACCTCAAGAAGACCCGCGGCCGCCTGGTGCTCATCGGCAGCGTCAGCGGCCACGTCGGCGTCCCCGGCTCGTCGGCCTACGCGATGAGCAAGTTCGCCGTGCACGGGCTGGCGGGAGCGCTCGGCCACGAGCTCGCGCCCTACGGCGTCGCGGTGACCTTGATCAGCCCCGGCTTCGTCGAGTCGGAGATCCGTCAGGTCGATAACCGAGGCGTCTGGCATGCGGAGGCGTCCGGACGTCCGCTGCCGCCGTCGATCGTCATGGCGACGCCGACCGCGGCACGGAAAATCGTGAGCGCGGTCGCGCGACGGCGCCGCGAGGTGGTGATCACCGGCTTCGGGAAGGCCGCGGTGCTGCTCCAACGGCATCTGCCGGGCGTCCTCGCGGCCACAATTCGACGTTTCGGTATTAAAGGACGACGAGATCCGCGTTAATATGAGCGCAACGGCGCCGAGGCGCCGGGAGGGAGGAGAATGCGCCACTTCACGATCGACGGCTTTCGGGGATTCCGCTCGCGCTTCGATGACGCTCACCTGATCCAAGAGGTGCTCGAGGACGCGCCGGCGCAGCTCGGACTCAAGCGGGCGATGCCGGCCTTCGTGCTGCCGTACTACAACGGTGTCGTGCCCGAGGATTGCGGGATCAGCGCGTTCGTGTTCCTGGCGGGGGGGCATTTCACGCTCCACACCTTTTCGTTCCGCGAGACGTACTTCGCCGATCTGGTGGCCCCTGACGAGTTCGACCCGGCCAAGCTCCGGGCGCTGCTCGAGGCCGTCTTCCCGTGCGCCCTCACCAGCGTGCGCACCGTCGAGCGTCAGGACCTCAAGGACTCGGAGCCGGACGTCGAGAACGACTTCGGCCCGCACTTGTTCCTCAACATCGACGCGTACCAGGGACCTCAGGATCTCGACTCCCTGTTCCAGGTGTTCGATCGGCTCCCCGCCGAGATCGGCATGACGCCGATCATGCGGCCCTACGTCATCCGCGATACCACCAGCGACGGGCAGCCCGTGCTCAGCGCGCTGACGATGATCGCGGAGAGCCACGTGAGCCTTCACGTCTTCCCGCGCGAAGAACGCGCGTACTTCGACATCTTCTCGTGCCGCTTCTTCGACCGGTCGTTCGTCGTGCCGCGGCTGCTGGCGCAGTTCCCCGGTGGAAGTGTCCAGGAAGCGCTGGTCGCCCGGGGCAGCCGCTACCGCTATCTCCGGACCGAGCGGGCCGACGAGCACGCCAAGTCGCGCACCTGGCTTCCTCAGCGATAGGAGCGAACATGACTCTCGAGCCGCGTTTCGATGACCCGAACCTCGTCCGCGAACCGATGACCGTCATCGAGGACAGCGGGCGGGGCAGCGTCCTCTCCCTGCTCGGCCGGATGGGGAAGTCCGCGTTCCAGGGCCGGAAGCTCGGTGAGGCGTTCGAGGCCTGGAAGTCGATGATCGAGGGCGAGAGCCTGATCTGCCTGGGCTATGCGGCGTCGATGTCGAGCGCCGGGATGTGGCCGCTGATCACCTGGCTGGTCGAGCGGGGCTACGTCGACGTCCTGGCGTCGACCTCCGCCAACATCACCGAGGACCTGCTCGACATGATGGACGGCACGCGGGTTTACCGCGTGGACCCCGAGCACGTCGACGACGTCGCGCTCGCCGAGAAGGGCTACTACCGGTTCTACGACCACATCGTCTCGTCCAAGAAGTACGACCAGATGGAGACCGTCGTCACCGGCCGGTTCTTCGACGAGCTCGCCGACACGTGGCGCAAGCCGACGATCCCGACGGTGCGGCTGCTCTTCGAGCTGGGCAACTGGCTCAACGCCAAGGGGTTCCAGAAGTCGATCCTGGCGACGACGGCGCGCAACCAGGTGCCGGTCTTCTGCTGCGGGCTGCCGGACGGGCCGATCGGTGAGGGCTACAGCACCTCGCCCAAGGCCGACCAGGCGCCCGTCGTCGACTTCTTCAAGGACTACCGGATCGCCACGGACATCATGGACAACGCGATGATGTCGTCGCGCGGCACCTCGGTCGTCTTCCTGGGCGGCGGCGTCCCGAAGGACTTCCTGCAGATCACGGCGACCAGCGTGCGTACGCGCCACGGCAACGTAGACCCGACGCCCCACAAGGCCTCGATCCAGATCACGACCGACAACACGGTCTTCGGCGGCCTCGGCGGCGCCACCCTCGCCACCGAATGCATCTCGTGGGGCAAGGAGGCGCACGGCAGCGCCAACGTCATGTGCTTCGCCGACATCACGATCGCGCTGCCGATCATCTGCCAGGGGCTGGCCGAGCACTTCGGGCGCGGCCACCGGCGCGAGCGGCCCAAGCCGCTGAAGCTCGCCGAAGTCTTCTAGAGCGGAAGGGCCATGCAGCGGCGCGCTTTGCTGGTCGCGCTGGCGATCGTCCTCGTCGCCGCGACCGCGCAGGCGCAGGGATCCCGGCCGACCTCCGAGTCGTTCCGGATCGAGTGGGTGCGGCGCCCGCCGTCGATGCGGCCGGGCGTCGACGGCTACATCTACAACGAGTCGCGCTGGCGGGTCACCAACATCCGGGTCCGTGCGGTTGTCGTCGACGCCGCCGGCACCCCTGTTCGCGAGAGCACCGTCTCGGTGTGGGGCAACGCGGTGCCGGGCACGCGGACCTTCTTCGTCCTGCCGTCGATCGGTGAGGGCGAGATCTATCAGCTCACCGTCACGTCTTTCGACCTGATCTCCGAGCAGGGGCCTTAACAGCCGCCCGGCGGGGCCCAGAGCCCGCCCGGGTCGGCCCGCAGTCGGCCCTGCTCAGCGCGGCCGGAATCGCACGACCGTGTACCCGAGCGACGAAGCCTGACCCAGCCGGAGGCGCCGGCGCAGTCGGCGGCGGTCGGGGGCGCGCTCACGGACCGCGCGGCGTCGATCCCCCAGACGGCGCTCCAGGATGACCTTCACGCCGCGGACCCCTTCGAGGCGATGCTGGAGATAGTCGAATAGCGTGCGGTCGTGACGGCGCACCACGATCAAGAGCTCGATGTCGGGAAACGACAGGGAAGGAAGCGCCGCGAGCAGCAGCGCGGCGTGGCGCGGACAGTAGCCGTGAGTCTCCGAAGGATCGTCGAAGGGCGCCTTCTCACCGAGATCGCCGGACTTGCCCTCGACGCGGCACGACGCACAAATGATTTTCATCGCGATCCGACGACCTTTGCCTCCTGCGACGACGTTGCATACCTTCTATAATTCCGGAAAAAAGCGCCCCCGCCGCCTCGGGAGCACGACACTCTAGCACCTTCGCGCGCGCCATTCGAGCGCGTTCGCAGGCGGGCCGCGTCGTCGCGGTGTACCATGACATGACGATGGAGCTTCGAGCATGATCGACGCGCGTCGGATCGTCGGCACGACGTTCTTCGTGGTCGCGGCGTCCGTTTCCAGCGCGTGGGCGCAGGATGCCGAGGACTTCGCCATGAGTCAGCTCCGGCTGTCCACCGATCCGAGCATCGCCGGCGGCTGCGCGCGCATGGCGCGAGTAACGGACGATTCGCTCAAAGACCTTCGCCGAAAAGTCGTCCGGGCCGGCGGCAACACCGCCGTGCTGTCGTTCACCGGCGACAACCTCTCGATGATTATCGCCGACGTCTATCGCTGCCAGCCGGCGGCGCGCCGGCCGCCGAACGTGCCGCCGCCGCCTGCGGGTGCGCCGCCGCCGCCCCCGCCGCCGAGCGGCTCGTCAGCTCCTTCGTCGAGGCCGGCGCAGCCGCCTCCGCCTGCCGGGAGCCCGCCCCCGCCGCCTCCGCCGCCGGCCGGAAACCCGCCGCCTCCGCCGCCGACCCGCTAGCGCGCGGCTGTCGAGGCCCCTTCGATGGGTTAGCGCGCGACCCTCGACCCTCTGGGTCTATAGCGCTATCCTAGTGGCATGGGAATCTGGACGGGAGGCGGGGCATGAAGGCTCGCGTGTGGTTCGCGCTGATCCTGATCGCGCTGCTTCTGGTCGCGGTTCCGCTAAGCCAGGCGTGGGCCGGCGGCCGCGCCGGTGGCGGCGGGGGCTGGGGTCACGGGGGTCACGGAGGCCACGGCCATTTCCACGGCCGGGTGTTCATCGGGACGGGGTTCTGGTGGCCGGGGCCCTACTACTATCCGTACTACTACCCGTACGCGTACCCGTATCCCTACGCCTACCAGCCGGCGCCCGTGATCGTCGAGCAGCCCATCTACACGCAGCGGGCAGAGCCGGCGCCCGAGTCGTACTGGTACTACTGCCAGAGCGGCCAGGGCTACTACCCAACCGTGCAGTCGTGCCAGGAGGCGTGGATCAAAGTCCCGCCGCGCACCGAGTAGTCCGCTCGTTCAGCGCGTCGACGCTTTGAGGTCGGTCTCGAGGGTCGCGCGCCCGGCCAGGAGCACCACGCCGGCTGCGGCCAGGAGACATCCGGTCACGAGCACCGGAATGCGCAGCCCGATCTGATCGGAGGCCTCGCCGATCAACCACGGTGACGCGGCATCGCCCAGCAAGTGCATCAGCAAGGTCGTCACCGCGAACCCGCGCGAGCGCAGCTCAGCCGGCAGCACGTTGGCCATCGCCGCGTTGAGGGGCCCGATGTTCACGAAGATCAGGAGCAAGGTGACGAACATCGCCGGCCAGAACACCGCGGGCTGAGGCGCCAGCAGCGCAAAGAGCGTGAACACGATCGAGGCCACCAGCGACCAGCCGGACACGACGAAATCCGCGCCCGGGTGTCGGCGTGCCACCATGATCGAGATGCGGCCGCCCAGGAGCGTGCCGGCGAATCCCGCCACCACCAGCAAGAGCCCGAACGTGGCCGCGGCGGTCGCGAGCGGGATCCCGCGCTCCCGCACGAAGTACGTCGGCATCCACGTGGCCAGGCCGCCCATGCTGAACGTGTAAATGATCTGCGCCGCGGTGTTCACGACGTAGCTGCGGCGGCTCGCCAGGGCGCGGAGCGACGGAATCAATCCGAGCGGCGTGGCCGCGCCGCGCGTCGCGTCCTGCGCGCCGCGCGCGGGCTCCGTGAGCAAGAGCAACAGGAACGCGAGTGCGGCACCGGGCGCGCCCGCGACGAAGAAGGCGGCGCGCCATCCGTGAGACTCGCCGATCCAGCCGCCCAGGATGTAGCCGAGGGCGGTGCCGACCGGGATCGCCGCATAGAAGATTCCGAGCACGCGCGCGCGTCGCTCGGCGGGATAACAGTCGGACAGCAGCGACGGCGTGATGACGGCGTAGCTCGCCTCACCGATTCCGATCACGGCGCGCGCGAGCAAGAGCCAGCCGTACGTCGGCGCCAGCCCGGACGCGACCGTGGCGACGCTCCAGACGAACACCCCGCCCGCGATCAGCCGAAGACGCTTGCCGACATCACCGAGCCAGCCGAACGGGCCGCAGGCGAGGGAGTAGGCGACGATGAATAGCGACTGCAGGAGACCACCCTTCGCGTCGGAGATCTTCAGATCGCTGAGGATGAGCGGCAGCATCGCGGCGCCGACGTACCGATCGAGATAGTTGAGCGCGTTCAGCGCCGTGAGCGAGATCAGGATGACGCTCGGCGCGCGCGACCAGCCGCTACCCGACATCGCTCGCTCGATCGGACCGGAGGAGCTCCGGCGGGACGCGGTCGGCCAGCTCGGCGAGCTCGGCCACGAGTGCGCGGCGCTCGTCGAGCAAGCGCCGGTGCAGATCGCGGTCCGCCAGGAACCAGACGAAAGCCCGCGCCTGCCGAATGAACCGGCCGAGCCGCTCGCGCCAGAGGAGCGCGAGCAACCCGGACGGCACGATCAGCAGCAGGAACACGATCAGGGTACTGCGACCCGCGCTCCGCCAGATGAGCCAGCCTTCGATAGCCCACAGCACGGGATAGATCACGACACCGACCGCCATCTTGTAGGTCGCTTCTTCTTCTTCGGTTCGCCCGAGCCGCCTGACGATCTGTCCGGTCAGCCAGTAGGGCGCGGCATGACTCACGATCCCCCAGAGCGCCAGCGGCAGGCCGAGCGCCAGCCAGAGCGCGTTTCTGCCAACGTACGAGACCACGAGGCCCACGGTATATGGCTGCCCGAGCTGCTCGCTCGTGATGCCGACCTCGTCGAGGTGGCTGCGGTAGAGCTCGATCCGGTGACGCAGCTCGGCGATGCGGTGCGGCTCGCGCGCGGCCAGATACCGCCCGGCCCGCATCACCCGCTGCTTCCACGCGAGCGCCTGCTCGGCGGCATCACCCGCCGGCTCCCGCTCGCCGCGGCGCGCGGCCTCCTCCAGCCACGCGCGCTCGAGCACCCTCAGGAGCTCGAGGGAATACTGATCCTCCGCCTCGACGATGCGGGCGGAGATCGCCTCGGTCAGCCGCGCGGTGATCTCGCGCACGGCGTCCTCGGGCCGATCGCGATGCCCGGTGACGAGATCGGCGGTGGCGACCGGCGTGCCGATCGTCAGCTGGACGGCCGCGGACCGAAACGTCCCCGGGTCGTGGAAGACCATGCCGATCGGCAGCAAGGTGACGCGGGCGGCGCCGCCCGCTGCGCGCTCGGTGCCCAGAAGCAGCCGCGCAGCACCCGTGCGCAGCGGCATGAGGATCGGCTGCGGCTGCGACCGCCCTTCGGGAAAGATCAGGATCACGCCGCCCGCGCGCAGCGCCTCGATCGCCGCCGCGAACATCTCATCGTTCCGTCGCGGGTCGTCGCCGGCCTCGGCACGCCGGTGAACGGGGACCGCGCCGATCATCCAGAGCGGCGGGCCGATGAGCGGATGGCGAAAGAGCGGCGCCTTGGCGAGCACCGTGATCGGTCGCGGAATGGTCGCCATGATCAGCATCGCGTCCACCAGCGCGTTGTGATGGTTCGCCGCGACGATGACGGGGCCGGTCGCGGGGATGCGCTCCGCGCCGACCACGTCGATCCGGCGGTAGAAGAGCCACAACAACAGGCGGATCAGCCCGCGAACGCCGCGATAGGCCCGCGATCCGCTCGGGTGACGCGCCGGCGGCGAGCCGGCGACGGACGGTTCCGATCCCGGAATGGCCATGCGTGCGCCAGTGTCCAAGCTATCCGAAACCGCGTTTGGGTGAGCCAGACATTCGCCGGCCGCCTTGACCCGCGCTGTTCGGCGGGGCTACCCTGCCGGCGAGCCATGGGGTGAACGTTCGGACCGAGGCGGTCTTGCACTCGAGCGAGGTCAGGCCATGAGCTACCGCATCATCTCCGCCGACTGCCACATCGACATGACGTGGATGCCCGGCGATCTCTGGGTGAAGAACGCGCCGGCGAAGTTCCGCGACCAGGTTCCGCAGGTCCGGCAGACCGACGATGGACCGAAGTGGTATGCCGAAGAAAAGGAGCTCGGTGTCTTCGGTGGCCTCGGATTCGGCTTCGACCGGGTCCAGCGCAACTTCTCGAAGCACGTCGAGAAGATGTTCGAGGTCGGCTTCTACGAGGGCGGCCCGCACCCGACCACGCCGGATCTCAGGCTCAAGGATCAAGATCTCGACGGCATCGACGCCGAGGTGATGTACGGCATCCTCGGTATCGGTCTCCGTTTACAAGATCGCGAGCTGACGCATGCGGTCTACGAGGTCTACAACACCTGGGCCGCCGACTTCTGCAAGACCAACCCGCGGCGCTTCGTCGGGCTCGCGTGCATTCCGAGCCACGATCCCGCGGCCGCGGCCCGCGAGCTGCGGCGCGCGGCGAAGCTCGGGCTCAAGGGCGCCGACTTCCCGGTCTCCACCGCCGCGTTTCCGATCTGGCACGGCGCCTGGGATCCCTTGTGGCAGGCCGCCCAGGAATGCGGCATGGCGATCTCCTTCCACACCACCGGCTATGCGGTTCGCGAGCCGGCCGACGATGCGATGAAGCAGGAGTACGACCTCCGCTATCGCGCGACCCGCACCACGATGTTCCAGATCTGCGCCGCCGAGTTTCTCGCGAGCATCGTGTTCTCGGGCGCGCTCGACCGCTTCCCCGGCTTCAAGTTCGTGCTGGGGGAGGCGGGCGTGAGCTGGCTGCCGTACATCCTCGACCGGATGGACGAGGAGTACGAGGACCGCTATCACCAGCTCAATCTCTCGATGAAGCCAAGCGAGCTCTGGCGCCGTCAGGGCTACTCGACCTATCAGCACGAGCCGTCGGTCGCTGTGATGATCCCGCTCATCGGCGAGGACAACATCATGTGGGGCTCGGATTACCCGCACCCCGACGGCATCTGGCCCGACTCGCAGAAGTGGATCAAGGCCGATCTCGGTACGGTGAGCCCGGCGGTTCAGCGCAAGATCCTCTGCGAGAACGCGGGCAAGCTCTACGGACTGTTGTAGACGCATCGGTAGACAAGGAGGCGCGCATGGCCAGGATCAAGCACATCGCCATCCGGACGCCGGATCCCGAGAAGACCGCGGCGTTCTACAAGGAAGTGTTCGGCCTCAAGGAGGTCGGCCAGGCCCGCACGGGCTTTTATCTGTCCGACGGGTACATCAACCTGGCGATCCTGAAGTCGCGCGATCAGGGCAGCGGCGAGAGCCCGCGCGACGAGGCGGAGTACGCGGGCGTCCACCACTTCGGCTTCATGGTCGACGACGTCGACGAGACCTGCCGCAGGCTCGAAGCGGCCGGCGCCAAGGCCATGACGAACCGGACGGACACGCGCCACGCCGCCGGATCGGGCGCTCGCTCCTATTACGAGATCAAGTTTCGCGGGCCGGACAACCAGGAGTTCGACGTCACCGAGAGCGGCTGGATCACCGGTTGAGGGCGTCCACTAGCGGTGCGGTAGGGCGCGCGCCGCGCTGAGGATCACTTCCTCCGGCGGATTCTTTCCGATCCCGGCTAGGCCTTCGGCGCACTCGATGTTCGCCCAGCGGACGATGCCGTCGCGATCGATCAGGAACTGTCCTTTCAGCTGTGGCCACTGGCGCTCCTTGTCCGTCTCATCGGTCTTCGTCTCGGCGTAGCCGTCGCTGCGCGCGATCGTCGTCGCCGCGTCGATGATCGGCAGGGGCTCGGGCAAGTCGCCGAAGGGATTGACTCGCACCGTCGTGAGCGCCTCCATCAGCTCGGGTGTCACGCCGGGCCGCGGCAGGCCGTAGGCGCGATGCGTGGAGAGCCCGGGGTCGGAGGCCAGCCGCATGCGAGTCGGCCGGAACTTGAAATACAGCCGGGCGTTCTCGGGGGCCGTGGCGACCACCGCGAGACTCTCGACGCCGAGGGTTTTCAGCTTGCCCTCGATCGCACCGAGGTGAGCGATCTGCCGACGGCAGAAGGGACACCAGAGCCCAACCAGCAAGGCAAGGAACAGCGGGCTCCGGCCGCGGTAGTCGGCAAGGGCCACGGTTTCGTTTCGGTCGACGGCCGGTAGCGTGAAATCGGGAGCCGCCTCTCCGGGCTCGACGGGCGGACGGATCTCAGACGTCGTCATGCGAATCTCCTTCGGGTTGCCATCTCGAAGCGACGCTCAGCACAAGAAGGGAAGCACCATCAGCGTATCGGGCTCGAGCCCGGCTCGCTCGCATACCGCCTGCGCCTTTGTCAGGTACGTCTCGGCGAGCGTCTCGTTGCCGGCATCGAGATGCAGAGTGGCCAGGCCGTCATAGCACGGGAACAGCAGCTGCGGCTCGCCGGCCTGCTCGGCCAGATCCAGCGCTTCCTGGTAGGAAGCGAGCGCTTCGGCGTGCTCGCCGTGGCACTGGTGGATCTGGCCCAGCACGATCAGCGGCACCGCGAGGTGGTCGAGCAATCCCAGCCGCCGGTCGAGATCGATGGCGGTCCTCGCCGCTTCCATGCCTTCGGCCTCGCACCGGTCGGTCAGCGCGCAGTAGGCCACGGCGAGGTTGGCGTAGAGGCGCGACTGAAAGCCGAGATCACCCACTTTCTTGGCGGTCTCGAGCCCTCTGAGGCAGGTCTCGATGCTCCGGCGCGGGTCGAGGGAGCTGTAGAGCACTCCGAGATTGGTATACCCGCGGCAGGCCGCCTGCAACAGATCGCGCGACTCGGCCAGCTCGATGCTGTGCTCGATCTGGGCGACGGCTTCCATGAGGCGCCCGGTCCGCGCCAGCGCCACGCCGAGGGTGTTGTACGCCTGGGCCCGCATCGTCACGGCCTCGCGCGCGCGCTCGCGGTTGGTCAGCGTCTCCTCCTCGCTCGCGACCTCGGCGAGGGCGCGTTCCGCCCAGGCGATGGCGCCGGCGTTGTCGCCGGCGCGGAACGCCAGCCGACCCATCTCTTGGAACAGATGCGCCCGCTCGAGCGAATCGCCGTCTTCGCCGAGGCGCTCGAGCCCGGCGGTGAAGCAGGCGCTGGCTCGCTCGCGGTCGCCGCCATCCCAGTGGAGCGCCCCGATCTTCCGGTGCAGACGCGCGACCGCCGTGCGATCGGCGTCCGCTTCGCTCTCGCGGCGCAGCGACTCGTACTGCGCCAGCGCCTCGTCGCGGCGCCCCGTGAGGGTCTGCAGATCGGCGAGGCCCTCGCGCACCGCCTGTGTCTCGGGACCACACGACGGGCACTCGGCCAGGGTCGCGAGCGCGCGCCCGTAGTGACGGATCGCGTCCTCGTTGGCGTAGACCGCGCGGGCCCAATCGCCGGCCGCCGTCAGGTAGCGCGCGCCGCGCGGCTTGTCCGAGCTGAAGCTCCAGTGATGGCCGAGGGTCTCGAGATCGCCCAGTCGCTCGGGGTGTGGCCCCGTCACGCGCTCGAGCGCGCGGCCCGCCGCTTCGTGGAGCTCGGTGCGGCGCGCGAGCAGGAGATTCTGATAGACGACCTCGTGCACGAGCGCATGAGTGAAGCGATAGCGAGCCCCGTCGCGCCCGGCGCCCGCCGACTGGATCAGGTCGGCGACCGCCAGGCCGTCGAGCGCGGCCTCCACGCCGGCCGCGTCGGTCGCGACCTCGCGCAGGAGCGCTGCGTCGAACTCGGCGCCGAGCACGGCCGCTTCCTGAAGGAGCCGCCGCGCTTCCGACGGCAGTCGATCGACGCGTGAGAGCAGCAGACCCTGAAGGGTGAGCGGGACGTCGACCGCCTCATAGGCCACCGCCGTGGACGCCCAGCGGTCGCCGTCTCGCACGAGCACGCCCTTGCCCACGAGGCTCCGGACGATCTCTTCGACGAACAGAGGATTACCGCCCGCGCGCGTTGCGACGAAATCCTGGAGCCGCCCGAGCTCTCCGCCGCCCACAGCGCCGAACAGATCGCGCACCAGCGAGCGCGTCTCGTCGGCGGATAGGGCATGCACGCGGATGATCGACTGAGCGGACCGCGCAAGCACCGGCGCTCTCGACTCCGGCCGGTGGGACAGCAGCACCATCAGCGGACGATCTCCGAGATGATCGGCGACGTGGCGCAGGAGATCCACCGACGCGCTGTCCGCCCAGTGGAGATCCTCGACGACGATCATGAGCGGAGCGTGCTGCACGCGCCGCTCGATCAGCATGCGCGCCGCCAGCGCGATCTGGCGCTGCAGCTGCTCGGGCTCGACGTCGCGAGGTTTCGCGTCTTCCACACCGAGTACATAGCTCAGCACGGGCGCAATGGCGTCGGCATCCTCGGCCCGGGCGCCGAGCGCCGTGAGGCCGCTCGAGAGCTTCTGGCGAGCGTCTTCGAGCGAGTCAGTTGGCTCGACCTTGTAGGCTTCGCGGAAGAGCGCCCCGAAGACTCCGTAGGTCGGCTCGCCCAGGGACGAGCACGCCGTGCGGCGGATGACCGTGCCGGCCAGCCGGCCCTCGGCTTCGAGCCGCGAGAAGAACTCGGCGAGAAGCCGCGACTTGCCGGCGCCGGCCTCGCCGACGAGGCTCACCATCTGGGCGCGGCCGCGCTGCATGCGCTCGAACGCCGCCATCAGCTGATCGAGCTCGTCGGCGCGACCGACCAGCGGCGCCGCAAGGCCCAATGCGGCGAGCCCTCGGCTCGATCGAGGCTCGGCGAGCGCACCGAGGAGCCGGTGCACGACGACCGGCTCGGACTTGCCGCGCAGGGTCAGCTCACCGGCGGGGGCGAACGAGAAGCGGTGCCGCGTCAGCGCATGGGTGGCCTCGGAAACGAGGATGGTGCCGGGCGTCGCCGCGGTCAGCAAGCGCGCGGTCGTGTTCACCGTGTCGCCGGTCACGGCGTACGCGGCACCCGCGGCGGTGCCGAGGCTTCCGGCGACCACGGGCCCGCTGTGGATCCCGATGTGGAGCAGCACGCGCTGGCCGAGCCGCGTCGCCCATCGTTCGGCGAGCTCGGCGCCTCGCTCGAGCATCTGCAGCGCTGCGTCGAGCGCCCGCTGCGGGTCGTCCTCGTGAGCGACGGGCGCGCCGAAGACTGCCATGACCGCGTCGCCGACGAACTTCTCGACGAAGCCGTCGTAGCGCTCGATCGCCTTCGCCAAGGTCTCGAACAAGGCGTTCTGAAACGCGCGGACGTCTTCGGGGTCGAGCCGCTCGGATAGCGACGTGAATCCGGAAAGGTCGGCGAAGAGGACGGTCACCTGACGGCGATCGGCGTCGCGGCCGTCCGCCAAACGGGCCGGCGCCGGCGCGCTTGCGACCACGGGCCGCGTCGGAGGCTGTGGCTGTTCACCGCCGGCCGGCGCCGGGCTACGGGCCGCGCCGCAGCGGGGACAGAAGGCGAAATCGGGCTCGCAGGAGGCGCCACACGCGGCGCACGGCGCCGGAAGCCGTCGGCCGCAGCGAGGGCAGAACGCGAAGTCGGCGGACGTCTCAAAGCCGCAGCCGGCGCAGCGCATCATATTGAATAGTCTAAACCGGAACGGCTCGAGAGGTCCGCTAGCCTGCCACAAGCTTCAGGCGGCGCGCGCCAAGGCGGCTGGATCAGCGGTTAGGACGCGAGACGGCGCGACCGCGCGATCTCTCTCGCCACCCGGACGAACGCCTGGACCAGAGGCATCTCGCTGTCTTGCCGCCAGGCGATGACGGTCTCCAGGGCGGGACCCGCAGGCGACAGGTGCCGATAGGCGACTCCCGGCCGTTTGACCATCTGTAGCGAGGCCGGCACCAGAGAAATGCCAAGGCCAGCCTCGACGATCGCCAGGATCGTTTGCGGGTGTTCAACTTCGTACTTGACCCTCAAGGTCACGCCTGCCTCGTGGCACGCGCGGGCCACGATGGCCTCGAAGGCAGGTGCCCTTCGAGGTGAGAACAGCACGTACGGCTCTTCGCCGAGCAGGCGCCAGGCGACGCGCCCATAGCTCTTGAAGTGATGCCCTCGCGGAAACGCCACGACCAGACTCTCCGAAAGCAAGCGCTCGCTCGACAGGGTCTTTCCGTGGACCGGAGGCCGAAGAATGCCCACGTGCAGGCGGCCGCCTTCCAGCGCTGACATTTGCTCGGCGGCGGTGAGGTCCCGTAGCTCGACCTCGACGTGCGGATGCCGCCGCGAGAACAGTCGGATGATTCGCGCCCCGTTGAGGAAGTCGACCCACAGATCACAGCCCACGAGCAGGTGACCGATCTCGCCCCGGCTTGCCCGCTGGGCGTTGCCCGCGGCTTGTTCCGCCTGGGCGACCAGGGCTCGGGCGTCTCCGAGGAACACCCGGCCTGCATTGGTCAGCTCCACATGGCGCTTTGTGCGATCGAAGAGGCGCGCCTGTAGCTCCCTCTCGAGACGCCGGATCTGCTGGCTCAGGGGTGGCTGGGAGATATGGAGTTTGGCGGCCGCACGCCCGAAATGCAGCTCCTCGGCCACCGCGAGAAAGTAACGCAGGTGCCGCAGCTCCATGCGCGGACTCATACCATTGACGTCTCAACATTGCTGAAAAAATATATTGGACGCGAACCCCCTTCGCGCGGATTGTGACCCGAAGTAGCAGGTCGACGGCTCCAGCAATCCGTGGTGTCGAAGGAGGACTTTATGCGGATCGCTTCCGGGCTTGTCACGACAGTCACCCTCCTGATCGGTTCGACGGTCCATAGCTGGGCTCAGGGCGCAGGCGCATCGAGCGCGTCTACTCCGGCGCCGACGTCGGGCGGCGGCACCGCCGGCACGGTGCTCACCCTGGTGGTTCTCGCCGTGATCGTGATCGGTATCGTCGTCGTTGCCAGGCGTGTGTCCGCGAGGCGGCGCAGGATCGAGGAGGCCGTAATCTTACAGTCGCAGCTTTCGGACTTCGTGCTTCGTGAGACTCAGTTGCGCGGGTTGGCGATCACGCCGAGGGCTCGCGTACTCGGCTGGCGCAAACCGGAGGTGACGGTCGAGGTGGCGGGAGAGGTCCCCACGCCGAACCTTCGCGACACGGCGATGCGGGTCGTGGCCTCCGAAGCGAAGCGGCTCCGGCCTGACGTCACCGCCGAGGACCATCTCTTCATCGTGCCGCCCACGCGCGCGGCGTCGGGCAGCAGCACTGAGGAAGCGTCCGTGCCACGCTGAGGCTGGCTGCCGTCGGTTGCGCCTCGAGGCCGGGGCGGGCTACCCTCGCGAAGCCGCGCCCCTGCGGTTGATCAAATTGCCCGTGGCCTGGAGGCGATCCGATGATCAGACGCACCCGACAGATCGTAGCCGGTGTGCTTGTCCTGACGGCGGCCGCGCTGACGCTCGCGATCGTAGCCCCTGACGCTCGCGCCGACGCGCCGGCGGGTCAGCTGACGTGGGCGATTCACTTCACCCTGGCGCCGACGCTCTTCGAGCCGGCCGAGACGCCCGGGCTCATCACGCCGTTCATGTTCCTGTACGCGCTCCACGACGCGATGGTGAAGCCGATGCCGGGCAAGAACATGGCGCCGAGCCTGGCCGAATCGTGGAGCATGTCGCCGGACGGGCTCGTGTACGAGCTCGTCCTCAGAAAAGGCGTGAAATTCCACACCGGCGAGCCGGTGACCGCCGAGGACGTCAAGTTCTCGTTCGAGCGCTACCGGGGCATCTCGGCCAAGCTGCTCAAGGACCGGGTGGCTGCCGTCGAGACACCGGACGCCGGCCGCGTCAGGTTCCGGCTCAAGCAGGCGTGGCCGGACTTCATGACGTTCTACGCCACGCCGGCCACCGGCGCCGCGTGGATCGTCCCGAAGAAGTACGTCGAGAAAGTCGGTGAGGAGGGCTTCAAGAAGCATCCGATCGGCGCGGGCCCGTATCGCTTCGTCTCGTTCAACCCTGGCGTCGAGCTCGTGCTCGAGGCCTTCGACGGCTACTGGCGCAAGACGCCGAACGTCAAGCAGCTCGCGTTCAAGGCGGTCCCGGACAGCGCCACGCGGCTGGCCATGCTCAAGCGCGGCGAGGTCGACATCGCGTACTCGACGACCGGGCCGCTCGCCGAAGAGGTGCGCCGCACGGCGGGGCTGACCTTGCACCCGACGCCGTTTTCGAGCACGCACTGGCTCGTCTTTGCTGATCAGTGGGACGCGAGCTCGCCCTGGCACGACCGCCGCGTGCGTCTGGCCGCCACCTACGCCGTCGACCGGCAGGCGATAAACCAGGCGGAGACCCTCGGGTTCTCGAAGATCACCGGCAGCATCATCCCCACCAGCTTCGACTTCTTCTGGCAGCCGCCGGTCTATGCCTACGATCCAGCCAAGGCAAAGCAGCTTCTCGCCGAAGCCGGTTACCCGAAGGGCTTCGACGCTGGGGACTTCAACTGCGACGCCGGCGCGACGAACTACGCCGAGCCCCTGCTCAACTACTTTCAGGCCGTGGGCATTCGCACGCGGCTTCGGCCGCTCGAACGGGCGGGATTTCTCAAGGCGTACCAGGAAAAGAAGCTGAAGAACGTGATCTACGGCTTGAGCGGCGTCGCCGGCAACGCTGCGACGCGGATCGAGTCGTTCACTGCGTCGACCGGCGCCTATGCCTACGGCGGCTATCCCGACATCGATGGGCTCATGCGCGAGCAGGCCGGCGAGCTCGATCCGAAGAAGCGTGAAGCGACCCTGCACCGGATCCAGCAGCTGATCCACGAGAAGGTCATGTACCTGCCGATCTGGCAGCTGGCGCTGCTGCAGGCCTCTGGCCCGCGCGTCGCCGACGCGGGGTTCGGCCACATCACCGAGTATCCGTGGTCGGCGCCCTACGAGGATCTGAAGCTCAAGGGTAAGTGACGGCTCAGGAGCCGACGCGGCGCACGAGCTCGACGGGACCGCTCGGCTCCCAGCTCGCGCGCGATGTTCCGACGCCGGACAAGTAGTCGCGCTCGACGCGCGTCAGCACGATCTGCTGACCGTTCGCGGTGAGAGGCTCGAGCACGAGCGCGCGCCCGCCATTCGCGCCGGCGAACCGGCCCCTGACGTTCACCGAGATCGCCTCGTCGCGCACGGTGAAGGTGAGGATGCCCGAGAGGCCGAGCTCGCGCTGCGCGAATGGCGCCCAGGGGCCGATGTAGACGCTGCCGACCGGGAATTCCTCCTGCCTGAGAAGCAGAAGCGTCATCGGCCGCTGAGCCCAGGTGCCGGTCCAGGTGCCTCGAAGATCCAGCGCGGCCTGCCCCGCCGGCGGCGGGATCGCCGGCACGGGCCGCGGCTCGGGGCTCGCCAGCGCCGGGATCTGGTGGCCTTTGCCGTACATGCACTGCGTGTAGGCGATGTCGTAGCGGTGCTGCGCCGGCGTGTCCGTGCTGGTCGTGCCCGCCTGCTGCGATGCCCACGAACGGCACGCCGCATCGTCGGTCTGGAATTGCTCGAACGATTTGCCGGCGCCCGGCAGCACCATCACCGCCGGGCCGGTCGGCGCGCTCGCGCACGCGCCCAGGAACAGCGCGATTGCCGGAGTGAGCTTCCTCACGGTCAAATTATCCCTCCGGGCGCCAGTCGGTGGAGGCCGCAGTGACGCGCCGTGCCTCGCCCGAGTTTGCACTTGGAAAGCGCGCTGGCTTACACTCGGCGCGATCTTTCGCGAAAACCCGAGCGTCGCGTCGCCGAGGAGCAGGAGACCCCGTCCCGATGCCTGAGATGATCGGCAAGTACGAAGTCGTCAAGCTGATCGGCCGGGGCGGCATGGGCACCATCTACAAGGCCCGCGATTCGGTTCTGGAGCGCTCGGTCGCGCTGAAGGTGGTCTCGAGCCTCGAAGTCACGCCCGAGCTTCGCACCCGATTCTTCCGCGAAGCCCAGGCCTGCGCTCGTCTGAGCCATCCGAACATCGTGACGATTCACGACATGGGCGAGGACGGCGGGCGGCTGTTCATCGTGATGGAGCTGCTCGAGGGAGAAGAGCTGCGCCAGCTCATCGCCCGTCGGGCTCCGCTCGAGCTCGAGGAGAAGCTGACCGTGCTGCGGCAGCTCTGCGACGGGCTCTCGTTTGCCCACCAGAAGGGCATCGTGCACCGCGACATCAAGCCGGCCAACATCTTCCTCGTGAGGAACGGCCGCGTGAAGATCCTCGACTTCGGCATCGCGCAGATCGCCGCCGTCGCCACTCAGGGAGATCTCACGCGGACCGGGATGATCATGGGGACGCTCCGCTACATGGCTCCCGAGCAGGTGCGCGGACGTGCCGATCACCGCTCCGATATCTTCTCGGTCGCGGCGGTCGCCTACGAGCTTCTGGGCGGGCGCCCGCCGTTCACCGGGCAGGATCCGCTGCAGATCCTCGAGCAGCTGCGAACCGAGGTCCCGCCGCCGCTCGCCGAGCTCGAGCCGAGCCTGCCGCCCGAGCTCTCGACGATCGTGGAGCGCGGGATGCAAAAGGACCCCGAGAATCGCTTTGCCGAGCTGGGGCAGATGGCCCAGCAGCTCGAGCTCGTGCGGCGCAAGCTGGCCGAAGGGGCCAAGCGACCTCCCGTTCACCGCCAGCTCCTGGACCCGCCGGACCGCTACAAGGCGCCGGCCGAGCCGCGTGACCCACCGGCGCCCGAAGCTCCGGCACTCGTCTCGCCGGCCGTGAAGATCGAGGAGCCGGTCGCGGCCGCCCCGCCGGCGGTCGAGCCGGTCTCGGTGGCGCAGTCGACGAGTCGCGGCGTTCCGACCACGCCCGCTGTCTCGACTCCTCCAACGGGCGGCGATCGCCTTGTAGCCACGGGCTTCTGGCCGCGGGAGGATGTCGAGAGCGCGCCGGAGACCGATGTGCCGTGGTTCCGTCGCGTGCCGCTCGTCGCGATCGGGACGGGCGTCGCCGTCGTGGTGCTCGCCGTCATCGCCATGTTCGCGTTCCGGCCGGCGACATCACCGCCGGACAGACCCGCGGCTACCGTGGCGAGCGACCAGGCAGAGAAGAAACAAACTGCCGACGCGCGCAACGCGCCGACCGCGGCCCGCAACGAAGCGACTCGCGCAGCGGACGACAAGCAGGCCGAGGCAAACCGCTCGCTCCCGACGCGTTCAGAGAGTGAATCGCGAGCCGTCGACAATCGTGCGGCCAATGCGCCTGCGTCTCAACCCACACTGCCGCCAGCGACGCCTCCCGCGAAGACGGTTCCCGGAACCGCTGCCGTGCCGAAGTCGTCCGCAACAACGCCGGCACCAACGACGCCTGCACCGGCTCCGCCCGCGCCACTGGCGCCGGCGCCACCGCCTGCGGCGGCAAGGACGCCTACGGCGCCGGCGCCCACGTCAACTGCGACTCCGGCAACAGTGTCGCCCGCAAAACCGCGGACCGACTCAGCTCCACCCAGCGCCGCTCCTCGCGAGCAAAGTCGGACGGCGGCGATCGACCCTGCCGGCGCCGGCGCGCGCGACGAAGCTGAGCAAGCCCGAGCGCGGATGAGCGCGGCCCGGCGCACGGCGGAGCAAGCGGCCGCCGGGTTCTATGCGCGCAAGCGCTTCACGTCGGCTCAGGACAAGGAGCGCGACGCAATGACCGCGCTCGGAAAATCGGAGTACGCGGGGGCCGCCCGCTTGTTCGGCGAGGCGCAGTCCGAATACCAGGCGGCCGTGAAGGAATCTGCGCTCGAGGCGGACCTGACCGCGCAGGCGGCCAAGCTCAGAACGAATCTCGACGAAGCTCACGCGGCGGTCGCCGCGCGTCGCCAGCAGGCGCTGGCCGCCGGCGCCGACAATCTCGCGCGCGATGTCTTCGACCGAGCTCAGGCCCGGCAGGTCGAGGGCGACGAGATGGCGACCCGTAAAGATCTCGCGGGGGCCGCGCGGGCGTATCGTGAAGCCGCGGAACGGTATGGAGAGGCGATGTCCCGGGCGCGGGCGGCGCGGCCCGCGAGGTGAGGAGGAACCAGCGATGAACGAGAACGCACGAGACTTCAACTGTCTAGCCGGCGTCCGGGTGGTCGACTTCACCCAGTTCGAGGCCGGGACGTCGTGCACCGAGGCGCTCGCGTGGCTGGGCGCCGACGTGGTGAAGATCGAGAACCCGAAGACCGGCGACCCGGGGCGTCGGTTGCGCCCGGGAAAGCCGGACGACGACCCCTGGTACTTCCACATGTTCAACGCGAACAAGCGCTCGCTCGCGATCAATCTGAAGTCGCCGCGCGGACTCGAGATCGTGAAAGAGCTCCTGAAGAAGGCCGACGTCACGGTCGAGAACATGGCGCCGGGCACGATCGACCGGCTCGGGCTCGGCTACGACGAGGTCAAGAAGCTCAATCCCGGGATCATCTTTTGCCAGATCCAGGGCTTCGGCACCGGCAGCAAGTACGAGACCGGGCTCGCCTTCGACATGATTGCCCAGGCCGCCGGCGGCATGATCAGCGTCACCGGCGAACCCGATCGGCCGCCGGTCAAACCGGGCCCGAGCTTCGGCGACACCGGCACCGGCATGCTGATGGCCGTGACCATTCTGGGCGCGCTGCTCGAGCGCCAGCGGACCGGCCAGGGCAAACGTCTGCAGGTCGCGATGCAGGACGCGATGCTCCACTACATGCGCACCTCCTTCGCCACGCAGGCGCGCACCGGCAAGGCGGCGCAGCGCCGCGGCGGCAAATCGGTCGCCGGCACCAATTCGCCCTCCGGCCTCTATCAGTGCAAGCCGCTCGGCTCCAACGACTGGATCTACATCACGACGAGCCGCGGCAACCCGGAGCACTGGGGCCGCCTCATGAAGCTGATCGGCCGCGAGGAGCTGATCGACGACCCACGCTATGCCACAGGCGCTGCCCGGGTGGAGCACGAGGCCGAAGTCGACGCGATCATTACCGAGTGGACCCGACAGCACACCAAGGAAGAGGCGATGACCTTGATCAGTGGTGTGGGGGTGCCGGCCGGCGCGGTCTTCGACACGATGGAGCTCCAGAACGATCCGACGTTCGAGAAGCGCGGCATCATGCAGGTGATGGAGCACTCGAAGGGTCCGTTCAAGATGCCGACGTGGCCGGTGCGGGTCGACGGCAAGACGGCGCGGATCAAACCCTCACCACTGCTCGGCGAGCACGGCGCCGAGGTGCTGAGCACCTGGCTCGGCATCGGCGAGGCCGAGCTGGGCACGCTGAAGAGCGAGGGCGTCTTGTAGATGGAAAAGCTTCAGGGCCGCGTGGCGGTCGTGACCGGCGCGGCGAGCGGGATCGGCCTGGCGCTCGCCGAGCGCTTCGCTGCGGAGGGCATGAAGGTCGTGATGGCCGACATCGAGGCGGCCGCACTCGATTCCGCCGCCGCCGCCGTGCGGGCCAAGGCGACGGCCGTGCACGCCGTGCGGATCGACGTCTCGCGAGCCGAGGGCGTCGAGCGGCTCGCCCGCGAGACCTATGCCGCCTTCGGCGCGGCCCACGTGGTGTGCAACAACGCCGGCGTGGCGGTCATCGGCGCCGTCCACGAGCATTCGCTGGCGGACTGGCAGTGGGTCATCGGCGTGAACCTCTGGGGCGTCATTCACGGCGTGCGCGCGTTCGTCCCGCGCATGCTGGCGGGCGGCGACGAGGGCCACATCGTGAACACGGCGTCGATGGCGGGGCTCAGCACCGCGCCGTTCATGTCGGTCTACGACGTCACCAAGCACGGGGTCGTCGCGCTGTCCGAGTCGATGTTCAAGGAGTTCGAGGCCACCGGAGCGCCGATCAGCGTCTCGGTGGTGTGCCCCGGCCTGATCAACACCAGCATCATGCGCTCGTCACGCAACCGCCCGCCCGAGCTCAGCGAGGAGGGCAAGGCCGGACCGATGGCCCAGGCCTTCGGCCAGGCGCTCGGCGATCGGCTCACTGGCGGCTATCCGCCGTCGGAAGTCGCCGACCAGGTCGTGCGCGGGATTCGCGAGAAGCGGTTCTACGTGGTACCGGCGCAGCCGGAGGTGCGCAAGGCCGCCACCATCCGCGCCCAGGACATCATCGAGCTGCGCAATCCGACGCCGCGTCGATAGCGCGGGCGCGCGGGGCTAGAAGCCCGTCCACTTCATCGAGAGATCTACCACCTGCTCGTCGCGCAGGACGGTGGCGCGGAGATCCTCGCCTGGCTTGAGCGTCTCGATCGCCTTGCGCACCGCCGGGATGTCCTCGTTGGACATCATCGGAATTCCCAGAACGCTGAGCATGATGTCGCCGCCCACGACGATCTGCTGCCCCTCCACGATCCCGATCCGGTCGCCGCCGCGCACGCCGAGTCGTGCCGGGATCGAATCCTTCGCGACCTGTTTGACCAGGAACCCGCCCTCTTGCGGCACCTTGAGCGCCTGGGCCATGGGGCCCGATACGAGCAGCACGTCGAGCCCGAACCACCGGCGATTGCCTTCGAGCAGCAGCTTCTTCACGGTATTCGCGGTCACGATGAATCCGAGGCCTTCGCTGCCGCCCGACTTGGTGATGTTGTGGCTGACGATCCCGATCAGGTCGCCGGCGCGGGTGAACATCGGCCCACCGGAGTTGCCGGTATTGATGACGGCGTCGGTCTGGAAGAACTCGGCCAGCGGGAAATCCGTGCCGATCGTGTCCGGCTCCCATCGCGCGCTGATGATCCCTGCGCTGAGCGCATGGGCCAGACCGTAGGGTGCTCCGACGATGAAGACGGGGTCGCCAACACGAATCGAATCCGAATCGGCCAGCTTGGCCACCAGGGCTCCCGGCGGCACGGCTGAGACCTGGATGATCGAGATGTCGGCCAGCGGCTCCGAGGCGATCACTCGCGCGGCGACGGGTTCTTCGCCGAGGAACTGGACCGTGATGTCCTCCATCGTGTGGACCACGTGCGCGGCCGTGGCCACCTTGCCGTCGGCCGAGATCAGCACCCCCGAGCCGATCTCACGAAATCGGGCGAGCCCCTTGACGGTGATCTCTTCGCCCTTCGAGCGGATCACCACCACCGAGGGGTTGACGCGACGAAACGCTTCGCCGAGCGTCTCGGCGCTCGTCGGAGCAGAAGCCGCGCTGAAGAACGCCAGCACTGCGATAGCCGTCAGCCGCACAGGTCTCATGGCTACTCCGGCCAGCTATGCAACAGGTAGAGTGCTTGCAGCAGCTGCGACGAGGCCGAGTAGGGTCCGAACCAGCGTTCGTAGATCGGCACGATGCCGCGTGATCGATAGAGCGCCGACAGCGTCCGGTTGATCTGAGCCTGGAAGCTGTTGTCTCCGCGGCGCAGCATGAGCCCGTACGGCTCGTACGAGAACAGCTCGGCGCTCAGACGTAGCTTCGCGGGCTCCTTGGCGCTATCACGGAGGCCGGCAAGCAGCTCATGGTCCGACGCGTACGCGTCGAATCGGCCGGTCTCGAGCCCCTCCAAACCCTGACGGTGATCGGCGACGTTGATCATCTGAGCCTTGATCGACGCCGCGGCGAGCGTGGCCGCGAGCGCCTTGTCCGTCGTCGTGTTGGCAACGATCCCGACGCGCTTGCCGGCGAGATCCTTCACGCCGACGATGCCCGAGCTCGCGGTGGCCAGCAGGCTGCCGCCGTCCACGAAGATCATGTGGCTGAACGCGACCTGCTCCATCCGGCCGAAGGTGATCGTCGTCGACCCGCACTCGAGGTCGATCGTGCCCTTCGCGAGCTTGCTCACGCGATCGGCTGGGGTCACCGGCACCCAGCCGATCTTGAGGTCGGCAAGCTTCAGCGTCTGCTTGAGCGCGTTGGCGACGTGCAGGCAGAGGTCGACCGAGTAGCCCACCGGCTGACCATCGGGGCCAACGAACGAGAACGGACGAGATGTCTCGCGGTGCCCGAGCTGGATGGCGCCCGTCTCCTTGATCTTGTCGAGGGTAGGTCGGATCTCCTGAGCCATCACCGGCCCAGCGAGAACCGGGAGCAGCACGAGCATCGCCAGCCCGAGTTTCATTTGAGCCACCCTTTCTCGCGGTAGTACCGCTCGGCGCCCGGGTGAAGCGCGACGCCGAGATGGAGCCACCCAGTGGACGGATCGTAGTTGCCGAGGCTCGCGTGGAGTCGCCGAAAACGATCCACGTTGTCGTTGATGGTGCTCGTTATCGCGTAGGCCAGGTCGTCGGCCATGGCCGAGGAAACGATGATCGTGGTGCCCATGGTCGCCGACGCGATTTCTTCGTTCCCATTCGCGGCCTTCGGATAGGTCCCGGCGGGAATGACGCCGGCGCTGAGCCCGAACGACGTGAGGTGCTCGATCAGCGGCTGCGAGCAAGACAGCAGCGTCAACGGCCGGTGTTGCGACGCGGAGGTCACGACGTCGGCCGGTGCCGCGAGGACCGCGAACACGCCATCCACCCGCCGCTCCTTGAACGCGTCGGCCAGCTCCACGTACGAGCCGCGAACGAACTTGGCACCCGCCGTCTCCCACGATCGGTAGCACTCGACCGTCTTACCGGGCTCGCAGAGGCCGAAGAACTCCATCATCTTTTCCAGCAGCCACACATCCGATGTGCCCGGCCTGGGAATGGCCAGACGAATCGGCTTGCGCTCGCGGAAGATCTCCTCGAGCGTCATCTTCGCGAACGGCGAGTCGGCCGCCACGTAGATGTGGAAGACGTTGAGGCTCATGTTTCCCGCCAGGCCGCGCAAGGTCTCGAGCCGGCGGCCTCGATAGGGATCGTCGCCGCGCGATGCCGCACCCAGCAGCGGCGGCAGCCCCAGGCCGATCTCGACGTAGCCCGTGCCCACGAGCACCGGATTTTGTGCGCCGCCGCCCGGAAGCACCTTCACGTCGAGGGCGGCTTTTTCGCGTAGCAGCGCGGCCAGCCCCGTGGAGATCGCGTACCATCCGCCGCCCACCACGCCCGACGTCCATCTGAGCGGCTGCTGAGCCGAGGCGCCGCCCGCGAGGACCACGAGCACGGTCGCGCACAGGACCAAGGTCGCAGAGCGCTTCACGCTCAAACCATTCCTGGCCGTCGTAGTATTGCAGCGTGAAGCGTCGGCGCCTGACCGCGATCGTGCCGCTCCTGATGACGCTGCTCGCCGCGTGCGCGATAAGCCCGGTGGGCGTCACGCGAGTCGATCCGACGAACGTGCACCGGCGGCTCACCCGAAGCGCGCTCTCGAGCGGGAAGCTCAGCGTGTTCACACAGAACATTCTGCTCGAAACCAATCTGGCCGCCCTCTACGAATCGGATCCCGAGAAGGCGCTCGAGCGGTTGCACGATCTGGCGGTGTCCGGCTCCGGCGGGCCGCCGCAGCTCTTCGCCGCCGCCGAGGCGTCCTTTCTGCATGCCGAGCGGACCGGCAAGCATCCCTACCATCTGGCGGCCGCCCTGTACGCCTGGGCGTACTTGTTCCCTGAGGACGCCTCCGAGAAGCCGAGCCCGTTCGATCTGCGCTTCCAGCTGGCGGCGAGCCTCTACAATCGCGGGCTCACGTCCGCGCTCGAGTCGGCCAAGGAGCGGAAGATCGTCCTCGAGGGCGGGGCGCTCGAGTTGCCGTTCGGTCAGCTCTACGTGTCGTTCGATCCCAATCAGCTGGTCTGGCGCGGCCGGCGTATGACCCGATTCGCGCCGATCGCCGAGTTCGACGTGTTCGGGCTTCAGGCCCACTACCGCGAGCCCGGCATCGGCGCGCCGCTGGCCGCCGTCCTCGAGCCGCTCGAGCGCGAGCGCCAGCCCGGCGACTTGCTCCGCGCAGATCTGACGCTTCCAGTGACCGTGATCCTGAGAACAGTCCGCTCGCGTACCGGCCTCGCCTGGCCGCCGCTCGAGGCCACGCTCGAAATCCACGTGCCGGAGGTCGAGGAATCGGTCGACGTCGCTGGCCAGCGGGTTCCGCTCGAGCGCGAGCCGACCGCCGTGCTCGCGTTCTCGCTCAACGATTCGCCGATCTGGCGGCAGGAGTATCTCCGGTTCTTTCAGGCACTGCCGTTCACCCGCGGCGCGCAGTCGGAGCTCTTCGCGACCGTGCCGCATCGCCGGGGCCGCATCCCGGTCGTGTTCGTGCACGGCACCGCATCGTCGTTCGGCCGCTGGGCGGAGATGTTCAATCGGCTTGCGGCGGATCACCGAATTCGCGCCCGGTACGAGTTCTGGTTCTTCTCGTACGACTCGGGCGCGGCCATCAACTGGTCGGCCATGCTGCTGCGCGAATCGCTCCAGCAGGCGGTGAAGATTCTCGATCCCGACGGAACCGATCCGGGCATGCGACGGATGGTCGTGGTCGGACACAGTCAGGGCGGGCTGCTCGCCAAGATGACGGCCATCGATAGCGGCACCAAACTCTGGGACGCGGACTTCAAGCGCCCGATCGATTCGCTCGATCTGAGCCCAAAGACGCGCGAGCTGTTCCAGAGCATGAGGTTCATGACGCCGCTGCCCTTCGTCAAGCGCGTCGTGTTCATGGCCACGCCCCATCGCGGCAGCGAGCTCACCGTGGGCCGCATTGCGAACTGGGTCACCTCGTTCGTCACGGTGCCCGTCAACGCGGCCGACGCGTTCACCGACGTCGTCACCCGCAATCGCGATGCGCTCGTGCTCTCCAAGGCCGACACCAAGCCGCGCATGTGGACGAGCCTCGACCACATGAACCCGCGCAACGATTTTCTCAGAGCGCTCGCCGACATCCCGCTGGCGCCGGGCGTCGTCGCGAACTCGATCATCGCGGTCCGTGGCGCGGGGCCCATCGAGAAGGACGAGGACGGCGTCGTGGCCTACCGCAGCGCGCATCTCGAGGGTGTCGAGTCGGAGCTGGTCATCCGGTCGGGCCACTCGCTGCAGGATCAGCCCGAGGCCGTCGAGGAAGTGCGCCGGATCCTCTTGTTCCATGCGCGCGACCTTCCCTGATCAGCGGCGCCGCCAGACGTAGGCCGTCAGACCAATGGCCGACGCGACGAGAACAGCCGCCAGCCCGGCGACGATACCGCGGCGGTGCTGCCAGAGGTTCACGCCGCCGATCGTGACCCGCGCCCAGGTCGAGCCGAGATCCCCGCGCTCCAGCGTGCCCGCGCGGTAGGCGGCGGTGACGGCCTGCAGGTCGCGACGGAGCGCGGGCAGGGGCAGCGCGGCCAGATCGTCCACGGGCAGGCTGGCGAGGACGCGACGGACGTCGGTGGGTTCGCCCGAGCGGCCGTCGACGGGCAGCCGATGCGCGAGCTTTCCCACCTCGGTGTCGGCGGGAAAGAGCGCCGTATCGCGCGTCAGCGGATAGAGCGAGGTCTCGCCCTGCATGGCAAGCTCGATCATCGCGTTGGCGTCGTTGCAGACGCCGAGCGCGAAGTAACCAGCGAACGGCAGGCCCGGATGGGCGGCCTGGGCGGCGTCGTACATGGCGATGATCTGTCCCGCGAGTCGGACGACCTCGAGCATCTGATCGTCGCGATACGTGCGCGCCACGCGGCCGAGCGTCCAGCTCTGGTCGCGCGTGGCGACCGGGCGGAACTGGGTCTTGCCGTCAATCCCGAAGTAGAACGAGAGCACCGCGTTGACCAGCGGGCCTTCGACCCGAAGCTCGTGCTGTGAGTGCGAGACCGGCACGCTGAGCTTTCGCCCTTCACCCGGCACGATGACGCCGGTATCCACCCAGAACGGTGTGAGCACATCGACGCCTTGATATTTGAGATCGCCGAAATTCGCGAAGTACCGCGCATCGCGGATCTCGACCGTGTGGCCCTGATCGCGCAGGAGCGCGACCAGCGCTGTCGGCGTCTCCGCACTCTTTCCGCGCAGCGTGACCCGGAAGCGTGAGCCCGGGGAGCCGGACGCGGGATTCCGCGCCAGACGATTCAGCACGTCGGCCAGCCGCTGCGCGTCGGGTTCGTGCGGAGCCAGGACCGGGTCGAGCTCGTCGCCCATGGCGAGCCCGAAGCCAAGGCTCTTGAGCGGGCTCTCCGCCTTCGGGGGTACCAGGCCGGTCGGGATGCCGAGCGGTTCTTCCACGAGCGGTCGGGTCGAAGCCGTCTTGGCGGCCGCCGTGTTCGGCGCCGGCGCCATCGCGCGACCGGCGGTGCGTACGGCCTGTCCCATCTCCTCGACGGAGAGGGTGGGGAACTGGTCGAGCGCCTCCCAGTTCTTGCCGAGGATCAGCTCACGAAGCTTCTTGACCTGCTCGGGACCGAGCACCCCGCCCGCCGACGGGTTACGGCCGAGCTTCTCGAGGAGGGCATCGACGAAGCCTGGCTTCTGCGAGAGCTCGGCCACCACGCGCGAGAACGGGACGAAGCGAGGCTCCGGATCGGCCGCCAGGGCCACACCAGCAAGGGCGACGGCCATCGCAGCGAGAGCGACTGCCGTGATGAGGCCGCGAAGGACCGGAACGGAAGGAAGAACGCGCGCATACATCCCCATGATGATCCTGATGAACCAGGGACCCGCCGGGGCGCAATGGGACCTTCGTCAGAGACGGATGCCGACCGACCGAGCGGGGTATACTCCGCCCACCATGCGAGAGAACACCCTCAAACGAGAGCTCCGGGCCGGCAAGCCGGCCTTCGGCGTCATGTGCACCTTTCCGTCGCCGGCCGTCGTGGAGATGCTCGGCCATCTCGGATTCGACTGGATCCTGCTCGACAACGAGCACGGCTCCATCACCGTGGATACAGCCGAGGCCTGCATCGCCGCGGCCGAGCTCACCGGGATGGCGCCGATCGTGCGCCCCGTCGGCAACAAGCCCGAGATCATCGCGCCGTTCCTGGACCGCGGCGCGTGGGGAGTGCAGGTGCCGCACGTCAACACCACGGACGAGGCGCACGCCGCGGTCGATGCCGTGAAGTACGCGCCGGAAGGCCATCGCGGGATCTTCAGCGGTGGGCGGCCGGCCAATTACGGATTCAAGGGCAGCACCGCGGATTATGCAAAAGACGCCAACCGCAACACGCTCGTGTGCCTGATGCTCGAAGAAGTCGCCGCCATCGAAAACCTTCCCGAGCTCGTCACGGTGCCGGGCGTCGACGTGTACTTCATCGGCTCTGGTGACCTCTCTCAGTCCATGGGCTACACGGGCCAGCAGGCGCATCCGGACGTGCAGGCGATGATGGAGCGCGGCGTCAAGATCATCACGGGCGCCGGCCGTATCGCCGGCTGTAGCTGCCCCGACAATCTGGTGCCGAAGTTCCTCGGGCTCGGCGTCCAGTACTTCCACAGTAGCGTCGGTCGCCTGCTCCAGCACGGCAGCGAGGCGTATCTGACGAAGATGCGCGAGGCCGCGCGCGGCGGGAAGTAAGCGCGAGGCCGTCGGAAGGAGAGACCTCATGCGGTGGGCGACCTTTCAGATTCCTCCGGCCACGGTGGAACGGATCGGCGTGGTGCGAGGCGACGAGATCCACGCGATGGCGCCGGGGCCGCGGCTGATCGACCTGCTCGGCGACGACGGCGAGCGGCTCGCCGCCGCCGGCGCCAAGACCTTGGCGTCGCCGGCGGAGGTCGTGCGCGTCGAGCGCGTGCGCCTCTTGCCGCCGATTCCGCGTCCGCCGGCGGTGCGAGATTTCATGACGTTCCGCCAGCACATCGAGGTGATCCGCAAGTCCCAGGGGCTCGAGCTCCCCAAGCAGTTCTTCGAGATCCCGGTGTTCTACTTCACGAACCCGCACGCGCTCGTGGGCGCCCACGATCCCGTGCCGATGCCGCCGGGCTGCCAGAACCTCGATTTCGAGTGCGAGATCGGTGTCGTCATCGGGCGCGACGGCGCGAACCTCGATCCGAAGAACGCCGCCGATCACGTCGTCGGCTTCTGCCTGTTCAACGACTGGAGCGCGCGCGACGTGCAGCGCAACGAGATGGAGATGCGCCTGGGCCCGGCCAAGGGCAAGGACACGGCGACCTCTCTCGGCCCGTGGCTTGTCACGAAAGACGAGATCGAGCCGTGGCGGCGTCAGAACGGCTACGACCTCGAGATGGTCGTCTCGGTCAACGGCCGCGAGTACGGCCGCGACAAGTGGGCGAACGCCTACTGGTCCATCGGCGAGATCATCGCGTATGCCTCTCGCGGCACGAAGGTGTGCGCGGGCGACGTGCTGGGTACCGGCACCTGCGGCAACGGCTGTCTGGCCGAGCTGCGCGCCCGCGACGCCGCGGCCTATCCGTGGCTGGCGGTGGGCGACGAGATCGTCTACGAGGTCGAGCGTCTCGGACGCATCGCCAACCGGATCGTCGCCGGACCGCCGCTGATCCCACTGCGCCCGTGACTGGGGGCGGCGCATGACCCGGCATTTCGGCGTTCTCATTCCTTCCACGAACACGACGGTCGAGATCGAGTGCCGGCTCCTGCCGGCGAGCTACCAGGCGCACGTCGGACGCCTCATGTCGAGCGGCGCCGGAAGCTTCTCGCCGAGCCGCGACGAGGACATCGACTATCAGTCGCGCTTGCTTGGAACGGCCAGGGTCGAGATGGTCATCCTGGCCCAGACCTCCGCGAGCCTCCACGCCGACGACTACGACGACGTGGTCACCAAGCGCATGAGCGCCGGGGCCGGCGTTCCGTCGATCACGTCGGCGCAGGCGGTCGGCCGCGCCGTCCGGGCGCTCGGCGCGCGCCGCATCGCGATCGTGTCGCCGTATTCGGACGCGGTCAACGAGCGGGCCGCGCAGTATTTCAAAACGAAGTTCGGGCTCGACACGGTCGCGCTCGAAGGATTCCGCGCGACCGACGCGTACGCGATCGGTCAGCTCGGTCCGCAGCACGCGCGCGAGGCCTTCGCGCGGATCGACCGGCCGGAGGTCGATGTCTTCGTGGTGCCGGGAGGCAATTTCCCGACGATGGCGTCGGTGGCGGCCTGGGAGCGCGAGCTCAAGAAGCCGGTGGTGACCACGAACCAGGCGTCGATCTGGGCGATGCTGCGCGCTTTCAACAGCTCCGACCGCCTGCCGGCCTTGGGCCGGCTGCTTGCCGAGGTGCCGGCCGACGCGCCATAGCCCGGGAATAGGCTATAGTCGCCAGAAGACTTCGAGGTCCCGGAGCTTTACCGATGGGCGTGACGCGAAATCCGGACGACGGCGAACCGACAGTCGTCATGCCGGCACGGGCGGTCCCGGAGGCGGTGCCGCCCGAAATCACCCGATTTCTCGCGGCGTCGAAACGCGCGCACCGGCGCCGGCTGGCGCTTTACGGCGCCGCCGGCATCGTGTTCCTCGCGGGAATGGCGGCCGGCGGCTGGTTCTTCTTTCCGCGGAGCGAGAAGCGCGTCGTCGTCTCGCGTCAGCCAGCGGTAGCGGTCACCCGTCCCCAGACGACGCAGCCGGCCAGCTTGCCGGCACCGCCGCCGGCGCCTCGCGTGCCGGACAAACCCACCAGCCCGCGACTGATGTTGAAGGAAATCTTCGACGGCCGGGAGCGCGCGCATTCCGTGACCGCTTCGGTCGACTCCGGCGCGGTCCGCATCAGCTCATCGAAGCCGGGCTACGTGTACGTGCTGGCAGTCTCGGCCAGCGAATCCGACGCCGGCGCTCTCTTCGCCGCGGTGCTGTTCCCCAGGGCGGCTGACATGAACAACCGCGTCCAGCCCGGACGGCCGCTGACGTTGCCCGATCTACGCTGGCCGCCTAACGCCGAGTTCCTCGCTGTCGTTTCCGACGAGCCGCGCGAGATCGACGTGCTGGGCTCCCTGGCCGGAAAAGTCGTCTGTGCGCCGACGCGGCGATGCTCGGAGGCCTATGGCGCCGTCGCCTTCGCTCACGACGGCACGCGCGCGACCGTGCGGAACCCGGTGGCCCCGCCCGCGCCGGCCGTCGCCCAGCCGACGTCCAGGGCTTCACGCCGCTGCACGGACATTCTCGAGCGCGCCTCGCTCGGCGAGCAATTGACCGACGAAGAACAAACGTTCCTCCGAAGGGACTGCCGATGACCATTCGTGGACTGTTGGCTTGCGCGAGCATGCTCCTGGTCGTTGCCGGATGCGCCAAGCCCGCGCCTCCACCGCCGGCGCCGCCGCCGGTGGTGACCAACGACACGTCCGAGCGGAGCTTCGAGGAAGCCGTGAACGTGGCGACTGACGCCTTGGTGGCTCAGCTGCAACGAGCGCCGGCAGCTTCCGCCAAGCCGGACGCCAAGCGCGCGGTCGTGATCGACCCGATGATCGACTCGTCCTCCGGCCAGCAGACCGCGGCGACTCAGGCGCTCGAGCAACGGGTGGCCGAGCGGCTGGCGGGCGGCGCCGTGCCGCTCGAGGTCATGCCGTTCCTGATCGCCAACGTCAGCAAGGCCCAGTATCTGCTGACCGGGACGATGACGCGGACGCCCAGCACCCAGGCCGGAGCGCCTCACGTGTTCCAGATCAACCTGGCGCTGACCGATTTGCAGAGCGGCACCGTCGTGGCGCAGGCGTCGTCGCGGGCGCGGGACGAAGGGGTCGACACGAATCCCACCCGGTACTACCGCGACAGTCCGATCGTGGTGAAGGACAAGGTGGTCGACGGCTACATCGCGACGTCCCAGGCGGCGCCCGGGAGCCCGGCGGACCCGGTCTACTTCGAGCGCGTCGCCACCGCGAGCACCATCGCCGAGGCCACCGTCGCCTACAACAACGAGAGCTATCAGGACGCGCTCGCGCTCTACCAGAGCGCGGCCGCCAAACCGGGCGGTGAGCAGCTTCGCGTGCTCAACGGCGTCTACCTCGCCTCGTGGAAGCTTCGGCGCACCAGCGAAGCCGAGGAAGCGTTCGGGAAGGTGGTCGCGTTCGGGTTGAGCAACAACAATCTCGGCGTGAAGTTCCTGTTCAATCCGGGAACGACCAACTTCTGGTCCGACGCGCAGATCAGCGGTCCGTACGGCTTCTGGCTGCGGCAGATCGCGCGCCAGGCCTCGGCGGCGAAAGTGTGTATGAACGTCGTCGGGCATACCAGCCTGACCGGCTCCGCCCCGTACAACGACCGTCTGTCGTTGCAGCGCGCCGCCTACATCAAGCAGCGTCTCGACCGGGAAGCGCCCGAGCTCGGGCCGCGTACGAAAGCGTCCGGCGTGGGCTTCCGGGAGAACCTCGTCGGTACGGGAACCGACGACGCCCGCGACGCGCTCGATCGCCGGGTCGAATTCAAGATCACCGGCTGCTGAGCGTCGCGGTGATACGTCGGCTGCTCCCGCTCGTCGCGCTCATCGCCGTGAGCGCCGGGCTCCTCGGCGGCGTCAGCGCGGCGCCCGATCCCACGTTCTCGCGGGACATCGCGCCGATCGTTCAGCGGCACTGCCAGGAATGTCACCGCCTTGGCGGCGGCGCACCCTTCCAGCTGCTCACGTACGATCAGATCTACCGGCGTCGCGAAAAGATCCTCGAGACGACGCGGACGCGCGTGATGCCGCCCTGGAAGCCGGTCGCCGGCTACGGTGACTTCGTCGGAGTCCGGGGCCTCTCCAAGGACGAGATCGCCCTGATCGGGCGCTGGGTCGAGACGGGCGCCCCGGAGGGCGACCCGGCCGATCTGCCGCCGCGGGCGGCGTTCGAATCCGCACCGAGCCGCGGAACGCCGGATCTCGTGCTGCGCTCGGAACCGTTCACGGTTGGGAGCCGCAGCGGCGACGTCTACCGCTGCTTCAGTATGCCCACGTCGTTCGCGGAGGACCGCTACTTCACCGTGACGGAGGTCGTGCCCGGCAACAGTCGGATCGTCCATCACATGCTGGCGATGGTCGACGCCGGCGGCGGGTCGGCGCACATCCGGCCGAGCGACCAGTCTCCCGGTTATCCCTGCTTCGGCGGACCTCGCGTCAGGATCGACGGTTATCTCGGCGGCTGGACGCCGGGCTCGCGGCCGTGGATCATGCCCGAGGGTGTCGGCATCCGGTTGCCGGCCGGCGCGCGGGTCGTGATCCAGATGCACTATCACAACGGCGGACCGGCGGCCGAGAGCGATCGCACCGAGATTCGCCTGCACGCGGCCGCAACACCGATCGTCAAGGAATTGCGCTTCGCGCGCGTCGGCTCGTTCAACTTCACCATCCCTGCGGGCGCGCAGCATCACGAGATCGAGGCGTCGATGTTCGTGCATCGGCCCATGAGCCTCATCGCCATTCATCCCCACATGCACCTGCTCGGACGCGAGATGAAGGCGTGGGCGAAGAAGCCGGACCAGTCGACGCAGCCGCTCGTCCACATCGACGACTGGGACTTCAACTGGCAAGGGTTCTACTTCTACCGGACGCCGGTGGGCCTGCCGCAAGGGGCATGGATCGAGCTGACGGCGGCGTGGGACAACTCCGAGCGAAACGCGCGCAATCCCAACCGGCCGCCGCAGGCTGTTCGCTGGGGCGAACGCACGGTGGACGAGATGGGCCACGCGGCCATCCTCTACACGTTCGACGACGAGAAGCTCGACTAACGCCCGCGCTGACCGACGCCGCTTCGCGATACAATCATCGCGTCAGCTCTTGTCATGGAGGACGCAATGACCCAAGTGGCAACCGCGAGCCGGACGCTCCCGAAAGCCTCACAGCGGATCTCCCCGCAGAAGTTCGCCCACGTCGTTCTCAAGACTGCGAACTTCGACGCGGTGATCGCCTGGTACGCCACCGTGCTCCAGGCGCGTGTCGCGTTCCGCAACGACTTCATCGCCTTCCTGACCTACGACGACGAGCATCATCGGGTGGCCGTCATCAACAACCCCGGCAGTCCGGCCCCCGATCCAGCGGCTGCCGGCGTTCACCATATCGCTTACACCTACGCCGAGCTCGGTGAGCTGCTCTCGACCTATCGGCGGCTCAAGGCCGCTGGGATCGAGCCCGCGCGCTGCATCAACCACGGGCCGACGATCTCGATGTACTACCGCGATCCCGACGGTCTGCGCGTCGAGCTACAGATCGATGTCTTCGCGACCATGGCCGAGGCGCACGCGTACTTCACGGGGCCGGACTTCGCGGAGAACCCCATCGGCATCATCTTCGACCCGGAAGAGCTGATCCGCGACTACGAGTCCGGTCGCTCGTACGATGATCTCGTGCGTCGCCCGCCGCTGCCGCCCGGCAAGACGCCGCTGGACATGCGGGCCGAGACGCCTCGCGTCTGAGGCCGAGCGCGACTAGACCGGCAGCAGCGGCTCCGTCCGATCCGGCGGCAAGTCGGTGTCGAAGGAGTTGATCAGCAGCGCCAGCAGACTGTAGTTGCCCATGACCAGCGCCAGCTCGATGACGCCCTGGCGGCCGAGCTGCTCCAGTGCTGCCTGGAACGCCCCGCGGCTCACGCGACGCGTACGAAAGAACTCGCGGCCGTAGTTGACGACCGCCGCCTCGTCGGTAGCAAGCGCCGGAAGCTCTTTGCGGTCGCGCAAGGCGTCGACGAGCTCGTTACGCACCCCGGCCTTGCGCGCCGACGCCGCGTGCGCGTTCCAGATGTGCTGGCAGTCCAGCTCACGCGCGGTCACCAGCATCGCGAGCTCCTGGATCTTCTTCGGCAGCGAAGACTCTTCTCGGAGGTAGTGGTTCAGGAGGGTGGCCCACTGATGGGCCTTCGGCACGTGGATCATGACGGAGCCCGGCCCGTAGCGCGGCACGGCTCCCAGGCCCTTCACCATCTCGTCGAAGGCCGCCCTCTGGCCTTCCGGAACGCTTTCTCGAGTCGCGAGCGGCAGTCGCCCCATCGTCGTCTCCCAATTTGTCCGGATTGAGCCGCGCGGTCGGCCGGCGGCTTGGCGCGTTTCTCAGAACGCGATCAGCAGCCGTCCGCGCGTGCCGCCGGCGGCCAGCTTGCGCTGAGCGTCCGCCGCCCGCTCGGGCGGAAACGTCTCCGCCACGCGCAGAGTGAGCCGGCCTTCGGCGACGAGCCGCCCCAGCCGGTCGAGCGCGTCGTGGTTTTCCACGTACGAGAGCACCCGGACCGGCTCGATCGTGATGCCTCGCTCGGATGGTCCGGCGAAGCCGCGTACGGTCGCGAGCTTGCCGCCGTCGCGGATCGCGGGCAGGGCGGCGCCATCGAGCACCGCCGCGTCGATCAGCCCATCGACGCCGCCGGGCACCGCGTCGTACACGGCGCGGATCGCACCGTCGCCGGCCGGGATGAAGGTCTTCGCGCCGAAGCGCTTGACCTGCGCTTCGTCCTGCACGCGCGCGACCGCGATCACGCGCAGGCCTTCGCTGACGCCGAGCTCGACCGCGTAGCCGCCGACGGCGCCCGCGGCGCCCGTGACCGCCAAGGTCTGCCCGGGCTTGAGACCGAGACGGTCCAGGGCCAGGCGTACCGTGAGCCCGTTCATCGGCAGGGTGGCGGCCGCTTCGAGGCTCGTTCCCTCGGGCACGCGAGCGACCGACGCCGACGGCACCACCACGAGCTCGGCCTGCGCGCCGCCGCCCGGACGGCGCGGATTCACGATCGCCATCACGCGCTCGCCCTGGCGCCAGCGCGCGCCCTCGCCGACGGCGTCCACCACGCCGGCGAGCTCCATCCCGGGAATGTACGGCGGCCGCACGCCCATCTCGGCCAGCTGGGCGGTGCTCAGCTGTCGCCCGGAGCGAAAGCTGATGTCGGTCGGGTTGACCGTGGCCGCGGCGACGCGAATGCGCACCTCCCCGGGGCCCGGCTTCGGCTCCGGCAAGTCCGACACCTCGAGGACTTCCGGGCCACCCAATCTCGAAAATGTGACTGCGCGCATGCCTGCCTCCGCCGTTATTCCATCGTCCGTACGTTCGGCGCCACCGCGACGTCCATCTCCGTCAGCTTGGTCACTTCCTGAGGCGTGAACCCGGGCGCGACCGCGTCGAGGACGAAGCGAGCGCCATCCCAGCGCAAGAGCGCCACGTCGGTCACCACGTAGCTGACGCACCCTTTGCCGGTCAACGGATAGGTGCACTTGCGACGCAGCTTGGGCCGGCCCTTGCTGTCGACGTGCTCCATCACGATGATCAGGTCGCCCTTGCCGGACAAGAGATCCATCGCGCCGCCGATACCGCCGCGCTTGGCGTCCGCCGTGCTCCAGTTGGCGACGCTGGCCTCCTGATCCACTTCGTACGCGCCAAGGATCACCGTGTCGATGCGGCCGCCGCGCGCCATCTCGAACGAGCTCACGCTGTCGAAGAACGACGCGCCGGGCTTCAGCGCGACGAACTGGCCGGCGGCGTTGTAGATGTCGGGATCGATCTCGTTCTCCTCGGTGACCATGCGGCCGTAGCCGAGCACGCCATTCTCGGCGTGCAAGATCACGTCGCGCCCCTCGAGGTAGTTCGACACCATCGTGGGGATCCCGACGCCGAGGTTCACGTAGGTACCTTCCTTGACGAGCTTCGCCGCGTTGCGCGCGATGCCCTCGCGGGTCAGCGCCGGCTTGCCGTCGTAGAGGCGCGGCTGATCGGCCGGCCGCCGCTGGGGCCGGCGCCAGGCCTTGCCGTCGACGACGTGCGTGGTCTTGACGACGCGCGACACGAAGATGCCGGGCAGATCGATCAGCTCGGGCGAGATCACCCCGGGCTCGACGATCTCGTCGACCTCGACGATCGCGATCCGCGCGGCCTTGGCAAAGGCAGGATTGAAGTTCTGGCTGCCGCCGCGGAACTGGACGTTGCCGAGCGTGTCGGCGCGATAGCCTCTGAGCAGCGCATAGTCCACGTTGATCGCATGCTCGAGCACATAGGGCTTTCCGTCGAAGGTCCGGATCTCGCGGCCGGTGGCGAGATCTGTGTGAACGCCGGTGGGCGAGTAGAAGGCCGCGAGGCCGGCGCCGCCCGCGCGGCAGCGCTCGACCAGAATGCCCTGCGGGACCAGCTCGACGTCCATCTTGCCGCTGGCGATCTGCTCCTCGCTGGCCGTCGGCGTGCCGGGCCGCACCGAGAACGCCGCGATGAGCTTCTTCACCTGGTTGTTCTCGGCGAGGATCTGGCCGCGGGTCGCTCCGGCGTCGCCGAGCGAATTGCAGACGAGCGTGAGCTCCTTCGTGCCCTGATCGCGCAGCGCGCAGATCAGCGCGGTCGCGAAGCGGTGCGCGACGCCGAAGCCCGCGATCGCGACGGTGGCGCCGTTGGGAATATCCGAGACGGCTTGCTCGGGCGACTTGACGATCTTGTTCATTGGGTCCTCTCTCCGACGTTCGCTATTTCGCTCGCGCCGGCCACACCGGCTCGTTGTGACCGAGCGGGACCGAGGGCCGCGCCCAGCGCGGCGGCGTCTTGGACAGGCGCAGCACCGGGCCCAGGTGGCGCAGCCGACCGACCGGTGTCTCGCTGGTGATCGACCACCGCTCGAGCTCATCCGGCGTGAACTCCTTTTGCACGTCCTTCAGCTGGCTCTCCGGCACCTGGCCTCGGCCGACCAGCCAGCGGCCCGTCTGCGCGAGCGAGATCCGCACGAGCCAGCTGCCGCCCTCGCGCGCGCGGCGCGCGAGCGCCACCAGCGCGCCGAAGGCCATGAGGTAGCCGGTCAGGTAGTCGATCGCGGAAACCGGATAGAACTGGGGACCCGGCGTGCTGCCGGGGAAGAGCTCACCCTGCCGGTTCGTGATGCCGCTGACCGTCTGCACCACCGTGTCGAAGCCGCGGCGCGACGCCCACGGCCCAACGTGGCTGAACGCGCACAAGGAGACGAAGACGATGCCGGGCCTGAGCTGCGCGAGCGCCTCGGGCGAGAAGCCGCGGTTGCCAAGCGCTCCGGGGCGATAGCCCTGCGAGAACACGTCGGCCTCGCGGACGAGCCCGCGCAGGATGTCGACGTCCTTCTTCTCTCGAAGATCCAGATGCGCCGACAGCTTGCCGTGGCCGGTGTCGTACTCCTGGTAGCCGAGGTTCGGGAGATGCGCGCCGGTGATCTTCAGGACGTCGGCGCCGTGCTCGGCGAGCGTGCGCGCGCAGGTCGGCCCGGCGAGCACGCGCGTCAGGTCGAGCACGCGGATCCCCGAGAGCGGCCGATCGCCGTCGGGAAGCTTCTCCGGCGCGCTGTCGCCGATCTTGACGATCTCCATCAGCGGCAGCGAGGCGATCGCGGCGGCCTGCGGGTGCTTGGCCCATTCGTCCATCGTGCGTACCATGCCGCCCGCGCCCTTGGCGGCGATGATCGCCTCTTCGAGCTCGAGCGCGTCCCACCTGGTGACCGCCTGGCGCACCGCCTCGCGATCTTCCGGCACACCGAGCACCTTGAGGGCGGCGGCGCGATGATTCGGGAAGTTGCAGTGCAGATAGCTCCAGCGGCCGTTCTTGGCTGGATAGACGCCCATCACCGTGTTGCGCTCGGTCGAGACCTGCGCGCCGTCCATCTTCAAGTAGTGCCCGCTGCGCAGCGACGCGGTCGCCTGGCGCGTGTCGACCGCGACGTCCTGGCCGCGGCCGGTGCGCAAGGCCCACAGATCGGAGACGGCCAGGCCGACCGCCGCGAGCGCCGCGGCGCTGGTCTCGCCGATGCGGAACGGCGTCGGCAGGATCGGATCGGTGCCGCCGGTGATCTCGACCGTGCGGGCGCGGTCGTCGCTCCAGCCGGCGATCGGCAGGATCGTGCGCAGCGCATCGTTGGTCATGGCTGAGCGCGCTCCGTGGCGTGCCAGCTTTCAGCGATGAGATCGTTGTGCAGCCGGTACATCTCGATCCCTCTCATCTCGAACAGGCGCCCCTCGAACCATCTGATGTGCACCGAGACGCCGACGAGGTTGTACGAATTGATCATCCGGAGCACGGTGATGTAGAAGCCGGTGTGACCCTTGTGCATCGTTCGGACACACTGTTTGAAGTTCTCACGGCCTTGCAGGAGCTTGGCCTCGTAGTGACGCTTGTAGCTCATGTCCACGAGCGCGTCGATGGCCTGGTCGACAGCCGCCGGGTCCTGCCCGTTCCAGACCTTCTGGATGAAGTCGCGTACGGTCGATTGGTTCTTGGCCTCGGTCGTGTCTCGATAGCCGAGATCGCTGAACCCTGCCAGCCCGGGCTCAGGGTCGCCGCCGCAATCTGGGAACCATATGCCGTTTCGGGGCTTGGGCATGGACATGGGGTCACCTCCTCATCGCGGGTGACGACGGGGCTCACCTGGAAACCGTGCCGCGGATCTTACCACCGACGGCCCCCCGCGGGGGGAGCCGCGCCGGGCTTGAGGCGCGCAGCGTCGCGCTCAGAGCTCCAGGTGAACGAAGCAATCGGCGAAGCCATCCCAGTCCCGATCGGAGCGCGCCCGCAAGGTTCGCTCGTAGACGAAGACCTGGCGGGCAGCCTGCACGAAGTCGGCGTCGCCCGCGAAGCCGCGCTCCAGAGCGCTCGCGCCGGCCTGTTCGGGCTCGACGCCCCAGCGCCGAGCGACGAGCTCGTCGAGTAGACCGCGACGTATCGGCGCCAGCGCCAGGCGCGGGTGCTGGGCGAGCACGCGTGAGTTGTGCTCGAGGATCCGGGCGGCGAGGGCAACGGCCGGCGTGAAGGCGCCGCGCTCCTTCATCTCGCGGATCAGCGCACCTGTCCAGGGCACGCCTGGACGCATCAAGAGCGGCCGCGTCAGCGCCGCTTCGTCGACTCCGTGGCGGGCGGCGACGTCGCGAGATACGCATCGAAGAAGCGCCACACGATCGCGCACGCTCGGGCGGAGAGAGCGGTACCGGTCGACGATCCGGTCCTCCAGGTCGCGTTCGCGCAGCAGCCGGGTGAGCTCCTCGTGCGTCAAGAGGCGGCCCTCCAGCCAGGCCCGATAGGCCGCGTCGGAGCGAAGCCCTTTGGACCGGCGGAACCGCGCGATCGAAGTCCGCGAATCCGTCGACGTCAGTCCGCGGTGCGCCGCTTCGTCGAGCGCGAGGCAACGCAGTGAGACGCGCTGGTAGACCGCGGGAAACGACGGGGACAGGATCCGCTGCAGCGCCAGGCTGAGATGGTCGGGGACGTGCTGTCGGCCGACCCGCTGCCCGACGTACTTCTGCTCGTACCGTTGAAAGAGACTGGTACGCCGGACCTCGAGCGGCGCCCGCCGCGGCCACGGCTGCGCTCCGGCGAGCCGCCGGGCGATCGTGTCGACGAGCAGCAGCGCATCGCGGCGCTTGAGGTCGAGCGCGTCAACGCGAAGAAAGCCGGCGAGCGCCGCACGCTCGCGGCCCGTCGCGGTCGTCAAGATTGCCCGCACCGTCCGCTGCATGAAGGGCAGGCGCTTCGCGTGCGCGAGGACGCGCGCCGCGGTCTTCGCCGAGACGAGCTTGCGGCGCTGCGCCACGCGAAGATTGTGCCGGAGATTGACGAGCGCTTCCGTAAGCGGGCGAAAGCCCTCGTCGGCGGCCGCGTGCAACACCGCGACTTCGTCATCGCCGTCGATCGCGCCGCGTCGATAGAGGCGATAGATCTCGCCCACGCCTTCCATTCCGAAGACATCGAGCTCGGCGGCGCGCAAGGCGCCGAGGCTCGAGGATCCCAGCACATGGACTCCGCGCTCGAGTGCCACCAAGATCTCGCGGTGAAGAACGGATGGCACGTGAAAGAAGTAGCCGTCGACGATCCCGACGACGTCCGGCGGCTCGGCGATCAAGCGCAGAACATCGCCCTGCTGGGCCGGCGGCAACACTTCGACGTCGGCTGTGACAGACGCGAGCCGCGACCGAATTTCGGCCTCCGAGAGCGACGGGCCTGCGAACACACAGACGCGACGCCGGCGGCGCTTCATTCCGGCTCGGGAGGCATCAGGCCTGGAGCCACGACGAAGACCACCGGAATCCCGAAGTCACGTCGAGTCAGATCGACCGCGACCGGCGACATCCCCGTGAACGCCCGCACGCGGCCGGCAACCTCGCGCACCTGCGCGGAAAAGCCGCCCGCGCGAACGGTCGGTGCATCCGCAAAGCGGCGCTGCATCTCGAGCGGCGCTCGGCGATGGGAGGAAGTGCGCACGGTGGGCTCTCGATAGATCGCGCGAGGAATGTCGTCGCGAGACCCCGAGATGTACGCCAGCCGAGATTGAGCGGCTTCGGTGACGGCTCGCACCAGCGCGGTCAGCCGATTCGGATGACATCCCGAGCCCACGGTTACCGTTGGGCCGTCCCGGTGATCGAGCCAGACTTCGAAGCAGGGCAGGCCGGTTGGCCCCGTCAGGTCGACGATGCGTATGTCCATTCCCGCGCGGGACATGAGGCCGAGCAGATGGCGCCCGAGTCGAGGGCGCACGGATTCTGGCTCGACGCACCGCTTGGGGTCGAACCGCGCTTCGCCGTAGCGCGCGCAGCAGTCGCGCTCGATCACTTCGCAGAGGCCGTGGAGCAGCGCCTCGCCGACCGTGTTCCCGCCGGCCAGGCCGTTCGAGGAGGCACGGAACAGCGGCACGTGCACGCGATCTTCGACGCAGGCGTTGAGCTCGCAGAGCTGTCGCGGAACCCACGACAGGGCACCGCTCGAGAGCTCGGTGGCCGCCACCCAGTCGAGCGTGACCGCATCGCTCAGGAGGCTCGGCCGCGCAAGCGGTAGCGCGTAGGGGTCGTAACCGAGCCGGTGGCGCATGTTGCCGACGGTCTCGCGCACGCTCGGCTGCGGGATCTCTTCGGTGTGAAAGCCTTCGAGCGCCTCCATGAGCGCCGAGACCTGTCCCTGCTCGCGCGTCAGCCCCTTGCCCTGCGAGACCGAGAGCACGCGCGAATTGGGGCGGATCGCCTGGAACACCGGGAGCCCGACCCAGTCCAGGCCTGTGACATCGGCCAACCGCGTGATACCGGCTCTGCCGAGCAGGGGCCGGACTCGACGGAGCGTCGCGTCGGGCGGCACCGCCCGGAGCGTGCCAAGGCGATAGCGTGGAGCCGACGTGTCCGCGCTCAGCTTCTGCCAGAGATCGGTCGGCAGCGCACGCCCTCCCGCGCGAGAAGATGGGCAAGAATAGCCGGAGTCGCGCGCCAAGCATCGCCAAGGATATTGACCTGGCCAGGGCAAGCAGGTAAGTTCCCGAGTACGCCGAGGAAGGCAGTTGAATCGCGCGCCGGAACCGCACGCTCAGCCCGACCCACCGGACGATCTGATTTCAGGAACGGTCACGTTCCTGTTCGCGGACATCGAGGGCTCGACGCGCCTGCTCGAGCAGCTGGGCGATCGCTACGCCGACCTGCTCGCGACGCATCGCGGTTTGCTGCGAGCCGCGTTTCGCGCCGAAGATGGCCGCACCGTCGACACCTCGGGCGATGCGCACTTCGTCGCGTTCCGCGGGGCTATCAACGCCGCGAGGGCGGCGGTGGCGGCGCAACGCGCGCTGGCTCTGCAGCAATGGCCAGAGGGCCTATCGGTGCGCGTCCGCATAGGTCTTCACACCGGGGATCCCACGCTGGTCCGCGGCACCTACATCGGCCTGGACGTGCACCGAGCCGCGCGCCTCTGCGCCGCCGCGCACGGCGGCCAGATCTTGCTGTCGCAGACGACACGCGATCTCGTGCAGCGCATGCTGCCCGCCGAGCTGAGCCTGCGCGACCTGGGCGAGCACCATCTGAAAGATTTGCAGCGGCCGGAGCGAATCTTCCAGCTGGTAGCCGCCGGACTGCCCTCGGAGTTTCCGGCGCTCCGATCGAGCGACAGCCGGCTGAACAACCTGCCCATGCAAACGACGCCGCTCATCGGACGCGAGCGCCAGCTCGAGACCGGGCGGCAGCTTCTTCTGCGCGACGACGTGCGACTGCTCTCGCTGACGGGCCCGCCGGGGTCGGGTAAGACGCGGCTCGGCCTTCAGATCGCGACGGATCTGAGCGCGCGCTTCGACGACGGCGTGTGCTTCGCCGCGCTGGCTCCGATCACGAATCCGGGGCTGGTCGCGTCGACGATCAGTCACGCGCTCGGGCTTCAGGAGGGCGGTGATCGACCGCTCGAAGCGATCCTGAAGGACTACCTGCGCGAGAAGCATCTGCTGTTGGTGCTCGACAACTTCGAGCAGATCCTCCCGGCCGCGCCCGTCGTCGCCGACCTGCTTGCGACGGCGCCGCGGCTCAAGGTGCTCGCGACGAGCCGCGCGGCGCTCCACTTGCGTGCCGAGCACGAGCTGCAGGTGTTTCCGCTGGGGCTGCCGGAGCTCGGCCGCCGGCTGCCCGCGGCCGCGCTCGCGGAATATCCGGCCGTCGCGTTCTTCATCGATCGCGCGGCGGCGATCCAGCCAGGCCTGACGGTTACGGATGACGACGCGCAGGCGGTGGCCGAGATCTGTAACCGGCTCGACGGGCTGCCGCTCGCCATCGAGCTGGCGGCCGCCCGGATCAAGCTCCTGCCGCCTCAGGAAATGCTGCGGCGCATGGGCCGGCGGTTGCCGCTGCTGGTCGGCGGGCCGCGCGACCTGCCGGCACGACAGCAGACGCTTCGCGACGCGATCGCCTGGAGCTACGATCTGCTGGACCCGACGGAGCAGAAGCTCTTCCGCCGGCACTCCGCGTTCGTGGGCGGATGCTCGCTGCCGGCGTCAGAGGCCGTGTGCGGGCCCGACGTGCAGGGGCCCGACTCGCGCCCCGTGCTCGACACGGTGGCGTCGCTGGTCGAGAAGAACTTGCTCCGATCGGACACGCGGGCCAGCGGCGAGCCGCGCATCGCGATGCTCGAGACCATCCGCGAGTACGGGCTCGAGCAGCTCGAGACGCACGGTGAAGGGTCTACCATCCGCGACCGGCACCTCGATTATTACCTGGGCCTGGCGCAGGAGGCCGATCCCGGGCTCCTCGGTCCCGAGCAGGTGGAGTGGTGCCGCCGGCTCGACGCCGAGCGCGACAACATCCGGGCGGCGCTGGAATGGGCCGTGACGCGCGAATCGGACGTCGGCGCGACGGGGGCGTTGACGCGCGCGGCGACGCGATCCGCGGCCGGGGTCAAGATCGCCGATGCGCTCGAGCAGTTCTGGATGCTGCGCGGTCATTCGCGGGAGAACTTTTCCCGCGTGATGGCGCTGGTCGAGCGAGCGCCTGACGATCGCGCGATGAAGGCGACGATCCTGGTCGTCGCCGGTTACGTCGCGCACTGTCTTCGCGACCACGACGTCGGGGTTCGACTCGCGGACGAGGGACTGGCGCTCTGGCGCGAGCTCGGAGACCCGCGCGGCATCGCGGTCGCGATGGCCCGCCGGGGCGTGATGGCGATCTGGCAGGGCGACCACGCCCGCGCCGAAGCGCTGCTCACCGAGGCGCGCGCGTTGTTCCGCCAGACGGGCGGCGAAGCGGCGTCGGGCATCGAGCATCCGATCGCCGCCTTCCTCGCTCAGGCGGTGCAGGAGCAGGGCGACCACGAGCGCGCTCGTGCCCTCTACGAGGAGAGCCTCGTGGAAGCGCAATCGCGCGGAGACCGGCACGCGGCCGCATACTCGCGCCGCCACCTGGCGCGCCTCGGGCTGCAGCGCGGCGAGCCGGAGCGGGCGACCGAGCTCGTGAAGGAAGGCCTGCCCCCGCTCATGGAGCTGCGTGACAAGCGCTGCACTCCGGCGGCGCTCGAAGTGATGGCATACGCGCTCGGCCGGCGGGAGCAGCCCGCGGATGCCGCGCGCCTGTTTGCGGCCGCGCAGGCCATACGCGACGAGACGGGCATGGCGCTGATGCGCACCGAGCAATCGACGCAGGATCGTGAGCGCGCGGCGCTCGAAGCCAGGCTGGGCAGGGAAGCGTTCGACGCGGCCTGGGCCGAAGGCCGGTCGATGACGCTCGAGCAGGCCGTTAGCTACGCGGTCGAAGCCTCGGCGCGGAAGAAGCCCTCCTAGCTACGCCGGCAGCGGTTTTTCGGTCGGGTGCGCCGGCGCCTCGAGCTCGTACGTGTTCATGTCGTACGCCAGCACCGCGTAGCACGCGATCAGGTTGGTCAACGTCATGGTCCCGCGCTGCCCGAAGTGGCTCGTGGCGGCGTCGAAGGTCGGCCGGCTGACTTTTCGGCTCTGGAGCAGCTCGCGCGTGAAATCGACGATCGTCTGTTCCTCGGGTTCCAGGTTCGTCAGCGGACGCTTGTCGCGGATGTTGTCCACGATGTCGTCGCGGAGTCCGGCCTGCCGTGCCGGCGCGGCGTGGGCGTACCAGATGAAGGAGCAACCCATCTCTCTGGCCACGGAGATCATCACCAGCTCCTGCAGCTTTTGCGACAAGCTGGCCTCGGCGCGGATGTAGGTACGCAGCGCTTCGAGCCGCTGCGCCATCTCGGGCATGTGCAGGAGCAGGGAATACGGCCCGATGTTCGGGCGATTCGCGCGACTCGCCATGAAGGCGTCGTACGCGGGCTTCTCGGTCTCGGCAACCTGATCTCTGGTGGCGAGCGATATCCGGGCCATGGGCTCCTCCTCACGATCTGACGCGGTCCGCGGATTATGGATTGGCGCGCCGGCCGCTTCAAGAGGGGGAGAGCTGCAGGGGGTGAGCTGCGCAATTGCGTGCTCAAGGTTGAAAGACATCGAGGCTCGACCACCCTCCAGGCGAACTAACACTCCGTTTTCGCGGCCGTTTGCGCTGGCACACCACTTGCCCCTGGCCGCCTTGGAAGGAGGCGGCCATGGAGCACGAATTCGGATGGCTGTGTGCGCCGATCGCTCTGGGAGTCCTGCTGAGCAGCATGGGCAGCGCCCTCTGGTGGGTCGTCGTGTTCCTGGCGGCACGGCGCGCGCTCGCGGCCGCCCCGCGCAATCTGGATCGAACACTGCCCGAGCTCGAGGCGCTGCTGCAGACCTACAAGCAGCTGCCCTTGACGCAACGTGAGGGCCAGCAGGCGCAGATCGTCACGATGATGGCTCGAGCGAACAAGGAGCTCCTGAATCTGGACGAGAACCGTCGTCAGCGATACGAGGGGCGGGTCGGTGAAATGGCGGGTATCGCGGCGAGCGCCGGGATCTTCTGGACACCGCCGGGCTACTGATTCGCCCCCAATGCGCGGCAAGAAGTCCGGGCGCGGTCGCTCGGCGACGGTAGAATCGCCGGCACATGCACCCGGTCAACGTCCTCGTCATCCAGCCCATCTCGGACGCAGAGCTGGCGCAGATCGCGCGCCTCGACGCGCGACTCTGCGTGCTCGACGCCCGCGGCCTGTTCGACGACGAGATCCGGCAGACGTGGCCCCGGTGGACCGTGGATCGTTACCTGGGCAAGCGGCGCGGCCCGTCCAGCACGCGCGAGGAGCGCGACCGCCTGCTGAGCCAGGCCGAGGTGATCCTGGGCGGCTGGCCCTTCCCGCTCGACCTGCGTGCGCGCGCGCTACGCCTCAGGTGGTTTCATCAACGCCCGGCCGGCGCCAGCAATCTGCGCCGCGGCGATCTCTGGGGCAGCGACGTCACCGTCACCACCTCGCGCGGCTACGGCAACACTCGCGCGATGGCCGAGTACGTCCTGGCCTGCTTTCTCCACTTCGCGCGCGGCTTGCACCGGGCCAATCGCGACCGCCAGCGGCAATCCTTCGAGCACGGCGCCTATCGGCCGGTCCTGATCGAAGGCAAGACCGTCTGCGTCGTCGGCGCCGGCGGCATCGGACAGGAGGTAGGAGCTCTGTGCGCCGGAGCCGGAATGCGCGTCGTCGGAACACGCCGGCACGTTTCGCCCGGCGACGTGTTGCCTGTTGGATTCAGCCAGCTCGAGACCCCTGAGCATCTCCACGAGCTGCTCGGCGAGAGTGAGTTCGTCGCGGTGTGCTGCCAATGGACACCGGAAACGACCCACTTGATCGGGCACGACGCATTCGCTGTGATGCGGCCAGCGACCACGCTGGTCAACGTGGCTCGCGGCGAGATCATCGACGAAGAGGCGTTGATCGCCGCCCTGGCAGCGGGGCGACTGCGCGGCGTCGGTCTGGACGTCTACGACGGCGAGTTCGATCACGCTCCCGACGCGCGACTGTGGCAGGACGAGCGGGTCGTGATCACGCCGCACGTCTCGGGCGGCACCGACGTCGCGCAGCATCGCGCCGTCGAAGTGTTCTCGGAGAACCTGCGCGCGTATCTCGAGGGGCGGCCGTTGGCGAATGTGATCGACTGGACGCGGGGCTACTGAGGAGAGAGGCCGGGAGCTCAAGATATAGGCAGCAGCCGAACGACAAAGCCTTTACGACAGGGCCCGGCCGATGGCACTCTTGACCCGGCCTAACATGGGACGCCGACGCCTTTCCTGGCTACTCATCGTCGCGGGCCTCGTGCTCGGGGTCGCGTCGTTCGTCATCGCCGCGGTCGTGCCGTCGATCAGCCCGTGGCCCTGGCTCGTGCTTGGTTTGGTCCTGACGGTCGCAGGGATCATCGTGCTGGAGAGCCGGACTGCGAACGGTCGCGACCGGCGAGACGTCTAGATCCGGCAAGCCGGGATAGATCGCGGAACTGGACCAGAGCGAGCTGCGGAGTGGCGCGCCGGCTCTCGCCGGGCGATGTCTGGATGCCTTGCTTCGGCCGACTCGGCGTGGGGAGCGCAGCGCCGCTCCGTGTTCCAGAGCTCGAAACACTCGGCGTGGAGTCGCACGGACATCCAGTCGACTGACACGATCGCCCACACGGCGGTCTGGGTGAGCCCTATCGTTTCAGAACACCCGTCGCAGCGACCGCCTTCGCCCACGCTCTCCGATACGTCCACCGCGTGGCCGCGGGGCAGACGCCGCTCCATCAGTCGATGACGGATCAACAGACGCGCGAACTCTCGGTCCACGATTCAATCATGGCAAAGTCCGGAAATAGGACGGAACCGGGTGCGCCCGCAATTGGTGACGGGTAAATACCTGGACAGGTCTTCGCCACAAGCAGCACCACGCGGGTGTCGGTGTATCGTAAGTGCCTGACGCGCCTGTAGCTGAGTTGGATAGCATCGGACTTCTAAGCGGCGAGCGGCGGATCGCGTAAGGATCCTTTACGTTCCTTGACCCCCATTGTTCGGCGGGGCTACCCTCGCTGAACCACGTCCCTGGAGATCAGTCCGAACCGTCGGAGGCGAGGGAATGGAGTGTCCGCGTTGCCATGCGGAGAACCGTGAGGGTCGCCGCTTCTGCGGCGAGTGCGGGTTCTCGTTCGCCTCCGCGTGTATATCGTGTGGATTTCTCAACGAGGGCAGCGAGAAGTTTTGCGGGGGTTGCGGGAAATCGCTGGGCGCAGGCCCCACTCCCGCCGAGCCGCGGTTCACCTCACCGCAGAGCTATACCCCCAAGCACCTTGCCGAGAAGATCCTCACCTCGAAAAGCTCAATCGCCGGCGAACGCAAGCAGGTGACCGTGCTCTTCGTGGACGTCTCGGGATTCACCTCGCTGTCGGAGCGTGTCGACCCGGAGGAGGTCCACCGGCTGATGAGCCGGGCCTTCGATCTCATGCTTGCCGAAGTTCATCGCTATGAGGGCACGGTCAACCAGTTTCTCGGTGACGGGATCATGGCGCTGTTCGGCGCCCCTATCGCCCACGAGGATCACGCGCGCCGAGCCGTCCACGCCGCGCTCGGCATCGGGCGGGCCCTTGCCGAGTATCAACGAGAGCTAGCGCCGCGCGACATCAGCTTCCGCGCGCGGCAGGGACTCAACACCGGGCTCGTCGTGGTGGGCAGCATCGGAAGCGACCTGCGTATGGACTACACCGCCGTCGGCGACACGACCAACGTGGCGGCGCGCCTGCAGCAGGTGGGCGAGCCCGGGCAAGTGACGATCTCCGACGCCACCCACCGGCTCGTCCGTGGCTACTTCGACACCCGACCCCTCGGCGATCTTCACCTGAAGGGCAAGGCCGAGACCGTCGTCGCGTGGGAGGTTGTGGCCGCACACGAGGGCCGGACACGTCTGGAGGTCGAGGCCGATCGGGGCCTGACCCCGTTGGTGGGGCGGGAGCGCGAACTCGGGCACTTGCTCGAGGCGTTCACCCGCGCCCGCGGTGGCCAGGGCCAGGTAGTGCTTGTCGTCGGCGACGCGGGGATCGGCAAATCGCGCCTGCTCCACGAATTCCGGCGTCGAATCGGCGAGGGGGTGGACTGGCGCGAAGGCCACTGTCTGTCGTTCGGGCGCGCGATGGCGTTCCACCCGCTGGTGGACCTGGTCCGCCGGCAGTTCGCCATCGAGGAAACTGACGGCGATGCTGCCATCTCCGCCAAGATCGAGCGGGGTGTGGTGGATGTTGCCGAGGACCTCGCGTCGGCTACACCCTATCTGCGCGCTCTGTTGTCCGTGGACCCAGGCGAGGACGACGTGCGAGCCATGAGCCCGGCGCAGCGCCGCGGCGAGACCTTCGAAGCCCTGCGGCGCCTGCTGGTCCGCGCGGCGGAGCGGCGGCCGCAGGTGCTCGTGATCGAGGATCTGCACTGGATCGATAGCGCGAGCGAGCAGTTCCTGGCGATGCTGGTGGACAGCGTCCCCGAGCTGCGAGCGCTGATCGTCTTCACCTACCGGCCCGAGTACGTCCACTCGTTCGGTGAGCGCACCTATGTCTCCCGCGTCGTCCCGGCCGCGCTGTCGGCCGAGGACAGTGCGCGCATGGTGGCCGCCGTGTTGGCCACCGACGCACTACCGGACGAGCTGCGAGGATTGGTCGGCACCAAGGCGGAGGGCAATCCCTTCTACGTCGAGGAGCTGGTCAAATCGCTGGAGGAAAGCGGGGCGCTGCGACGCGTGGGCGCTCGGTACGAGCTGACCCGAGCCGTCGGCGAGATCGCCATTCCCGGGACGGTCCAGGATGTCATCGCAGCGCGGATCGACCGTCTCGCCGAGGCGCCCAAACGAACGCTCCAGCTTGCGGCGGTCATCGGTCGCGAGTTTACGCGCCGCCTGGTCGATCGCCTTGCCGAGATCCGGGAGCGAACCGACGGGTTCCTGCGCGAGCTGACGGCGCTCGAGCTGATCCACGAGCGCCGGCTGTACCCCGAGCTCGCCTACATGTTCAAGCACGCCCTCACCCAGGACGTGGCCTACGCCTCGCTCCTCGTGCAGCGACGCCGGGAGCTCCACGGGGTCGTCGGTCTCGCCATCGAGGAGTTGTACGCGGATCGGCTCCCGGAACACTACGAGATGCTGGCCCATCACTTCTCTCTGGCCGAGGACTGGGAGCGCGCACTCGAGTACCTCCTCAAAGCCGCCGAGAAAGCCACGCAGGCGTTCGGTCTACGCCAGGCGCTGGAGCTGTACGGAAACGCGCTGGAGGCCACCCGCCGCCTCGGCGATCGCGTGCCCGTCGCCACGCTTACGGCCATCCTCCGCGCCCGCGCCGATCTGTTCCTCTCCGTTGGCGACTTCGGTCGGTCCCGTGAGGCGGCCGAGGCCCTCGTGCACCTGGCCCGGCGCGTCGAAGATCGCCTGCTTGAAGCCGATGCGCTGACCCAGCTCGCCTCGGCCTCGCAGTGGTTGGAGGACTTCCCGTCGGCGCTTCAACGAGCCCAGGAAGCGATCGAGATCGCGGAGGCGCACGGGGCCACGCGACTGTTTGCCGGGGCGCTGCTCGTCCGCAGCTACGTGCTCGCAGTCAGCGGCAAGCTCGACGTGTCCGAGGCAGGGTTCACACGGGTGCTCGAGATCGTTCGGGCGCAAGGGGATCGCTCGCGCGAGGCGCTGGTGCTGCACAATCTCGCCACCCAGCGAAGCTGGCAGGGACAATATTCGGACAGCCTGGAGCTCAGCCGCGAGGGGACACGTCTCGGACGAGAGGGTCGATTCGTCATCGCGCTCCTGCGGAATCTCTGGACGCAGGGGCTGGCTCTGACAGACACGGGAAACTACGACGCGGCGCTGGCGGTCCTGACCGAGGGCCGCGCCCTCGCCGAAAAGATCGGAGACGACGCCTTCATCCCGCGATTCCTCAACACGCTTGGTTGGCTGCGCATCGAGTGTGGAGACCTCACCGGCGGCATCGAGCTGTCGGAGATGTCATACGAGGTCACCGGGCGGTCCTCCCGCGCGGGGCATGGGACCGGCGCCGAGCGCCGAGCTTTCATCCGGAACAACGAGGGAGAGGCTCTGATGGTCCGTGGCGAGCTGGCCGCTGCCGCTGAAGCGCTGGTGGAAAGCCATCACATCGTGCAGCATCCGCCGCCATCACGCTGGATGACCTGGCGCTACACGACCCATTGCTACGCGGGCCTCGCCCAGCTGGCACTCTCGCAAGGAGATCCTGAACGCGCCCGGCGACTCGCGGACCAGAGCCTGGAGGTTGGCGTTCCTACTCGCTCGCGAAAGTTCGAGAGCTGGGCGTGGCGCCTCAAGGGCGAGAGCGCGACGCGCCGAGGCGCGTGGGGGGAGGCCGAGGATGCCCTTCGACGAGCTCTGAGCCTCGCCGAAGCAATCGGCCAACCGCGCCACACCTGGCTGAGCCACGTTGCGCTGGGGCGCCTGGATGCCGCTAACGGCAGGCGTGACGACGCGCTCAAGCGCTATCGCGCGGCGTGGGCTATCATCACCGACCTGCGCGCCAGGACTCAGGAGCCAACGCTGCGCGCCGGGCTCGAGACCTCGCCGCTGGTGAGGGAGGTCGAAGATCTCGCGGTCCCGGAGTAGATTCAGCGCGGTCTATAGAATGACGCTCCGCGAAGCGCTTGACGTATTAGTTTAAAAGGACGCGCCTGTAGCTCAGTTGGATAGAGCATCGGACTTCTAATCGGCCAGAGGCGGATTTCCCAAGTACCCGTAACGCGCAGTTCCTCCGCGAACCACCAGAAGCCGTGCCGTTTTTCGATCTACCCTCTCTCACCCGCCCGTACCCTCCTTTACCCGCGTTTCTCAGCGCGGCTCAGCGCAAACTCAGCGCAGAGGTCTGTCGACTGGTCGACCCGGTTGACCGCAATAGGTTCGGCAGCTAGTCTCGACGCACTCGTCCCTGCAGTAAACCGGCTTCCTGGAGGCCCGGGATGAAGTGCCCTCGGTGCCAGCACGAGAACCCCGCCGGCATGAGGTTCGCGGCCAGTGTGCGTCACGGCTCGCGTCTGTCTGCGCCTCGTGCGGTACGGCTAATCCTCCGGAGAAGAAGTTCGGTGGGCAGTGGGCAACGGCGGTCGGTAAGCTCACCCAGCCACGTTTCGCGTCCCTGGCCGGCTCCGCTCGCTCCCGTCTCGAGGCCACGGCGCATAACTCACCGCAAGATCGTCGCGGTCGGTACCTCCGCGTACGAGACCATTCCGGGAACGGCGTTCGCCGCACGTCAGAATATGGAGATGCCAACGTGATGACAGGGACCGTGGTCGTGCTCATCGCCGTCGGACTTTTGCTCGTAATGCTGGCCCGCGCTTCGATTCGCATCGTCAACGAGTACGACCGACTGGTCGTGTTCCGCTTTGGCCGGACCGGGCCGGAACTGATCAGGGGACCGGGGCTGGTCCTCCTCATCCCGATCATCGACCGGCCCGTGCGGGTCGACTTGCGCGAGCAATTCATCGAGGTGCCCAGCCAGACGACGATCACGAAGGACAACGCGCCCATCAATATCGACTTCCTGATCTACTGGCGCATCGCCGATCCGCTCCACAGCGTGATCAGGGTGAGCAACTTCCCCGGGGCGCTCCAGGGCATCGCCATGACGACGCTCCGCGCAGTGATTGGCGACATCCTGCTCGACGATGTCCTGTCCAAACGCGATCAGATCAACGACGTCCTGCGAGTGAAGCTCGACGAGGCGACGGAGCGCTGGGGTGGAAAGGTCACAACGGTGGAAATTCGCGAGATCATCCCGCCGAGAGAGGTCCAGGAGGCCATGAACCGGATGCTGAGCGCGGAGCGCAACCGGCGAGCGGTCATCACGGAATCGGAGGGCCAGCGGCAGTCCACGATCAACGTCGCTGAAGGCGACAAGGCCGCGGCGATACTGCGAGCCGAGGGTGAGCGCCAGTCGGCTATCTTGCGAGCGGAAGGTTTCGCCTTGGCCCTCGACAAAGTCTTCTCGGTGGCTCAGACCGTCGACAGCAAGACGATGAGCTTGCAGTATCTCGACGCACTGCGGGCCTTGGGCGCGAGCCCAGCGACCAAGTTTGTCGTGCCGATGGAGTTCACGACCATGCTCCGTCCCTTGATGGAGCTGTCGGCCGCGGCCATGGAGCCACGAGCAGCCGCGAAGCCTTCCTAGCGGTGTCGAGGGATGGCGGCAGCTCTCGTCGCGGTGTGCGTCGACCCCCGGATCAATCACGAGGTGATAAGGATCCAGGTGCGCCAACGCCTGGAGCGGTCTGGCATCCGGGCCGAACGGATCTACATCCTGAACGATGTCGGCGGCAATCCGGGCTCGAACTTCCACAACACGATCCAGCTCCTTTCCCGCATGAGCGACCCGATCGTGTTCTGCGTAGTGCTGCACCACACCGACTGCCTATCGGCTCAGTCCGGGCTTCGCAGTGACCTTGCTGTAGCGGCCCAGAAGGTGGCGGCCGAGTTGTCAGCCGCGAACGTGCATGCGCCGGTCCTGACCGGGCAGATTCTCACCGAGAACAACGAGCTCCAGTGGTCGGACGAGCCGGTGTGGCACTATGTGCCTTCACCTTCGGTGCGGGGGAGCCGAGGTCGCGACGTGGATGAGTCGTGGGACTGGCGCGGCTTGTGGCAGGGACTGCACCGTTGCAAGGGTTTCGACGTCGGGCTGAATTCAGCGCCGGCCGCA
>Ga0207428_10000189_pt1 | contig 85810 bp, 81 predicted proteins | sample RhiMethybrSRZTD1_FD_187600 | JGI IMG/M metagenome (GOLD analysis project Ga0207428, IMG submission 187600) | Populus rhizosphere microbial communities from Tennessee, USA - Rhizosphere MetaG P. TD hybrid SRZTD1 (SPAdes) (version 3) | ecosystem: Host-associated > Plants > Roots > Rhizosphere >... | reverse complement strand
TGCGGTGTACGCGTCCAGGCAGTTAGGTGACTCGGTTGGTCTTTGCGTTCGATGCGCTTCACCAGCGCCAGCTTGACGTGTGTCTATCGGGTCGAAAACCGTCGAAAAACTGTTTCGCAGCAGAGACACAGAGACGCAGAGGGGGACGGAGAACGGCAAGATTTCAGAACTCCTACGTCTCGTAGAGTGCTGGAACGCGCTTGCTACAATCCAGGCATTGGCTAAGAAGGCGATCGTTTTCTCCTGCACCGAATGCGGGGCTCAGGCTTCGAAGTGGCTGGGCCGTTGTCCGGACTGCAACGCCTGGAACTCGTACGCGCAGGAGGACGCGCCGGCGGCGCCGATGCCGGCCACGGCGATGAGCGCGGGGGCGCCGATGCCGATCGACGCGGTCGACTTCGACCTCATGCCGCGCGTCTCCACGACCATCCCCAGCCTCGACCGTGTGCTCGGCGGCGGGCTCGTGGCTGGCGCGGTGACGCTCGTCGGCGGCGAGCCTGGGATCGGAAAGTCGACGCTGCTCTTGCAGGTGGCCGAGCATCTGGCCGCCGGCGGGCTGGTGCTGTATGTGTCGGGCGAGGAGTCGCCGCGGCAGATCGCCATGCGCGCGCGCCGGCTGGGCACGACCAACGGCCAGATCCGGCTCTACACGGAGACGTCGGTCGAGCGCATCCTCGCCGAAGTGGAGAAGATGCGGCCGGTGGCCGTCATCATCGACTCGATCCAGACCGTGCACACGGCCTCGAACAACTCCATGCCCGGCTCGGTGGGCCAGGTGCGCGACTCCGCCGGCGTGCTGATGTCCGCGGCCAAGCGGCTCTCCGTCCCGATCTTCCTCATCGGCCACATCACCAAGGAAGGGACGATCGCCGGACCGAAGACGCTCGAGCACATCGTCGACACGGTGCTCTACTTCGAGGGCGAGAAGTTTCAGAACTACCGCGTGGTGCGCGCCTACAAGAACCGTTTCGGGCCGGCGAACGAGGTGGCCATCTTCGAGATGCACGACACCGGTCTCGAAGAGGTGGAGAATCCGTCGGCGGCGCTCATCTCGCAGCGCAGCCAGTCTCCCGGTTCCGCGATCCTCTCGGCGCTGGAAGGGACACGGCCGCTGCTGCTGGAGGTGCAGGCGCTCGTCTCGCCGACGCACTTCCCCTCCCCGCGGCGGATGGCCATGGGGATCGACGCCAACCGCGTGTCGCTCCTCCTGGCGGTGCTGGAGCGCAAGGGCGCCGGAACGTTCGTGCAGCACGACATCTACGTCAACGTGGCCGGCGGGCTGGAGATCGACGAGCCGGCCCTCGACCTCGGCGTGATCGCGGCCGTGCTCTCCTCCCAGCGCAACCTGCCGATCCCTCACAACGTGGTGCTTTTCGGCGAAGTCGGTCTCCTCGGCGAGATCCGCAGCGTTTCGCAACCCGACCTGCGCGCCCGCGAGGCGGCGGCCCTCGGATTCCGGCGGGTCATCGTCCCGCAGTCGAACGCCTCGGAGATTCGCGCGGATGTGGACGTGGTGCCGGTGAGGCGGATCGAGGACATCGCGGGGGTGTTGTTTCGGTGACAGCTACACAGCTACACAGCTACACAGGAGGCTCAGAGGCGCAGAGGCTCAAAGGCGCAAAGGTTAACCTTGGGCCACTCTGAGCCTGTGGGCCTCTGAGCCTTTGAGCCTCGCCGTGCAGCTGTGCAGCTATGTAGCTCTGTAGCTGTACGGCTGTAGCCCGCGCAGCTTATTTGCGCTTTACAAGCTCGGCCGTCGCCTCTAAACTCCTCCCCGTCGTTCCTTACTTCACCATGAGACTGCTTCGCGTGCGTAATGGGTGGGTCAGCAGGCTGGTGCCTCTAATCGGCGCTCTCTTGCTCTTCACCGCCTGTGCCTCGACGACCGTGGTCGTCGCGACGCCTCCCCCACCCTCCGATGATGACGATTTCAGCGAGCTGATCGCGCAGATGCGGTCGGACCTGAACCGCCACGCCAGCCGCCAGATCGAGAAGACGCCGACCATGACGGCCACGGCGGAGACGAAGAAAGAGCGCGACAAGGAGTTCGCCGCGCGCGCCAAGGCGCTCTTCGCCCCGCTCAACGGGACGACGCTGCAGATGCCGGTGGTGGGCGTGCGGCCGTTCGACCTCGCCAACAGCTGGGGCAATTCGCGCGACGGCGGCAAGCGCAAGCACAAAGGCATCGACATCTTCGCCCCGAAAGGAACGGCCATCGTGGCGGTGGCCGACGGCATCATCAGCTACCTCGGCGAACAGCCCAAAGGCGGCAACTGCCTCTGGCTGACGACCGAAGGCGGCGCGTCGTTCTACTACGCACACCTCGATCGCTGGGCGGCCGGTCTCTACGAAGGGATGGAAGTCCGCAGCGGCGAGCTGCTGGGCTATGTCGGCAATACCGGCAACGCCAAGTACACGCCCTCCCACCTCCATTTCGGCGTCAACGAAAACGACGAGATGGTGAACCCCTACCCGATCCTCACCCACGCCGCCGTCGTGCAACGCGCCAGAGTTGCGGTCGAGAGCGGTGTGGCGATGGGCACGCGGTAAGTTCCGTTCAGTTTATCCCGAGCCGCAGCGAGGGATCTCCGGTGCAGCCGCGATGCTCACTCTTCGCGGTGTCACCCGAGATCCCTCGCTTCGCTCGGGATAAACTGATGAGATCTCGCGCAACGGCCCCATCACGAACTCCCGTTCCAACGCTCTTGGATGCGGGAGCGTCAATGCGCGCGTGCGCATGCGCGTGGCGCCGTGCAGGATGAGGTCGATGTCGATTACGCGCGGTTCGTTGCGGACGCCGCGGCGCACGCGGCCGAGTTGCTTTTCGATAGCCAGGACCTCGGCGAGGAGGGACGCGGGCGACAGCGCTGTCGTGCCGATGAGGACGAGGTTCAAAAACGGCGGCGATCCTTCCGGTGCGTCGACGGCGGCGCTTTCGTGAATCGTGCTCACGCGCACGATGTTGACGACGCGCCGCAGGGCGTGCAGGGCACGGCGCAGGTTCCAGGCGCGGTCGCCGAGGTTCGAGCCGAGCGCCAGGACGACCGTACTAGTGGTCGACGTTGATCTCGTTGGTGAGCTCGTCGACATCGCCTTCGGCTCGGGGGAAGTCGTGGCGGAGGGCGTCGCCGGCGCTGTGGATCGCTTCGACGATGCCATCGGTGAATTCTCCGGCCTTGAAGCGGATGGTCAGCTTGGCGGCGATCTCGTCCCAGAAACCGGCGGACACTTTCTCGTTGATGCCGCTGTCGCCGAGGATCGTGAAGCGCTGTTCCTCGCAGGCGATGAACAGGAGTACGCCGTTGCGCAGGGCGGTCTTGGTCATGCCCAGCCGCTCGAAGGTCCGCTCGGCCACGGTGCGGATGTCGCCGCCTGCCTTGGGCTGGATGTGCACGCGGATCTCGCCGGAGGTCTGCTTCTCGGCCGCGCCGATGGCCTCGACGACGCGTTGCTGATCGAGCTGGGCCAGAAAATCTTTCTGATGCATCACCAGCCTCCCGAGGCGCCGCCGCCTCCGAAACCGCCGCCACCGCCGGAAAACCCGCCCCCTCCTCCGAAGCCGCCGAACCCACCTCCGCCGAAGCCGCCGCCACGGCCGCCCAGCGTGATCCCGCCGCTGTTGAGCAGGAGCGGGAGCATGCAGCCGCCGCACCCACTGCGGCGGCGCGAGAACATCGGCAGGATGACGAAGAAGATCACGAAGAGGATGATGATCACCGGCACGATGCCGAGATCCTCGCCGTCCGATTGCGCGCCGGGACGCTCCATCGGCGGCACCGCCGCCTCGCCGCCGCGGATTCTGGCGATGATCATATCGGCCGCGGAGTTGAGGCCCGCGCCGTACTGGCCGCGCTGGAACGCCGGGGCGATGGACTCGCGGATGACGCGCGAGGAAAAGGCGTCGGTGATCGTCCCCTCGAGCCCGTAGCCGGTCTCGATCCGGAGCTTCTGCTCCTTCACGAAGACAAAGAGCACGAGGCCGTTGTCGTACTTTTTCTGCCCGACTTTCCACCGCTCGACGCAGCGGATGGTGAAGTCTTCCAGCGATTCCTGTTCGAGCGAGGGGAAGATGTAGATGATGAACTGCGCGCCGCTGCTCTGCTCGAACTGCTCGAGCTTGCGGTTGAGCAGGTCCCCTTCCGTCGGCGGGACGACTCCGGCCTTGTCGGTGAACCACTGGGTGGGAGATGGCGGGACGTCCAGCGCCAGGAGCGGGAGCGCGAGCCACGTCAACAGAACAAGTGAAAGAAGCCGCCCAGCTTTCATGAGAGGGATTCGCATGGGACTGATTTGGAGTGCGGTGGCCGCCACCGCACTCCAAAACGAAATCGTCAACGCGTGCCGGTGGCCGGGGCCGTGTTGCTGAAGTCGAAGTTCACTTCCGGGGCTGCGCTGCTGCCGGCCACGCCTTTGAAATAGGCCTTGGGCTTGAAGCCGCTCATGCTGGCCACCAGCGACGCCGGGAAGCGGCGGATGGCGGTGTTGTAGGCCTGCACGACCGGGTTGTAGCGCCCGCGCTCGACGGCGATGCGGTTCTCCGTTCCTTCGAGCTGTGATTGCAGCTCCAGGAAGTTCTGGTTCGACTTCAGGTCCGGATAGCGCTCCACGACGACGAGCAGGCGGGACAGGGCGTTGCTGAGGCCGGCCTGCGCCGCCGCGAACTGATCCATCGCGTTCTGGTCGTTGGGCACCGCCCCGGCGGCGCCCGGAGGGCCGGCCGGTGCAGCCACCTGGCCGACGCGCGCGCGGGCGTTGACGACCGCTTCGAGCGTCGATTTCTCGAAGTTCGCGGCGCCCTGCACCGTGCGCACGAGGTTCGGGATCAGGTCATAGCGCCGCTGGTACTGGCTCTCCACCTGTGCCCAGTGCTGCTGGACCTGTTCGTCGAGGGCGACCAGGTTGTTGCGGACGCTGATGAAGTACGCGCCGCCGATGATGAGCGCAAGAATCAGCGCGCCGACACAGCCGAGCAGCCCAAGGTTCCGCATGGCGTTCCCCTCTTAGTACTCTTCTTCTTCTTCGACTTCTTCTTCGCGGTCGTCGGCGGGAGCGATGAACCCTTCTTCGTCATCGCCTTCGGCCGGTTCAGCCGCGGGAGTCAGCTCCTCTTCCTCGACAGGCTCTTCGACGATCCGGCGGCTGCGCGGCGCGGTGTAGACCGGCGCTTCGTCGGCATCGTGCTGGTTCGAACCGCACTTCGGACAAAGCGGCACGGGCTTGCCGAGGTCGTAAAACTTCGTGTGGCAGCTATAGCAGGTGTACTTTCTTCCCAGCTCAGGCATTTGGTTCTGGATCCCCTTCTCGAAAAACGGCGGAACGTTAACACAAACGAGAGGGCAGAGCGCAGAGCGCAGAGCGCAGAAGAAAATCTGCGCTCACTCTCTGCCCTCTGCCCTCTGCGCTCTGCCCTCTCCTACTTTTCCGTCTTCGGATTCGCTTGTGCCGCGCGGGTGCCGGCATTTCCGACGACGCCGTCGCCGCCCTGGCCGCGTGCGGCCGCCAGCGTGGCCAGCTTCTGCGCCTCGGGGAAGACTTCCAGCGCCTTCTCGACCTGCGCGTCACCCTGCAACCGGTACGGATACGACGCGTCGTAGCCGAACTTCGCGGCCACGATCTCGGCCTTGAGCGCGCGTTCCACGAACTTCCGGTCGTCGGCGTTCTGCAGCGCGTCGCGGATGTCGCTTTCAGGCGCGATCTCGTGCTCGACGGCGTGCTGGACGAACTCTTCGACGATGGCCGGCGTGATGGCCAGCTCCTTCGTCAGCTCGGGGTGCTTGGCGGCGTATTCGACGGCGTAGTTGAAGATGGCGCTGCGCACTTCCAGGAGCTGCGTGGTGCGCGCCAGCTTCGGGTGCTTGACGATGACGTCGGGCGTGATGCCGCCACCGCCGTAGACGGTGCGGCCGGTGGCCGTCTTGAACTGCTCGCGCTGCGCCAGCGGAACTTCCGGACCGTTCTCGGCGTCATCGGCCATGTAGTAGTCGTAGACCGAGGTGTAGTCGCGCTGGATGTTGCGTCCGGCGGGCGTGTAGTACTTGGAGGTGGTGAGCGCCAGGCCCGCGCCGTACTGCAGCGTGTAGACGCTCTGCACGAGGCCCTTGCCCCAGCTCGTCTCGCCGACCACGAGGCCGCGGTCATGATCCTGCACCGCGCCGGCCACGATCTCCGAAGCCGAGGCGCTGCCGCGGTTCACCAGGAGCACCAGAGGCAGGTCGAACTTCTCGTGCTTGCCGGGTGCGGTGTACTCCTGCGCCGAATCGGGCGTGCGGCCCTTCGTGTAGACGATCATCTGCCCCTTCTCGAGGAAGTGATCGGAGACGCCGACGGCGGCGTCGAGCAGGCCCCCCGGATTGCCGCGCAGGTCGAGCACGAGCTTCTGCATCCCCTGCCCCTGCAGCTTCTCGATCGCTTCGTCGAGCTCGCGCACGGTCGTGGAGGTGAAGTCCTTGACGCGGATGTAGCCGACGCCCGGACGGAGCATCAGCACGTTGGAGATGGAGTTGGTGGGGATGGCGGCGCGGACGATGGTGAGCGGAATCGGCTCTTTCATCCCCACGCGGCGGATCTTGATGTTGACGGTGGTGCCCTTGGGGCCCTTGAGCCGCTTGACGACCTCATCGAGGGTGAGGTCTTCGGTCGAAACGCCCTCGACCTCGGCGATGACGTCACCGGCGCGGACGCCGAGGCGCGCCGCGGGCGTGCCTTCGAGCGGCGTGATCACGGTGACCTGATCGTTGCGCTTCGTCACCAGGATGCCGAGGCCGTAGAACGTCCCCTTCTGGCGATCCTGCATGTCCGAGTACTCCTTCGGCTCGAGGAAGGAGGTGTGAGGGTCGAGCGAGCGGAGCATCCCGTCGACGGAGGCGTACACAGCCTTGTCCGGCGTGATCTCTTCGGCCGACCATGTCGTCACCGCACTCAGCAGATCGGCGTACTCCTTGTACCGCTTCTGCATGTCGGTGTTCTGCATCGGCGCCCCGAACAGGCGGTTGCCGTAGAAACCCCCGAACAGCGTTGCTCCGGTCATGGCCACGAGCAACGTCAGGGAGAACGTCCACTTCTCGGTCTTTTCCAGTTTGGCCATAATTTCTTTCGCGCTTTTCCCGCGAGCGCTCGCGTTACACTTGTGGCGTCGTAACGCCATTATAGGGACGAGTATTCGATTCCCACAGGGCGTTCACGACGAAGTCACCGCCCTGCAGGGGTTCGAGGCCAGTCAAAAAACGCATGTTCGGTTCACTCGGAGTTTCTGAGCTTCTCCTCATCTTCGCCGTCATCCTGATCGTCTTCGGCCCGCGCCGCCTCCCCGAGATCGGCAAGACGCTCGGCAAGGCGCTGGGAGAGTTCCGCAAGGCCACGGACGATCTCAAAAACACCATCGAGCGCGAGGTGAGGCTCGAGGAGCTCAAGACGATCGCTCCGGACATCCGGTCCTCGGTCGATTCGATCGCCCGCGACCCGATCTCCATGCTCAATCCCGTACCCACCACGCCCGATCCGGTATCAAGTCCTGAGCCACTGCTTCCTGAGACGGCCGAACCGGCTGCTGGTGACGCACTCAGTGCCTCGCCCGGTGCGGCACTCCGGCCGGAGCCCGACTACCTGGCCGACCCGGACAGCAAGCGGCCGGAGTCTGCCTAAGTGCCTCTTCAACGTTGTTTCAGTGGGTGTCTTGCGGCGGCGGCGGGCCATCTGCTTCGCCGCCGCTCCTCAGCGATGCCACCGCATCGCCTCGTCGCGGCGACTCGCATCCGACCCACCGGCGCTCGCAATCCACCCACTAAAACAACGTTGAAGAGGCACTAATGGCCGCCGATTCCGAGACCGCGCTCGATCCCGAGACCGAACTGCCGAAGATGACGTTCCTCGATCATCTCGAGGAGTTGCGGCGGAGGCTGGTCATCTCGGCCGTGGCCGTGGCCGTGGCCTTCTTCGCCTGCTGGGCCTTCGCCGAGCCGATCTTCGCGCTGATCCAGGCACCGCTGACCAAGTTCCTGCCCCCGGGCGACAAGCTCGCCTACACCCGGCTCACGGCGCCGTTCTTCCTCTACATGAAGGTGTCGTTCTTCGCCGGGCTCTTCCTGGCCTCGCCGGTCATCCTTCTGCAGCTGTGGCTGTTCGTCGCCCCCGGGCTGTACAAAAAGGAACGGAGATTGGCCGCCCCGTTCATCATCTTCGGCACGGTCTTCTTCATCCTGGGCGGCTACTTCGGCTACCGCTACCTGCTCCCGGCCACCTGCAGCTTCTTCGTCGAGACCGGCAAACAGTTCAAGCAGATGGTCACGGTGGACGACTACTTCTCGTTCGCCAGCACCATCATCCTGGCCTGCGGTCTCGTCTTCGAGACCCCCATCCTGATCTTCTTCCTGGCGCGCCTCGGCATCGTCACGCCGGCCTTCCTGCTGCAGAAGTTCAAGTACGCGGTCGTGCTCTCCTTCGTCATCGCCGCCGTGGTCACGCCCACGCCGGACATGGTCACCCAGTCCGCCCTGGCCATCCCGATGATCCTGCTCTACCTCATCGGAGTGGCCGTGGCGTTCCTGTTCGGGAAGAAGCACGACACCTGAGCGGCGGCATGACATCCTTCTCAGGGCGGACACGGATCCGTCGGTGCCCAGCCATCGACCCCAGCGTTGCCAAGCACCGCCGGACGATGAGGTGACGTGCTGAGCCAGAAGTTGTTGTACGTAACTTTGGCGTGCGGCATGACCCGAAACGGTCCACAAACCCACGGCTTGACCAGGCTGTTGCTCTTGAAGCCATCCCCACCGTCCCACGCGTCCCAACTGATGTTCGATCCTGCTGACGAGTCGCGCGTGTTGTGGCATGAGCGGCACGACGGCTTGATCACCTGCGAGTACACCGTTGCCTTGCTGACGGGCGACGTTCCCGGCGGCGTTCCTGTGCCGGCCAGCCGCCAGCCTTTGTGCACGTAGCCGTCGTTTTGCGTCACGCTCGGGAGCAACGCGCCGCCGTACCAACCTTCGATCAATTCCTGAATCGCAGCCGAGACGTTCGTGTCCAGCTTCACGCCGCGGTTCATCTCCTTGAATTCCGGTTCCTGATTCGGACGGCTCAAGGGGAAGGTTCCGGGTGCCGCGGGATCATCGAGGCCCGTGTACCCAAACGATTCCCCATCGAATGGGATGAAGCGCGCGCCTGCATTGCCGAGCGGATCCGTCACCACGGTGGCGGCGTCGCCGCCGTGGCAAACCATGCAGAGCCGCGGGATGTACTTCGCGCCGTTGCCGTCGAGGTCCGCTTTGTTCACGCGCGCGCCAGTAGGTAGGTACACATAGAATTTTGTGTACCTACCCCCGCCCGTGGGATGAGGCGAATACTCCATCGCCACCGTGGCGATGAGCCCGAGGTTCGGATCGTTCGTGTACTTCGCCAATGCCGCGATGTCCACTGAGCCGTTCGCCGGCGGGACGCCGTAGTTGGAGACGTAGTATGCGATGTTGCCGGTGCCGGGATCTTTCTTCTTGTGCATCCAGCGGCCGAGGCCGAGATCGGCAGCATTGAGATATACCGCGTCCTCATCATCGGCCCCGAATGCATTCGCGGTCTTCCAGGCACTGAGGGTCTGCTTGACACCGACTTTCTCGTACGTCGTTCCCGCGACGATCGCAGGACTGAAAGCCGTCTCCGTCGTGAGCGTCGTGGCGTTCGTCACCGTCTGGATCGTCCTCGCCTGTCCGCCCGCGCGAATGAGGTGTCCCGCTTCGAGGAACGTATTGAAGCTCGTGCCCACACCTGTGACGGTCGTGCCCGCGCTCGACACGGTGCCCGCGCCCGAGGCCGAGGTGGGATCGATCTTTTCGTAGTACTGATCCGCCTCGATGGCGTCGTTGCCGAAATAGTCGAGGAGCCCTCCAGCCGGCGGCACGACGAGCGTGAGGGTCACGTCGGATGTGCAACTCGCGTAGTCGTACGCGGGGGAGGCCGGGCTGCTCGTGAGGTTGGTGTGTCCGGTCGTCGTCGCGGTCTGAATCGGATTGCCGGCGCTGTCGAGCACTTCCAGCTTGATGTCTGTGTTCTCGGGAAGAAGGACGATCACGGAGAGCGGATCGTCGATGGTGGCCGTCGTCACCTTGACGGGAGCCGCGGCGGGGATGCTCACCCGCAGTTGAAAAGGAATCGGAATCTTCGTGATGTCGGTGTGCACGCGCATGCACGCGGGCGTGCCGAATTCGAAGTCGGCATTGATCGTCGAGAAATGCACGACTTCGGCTTCGTAGAAATCGCCGGCGAGCTTGCCGATGCCTTCCTCGACCCATATTCCCGTCTTCGAGTCGTAGAACCAGATCGGGACGGTGGGCGGCGGCATGGGCGGCATACCCGGCATTCCGAGCTGCAAGGGATCGACGGGAATGCGCACGGTGGCGGTCGACCCGCTCGCGAGAGACAACGGCTGACCGGCGCTGTCGAACAGCGACACGTCGACCGCGCCCACGCTGTTGATTCCTACTTCGCGACCGTCGCTCGAAATGCCGCCGTACTGACCCGGAAAGCGGTTCGGATTGCGCAGATCGATGGAGGAGACGAACGCGGCCACGTTGCCTTCGACGCGTTTGCCGTTCGGATCGACGAGCGATCCCGGTCGAATGAGCACTTCGGCACCGCATCGCCCCGGGATGTAGCTTCTGTGAGACGGAGACCGTTCGGCGACCTGAGGTTCCTCGAAGGTCTTCGACTCCGTACTGCATCCGGAATTGCCGCGCTCGACGATGCGGCCGCCTTGCCGCGCCTCGAACGTCGATCGCGATACGGCGACCAATTCGTATCGCCCACCGACGATCGGGCCGGTGAGCACCTTCGAGAAAATCTGATAGCCGGGCTTGCGGATCGTGAGGACGTAGCGATCGCTCTCCTCCTTCACGGCAATCAGGAAAGCGCCTCGGGCATTGGTCTTCGTCCGCCCGAGCTCGCGGCTGGAGCGACCCTCCGCTCGCACGCCGTTCACTTCCACTTCGGCGCCTTCGATCGCTTTGTCGCGCGCTTCGGTGACGGTTCCAGTAAAGAGCAGACTGGACGCGTCGGTCGAGACATCGCGGCGGCCCATCGACACTCCGCCGCGCCCGTCGCGGACGAGGACGTAGATCGAGTGCAGGCCCGGGCTCGCAGGCAAGGTCCACTTCACCGTGCGCGTGTTGCGGTTGTCGAACGCGGTCGCGGAGCCGCTGACCGCCCAGGTGTACAGCAGCGCATCACCGTCCTGCGCATCCGCGGTCACTTCGAGCGTGGCGCCCGGGGATGCGCGCCGGATGGCGCGACCGCCCTGTCGCGCGACGAGCGTCGCCACTGACGGAGGCTGATTCGGAAACGCCATGTTCGCGAATCCTGCGCCCCGAACGGGGAGGAAAACCGACTTCACCGCCGATGCCGCCTCGCAATCCGCTCGCACTTTGAGGGTCCCGCCCGAAACGCCGGGAACCAGGTAGAGCCCCTGGAAGTTCGCGCGCACCGGATCGCGCTGCGTACCGCGGTCGTCGTCGACGGAGACTTTCGTATCGAAATCGACTCCGAACGCCGCATCCGAGAAACGGCATGGCCGCCCATTCGCCAACACGACGGAGCCGAGAACGAAGCTGAGTTTCGGCTCGATCGCCGCAGGCGGGAGAAATACCATGCTGCTGGCGATGGTGAACGTTTGCGGACAAATGGAAACGTAGCCTGGCGCCTCGAGGCAGAGCTGGTACCGGCCGGCCGGCTGCTTCGGCACCATGAAGAAGCCTTTCAGATCGGTCTTGACCTTCAGGCTGATCGTCCCGTTCTGCGTATTCTTCAGATACGCGGTAATGTCCGGAAGAAACTGGAGCGCCCCACCTCTCAGCCTCGTCGAGGCCGGGACAGTGCCCTTCCACTGCGCGAGGTTGGCGACGACATAGCCATGAACTTCTCCGCCGCCCACTCGCTGCGGAACTGCAATCGTCGTCCGGCCGGCACGTTGTTGACCGCGTGCGTGGAACGTGACGTAGGACGCAGCACCGAGACCGATCATGACAGTCATGACGAAGAACGCCCAGGATCGCGTGCGGGTCCGCAGGATCATGCGAGTCATAGCTTCCCCCTTCCAAACGCCTGGAAAGCTTTTCAATATGGAATGAATTATGTTTGGAAGCTAGGTCGAGCTCGCCTGATTGTCAAGAGATCCGCGCCTGCCGGTAATCTCGAACATGCGCTCGACATCCTCTTCGCCGAACGCGGCGCCGCACCAGACGAACAGACACACGAATGCCGCGGACAGGACCCGTTGGGTCGGGTAACGCATCACTTACCTCCGTTGAATGAGGCAACGATGCACTTCCGCTCCGGGCCACGCCTGACGGTCAGGCGACGATTTGGTGACCGCCGCGTGGGCCGTGGCCTCACGGCCACGGTCTCGGGTGTGCGGTTCATGGACAGGGAAGCGTCGACGGGCTGTTCTGAGCCTGGCAGTTGTTCGGGTTGGGGCAATAGACGTCGCGGTCGCAGTACGTGGTCTGCCACGTGGCCTGGTTCCCGGACGACGTGTTGTAGCAGCGGTAGCGGGTCACTTCCGAGTTGTCGCCGAACAGAGCGAACAGGTACTGGCAAATGTTCCGAGGAATGATTTGGCCGGTGTTCTGCTGGATGTTGGGACCGTCGGAACAGCAGGCCGGCGTCTCCCCCGTGTCCGTGGCGTACCAGACGTCGATGTTCCCCGACGTCTTGTGAAACCACCAGATCGTCCCGACCGAGTAGAGGCTGTAGTCGGGCTGCTGGTACATCGGATAGCCGTAGGTGGGATAGCAGACGAATTTGTAGTTGTAGGGTGGGTCGTCCTCCCACTGACACGAGTCGGCACTGACAGAGACGGCGAGGAACAACGAGAGAAGAAGAACCGCGGCAATGCGCATGACAGCACCTCCGCAGTCAACGTAGTCCCGCCATTTGTGAAACGTGAGACGGTTCCGTTGCGATGCGCCGCGCGTACGTGTTCTGTCGAGGGTTGGTGACCGATCGCTGACACGCGTTCGGAAAGTCGAATGGAAGCGCGCCGGCGAGTACGACGCTCAGCGCTCGACTTCGAACTCGGAGGAGGCCGGCGGCAGGGCCTCGTTGAAGATCAGCACCGTCTCGGCGATCGGGAAGAGCACGGTGTGGTTGCGCTGCTGGACTTCGAGCACGACCTCGTAGAAGCCGTAATCGTTGATGGCAATCAGCGTCGCGGCCTTTCCCTTGACCTCGAGCGTCCGGTTGAAGATCGAGACTTTGGACGGAATCTCCATGCAAGCGGGAAGATAGCACGTCGGAATACACAAAGGCCGGGCTTTGCAGCCCGGCCTTTCTGGTTCAGCAAGCGGGTGACTCGTTACTGGTTCTTCACGTCGGCAGCGGGCGGCTGGGCGGCCACCGGCGCGGCGGCGAAGTAGGTGTCGTTGAACGTGACCTTGGCGTTGGTCTTCATCTCTTCGAGCTTGGCCTGCATGCGGGCCTGGCGCTCGTTCTTTTCGAGGGTGGGCTTGACCTGCTCGAACGGGGTCATCTCATGCTCGTCGACCTTGATGATGTGGTAGCCGAACTGGGTGCGGATGACCGGCGTGACTTCGCCCTTCTTGGCTTCGAAGGCGGCCTTCTCGAACTCGGGGACCATCTGGCCGCGGCCGAATGCGCCGAGGTCGCCGCCGCGGGTGCCGGAGCCGACGTCGTCGGACTCTTTCTTGGCCAGCTCGTCGAACGAGGCGCCGCCGACGATCTGCTTGTGCAGCTCTTCGGCCTTGGCCTTGGCCTGTTCCTCGGTCAGCTCGGGCTTGCCTTCCTGCGCGGCCGGGCTGCCCTTGAAGGCGATGAGGATGTGGCGGGCTTTGACCTGCTCGTACTGCGCTTTGTCGGCGTCGTACTTCTTCTTCAGCTCTTCGTCGGTGATGGTGATGCCCTTCTCGATCTTGGTGAGCTGGGCCTGCGCGACGAGGTTCTCCTTCATCAGCGCGAGCTGGGAGAGGACGTTCGGATCCTTGTCGAGACCGGCTTTCGTCCCTTCCGAGGCGAGCATCTTCATGCGCAGGTAGTCCTCGGCGAACTGCTTCTTGCCCGCGCCCGAGGCGTACTGCTGGTACTCGGCCGGCAGGCTCTTGAGCGCCGACTCGAACTCCGACTGCTTGATGGACAGATCGCCCGCGGCGATGATGACCGGATCGGCGGGAGCCGCCGCCGGGGCCGGTTTCGGCTGAGCCATGGCGAAGGACGCCACCAGCGTCAGCGCGATGAGTGTCGAAATGATTTTCTTCACGAGATCTCCTTCTAATTTGGGAACGCGAGTCGGAACGGGAGACGTCCCCGGTTTAATCCTGAGCGGACTGAAGGATGGGGGGAGGCAGCGATGTGTTACGGTTCCCATCGTTATTAGGAGGCCTCTGATGGGATGGGTGGTCCGGTGTGCGCTGCTGTCCCTATTTCTTTTCCCGGCCTCTTCGGCATGGTCGCTTCCGGTCATCACTTCTGTTTCTCCGGCCAGCAGTCCGGTTGCCGGGAACGTCCAGATCACCATCAAAGGCACCGGCTTCACCGCGGATGCCCGAGTGATCTTCGGTGGCCTGCTCAACCTCAATCAGACCGTTCTCGACGAAGGCACGATCGTGGCGCACACTCCCGCTCACTTGCCGGGCAAGACGTACGTTCGAGTACAACAGCAGAACGGCGCCGGGGCCGTCGACTTTACATTCACCGGCGATGCCTCGACGGCGTTCGATCGCTTTCTGTTGCCGGTGTTCGTCCCGCCGGTCAAGGGCGCATTCGGGTCGGAGTTCCGGACGGAACTGCGTCTCTGGAATGGTAGCGAGGTGGACCGGCTCCAGATCTTCGGGCTCCAGTATCCCTGTCCCATCCTATGTGCGCAGCCAAAACTCGGCGAGGTGCCGGTCGAGTTGCAGCCGGGCGAACGCGCTTCGGGGGAAGAATTCGAGCCGCTGGGCAATCCGGGACTCTTCATTTACACGCGAAAAGGCGGCCTTCTCGGCTCATTCCTGCGCGTCTACGATGTGTCGCGCGAGGCGGCGAATTACGGCGCGGAGATCCGCGTCGTACACGAGCGTGAGTTCAAAAACGCAAGCCCGCTCCTCTTCCCCGGAGTGCCGATCGACCCGCGGTTCCGGATCACGCTGCGGATCTACAGTCCCGGTCAAAGCGGCGCGCTCGTCAGCATCAACGGAGACGAACCACGCCCCATCGAGCTCTTCGGCTCCACTCTGTTCCAGCCGGCCTATGCCGTCTTCACCGATTTCCCGGTCGGATCCGGGGTGATCGACGTCAGCGTTTGGCCGCCGATGACTCCCACTGGCCCATCACCGCCGATCTATCCGCCGCCGATCTGGGCGTTCATCACGATCACGAACAACGACACGCAGCAGATCACGACGATGCATCCGAATGGATCGTGAGAGACGCTTCCTTCAGGATTGGAGGCGGCGCAAAGCCGCGTCCATGCGCCGCACGCCCTCGTGCAGCCGCTCCATCGAGGTGGCGTAGCTGATGCGGACGAAGGCGTCGGCGCCGAAGCCGGAGCCGGGCACGACGGCCACACGGGCTTCGTCGAGGAGGAAGTCGGCAAACGACTGGGAATTGGTGATGCCGGCTTTGCCGAAATGGGCGCTCACGTCGGGGAAGACGTAGAACGCGCCGTCGGGATCGGCGCAGCAGATGCCGGGCAGGGCATTGAGGGCCGGCACGAGCCAGGCCCGGCGCTCGCGGTACGCGGCATACATCCGCTGCACGTCGTCGTCGACGCCCGACAGAGCCCGCAGCGCGGCGTGCTGGGCGATCGTGCTCGGATTGGAGGTGGAGTGCCCCTGGATCTTGCCCATGGCGCTGACGATCTGCGGATGGGCGAGCGCGTAGCCGAGACGCCAGCCGGTCATGGCGAAGGTCTTGGACATCGAGTTCACGATGATGACCGTCTCCGGATACTCCTCCAGCCACTTCGCGGCCGAGGCGTGTTCGTTGCCGTCATAGACGAAGAGCTCGTACGTCTCGTCGAAGACCAGAAAGATGTCGCGCGACGCGCACCATTCGACGATCTTCCTCAGCTCCGGCTCGCGGATGACCGACCCGGTGGGATTGTTCGGCGAGTTCACGATCACACCGCGCGTGCGGCTGGTGGCCACCGCCTCGATGGCGCTCATGGTGGGCCGGAAATGCTCCTCGGCCACCGTTTTCGCGAACACGGCCTCGCCGCCGGCAAACTCGACCTGGTCGGGAAAGCTCACCCAGTACGGCGACGGGATGATCACTTCATCGCCCGGCGAGAGCAGCGCCAGCATGACGTTGAAGAGCTCCTGCTTGCCGCCGCTGCCGGCGATGACGTTCTCCTGCTTCAGGTGGAGGCCGTAGCGTTTGTTGTACCGCGCGGCGATCGCTTCGCGGACTGCTTTCAGGCCGAGGGCGTTCGTGTATTTGGTGTAGCCGCTGTCGATGGCGCGCTTGCCCGCCTCGGCCACCGCGGGAGGAGTGGCGAAGTCCGGCTCGCCCGGCCCGAAATCGACCACGTCGATTCCCTGCGCCGTCAACGCCGTGGCACGGTTCAGCACCGCAAGCGTCGGCGACTCCTGCATCATCGTGACGCGATCGGAAAAACGAATGGTGGGCCGGGTGGTCGTAGTCATGATCATTTCAGAGCGCAGAGGGCAGAGCGCAGAGGGCAGAGGGCAGAAGCCGGGCCTTTCTCTTCTGCCCTCTGCCGTCTGCGCTCTGCCCTCTATATCATCGGCCGCGCATTCTATGCGAACCATCAGCAGCAAACAGAATCCGCTGGTGAAGCGGATCCGCGAAGCAATTCGCGAGCATGCGGGCGAAATCGTGATCGAGGGACCGAAAGCGGTGGCCGACGCCATCGCCGGCGGATGGAAGCCGATTGAGGTGCTCGAGCGCGGCGTGCACGTCACCGGCGACGTCTTCGACGCCCTGTCCGAGACCCGCACCAGCCAGGGCGTGCTCGGCCTGTTCGAGCGCCCTCGGGCCAGCGCCGCGGAGATCCTCGGGCGACGCGACACGATCGCCGTGGCACTCGACGGCGTGCAGGATCCCGGCAACGTGGGAACGATCGTCCGGCTGGCCGCCGCCTTCGACGCCGCGGGCGTCCTGCTCCTTCCCGGCTCCGCCGATCCGTTCGGCGCGAAAGCGATCCGGTCCTCCGCGGGGGCGATTCTGCACGTGCCGGTGGCGAGCATCACCGCCGCGGAGTTGCTGGGCGCGAACGTGCCGCTCGTGGCCACCGCGATGGCCGGCCAGACCGGCGACCCGCCCGCACGCAACGCCGTGCTGCTCTTTGGGAATGAAGGTGCGGGCGTGTCGGAGGCGTTGTTGAGCCGGTCCGCGCTGCTGGCGATTCCGATGAGCTCGCGGGTAGAATCGCTGAACGTGGCAACCAGCGCGGCGATTTTGCTGGCGCGGTCGTACGCGTTGCGTTCCTAGTGGACGTTGTGGACGGCGTGGACTTGGTGGACGTCCACGAAGTCCACGACGTCCACCAAGTCCACAACGCATTACGATGCTCCCGTGGGCAAACTTCTCATCGTCGGAACTCCTCTCGGGAATCTCGCCGACATGTCCCCTCGCGCCGTGGCGGCGCTGAAGTCGGCGGATCTCATCCTCTGCGAGGACACGCGGCATACGCGGAAGCTGCTCACGCATTTCGGCATCGACCGCCCCACCGACAGCTATCACGATCACAACGAGGATCAGAAGGCGGCTCTGCTGGCCACGCGCATCGAGCGCGGGGAGACACTGGCGCTGGTGAGCGACGCCGGGATGCCGGTCATTTCCGATCCCGGGTATCCGATCGTGCGCCTGGCGCGCGAGCGCGGGCTCACCATCGAGCCGGTTCCCGGTCCGTTCGCGGGCGTGCTGGCACTGGCCGCCAGCGGGATCGCGCCGCAGCCGTTTACGTTTCTCGGTTTCACGCCGCATCGCCAGGGAGAGCGTCTCGACTTCTACCGCGGCGCGGCGGAGCTCGGCCACACGGTGGTGGTCTACGAATCGCCGGAGCGCGTCGTGGCGTCGCTGCAGGACGCGCTGGAGGTCCTCGGCGACACCGAAGTGACCGTGGCGCGCGAGATGACGAAGATGCACGAGGAGCTGCTCAGCGGGCGCGTGTCGGAAGTACTGGCCACGCTGCAGGAGCGCGACCGCGTCTACGGCGAGATCACGATCGTCTTCGGCGCTCCGGTCCGGGAGGCCGCTGAAGTCACACCCGAGCAGCTGCGCGCCGAATTCGAGCGGCTGCGCGAGAGCGGCATGCGCCGCAACGACGCGGTCAAGGCGGTGGCCGAGAAGTTCGGGATGCGGAAGAACGACGTCTACCGCGTATTGGTGGGCTGATCCATCAGGATCGCCCGGGCGAACTTGATGAAGTAGTCGACCCCCGAGGCCAGGGCGAAGAACATCACGCCCCACAGAGCCACCGTGCCGATCACGCGGAACTGCCCCAGCTCGTAGCCGAGGATCAAGAGCGAGATGGCGATCACCTGCGAGACCATCTTGCCCTTGCCGAGGGGCGAGGCGGCGATGGTCACGCCCTGCTGCGCGGCGATCGAGCGCAGGCCGGAGACGGCGAATTCGCGGCCGATGATGATCACCACCATCCAGGCCGGCACGTGATGCGGGTCCATCTCCACGAGCGAGATGAAGGCGGCCGACATCAGCAGCTTGTCGGCGATCGGATCGAGCAGCGCCCCGAGCTTGGTGGTCTGGTTGCGGCGCCGGGCCACCCAGCCGTCGAAAAAGTCGGTGATGGCGGCCACGAGGAAGATCCCCAGCCCGACGAATTCGCGCCCCGAGAACTTCGTCAGCAGCACGACGACGAGAAAGGGGACCAGAAAGATGCGGAACAGCGTCAGCGCGTTCGGCAGGTTCCAGACTTCGTTCGATAGCTTTTCGCGCGGCACTGGGTGGATCGCCTGGGGCGGGGACGCTGTCATCGACGCTCGGAGGTCAGGATATCGTATACAGCTGCACAGCGACACAGCCCGGAATTTCATCGAGGCCTTTGACATTCCTCCGCCTGCGACTAAAATCGCGCTCCCTTAGCCCGGGTGGCGGAATTGGTAGACGCGCAGGTCTCAGAAGCCTGTCCGCATTAGCGGGTGCTGGTTCGATTCCAGTCCCGGGCACCATCCTCAAACGCGCTGGCGTACGATTCGCACAGATGCCGTACCAGATGAAGCGCGTTCCCGTCTTGATCCTGCTCGCCGCGGCGCTGAGCGCCTGCGATTCCACGCCGCCGCCGGTCCAGACCGCGAACATCCAGACCATCAACACCGTCCGCCCCGTCCCGGCCACGCTCGACCCGCCGCCGATGCTCCAGGACGAAGCGCCGGCCCCGAAACCGAAGGCCCTGCCGTGGGAAACGCCCACGCCGATCGTCTTCTCCCCCGAGGACGAAAAGCTGCGCGCCTCGCTCCCCTTCTCTCCGGCCATTGCCATGGACCCGATCGACGGCGGCAAGATCTCCATCCGGGCCACCACGCCTACGTTCGAGTACAAGGGAAAGATCTACTACTTCACGAACGAAGAGAACCGCCGCGCCTTCGCCGCCAACCCCGAGCAATACCTCAAGGGCGGCTTCCTCAGGCTCTAACCCACGACTCGAACGCACGCATCACCTCCGCGTCCGCGCGCACCGGCCGGCGCGTCTTCTCGTCGAGCCACAAGTGCGACGAAGCTCCGTTCGCGTGCAGCGTCTCCCCGCTCGCGTCGTACAGCTCATACGCGAATTTGATGCTGCGGCTGGCCAGCTCGGCCACGGACGTGCGGATCACGACTTCACTGTCGTAGCGGTACGGCACCCGATAGCGGCACTGCATCTCTGTGACGACCAGGATGAAGCCGCGCGACTCGATCTCGTTGTACGGAAAGCCGGTGGCGCGGCAGAGATCCGTGCGGCCGATCTCGAACCAGACGATGTAGTTCGCATGATGGGCGATGCCCATCTGGTCGGTCTCCTTGTAACGCACGCGGAGACGGGATTCGACGTGAGGCATGGGTGCGGACGATAACATTTGGCGTGGGTGGGATGGACGGAGTGGACGTTGTGGACTTGGTGGACGCCGTCCACCCGGGTCCACCAGGTCCACTGAAGTCCACCACGTCCACAAAAGCCCCCGCCCGGAGCGGGCAAACCTCTTGCTCTTCAGATCGCTATGCGCAAACGCCCGCCTTCCTGGGTCGACATCCTGGCCTTGCCGCTGGTCGTGGGCGGGACGGTGCTCCTGGCCGCGGGGCTGGGGCGGCGGTTGTACCGGCGCACGCAGATCTTCAACCCCTCCCCCGACCCCGAGCGCGGGTGGGACCCGGCCGCGTACGGCATTCCGGCCGAGGCGTGGGAGGAGCATTGGATCGAAACGCCGGACGGCGAGCAACTCTACGCCTGGTATTGCCGGGCCAGGAACCCGGTGGCCAGCGCGCTCTTCTGCCATGGGAACCGCGGCAACCTGACCGTCAGCGCCGACGTCATCCCGCATCTGCTGCGCGCCAATCTCAACGTCCTCCTCTTCGACTATCGCGGCTACGGCAAGAGCAGCGGCAAGCCTTCCTACGCGGGCGTGCTCGATGACAGCGTCACCGCGGCGCGCTTTCATGACTCCATCCGGCCGGAAGGCGTGCCTTCGATCCTGTACGGTTACTCCCTCGGCGGCGCGGTAGCCGGTCAGGTCGTCCGCCGTCATCCATTCGACGGCCTGATCCTGCAGTCGACCTTCACCAGCCTCACCGCCATGGCCCGCCTGCACCATCCGCGCGTGCTCCAGATGCTGGCCGGCAATCTCTTCGACACGCTTGCCTCGGTACGGAAGCTGAAGATCCCGCTGCTGGTGCTGCACGGCTCCGCCGACGAAGCCGTCCCCAGCTCGATGGCCCAGGAGCTGTTCGACGCCGGCACGTCGCCGAAGCGCATCCACATCGTCGAGGGCGGGCTGCACGGCGATCTCTTCCAACGCGATCCCGAGGCGCTCGTTCAGGCCATCTCGCAGTTTCTCGCCGAGGTGCCGCAGCAGACGCAGGACTATCCGATCGAGCCGCCGTCGAAGCTCGATGAAGCGATCGACGCCGCATTGCGCCTGGTGCACTTGCTGCGCAAAAAACCGAGCGTGATAGCATCCCCGCCCCGATGATTGCCGTCGTCAAATCCGCCCCTCTCGACGGTCCGGACGGGACCGAGATCCGCGATTGTCCGGTCCCGAAGCCAGGCCCCGGCGAAGTGCTCATCCGCGTCGCCGGCGCCGCCATCTGCGGCACCGACAAGCACATCTATCACTGGGATCCGTCGATCCGCGGGAAAGTGCAGCCGCCGCGCATCTACGGCCACGAGTTCTGCGGGTTCGTCGAGGAGCTCGGTCCGGGCGCGGCCCGCGATCACGAAGGGACGCTGGCCATCGGCGACTACGTCTCGGCCGAGATGCACATCATCTGCGGCGAGTGTTACCAGTGCCGCGCCGGCGACGGCCACATCTGCGTGCGCACCAAGATCTACGGCCTCGACGAGGACGGCGCGTTCGCGGAGTTCGTGAAGGTGCCGGCCACCAACGTCCTCAAGCTTCCGTCGTTCATTCCGCCGCGCGTGGGCGCGTTCCTCGATGCCCTCGGCAATGCCGTGCACACGACGCAGGTGGTCGATCTGGGCGGCAAGACGGTGGCCATCACCGGCTTCGGTCCCATCGGCGCCATGTCCGCGGCCATCGCCGAGCACAACGGCGCCTCGGTGGTGATCGTGACCGACGTCAGCGACCACGCGCTCGAGACGGCGCGGCGCTGGGCGGCCTCGCGCAACTTCGACAACCTGCACACCTTCAACGTGCGCACGACCGATCCGGCCGTGGTGAAGAAAGCCGTCGAAGCGCTCACCGGCGGCGTCGGCGTCGATGTGGTCTGCGAGATGTCGGGCTCGAGCGCGGCCATCAACTTCGGCCTGGAGATCGTGCGCATGGGCGGCACGCTCTCGCTCCTCGGCCTGCCGGCAGGCCACTCGGTGACCATCGACGACTACACCCGCAACGTCATCTTCAAAGGCGTCACCATGCACGGCATCATCGGCCGCCGCATGTACTCCACCTGGCAGCGGATGCTGGGCATGCTCCGCGCCGGGCTCGACGTCGCCTGGGTCGTGCAGGCCACCTACGATTCGTTACGGGATTTTCACGACGGCATTGCCAAGTTCGATCGACATGAGGCGCTGAAGGTGGTTTTCTTCCCGGAGGGAGAAAGCGCCGCCTCTTCGCGCTTGCAGTAGAGCGTCGTCGATTCAATGAAACGCATCGGCATCCTTACCGGAGGCGGCGACGTCCCCGGCCTCAACGCGGCGATCAAGGCATTCGTCTGGCGGATGTTGGACGAGCCTTGCGAGATCATCGGCCTGCGCCGCGGCTGGGCGTCGCTGGTCAACGTCGTGCCGGATGCCTCGGCCGACAACTCGCAGTGGATCCTGCCGCTGACGCGCATGCTCACGCGGGCCATCGACCGCACCGGCGGGACGATCCTGCACACGTCGCGCATGAACCCGTCGATCGCCAAGCGCGATCAGATCCCGCCGCATCTCATCTCCCAGCTCCCGGCGCCGGACGATCGCGGCCGCTACGACCTCACGCCGCATGCGCTGCGCGTCATCGAGTTTCTCAAGCTCGACGCCCTCGTGGCGCTCGGCGGCGACGGCACGCTGACATTCGCCCGCCGCCTGCATCAGGAAAACATCCCGCTCATCGCCATCCCCAAGACGATGGACAACGACGTCTACGGCACGGATTACTGCCTCGGGTTTTCGACGGCCGTCACGCGCGCCGTGATGTTCATCAACGACCTCCGCACCAGCGCCGGCTCACACGAGCGCTTCCTCATCGTGGAGCTGTTCGGACGCAACTCCGGCGAGACGTGCCTCCTGGCGTCCTATCTTGCCGGTGTCGACCGCGCCCTCATCGCCGAGGTGCCGTTCGATCCCGAAGTCGTCTACGACATGCTCTCGCGCGACAAGGCCGAGAACCCCAGCAACTACGCGGTCGTGGCTATCTCCGAGGGAGCGCGCATGACCGGCGGCATGCTCGTCGAGACCGGCATGCCCAACGCCTCCGGCCAGCGGCGCCTCGGCGGCATCGGCGGCGTGCTGGCCAACCATTTCGAGAAACGCAACGGCGAGAGCGTCATCTACCAGCGCCTGGCCTACCTCATGCGCTCCGGCGCCCCCGACTCCCTCGACCTCATCGTGGCCCAGAACTACGGCTCCCTGGCCGCCGACCTCCTCCGCCGCGGCGAGACCGGCCAGATGGTGGCCGTCGTCGGAGGCCGCTACAATGCCGTCCCCATCGCCATGACCGGCGAAGGCGACAAACGCGTCGACGTCCCCCGCTTCTACGACGCCGCCGAGTACCGCCCGAAAGTGGCGGAGGTGATGGGGATGCCGATGTTCCTGCACTGACCGGGGAGTCGCAAAGTCTCAAAGTCGCAGAGTCTCAAAGAGGGAGCAACCGACGTTTCCTTTGCGACTTTGCGACTTTGCGACTTTGAGACTACCCCCGTCTCAACCGCATCATCGCCCAAATCCCCAGCGCCGGCCCCGGCGCCAGAAAGGCGAACGCCCACTCCCACCCCACCCGCTCCACGAGCAGCGGCATCATGCGGATGGAAGCGGTCGTGATCAGGAACCCGATGCACGTCTGCAGCGTGAGCGCCGTGCCGAGGTAGCGTGGGTCGGCGAACTCGGTGACGCAGGCGGAGAACTGCGCGGAGTCGGCTACGACCGTGATGCCCCAGAACAAGGCCACGCACACGAGAGCGATCGGCGCCTTGCCGTACAGCATCCCCACGACGAGGCAGCACGCTCCACTACCAGCCATCGCCGCCGCGGCCACGATCGGACGTCCGATGCGGTCCGCGACCAGCCCCGCCATGACGCACCCGATGGCGCCCGCGGCGATCACGCCGAAGGACGCGGCCTCGGCGAGCTTGGGACTGTCGCCGCTCGCGGCGAAGCTCGCGCGCAACATCACCGGGATCCAGGCCCACATCGCGTACAGCTCCCACATGTGTCCGAAGTAGCCGAAGTTCGCCAGGCGCACGCCGCGATTGCTGAACACTTTCGTGATCTGGGTGATGTCGAACGGCTGGTTGGGCAGCGCGTACGGACCGTCGGTCACGAACCTCATGACCACGACCGCGCCGAGGACCGCCAGCACCGAGACCAGCGCGACGGTGCGGCGCCACTCGCCGCCGGAGATGGCATTGACGAGATACGGCGACGCCTTGCCGAGCGTCAGCGCGCCGATCAGAACGCCGAGTGCGAACCCGCGTCCGGTCTTGAACCACGCCGCGATGACCTTCATCCCCGGCGGATAGACCCCGGCCAGAAACACGCCGGTCAGCACGCGCAGTACGATGGCCATCGCAACGCTCGTGACTGCCCACGCCAGCAGCGCATTCGCCGCGGCGCCGAGCAGCATGCAGATGGCCATCAGATGACGCGCGCGGATGACGTCCGGAAGATTGAGCAGCGCGCTGAGCAGCGTCCCGGCCACGAACCCGAGCTGCACCACAATCGTCAGCCACGCCGTCGTGGCCGTGTCCAGCCGCCACTCGGCTGCTATTTGCGGTGCCACCGCCGACACCCCGAACCACAGGCTCATGCCGAACAGCTCGGCGATAGCGACCAGGACGAGCGCGCGATTGCGGGACATCGGGCGCGGACATGGTAATCGGGCGGACCGTGGAGTCTCAAAGTCGCAAAGTCGCAAAGTCTCAAAGTCGTAAAGGTCGTGATCGCCGCGTCCTTTGAGACTTTGAGACTTTGCGACTTTGCGACTAGTCTTCGCCGAGCCGACTCGATTTTGTGTAACGCTCTTGCATAGTCAAACGTCGGAGGAAGTATGAGAGCAAGCGCAACGATACTCGCCCTTCTGCTCCTGACCGCGTCCGCGGCAGCACAGGACACGCGGCCCGACTACTCCAAGGACACGCTGCTGCGGCTGTTCGCCGCGGCCGCCGAGCAGGAGAGCGAAAACCCGATCCGCTACCGCCGCGGCGCCGTCGAGTTCCGCGGCCTCGGCACCTCCTGGAAGTTCAACTACCTGCCCATGATGGCCTTCCAGGGCACCCTGAGCGGCGTCTCCATGGAGCTCCCCAACGCCTTCGAGCTCACCCGCACCGCCATCGCCACCTCCCCCCGCAGCTGGCGCACCCGCCGCGAAGTCAACGCCGAGCTCAAACGCATCGAGAAATTGGAGCGGGCGAAGATCAAGGTGACGGTGGGGGCGCAGTAGGGCACGCGCCGGGGACCGTTAGCGCGCGCTATCTTTGGAGGGATGCGGCGGCTCGCCGTGCTCAGCGAGAAACTGGCGCAGTGCAACATTGACTGTTTCAGCGTCGCGAAAGACCTTGGCGAGATCGGGATCGAGCAAGACAAGGTTCGTCCCCTGCCGATACCGTTCATAGTATTTCCCGCGCACTCCTCCGCGGAAATCGTATTCGTCCCTCATCTCGTCACTCGTCGGATGCTCATTCGCCTTGTTCATAGATTCGACGCTCTGCGGCCGTAGTATTCCGAGCGCTTATGATCCGAATGCGGTCGTCATCGTCTTCCGTGTGCGACACGACGACGAGCCGTCTTCGCACCGTGAGACCGATTGTAAGGTACCGATGCTCCCCGGTTGAGTGATCCGGATCCGGGATGGTCGTCTGTAGCTCGTCATCGAATGCCGTTGCTGCTTCATTGAAACTGACGCCATGCTTTTCTTGATTTCCGCGATCCTTCGCCGGATCCCATTCGAACTGCATGCCGACGGTCATTCTACTCGACGGTCAGAGGCAGATTAGCCCCGTGCTTCTTCCTCTCTGAGACTCTGCGACTCTGAGACTTTGCGACTACCCCCGGGCTTCACTCCCTCTCGATCCCGCTCGTCCACGACGGCGAATCGCTCGCGGGGAACGACTCGGCGATGGCTTGATCGATGCGGTCGTCGTCGTCGATGGGCGGTTCGGGGGACCGGAGGGGGTCGATCCGGCCTCCCCGTTCTTCCAGGAGATCTTTGCGCGGTGGTTCCATCAGCGTTGCAGGCCCCACGACGTGCGCACGAGCCACTGCATCAGTTCGTGGGCCGGCATGGGCCGGGCGATCCAGAAGCCTTGTGCGAGATCGCAGCCAAGGTCGCGGAGCGTTTGCCATGCGGTCTCGTCCTCGACGCCTTCGGCGCAGACTTGTTTGCCGAGGTTGTGGGCGAGGTCGATGACGGTCCGGACGATGGCGGCGTCGGCGTCGCTGGTGGCCATGCCCATGACGAATGATTTGTCGATCTTGATCTCGTCGATGGGCAGCTCGCGCAGGTGCGTGAGGGAGGAGTAGCCGGTGCCGAAGTCGTCGACGGACAGGCGCACGCCCATCGACTGCAGCATGGCCAGGATGGCCAGGGCGTGGGCGGGGTCGGCCATGATGCTGCTCTCGGTGATCTCGATCTTGAGGAAGCGCGGGTCGACGGCCCAGCGCGTCAGCGCGGCCTCGACTTTCTGCGGCAGCGACTGGTCGAGGAGGCTCTTCGCGGAGATGTTCAGGGCCACGTGGATCGGCGCGCCGGCCTCGCGCCAGCGGCTGCACTGTTCCAGCGCGTGATCGAGCAGCCAGTCGGTCAGCGTGCGGATGAGGCCCGTGCGCTCCGCCACCGGGATGAACTCGGACGGCCCGAGGAGGCCGCGGCGCGGATGGTTCCAGCGCATCAACACTTCGCAGCGCGTCATGAGGCTGGTGTGCATGTGCACTTTGGGCTGGTAATACAGCTCCAGCTCGTTGCGCTCGATGGCGCCGCGCAGCTCCACGACGAGCGAGAGTTGATCGGCCGAGCGCACTTCCGCGTCCTCGCGGTGGAAGCTGTAGCCGGTCTGCTTCTGCTTGGCGGTGTACATGGCCACGTCCGCGCGGCGCAGCAGCGTGCGCGCGTCCGTACCGTGCTCGGGATAGAGGGCGATGCCGATGCTGGCCCCGACCTCGAGCACCTGTCCTTCGATGACGAACTGCTGCTCGAGCGTGTTCAGGATGCGGCGGGCGGCCGTGGCGGTGGCGTTGTTGTCGGCGAACGCCGGCAGCACGACCGCGAACTCATCGCCGCCGAGCCGGGCCACGACATCCTGGCCTCGCATCTGGTTCTGCAGGCGGAAGGCGACCTGTTTGAGAAGCGCGTCGCCGAAGTGATGCCCGAACGTGTCGTTCACCTCTTTGAAGCGATCGAGGTCCATCAGCATGAGAGCCAGCTGCGAGCCCTCGATGCGCGCGGCGTCGATGGCCTTTTCCAGCACGTCGAACAACAAGGCCCGGTTCGGCAGGCCGGTCAGCGTATCGTGCATGGCCTGGTGGCGGAGTGAGGTCACCTGATGCTTGGCCGCGGTGACATCGCGCAAAAAAGCCACCCAGTGCGTGAGCTGCCCGCCGTCCTCGACCGGCACGAGCTGCAGATCGAGCTCGAACTCGCAGCCGTTCCCGCGCACCGCCGTCGCCTCGGCCTCGAAGGGCCGCTGCTCGAAGACGTGATGCAGCAGCGCCTCCAGGATCGACTGATGCCGCTCCACGATGCCGAAGATCACCGGCGTCTGCCCGATGATGTCTTCGCGGCGGCGCCCGTAGATGGCGCAGAAGCCCTCGTTCACGAAGGCGATGCGCGGTCCGACCGCCTCGACCGCCGGCGTCATGATGGCGATGCCCTCGCCGGTGACGTGGATGGCCGAGCCGAGGAGCCGCAACTGCTCGCCCTGCATCCGCTGCTCGGTCAGGAGACGCTGCAGTCCCTCCGCCGATTCCACCGGCTCGACGGTCGTCGTCCACTCCGTGTGAAGTTCCGACATCGGAGCGGATCATACGGACTTCCCGCAAAAAAAGGGACGTTGCGCGTGTCAAAAATCCGGAGAGAGCCAGAAAACAGCGCGGCCGGCCAAACGCCAGCCCGGCCGCGCTGAATCTTGCTGCCGTAGACCCTAGTTGTCGTTGAAGATCTCCACGAACTCGTAGATGTAGTTCCCGGTGCCGAGGGCGTCCGAGTTTTCGCTGATGAACACGCCGTGACCACACGTCGTGATGGCGCCGGTTCCGGGGTTTGCCGAGGCCGCGGAGACCTTCGTCCACGTGCCGGACGATCCGACGGAACCGCACGTCGACCGCTGCAGGCTGTCGCCGCTGGAGGCGTCGTGGGCGTACGTCGGCCCGTCCACGGTGACGCTGCTGGCATTCTGGAGCGTGTAGGTCTCGCTGCCGTTCAGCTGGGGCATGCCGTCGGCGGCGTTGATGTAGGTGACGTTCGAGCCGAGCGTCACGCTCCAGAACGATTCGAACTGCGCTTTCGTGGCGTTGCGGCCGACGATCACGTAGCCCTGGTTCGGAATGATCGTGCCCGAGGGGATCGTGTAGTTGAGGGTCGCGTTCGCCTGCACGAGCTTCCATCCGCTGATGTCGACCGCGTCGAGATCGACCGTCCACGGCAGGCCTGAGCTGACGTATTCGTCCGGCCCCTGATGGACCCCGCCGTCCGCATCCACGCTGTAGGTGCTCTTGCCGTCAGTGGTGACCACGATGTTGCCCACACAGTAGCCGGACGTGCTGAGGGTCGCTCCGGCAGGATTTCCTTCCTCGGTCTGCAGGACGAGTGCATTCGGTGCGGTGACGCAGGCCGCCCCGAGCAGCACGTCGTCCACGACGTCGATGCGCGGCAGGTCCCATCCCGTGCTCTGCCCGTCGCCCGTGCCGATCACGGCCAGCGAGGGAGCGGCCAGGTTGAAGTACGTGGGATTGGTCGAGCTCTCGCTGCCGTGGTGGTTGACGTGCAGCACGTCGATGCCGCCGCTGAAAATCAGCGGATTCGCGCCGCCGGGGACGATGGCCTGGATGACGCTCGTCTCCACATTGACCTGCGTGGTGCTCCGGCCCGTGCAGGCATCGTCGCCGCCGCCCAGATCGGACGCCCACAGGTACTCGAATGCGCCGTACTTCACGAGCACGGCGATGGAGCGGTCGTTCTCGTTCGACACGGAGACCGTGCCGCCGCCGATGATGGAGCCGTTGCGGGCGATACAGGTCAGCGTCGCGCCGCTGCCGAGGTTGATGACCGTGCCGACAGGCATCGAGACCGGGCTGCCGGCGGTCGTTCCCGCCGCGGCCGTGTTCCAGCCGGTGACGCAGCCGGAGGAAGTGGAGCTGCCGTTGTAGTAATTCGCAACGTGCACGTCGTACCCGGCGGCGACCACTTCATCCATGCCGCCGAGATGGTCACAGTGCTGATGGCCGATGATCGTGTAGTCGAGACCATCGGCCGCCTCGATGCCTATCGAGTCGAGATAAGGCGCCACGTAGTTGGTGCCCATCCCCGTCTCGCCGGCCTCGAGCAGCACCGTGGTGCCGTCCGGCCCGACGACGAGGACGCTCCCTCCCCACTCGACATTGATTGTGTGAATCTCCAGGTTCTGTGCGGAGAGGGTGGCAGTGAAAAGAAGGGCGAGAAAGACGAGAACAGTACTTCGCATTGCAAAATCCTCCATTACAGCGCGGAGGATATTCAATGGAATTACGGCAAATCGTGATGCGTCTCACCTTGTCTTTCTATGTCATGAATTGACTCTAGCTGTAAAGAATGACGGCGTTTATTGTGATTATGAAAAACAATTACAGTGGAGTCGCGCTTGTGCCATCCGCACGGCCTGGTAGAGTTGTGCACGATGTAATACGTTTGTGAATTGCCCCACCTGCCTCACTTCTTCAGCAATTCCACTCCCCCACGTCCGCCCGCGCCTTCCAGCGCGGTCCGTCCCTCGGCTTCGTTGCGGAGGTAGGTGTCGAAGAAGGCCAGGGAGATGGCTTTGATGTCGGCGAACATGGCGCGGACGCGCAGGCCGGCCGTGCTTTCGCGGCCGGGCTGGCGCGGGTCGTACTGCGGTCTTGGCGCGGTGGTCCGTGGCTCCGGGTCGCCGAGCATCGGTTCCACCGAAGGGCGCATGGCATCGGTCGACGGGTCGATGCGGCCGACGAACGACAGGTGCCGCGCACCTTCCAGGACGACCAGCCATTTGTCGCCTGCCGGCGCGAGCTCGTAGGCCTGGCGGCGCCATTCCGGGGTTTCGTTTTCAGCGATGCCGCGGTCGAGCGTTCCGGTCATGAAGAGCGTTGGGATGCGGATGTCGCTGTAGGAATCGCTGGTCAGGCCGAAGGAGTCGCTCGGTCCCTGCGGCGACATGACCACGATCGCCTTCACGCGCGGGTCGGCGTAGCTCGTGGCGCCGGGATAGGTCTTCGCGCCGCCGAGGAGCATGGCCGTGAAGGCGCCGTACGAATGGCCGCCTACGCCGATCTTGTTCCGGTCGATCTTTCCTTTGAGCTCCGGATAGCTCTCCTCGATCTTGTCCAGCCCGTCGAGGATGGCTGTGACATCCCGGACACGGTTCCGCCAGTCGGCGGGAGTCTGGTCCTTCCAGGCTTCGGCCCCTGCTCCGGCCTGTACCTTTCCGGAGTCAGAGTGTGCTGGTTTGATGACGACGTAGCCCTGGCTGGCCCAGTGGGAGCTGAGCCCGACGTAGGCCTGCCGGGTGGCGCCGAAGCCGTGTGAAAAGACGATCAGGGGGTAGGGACCGGGCCGCGTCGGATACTCGACCGTGAACACGACGTCCTTGCCACGCTCGGCATCGCGCACGGTCCCCTCGGGGATGACGCCCACAGGGGATTCGCCCGCCTGGCCGGCGTAGCGGGTCCGCGGGCCCTGGTCTTCGTCGAGCTGGTTCGGAGCGGTGCGGCAGGAGACGGCCGCGAGGGCGAGAAGAGCGACGCAAACGGTACGGCGAATCATGTTTCCTCCGAAGGTACAGACGTCCGCGCCGCTTCGGGCGCGTACTGAGCGATGACGACACTGACCAAAACGAGCAGCCCGCCTGCGATGACGGTGCCACTCACGCGCTCACCCAGCAGAAGCATGGCGGCGGCGAAGGTAATGAGCGGCTCGAGGTAGAGGAGCACGGCCACGCGGGAGACCTCCACATGCTCCAGCGCGCCGTACCAGAACAGATACCCGAGGGCCGAACAGCCGATGGAGAGGAACGCCAGCGCACCCCAGCCGGCAGGAGAGAGCAGGGGCAGCTCGCGCCAGCCGCGCTGCACGACGAAAAACGGCGTCAGCATGGCTGCTCCGAACAGCATCGCCCCCGAGGTCGCGCGGCGCGGACCCAGCGACCGGATCGTGGCGTGACCGAGCACGGAGTAAACCGCCCAGTTGATCGTGCTGATGAAGATCAAGAGATCGCCGAGCGTCGACGGACGGACGAACGCACCCGCGCTGAAATCGCCGCGCGTGACCACGAGCAGCGCGCCGGCGAACCCGCCAACGAGGCCAATCACCTTCCACGACGTGAACCGCTCCCGCAACACGATCCCCGACAACACTGCGGACCAGAGCGGCGTCAGCCCGATCAGCCAGCCCGAATTCGTGGCCGACGTCAGTGTCAGGCCGTACGCCTGCAGCATCTGATGCACGAACACCCCGACGAACCCCATCAGCGCCAGCTGCTTCCACGCGCTCCGCGGCGGCAGCTCCCGCACCAGCGCCAAAAGCACCAGCGCCCCGATCGCAAACCGGCAGAAAATCAACGTGACCGGCGATACCTCACGTAGAGCCGCCTTCGTGGCCACGAACGAAATCCCCCAGAAGACGATGGCGATGAAGGCGAAGAAGCGGGGGGAGAACATGCGGGGAGCATGATAGATGGCGCGGCCGCAATCGCGTGATCGAAACCGGGCGGGTAGGGAAACGGGCGCCGGCGTCACACCTACAGAGGTCCGTATCATCCATTCGAGGAGGCCGGCATGGCCCACGAGACTCCCGACCCCGCCATTCTGCGAGGACGACCGACCATTCGTTTCGTTGGCGACACGAGCCGCCAGGAAGCGTCGATCTTCCAGTGGGACGTTCTCACCAAGTGGCAGCAGAACGCGGTGCTCAACACTCACCTGCGTCTCACGGAAATAGCCCAAGTCCAGCTGCAGGAGTCGAGACCGCGTCACGGCGCAGGGCGATTTCTTCCGAAAATCGACGTCTCACGCAAGAACAACGCGGTGTTGATCGACGGCCGTCGCGGATCCGGGAAGACCATTGTCCTCTTCACGCTCCTGCGCTACTGGATCGCCAGGAACCCACACTTCAGCAACGAACTGGCGCGGGGGAGCGAAGGAAACTCGCTCAACACGGAAATCAAGACGGCGCTGGAAAACCTGGAAGCCGAGCGAACCTCCGGTCAGAACGCACGCAGTGCAGCGAAACCGAGACCGGTACAGATCGTTCCCATCGGCCCGGTCGATCTCCAGTATCTGTCGCCTGCCACGCAGATCATTCCGCTGATCGCCGGCGCATTCCACGATGTGGTGGAAGGTCTGCGCGAGATCCGAGGGACGGCCGCGGGACAGAAAGATCCTCCCTGGACCGCGCTTCCTGGCGATTCGGCATCCATCTCCGAACGCTGGCGCGACTTCGTCACATCCGCTTCCGTATGGGAGGTCAACAGCGCACAGCGCCAGAGCCGGCTCGATCCCGAGGAGTATGTGGTGGAAGTGTCGGACATGGAGACGCAGCGCGCGAAGCTTCAGGGAAAGTTTCGCACGTTTGCAGATGCCTTGCACGGCGACTTCCGGAACACGTTCGGCGCACACGGTCCGGAGCCGCTGTTCGTGCTCTGCATCGACGACGCCGACATGAAGCCGGCCGTTTCCGTGCGTCTCCTGGAGGCGCTACGCGTGCTCTATCACCCGAGGGTGGCCTTTCTTCTCACGGGGAACAGCGACCTGTTCATCAACATGCTCACAGACTCGTTTTTCGCCGGTCTGCGCTCGCCTCTCGTCCGCCTGGATCTGGCCGGCGACCAGCCGGATGAGGTGAATGATCGCAGCTTCGCGCTGCGTCTGGCTCGGGAGGTCTACGGGAAAGTCATCCCCACCGCGCATCGGATCGATGTGCCAAGGCTGCCTTCCGACGAGCGGCATCTCATTCTGAGAAACGTCGTCTGGAAGGTAACCAAGGAGTCTCCGCGATCCGTGCTCCAGACGCTGGCCGGCGACCAGGATGACAACAGAGCGCCGGAGGTCGACCGGAAGGACGCCGACGGCGATTACCCGCTCGAGCATTACCTTCGCTATGACAAATACACGCTGAACGCGCTTCCAGAGCAGCTGCGTGACATGTGGTCGCTGCGGGATTTCGTGCGCGACTACATCGAGCGCACCGCCGCCGAGGTCGCCGACGAAGCTCCCGTTCAGGACTCGACCGATCCGACGACGCTCTACCATCACTCACTTCCCATCCGCGTCGTGCAGAAGCTCTGGCTCGATGCACTGGAGGACTCGCTGCTCAATCGCACATTTCTCGATCAGCTCAGAAATGTGATCCGTTTCGAGACCAGGCCCTACTTCCGGTTCTTCGTCGACAACACGCTGCTCAACAAGAACACGCTCTCCGTCCCGCTCGTGAATGCACGTAGAGCCGACGGCAGCACCATGTCGCTCCGAAAGATCGTGGGATACGAGATGGCCGCAACCTACAACCAAAGCCGCGCAGTACTGTCGGAGCTGGCAGAAGGGGCGTTGATCCTGGCTACGGACCTCGCCGCCGACTACAAGGCCGGCGACTTCGTCGCCGCGTCGCTCTCTCCCGACGAGTTCGACAATCCGTTCGTGACCATGGGTCTGCCGAGCAACGGCGCCCAGGGGATCATCGATGTCGTGTGGCCGCTTCCCGACTGGGACGCCTTCATCGACTTTCACATCTTTTCCGACTGCTGGGAAGAGATCGTCGATCCCTACCGGCGGCGGTTTCGCCAGGCCGTGCCCCCCAACGAGATCGTCACCCTGCTCGCAAAACACTTTCTGCAACTCGTGATTCGTCTTGCCAACGAACGAACGTTTGCGTTCACCAAGGAGAGTGAACCGGTTTCGCTCGACAAGAAAACACTGCATGCGAAGACGGAGGCCCAGACGTGGGAAAAACTGGCCGAGCAGCTGTTCGAGCTCGCGTTCTCCACCATCAGTCCCAGGCGGACGGAACCGGGTTCCGACACGCAGCGAGTCTCTTCCCGCGATTTAATCAACGACCGATGGGCGCGCAGCCGTGCCATTCTCTTGGCAGCTCCGGAGTCGAAGCTCCCCGTCGATGAGGCTGCGAGCTTGCTGCAGGCATTTCGCTCGACGTTCGAGCACAGTGACGAATGGTCTGCCATCGACCGCGATGTGCGCCTGGCGCGTCGTGCTCGCCTCGAGCGGGCCTTTGTTCATAGTGGGAAGGAGCGCGGCAAGACGCTAGAACAGATTTCGCTGGCCGTTCCCACGATCAACGTGAACGTCGTCCTCAATGAGATCAACACGACGATTGGCAGAGGTCACCCCTGGAATGACTTCTTCAACCCGAAAGGTCCGGCCGCAACTCGAATCGCGCGATCGAAAAAATCGTGACGTGACCCCATGATCGTCGACACCTCTTACCTCTGGCTCCTCGCCGAGGCGGCGGCCTGGCCGCTTGCCTCCGAGGCCGGTTTTTCCGCGGTGCTCACGTCGTTCGCACGCAACCCGATCGGTGTTTTCGATGCACAGACGAAGAAGGTCGCCGACTCCATGGAAGAACGCGTTCGGCCGATGTCGCGCGGGTTGTCGCTCGATGCGTTGCGGCATCTTGGCGCGCGGGCCTGGTTCGGCGATTCGAGCACCGAAGGTGCGCAGCCGCTCACGGACTACCTGGCGCGCATCGCCGCGACCCATCTGGAGCATCGCGGCAACATGGTCGTGCTGGCCTGTCAGGACGACCCGTCCGAGGTGGCGGCGCGGTGGCGGTGGATCAGTCTCGCCCTGCCGCCCGACTCCATCGTGGCCGCGCTCTCGGCATCGCAGGCGCTGCCGCCGGTCGATGCGGTCGAGCTCGCGCCGCCGCTGCTCTCGCAACGCCTGAACCTCGCGCCGTTTGCAGAGACGCATCTGCACGTCGGCGCCGCGGTCTCGTTCCCGATGCTCTGGAGCTCCCTGGCCCGAGTGATCGGACAAAACGGCGTCCGCGCGTGGGAGTTGAAGAAGGGAGGCGGCGTTCCCTTTGGAGACGAAGGCACTTTCGCGCAACGTATGTTCGAAGCGTTCATCGGGCGTGTGCTCATCGCCGCCTTTCTGCGCAGCCGCCGATGCGGCTACGACTTCTCGTTCGATGAGTTCCTTCGCCGTACGCTTCAGCCCATCGCCAATGCCATGAACTGGCCCGCCGGCGCATCCGACGCCGTGCTGCGCCTGGTTGCCGTGGCACACTCGCTCTCCACCGCCGGTTCAAGCGCGCCCTGGCCCGAACTGCGCCTGCTCTATCGGCGTCTCATCGATCTGCCGCGGCCGACGGAGTCCAGCACCGCCGATTCGCCGTTCGATCTCGATCCACTGCGCACCTCCTATCCGGCCCGCACATCCCCCGAGGTTCAGATGCAATGCGAGGCTCTCCAATACCTCGGTTGCGGCAACGCACGCTCGCTCGGACGCAACGACCGGTCATTTGCCGCGCTTTTCTGGCAGTACTCGCGAATCCGAAACATCATCTACCGTCTGATCGTCGAGCAACCAGGCACGGCCGGGCTGGATTGGTTCGGGCAGCACTACTTTCGAATCTCGCCGATGCGTGGAGGGCTGGAGAACACGCTCTATCGCAACGCCATGGACGTGCAGTCCGGCGGCCTACAGCTCGGTGCCATCGAAGTGCGCACCTCGCCCTACCGCGATTGGCACGCCGCGGGCCGGCATCTGCGCACGATCGCCCGGCAGGTGAAGGCTTTCGGTGCCGCGGCGCGCGGAGCCGGTCAGACACCTCCCGAGGTGGGGCTGGTGCTGCACTTCATCAAAACCTCCCACCGCGGACAGCGCGCACAGCCGGCGCTCAACGCGGACCCTCGGTCGCACATCTACGGATGCCGCTACGGCGAATGGTTTCATGCACGGCAGCGCGAAGTAAATGCGCTCGAGCGCGTCCTTTCCCACGCTCCCGAGTCGCTGGCGCTGTTGCGCGGCATCGACGTCGCCAACGCCGAGCTGGCCATCCCCACCTGGGTCCTTCTTCCTCTCCTTCGCCGAGTGGTCTCCGCTTCACGCGACGCGGCAGCGACGCTGCACTCCAGCCGACCCCAGTGGCGCGCCGGAGCCATCCGGACCACGGTGCACGCCGGCGAGGACTACCGGACCATCATCGAGGGCCTTCGCAGGATCCACGAGCTCTTGGAATTCGGTGCGCTGTCGCCTGGCAGCCGCATCGGCCATGGCCTGGCTCTGGCCGACGACGCCGACCGCTGGAGGAGGAGGATCGGCGGGATCATCACGCAACCTGCCGAGGAACGGCTCGATGACCTGCTCTGGATGACCGGCCGTCATCTCGCTCCCGGATTCGGCGACGGCTCCGGCCGCGGACGCGCGCTCGAAGCGGAAGCGTTGAAACTTGCGCGCCGTCTCTACGACGATGACGACGTGCGCATCGAGGATCTCCTGTTGGCGCGCGAGCGCCGCCACGATCCGGACCTCCTGGCCGCGATCGACTATCCGCGCTCCCGCCTTCCCGCGGAGGAGGCGTTGCAGTCATTCCCAAGGTGGCGCCGACTGCTGATGCGCTACCTCTGCGACACGGGGGTCTTTCTTCGTGGACAGCAAGCCATCGAAGTGCCGATCACGGCCGATGACGTCGCATTCATCTCCGTCGCACAGGCTTGGCTGCGGCGCGAACTGGCCGCGATCGAGATCACCGTGGAGAGCAATCCCTCGAGCAATCTACTCATCGGGGACATGGTGGCACTCGAATACCACCCGGCGCTTCGGCTGCAGCCGCTCGATCCCAGCGCAGAAGGCGCGCCCGTCCTCCTGTCGATCAATACCGACAATCCCATCACCTTCGCCACGCGGCTGGCCGATGAGTTTGCCTATGTCTATTTCGCGCTGCTCCGCAACCGGGCAGCCACGTCTTCGCAGGCGCTGGCGTGGCTGGAACAGCGTCGCAGCGATGGATGGCTGTCGCGGTTCACGCTCCCCGCTTCGACCGACTCCTCGGTCCTCGATTCCATCGCCTACGGCCGCCGCGGGCAACCGCGCGACATCAGCGGCGGCCCCTGATACGCTCCCCGCTCGATGTCCACCAAGATCCGCAAGTACACCCTCAAGCGTCCCGAGAAGCCGGAGAAGAAGTACAAGGTCCGGTATGACGAGGAGCTGAACGCGGAGCAGCTGGAGGTGGTGATGGCCGGCGAGGGGCCGATGCTGGTCATCGCCGGCGCGGGGAGCGGGAAGACGCGGGCGCTGACGTATCGCGTGTCGCGGCTGATCGAGGACGGGGTCGATCCGTCGGAGATCCTGCTGGTGACGTTCACGAACAAGTCGGCGCGGGAGATGCTCAGCCGCGTGGAGCAGATCGTCACCAACGACACGCGGCGGATCTGGGGCGGGACGTTCCATTCGATCGGGAACCGGCTCCTGCGGCGGCATGCGGAGGCGATCGGGTACCGGCCGAACTTCACGATCCTGGACGATGAGGATTCGAAGGAGATGATGGAGTCGGCCATCTCGTCCCTCGGCATCAACACGCTGGAGAAGCGTTTTCCGAAGGGCGATGTGCTGCTCGACATCTATTCGTATCTCATCAACACGCGGACGCCGCTGGAGCTGCACCTGGAGCAGAACTTTCCGCACTTCGCGATGTTCGGCCCGGAGATCGTGAATGTGTTCCGCCGCTACAAGGAGCGCAAGCGCGACGCGAACTCGATGGATTTCGACGATCTGCTCGTGTTCTGGAAAGTGCTGCTCGATGAACACGCCGAGGTATCGGAGCTGCTGAAGCGCCGCTTCCGCCACATCCTCGTGGACGAGTACCAGGACACGAACAAGCTGCAGGCCGACATCGTCGACGCCATGGCCTCGGAGCGCCGCAACGTGATGGTCGTCGGCGACGACGCGCAGTCGATCTACTCGTTCCGCGGTGCGAACTTCGAGAACATCCTGACCTTTCCGCTGCGCTTCCCCGACGCCACCATTTTCAAGCTGGAGACGAACTACCGTTCTACGAGACAAATCCTGAACCTGGCCAATGCCTCGATCTCCGCGAACCGCTTCCAGTTCCGCAAGGAGCTGCAGGCCGTGCGCGGCGACGGTCCCGATCCGGCGGTGGTGGGCGTCGACGATGTCTTCGAGCAGGCCACGTTCATCTGCCAGCGCATCCTGGAGCTGCGCGACGAAGGGATCGATCTCGACGAGATCGCCATCCTCTATCGCTCGCACTATCAGTCGCTGGAGCTGCAGATGGAGCTCACGCGGCGGAACATCCCGTACGAGATCCGCTCGGGCGTGCGCTTCTTCGAGCAGGCGCACATCAAGGACGTGCTGGCGTACCTCAAGATCGTCACGAACACGCGCGACGAGCTGTCGTGGAAGCGGATGATGAAGCTCTATCCGAAGGTCGGCGAGCGGACGGCGGCCGAGGTGTGGCTGCGGATCAGCCAGGCCACGAATCCGCTGGACGCGTTCCTGCGCGGAGTGGAAGTCAGCGGCCGCGGGACCATGGGCTCGATGAAGAGCATGCGCGACCTGCTCGGCCTCATCTCCTCCGATGCCATGAAACGCAACCCGTCGGAGACGGTGAGCCTCATCGTGGAGCGCGGCTACGCCGACTACGTGCGGTCGAAGTTCCCGAACGCGCAGGCGCGCATCGACGATCTCGAACAGCTCTCCCAATACGCGTTGCGCTACGAAGACGTGGAGACGTTCCTCGACGAGATCGCGTTGTCCAACCCGATGTCGGGAGAAGACGTCGCCGTCGTGGCCCCCGAGGACGAAAAGATCGTGCTGTCATCGGTGCACCAAGCCAAGGGGCTGGAGTGGCGGGTGGTCTTCGTGATCTGGCTCGCCGACGGCCGCTTCCCCTCCCAGCGCGCGCTGCGCGTGCCCGGCGGCATCATCCGCGTCGACCCCAGCCGCATCCACGAATCGCTGCCTCTGCTGGAAGGCGCCACGCAGGACGCGCCGGTCGTCGACGACAAAGGCACGCGCGAGCTGGTCATCCCCGGCGAGGAAGAAGAGCGCCGCCTCTTCTACGTCGCCGTCACCCGCGCCAAGCAGGAGCTCTACCTCGTCTTCCCCGTCATGTCGCGAGACCGCGGCGGCATGGACCTGCTGATGGAGCCCTCGCGGTTCGTGCGCGAATTGCCTGGGGATGTTTATGAGAAGTGGGTGATTGGTTCGGAATAGTCGGCGGTCGGCAGTCGGCGGTCGGCAGTAGAAACCCAGCGCCTGCCCGGTTGGTGGCGGCCTACTGCCGACTGCCGACTGCCGACTTCGAGCTACTGACTCGTCACCGATCTGACAAGACTTCCCCGGCCTGAGGCGTTACGTTGATCCCATGCTGGAAGCCGGTCTTGCGCTCTGGCTGCTGATGATGGCTCTCGCCACCGAGCCATCCGCCGCCCCTCCCCCGTCGCCGGCGAAACACGTCGACTTCGCCCGCGACGTCCGGCCCATCCTCGAAAAGCGCTGCCAGCCCTGCCACTTCCCCGGCGGCAAGATGTACGGCAAGCTCCCCTTCGACCGCCCCGAGACCATCGACAAACTCGGCACCAGACTCTTCACGCGCATCAAGAAGGACGACGAGCAGGCGGTGATTCGATCTTTTTTGGCGAGGAAGTAACAGGGAGAGCCCCGCGTATAGAATCACCATCCATGCGCCGGCTCGCGATTGTCCCAATAGTCATCCTCGCGCTGGCGTGTCCGCGCGAGACGCCCCAGCCTCCGCCCACGGCCACGACGTCGTCCGCCGCAACGACCTCGCACGAGGGCGGGCGGCTGGTGCGGCGGCTGGAGGGGAGCGTCAAGACGCTGAACTATCTGTTGCAGCAAACCGACGACGAGCGGCAGGTGCTGGCGTTGCTGTATGACCCTCTCATCGATCTGGACCAGAACCTCAATCCCATCCCGGGAGTGGCGGCGCGGTGGGAAGTGCTGGACGGGGGGAAGACGTACGTCCTGCATCTCGATCCGCGCGCGAATTTCAGCGACGGGACACCGGTGCGGGCCAGCGACGTGGTGTTCACGCTGAACAAGATCTTCGACGCGCAGTCGACGCAGTTCGCGCCGTGGTTCGACGGACTCGATCGCGCCAAAACGAAGGCGGTCGGAGAGCGGACCGTGCACGTGGTCTTCGACGAGGCGCATGCCGGGCGCCTCTACTCGTTCAACATCGGCGTGATGCCGGAGCACGTCTATGCAAAGGGCGATTTCGCGAAGACGACGAAGCTCGTCGGCAACGGGCCGTATGTGCTGAAGGACCGCGGGCGCAACCGCAGCCTCCTCCTGGAGCGGCGCGAGAACTACTGGCGCGAGAAGCCGGCCATCCCTTCCGTCCTGTTCCTCCCCATCGGCGACGACGCCGTGTCGTGGCGCAGCCAGCAGCGGGGCGACGTCGACGTGGCGCGCCTCAGCAGCGAGCTGTGGGCGCGCGTCAAGGACGACCCGGCGGTGAAGGCGAAGTTCGAGTTCTACGATGTGTGGCAGCTCGCCTACACGTGCGTGGTCTGGAACACCTCCGATCCGCTGCTGGAAGACGCGCGCGTCCGCCGGGCGCTGGCCATGACCTTCGACCGGCAGACCGTCATCGACAAGCTGTACCACGGCCAGGCGCGCGCGGTGACCGGGCCTTTCACGCCCGATCAGCGCGAGAACAATCCGGAAGTCTCCCCCATCGATTTCAATCCCACCGCCGCCACCGGTCTCCTGGCCTCGGCGGGATGGCGCGATACCGACGGCGACGGCCTGCTCGACCGCCAGGGCAAGAAGTTCGAGCTCACGCTGCTCGTCATCGCCAACAGCGCCGCGTCGCGCGAACAGGCTCAGGTCTTTCAGGACGCCCTCGCCGGCGTCGGCGTGAAGCTGGAGATCAAGCCGCTCGATGAAGCCGCGTTCTACGATCTTCTTCTGAAGCGCAACTACCAGTCCGCGTTCGTGAACTGGGTCAACGAGCCCGATCCCGACCCGTCGGACCTCTTCCACTCCAGGCACGCCGCGCCGAACGGCATGAACGTCACCGGCTACGCCAGCGACGAAGCCGACCAGCTCATGGACGAAGCAGCCCGCGAGCTCGACCCCGCCCGCCGCATCGACCTCTACCACCAGCTCCACGACGTCCTGGCCCGCGACCAGCCGTTCCTCTGGACCGTGCAGCTCGCCGAGAAATGGGCCGTCAACCGCCGCGTGAAAAACGTGCACGTGGCCAAGGGGTTCGGGCTGTTCCACTGGTACCCGGATTCACGGGCGTGGTGGATCGAGAAGTGACGGGGCGCAGAGCCCCGTCATTCTGAGCGAGGGGCGTGGGTGGCGTGAGCGAAGAATCTCAGAATACGCAACGTGTGGCACAGGCCATGTTTTTCGTAGTTTGAGATCCTTTCGCTTCACACCCACCCAGCCCCCTCGCTCAGGATGACGGGAGGGGCCTATACTCCGCCGCGCGATGCCGCTGCTCCTCATTTCGAGCTCACTCGTCCACGGATACGGTTTCCTCGACCACGCGGAGCCGGAGCTGCGCCGATTGCTGGCGGGCGTCGGGTCGGTGGCGTTCGTGCCGTTCGCGCAGTTTGACCATGACGCGTATACCGCCCGCGTGCGGGAACGTCTCAGCGCGATGGGGTTCGACGTGACGCAGGTGCGGGCGCGAGCGGACGTGGAGCGCGCGGAGGCGCTTTTCATCGGCGGCGGCAATTCGTTTCGGCTGCTGAATGCGCTGTATGAGCGCGGTCTGCTCGATGCCATCCGCGCACGCGTCGCCGAGGGAATGCACTACATCGGCTCGAGCGCGGGCACGAACGTGGCCACGCCGAGCATCCGCACGACGAACGACATGCCGATCGTCTATCCCCCCTCGTACGACGCCCTCGGGCTGGTCCACTTCCAGATCAATCCGCACTATCTCGATCCCGATCGCGAGTCCACGCACCACGGCGAGACCCGCGAAGAGCGCATCCGCGAGTTCCACGAAGAAAACGACACGCCGGTCGTGGGACTGCGCGAAGGCTCGATGCTGGCCGTACGCGACGGCGCGGTGACGCTCATCGGATCAAAACCGGCGCGCATCTTCCGGCGCGGTCAGGAGCCGGTGGAGATCGAGACGGGATCGCTGCTTTCTCTCTGAACCTTCTCCGCCACAAAACACACACTGGCCGCGCGATGCAGCTCGTCCACCGCGCGCTCGCGCGGGGACCAGCGAAAGTATTTGCGAGGCGCGAGGAACGGGGCGTGACTGGAGATGCGATGAAGGGCCTCGGTGGCCAGGCGGAGGACGCGCGGATAGCGGCCCATCGTGGCCAGGGCGTGCAAGGTGTCGTGCGAGGACCAGAGGCGCAGCGCGCGCATGCTGGCCGGGCGCAGCACGGTCAGGAGCCCGAAGGCTGTGTGATGGAAGTAGGAATCGTGGAACGGCTCTCCCTGCGAGACGGTGCCGACGAAGACGCCGCCAGGACGGAGCACGCGCGCCACTTCCTCGACCGCCAGGAACGGGTGGTAGAGATGCTCGAGCACGGCGTACGAGAGCACGACGTCGAATGTGCCATCGCGGAACGGGATGGCATGGCCGTCGGCCAGGAGATCGGCGCGCTCCGACGAGTAGTCGATGCCGACGTACGACGCGCCGTAGTGCGCCGCCGGCGCGACCTGATCGCGCGGCCCGCAACCGAGGTCGAGCAGCTTCGCGCCCGGCTGCAACCAGCGCCCGGCGGCGGAGAAGAGCTCGGATGAATCCCGCTCGGCGCGGGGGCCCGTGTAGGTGACCTTCGGCCGCTCGACGAGCACGTCGTGCAGTTCGGCATGCACGGAGGATCCGAGGATGATCGTGGACTGCCGCGGTTGCGGATGCTGCGGCCGGAAGTCGCGGCCGGTCCGATCGATGGTGAAGCCGCAGGCACAGATCCCCGCCTCGGCCGGCAGCGGCCGCCGGCAATCGGGACAGGCCAGATGTTCGCGATACCACGAGACGGACACGGTGGGATCATACGTGGTTCGGGTAGGGAAATTTGCGCAGTTGCCACTCCTCAAGATGGAGGTCCTTCCCCATGACCAAGCGCGTGGCGTTGCTCGCAATGCTCTTCCTTTTCGCCTGCACCTTTACGAAGGTTCCTCCGATGCGCGACAACACGCCCATGACCGAGCCGATCGCGCTCAAAGATTTAGAACAACGCGCGCCCGTGAAGGACGCGCAGGGCAACGAGATCTGCTCCGATCTTCTTCTCCGCGGAACGTCCGTCGAGCGCTTCCTCGATGCGAACGGCGATGAGTTCAAGCTCGGTATCATCGAGCTGAGCGACGACGGCCACATCTCCGACGACGAGCAGAAAGAGATGGTGATGAAGCAGCTCCACCAGGTGGCAAAAGGGGACGAGGAAGTCGATGACGACTACAGCAAGAGCCCCGGCGCCATCGTCATCACGTTCGTACACGGCTGGCATCACCGGTCGAAGGTCTGCGACAACAACCTGGCCTGCTTCCGCAGGGTATTGCAGGCGCTCAGCGAGGCTGACGGCAAGGGCGGGCGTCCGGTGTTTGGCGTCTACGTCGGATGGCGCGGCGATACGATCGAAAAAAAGGCCAGCTTCCTTTCGTTTTTCGACCGCAAAGCGACCGCGCATCGGATCGGTGCCGCCGGCGGACGCGAGATCCTGCTCGAGCTCAATCGCACGTACCGGGAATTGAACGACCGCATCAGGAAGGCAAACCCCGCGTGGAAAAATGGCCACCCCGTGACCATGGTCACCGCCGGCCACAGCTTCGGCGGCGCGCTGGTCTATTCGGCCGTCGAGAGAGCGCTCGTCCGCGAGCTCCGCAAACGGCAGCAGCCAGGCACTCCCCGTATCTACGGCAGCGATCACGTGGTGGGCGGGCGTCCTGTCGACTGCGCCGGTACGCAGGTGCGCCCGATCCGTCCCGGCATCGGGGACCTGGTCGTGCTCGTCAATCCGGCGTTCGAGGCCCGGCGTTACGAGTTCTTCGTCGATGACGAGAAAGACAAGGCTCGCTACGCCCCGGGGCAGCTGCCGGTGCTCCTGACCGTGGCCTCGGAGGGCGATTCGGCGGTAAAGGTGGCCTTCCCCGCCGGTCGCAGCCTCTACTTTTCCGCCTTCCCGTGGCGATACCGCGGTCTGCCCGATATCATCGGGATGGGTCATTACGACCCGCATACGACGCACGACCTCGTCGTAACGGATGATTCGGGAAAAATCGTCCACCCTGCCGCCGATCCGAAGCCGTCTGTGGACAAAGCCAGCAAGGAGACCATTGACCGCTGCCATCTCGATGTGAACGCCGGAGACTTGGCGACATGCGAGTGTGAGTACGAGGTGCCCAAGCAGCTGGCCGCGGTTGCCAGAGGAGCCGACCTCGAGCTCTCCAGCGCGTCGGTCCGGGTCAAGGACAACGAGAACATCTCGCTACGTGCGCGCAAGAGCGATCGCGATCCGCACTCGCCCTTCATCGTCGCGCGCGTGTCGCCGTCGATCATCTCCCAGCACAGCGATATCTACACGCCGCGCTTCGTCACGTTTCTGACCGCATACATCAGCGAGTTCCTGCAACAGGCAGCGGCGGTGAAGCCGGGATCGATGACCGACCCGAACACCCCTTGCACGGCGGTGGCTATAGACGCAACATCCTCAACTTCCCCGTCTCTCCCGGCACGACCGTAAAGTCCACAAACCCGATCGTGGCGCCACTTTCCGCCTCCGCGGTCACGCGCCACCGGCCGGGAATGAGGTTTTGTTTGAAGGTGTAGCCGCGGTATCCGCCCTGGCGGCCGCCTTCGATGGAGAACGACCGGAGGTCCATCGTCACCCAGTCGCCTTCGGCGTCGACGTGTTCCCAGCGGTGGCGGATGGTGGTGCGGATTCCGTTGGGGACGAAGACGGAGGTGAAGCAATAGACGCGCTCGTGGTTGCTGCGGTGGAACGTGGCCGAGGAGGTACGCCAGATGCGCCATTCCGGAGACTCGACGCGGGCGATGTAGGCCGCGCCTTCCCTCCTCACCTCGTGCGCGACCAGCATCTGCTTTTTCACCAGCGGCACGGGCGGGATGAGGTTGAGCGCGTGCAGGACCAGCAGCAGCCCGGCCACGGCCAGGGACGGTTTGATCGAGGCCGCCTCATGCAGTGAAAGGCGGCGCAGCACGAGCACGAGCAGCATGGCCACGACCGTGCCGAGGTAGAACCAGAAGGTGTTGATGCTCCGGAAGAGATGCGCCAGCGCGAAGTTGAAGAACATGCAGGCGCTGAGCGTGAAGAAGGTCCACGAGAGCGTCAGCTCGGCGTAGCGGCTGCCGAGGAACTCGTTGCCGATGAGCAGCGCCGCCAGGCCGATGACGAAGAGATAGCCGCCCAAGCCGCCGGAGCTGAGGAAGTAGAAGATGAAGAGGGCGCTGAAGATGCCGCCGAAGAAGAATTGCAGGGCCGGGCTCAGATACTGCGAGCCGCGGAACGTCACGCCGCGGCCGAGCATCACCAGGATGGCCGCCGCGCCGGCCAGATAGGCCGCCAGGATGAACAGATCGACCGGCTTGATGGAGCGGCCGAGCGTCAGCGCGTCCCAGGCGAAGCCGCCGATGAAGAAGAGGACGGGAGCGTATTTGCTGACGCGTGGAAAGGGCGGCATTTCTTGCCGCGCATTTTGCGTTAAAACGTCGCTGACATGCCGATTCCCGATGCCCAGTACGAAGAAGCCGCCGTGGCGGAGAGCCGGGAGAAGGTCGAAGAACCGCCTCTCTTCCGGGTCCTGCTCCACAACGACGACTACACCACCATGGAGTTCGTGGTGTGGGTGCTGGTGTCGGTCTTCAACATGCCGGAGGAGCAGGCCATCCAGGTCATGCTCAACGTCCACCTCCGCGGCACGGGTGCCGCCGGAACCTTTACCTACGAGATCGCCGAGATGAAGGTCGAGAAGACGACCAGTCTCGCGCGCGAGCACGAATTCCCGTTGCTCGTTACCATGGAACCAGCGTAATGATTGCCAAAGGGCTTCAAGCCACCTTCGAGTTCGCGGTCAGCGAGGCCGTTCGCCGGCGTCACGAGTACGTCACGCTCGAGCACCTCCTGTTCGCCATGCTGCACGACCGCCTGGTGAGCGACGTCATCCGCGCCTGCGGCGGCGACGTGGAATCGCTCAAGAAACAGCTCGATGAGTTCATCGACAAGACCTACGACCACCTCGAGGAAGAGGACGTCCAGCCGACGCTGACGACGATGCTGCAGCGCGTGATTCAGTACGCGCAGCTGCACGCCCAGAGCTCGGGCCAGAAGGAGGTCGACACCGGCCAGATGCTGGCGGCGATCTATCACGCCGAGAAGTCGCAGTCGGTGTTCCTCCTGCGCAGCCACGGCATCGAGAAGCTCGACGTCCTCACCTACCTCTCGCACGGCATTCCGAAGAACGGCCCGGAAGGGTCGCCGGCCGGCATGATGCCGCCCGCGGGCGTCGAGGAAGAAGCGCCGGTGCGCGATCCGCTCAAGAGCTTCGCTGTGAATCTGCTCGAGCGCGCCAAGGCCGGCGAGATCGATCCGCTGATCGGCCGGGCCGCCGAATTGGAGCGGACGATCCAGATCCTCTGCCGCCGCCGCAAGAACAACCCGCTCTTCGTCGGCGAGCCGGGAGTAGGCAAGACCGCCATCGCCGAGGGACTGGCGCTCAAGATCCACCAGGGCGAGATCCCGATGGTGCTCAAGAACGCCGAGGTGTGGTCGCTCGACATGGGCTCTCTCCTGGCCGGGACGAAGTACCGCGGCGAGTTCGAGCAGCGCCTCAAGGCCGTGATCGCCGCGCTCACCGAGAAGAAGGACGCCATCCTGTTCATCGACGAAATCCACACCATCGTCGGCGCCGGCGCGGTCAGCGGCGGCACGATGGACGCCTCGAACATGCTCAAGCCGGCCATCGCCTCCGGCAAGTTGCGCGTGATCGGATCGACGACGTACGGCGAATACAAGCAGTCGTTCGAGCGCGACCGCGCCCTGGCCCGCCGCTTCCAGAAGATCGAAGTCGGCGAGCCGACGGTGGAAGAAACGATCCAGATCCTCACCGGCCTGAAGAGCTACTACGAAGAACATCACGGCGTGACGTTTACGCCCGAAGGGATCCGCCTCGCCGCCGAGCTCTCCGCGAAATTCATCCACGACCGGCATCTGCCGGACAAAGCGATCGACGTGCTCGATGAAGCGGGTGCACGCGCGCGGATGATGCGCACGCCGGAATCGACCGGGACGCAGGTCATTCCTGACGTCATCGATATCCATGAAGTCGAGACCGTCGTCTCCCGCATGGCCAAGATCCCGCCGCGTACCGTTGCGGTCCGCGAGAAAGATCGCCTGCAGGCGCTGGAGTCCGAGCTGCGCGACGTCATCTTCGGCCAGGACCACGCCATCAAGCAGGTCGTGAGTGCGATCAAGCTCTCCCGCTCCGGCCTCGGCAGCGCCGACAAGCCGATCGGCTCGTTCCTCTTCAGCGGCCCCACCGGCGTCGGCAAGACCGAGCTGGCCCGGCAACTCGCCCTCTCCCTCGGCGTGGAGTTCATCCGTTTCGACATGAGCGAGTACATGGAGCCGCACACCGTCTCGCGCCTCATCGGCGCGCCTCCGGGATACGTCGGCTTCGACCAGGGCGGCCTCCTCACCGACGCCGTCACCAAGACGCCCTACGCCGTGCTCGTCCTCGACGAGATCGAGAAGGCGCACCCGAACCTCTTCTCCATCCTCCTGCAGGTGATGGATCACGCCACGCTCACCGACAACAACGGCAAGAAAGCCGACTTCCGCAACGTCATCCTGATCATGACCACCAACGCCGGCGGCCGCGAGATGACCGAAGCCTCGCCCGGCTTCATGCAGAACGCCGCCAGCGGCCATGGACGCGGCATCATCGAGCGCACCTTCGCCCCCGAGTTCCGCAACCGCCTCGACGCCTGGATCGCCTTCGAGCCGCTGGCCTTCGAGACCATCGAAAAAGTCGTCGACAAATTCATCGCCGAGCTCCGCACCCAGCTCCTGGCCAAGAACGTCACTCTGGAACTGCGCGAAAGCGCCCGCGCCTGGCTCGCCAAACACGGCTACGACCGCTCCTTCGGCGCCCGCCCCATGGCCCGCCTCATCTCCACGAAAGTCAAAGAACCACTCGTGGACGCGGTCCTGTTCGGAACACTGGCGGAGGGAGGAGCGGTGGTGGTGGAGGCGGAGGGGGAGGAGCTGACGTTGAGGTATTAGCTGCACAGCTGCACAGCTTTACAGCTACACGGCAGAAGCGGAGCCCTGTGTAGCTTTGTAGCTGTGCAGCCGTGAAGCTGTGCTCCCCCCCACCCATGTCCACCTTCCCCGACCCGCGCTACGCTCCCAGCGACGTCGTCGCCATGGGCGAGGATCTGCGGGTGGAGACGTTGCGGGAGGCGTATCGGAAGGGGATCTTTCCCTGGCCGCATGACGGGTTGCCGTTGCCGTGGTTCTCGCCGCGGCGGCGGGCGGTGATTTTCTTCGATGAGCTGCACGTGGGGCGCTCCTTGCGCAAGGTGCAGAAGCGTGCGGAGCTGACGTTCACGATCGATCGCGATTTCCCGGCGGTCATCGCGGAGTGCGCCGCGGCGGACCGGCCGGATCAGGACGGCACCTGGATCGCGCCGGCCATGATCGCGGCCTACACGCGGCTGCACGAAGCCGGCGATGCGCACAGCGTCGAGGTGTGGGAGGGCGACACGCTCGTCGGCGGACTGTATGGCGTCGACTGCGGCGGCCTCTTCACCGGCGAGAGCATGTTCCATCGCCGCCCCGAGGCCTCCAAGCTCGCGCTGCTGTTTCTCATCGACCACCTCCGCGAGCGCGGGGCCACGCTCCTCGATTGCCAGGTCATGACCCCACACATGGAGGCCCTCGGCGCAAGAGAGATTTCGCGCGGGCGATACCTCGACGCACTGGCCGAGGTGCAGGCCAGAGGGATCCGCATTTTCTAGCGGCGCCTTACGGCGTCTTGGCGTCTGCCGCGTGCGCCTCGATGGTCACGCTCGTCGCGTCCCGCCAGTGACGCCCGAGGTACGAGGCGATGCGCGAGGCGATCGAGACCATGCCGGAAACGACCCCCAGCGGGTGCCAGCGGATGGCGTAGCCGAGGTACTGCACGGCGTCGAGGACGCTCCCCTGCTTTGCGTGCATCGCCGCGCCGGTGACCCACATCCGCGCCTTCGCAATGCGCACGCGGCGGCGATGACGGCGCCGGGGATTCGTGTCCAGGAAGCGCGCGTAGGTCTCGCGGAAGACTCGGTGCGCGCCGGCCGCCATCCCGCGCTGCCCGGTCTGACGCCACACCGCGGCCACGGCGGCGATCTCCTGTTCCGACGTCGTCCGGCGCAGCAACGCCTCGATGTTCCTGCGGCTGATGGCCACGGAATGGCTCAGTTGCCGAGCGGCCCAGACCACGCTGGCGCGCTGTTTGTGGATCCGGTGCCGCATGCCGATCATCGGCAGCACCACGCAGCGCCCGCGGCGGATCAACTTCGACCACAGCTCGTAATCCTGCGAGCTCGGATACTCGAGCGAGTAATTGCCGAGCGCCGCCACCGTCGCGCGGCGGAACATCACCTGCCCATGACCGCCGATGAAATTGCTGAAGCACAGCAGGTACTCGACCACTTCCGGCGCCTCATAGCGCTTCATCACAAAGCGGCGCCGGCCATCCGACTCGATCAGCTCATACCCGGCGGAGACCAGTTCGACGTCGGACTGCGCATCGAGCACCGCCACCTGCCGCGACAGCCGTCCGGGAAGACAGAGATCGTCCGCATCCTGCCGTCCGACATACTCCCCGCGCGCCACCGCCAGCCCCCGGTTCAGCGCCGCCGGAATCCCCTCATTCCGCGGCGAACGGTGCACGACGACGCGCGCATCGCGCGCCGCCCACCTCGCCAGAATCGCCGGCGTCTCGTCCGTCGACCCGTCGTCAATGATCACGAACTCGAAATCGTCAAAGCCCTGCCCCACGACGCTGCCAATCGCCTCGTCGACAAAGCACTGCCCGTTGTACACGGGCATCAGGATCGTGACGCGGGGAACCACGGACGGAGATGAGTATAGGGGTTGTCCGTGAATCTGTCGCTCTCTGTCGCCCGCTACGCGGACTCGATTCAGGGCGCGCTCGCCGGTCACCCGGCTGGAAGCCGGGTGCTATTCCCTTTTGCCGCCTACGGCGGCGCGTTAGCCGCCGGAGGCGGCGTGAGATCTCTAGCACCCGGCTTCAGCCGGGTGACCGCGTCAGCGGGCGACAGAGATCACGTCCACAAATACTTCTCGTCCGGTGAGATCCCGTGCGTCTGTAGGAGACGGAGAAACTCGTCCCGGAACGAGAACTTCGCGTGATGAATCTTCTGTCGCTCGATGTACACGGCGACACGCGCAATCTGCGATTCGCTGACGCTGAATGCGGCGTACCCGCGTTGCCACGCGAAGCGTTGACGATCAGGAAATGTCTCGTGGATCCATTTGGACGACGATCCCTTGAGCTTGCCGACGGTTTCCGCGACGGACATCGTCGCCTTCATCCCGGCCAGCAGGTGAAGATGGTCTTCAACGCCGTTCACGACGATGAGTTTTCCACCCAATTCGCGGAGGATCCCGCCGAGGTAGGGATAGAGCCGTTCTTCGAGAGCGGTGTCGAGTTGCGGTGTGCGGTCCTTCGTCGAGAACACGACGTGGACGACGATCGAGGTGTAGCTGTGCGGCATGGGCTTTCGACCCATGCGGATGTCCCGGCGCCATCGTACCTCGGACGACTGTCGCCCGCTACACGGGCTCAAAAATGGTGGGCCGTCCGCGGCCACCCGGCTGGAAGCCGGGTGCTATTCCCTGACGCCGCCTACGGCGGCTACCGGTCGCGGAGGCGACGCGGTGAGATGGAACATGAACGCGGAGCCGCCGTAGGCGGCGTAAGATCTCTAGCACCCGGCTTCCAGCCGGGTGACCGGCGAGCGCGCCCCCGAATCGAGCCCGCGTCAGCGGGCGACAGATTAGAAACCGGAGTGCGGCGGCCGGATGGCCGCCGCACTCCATCCAACCTACCGATTCACACTCACGTCCGGAACCACCGGCCGCTTCACCGGGTTCTTCTCCAGCTCCGCCAACAGGTGTTTCACCGCGGCTTCGAGCGAGGGGTCCTGGCCGGCGGCGACGAGGTCGGGGCGGTCGACGACTTCGATGTCGGGGGAGACGCCGACGCCTTCGACGGCCCACATGCCTTCGGTGTCGAAGAAGCGGAACGTGGGGGCGGTGATGGAGCCGCCGTCCATGAGACCGGGGTTGCCGGAGATTCCGATGAGGCCTCCCCACGTGCGCGTGCCGAAGATGGTGCCGAGGCCACGCTTGCGGAAGTAGTACGGCAGCGCGTCGCCACCCGAGGAGGAGTAACCGTTGATGAGCATGGCCTTCGGGCCGACGTGGGCGTAGGCGGGCGTGGCCACCGGTTTGACGGTACGGCGGGCCCAGTAATTGAGGACCGGGCGGTCGAGCAGCTCGATCATCCGGTCGGGGATGAAGCCGCCGCCGTTGTAGCGGTCGTCGATGATGAGCGCGTCTTTGTCGACCTGCGGGTAGAAGCTCTTGAAAAGCTCGCGGTTGCCTTCCGGCCCGGTGTTCGGCAGATGCATGTAGCCGATGCGGCCGCCGGAGGCCTTGTCGACGTACGCGCGGCGCGAGGCCACCCAATCGAGATAGCGGAGGTTGGTCTCTTTCTTGACCGGGCGGACTTTCTCTTCGCGCGCGCCGGTGGGGCTGGCGCTGCCGTTCACGAGCAGCGTGACGACGCGGTCGGCTTTGTTCTCGAGCAGGCGGTAGAAATTGTCGACGCCCTTGGTGGTGACGCCGTCGACGGCCAGGATGTAGTCGCCTTCGCGGACCTTGACGCCCGGCTCGGTGAGCGGCGAGCGGAAGCTCTCGTGCCAGTTCTCGCCGGGGAAGATGTGCTTGATGCGGAAGGCGCCACTGTCGGCCACGATCTCCGCGCCGAGGAGGCCGTTGTCGACGCGCGGCTGGTTGAGCTCCGCGGGCGAGCCGACGTAGACGTGGCCGGAGTTCATCTCGCCGGCGACCTCGCCGAGGATGTAGTCGAGATCGGCGCGATGCGCGACGAACGGCACGAGCTGGGCGTACTTGGTGCGGATGCCGTTCCAGTCGTTGCCGTGCATGTTCGGGTCGTAGAACCAGTCGCGCAGGATGCGCCAGGCGTCGTCGAACTCCTGCTTCCACTCCGCCCGCGGATCGACCTTCATCTGCATCGTGTCGAGCTTCAGCGTGGTCTCGGCGGTCTTCTGTCCGCCCTTGGGATTGACGATGGCGAAGTTGTTGCGGGCCAGGCTGACCAGGAGCTTCTCGCCGTTGGCGGACAGGTCGTAGCCGTTGAGCTCCTCGAGGACCGTCTCTTCCTTGCGGTCGTCGACGTTGTAGAAGCGGAGCGACTGATTGTCGCCGTCCGCTTTGATGTAGAGAACGCCGTTCGGGAGCGCACGCAGGCTGCCGTAGTTGCCCGGAGGTCCGGGGATGGCGCGCACGCGGCGCTCGAACGTGGCCGGATCGATCTTGACCACGACCTGCGTTTTCTTCGCCGCGTCAGCCTTGGCGTCGCCTTTGGCGTCCGCTTTGGCCTCGGGCTTGGCGTCGTCTTTCGGAGCAGCGGCAGCGGAGTCCGCCGCGGCAGCTTTCTCCTCATCGCTCTGGGGCAGGAACAGCGCGGGCCCATCCTCGGCCAGCACGCCGACGTAGACACGCGTCGGATCGGTGTAGACGTAGTTGAACTCCCACGCGCTGAACGTGAGATTGAAATCGCGGTTGGACGTGAAATAGAGATAACGCCCCTTCGGATCGAAGACCGGGTTGGCGTCGTTGGTCATGCCGCTGGTCAGGCGATACGCCTTCGTGTCGGCGAGGTTGTAGACATACACCGACGAGAACTGCGCTTCGTTGTTCTTGGTGTACGTCAGCCAGCGCGAATCGGGCGACCAGCGATAGTCGACGATGTCGCCGTAGTCGTCCTTGTCGGCGGAGGTGACCTTGCCGCCGGCCACATCGACCACTTGCAGCGTGTGATCCTTGTCCGAGAAGGCCAGCATCTTGGAGTCGGGCGACCACTGCGGCTCGAACCGCCAGGCTTTGGCGTTGTTCGTGATCCGGCGCTCCTCGCCCGTGGCGTCGGCGGCGCGGACGTAGATCTCGTAGTCACCGGAGCGGTCGCTCAGGTAGGCGATCCACTTGCCGTCCGGCGACCAGCTGGCGTCGCGCTCGCGGACGCCGGGCGTCTGCGTGAAGTTGCGGATCTCCCCTTCCTTGGCCGGTACGCTGAAGATGTCGCCGCGGGCCACGAAGAGGGCGCGCGCGCCACTCGGCGAGAGCCGGTAGCCCTCGATGTTGTCGCGCACGTTGCGGAAGTACGGGAGCGTGTTGCGCAGATCGCTGGAGACCCGGATCGGGATGAGCGAGGTCTTGCCGTCGGCGAAGCGATAGAGCGAGCCGCCGTTCTCATACACGACCTGCGTGCGGTCCGCGCTCGGCCAGAGCACGTCGTAGTCCGCATGCGTCGTCACTTTGCGCGTCTGCTTCGACTTCAGGTCATACGACCACAGGTTGAGACGGCCCGCTTCCCTGGCCGCACCTTCGGGACGGTCGGACACGAAGTAGATCGTGTCGCCGACCCAGACCGGCTGGTTGTCGGTGTACGGATTGTTCGTGATCTGCTCGGCCTTGTTCGCCACCAGGTCGTAGATCCAGACGTCCTGGGCCCGGCCGCCGCGATAGCGCTTCCAGGTGCGGAACTCGCGCTCGATCGGCGTGTAGACGACCTTCGTGCCGTCGGGCGAGTACATCCCGCCGCCGCCCTCGGGGATGGCCAGCGGAGTCTCCATGCCGCCGGCCGCCGGCACGATGTACGGACGGCCCATGCGGTCGCCCCACGGCAGGCGGTGCGGCAGGAAGAGGATGTTCTTCCCGTCCGGCGTCCAGTCGAGGATGCGGTTGTCGATGCCGCCGCGCGGCGGAAGCGAGCCGACGTCGTTGTAGAACGTCAACTGCCGCGGCTGCCCGCCGTCGACGCTGATGACGAACACCTGGCGGCTGCCGCTGTAGTCGCCGGTGAAGGCGATCCAACGTCCGTCGGGCGAGAACTTGGGGAAGTACTCCATCCCATCATCGGAGGTGAGACGGCGCGCTTCGCCGCCCGCTGCCGAGGCCAGCCAGATGTCTCCGGCATAGACGAACGCGACCGTGTCGCCGTGGATGTCCGGCTGGCGCAAAAGCCGCGTGAGCTTTTCCTGGGAAACAGCGCTGAAAGCGAAGACCGTCAGCGCAAGCAATAGAATGATCTTCTTCATGACCGCTGCATAACATGGAAAAGGAGTCGCTTCAATGCATCGCCGTGTGTCGTTACTGTTCCTTGTCGTTGTCGTTGCCACGCTTTTCGCAACCGCGTGCGGATCCACCAGCAGTTCCCGTCCCGCCGCGATCTCCGCCCCGGAAGTCCGCGCCGACCTGGTGGGAACGGTCTTCTTCGGGTCCGGCAACACCGCCCCCGCCAACATCGACGTCACCGTCACCAACACCTCCTCGGTGCCGATCACGCTGGTGCGCGTCGAAGTCGACTCGCCCGGCATGGGCACCTACCGGATCCAGCGCACCGTGCGCCAGGTGCGCGAGAACCTCGGCCCGGGAGAGACCAAGCGCGTGACCGTCTTCGCCACCGCCATCACCACCGTCAGCAACCCCACCGAGCCGCTGACGCTCCGCACCATCGCCGACTTTGAAGCAGGCAAGGACAGGTGGAGGGAGATCGCGTTTCGGTAAGGTGCATCCAGCATCCTTTCCTTACGAAAATGGGGGGAGGAGTTACTCGGCCTTTTTGAAGAGAACGAGGATGCCGCGGTCGACCGCTCCTGGCAATTCGATGATGCGAGGATACCGGGAGCGGATCAGCGCCTCTACCTGGTCGGTCGACCAGTTCTCGATCTGCAGCCAAATCAATTTCGGTGGATAACCGTGCTGCATCGAGATTTCAGAGAAGTCAGCATCCTTCGACACGACCGTGAAGTCATGTTCCCTTGCGTACAGCCACACCGTTTCGTCGGGGACGCTGTGCAACTGAACGTTCCAAACGTGTTCCGAGCCCGGAAAGAGATCCGCAAGACGATCGACCAGGGACGGTGAGAGATGATGGTCGAACAGCAGCTTCACTCGTTTGCCACCAGCATGCGATGCTCGCGCTCAGCGGCGTAGCTGAGGCACGCAAGAATGTCTTCTCGCGTAAGGTAAGGAAAGTCCCCCAGCACTTGCTCTTCCGTCATCCCTGAGGCCAGATACGACAGGACGTCGTAGACAGTGATGCGCATGCCGCGGATGCATGGCTGCCCACCGCGCTTCCCAGGCTCAACCGTGATGATTCCCTCGTACGACATGGGAGCCATTCTAAATGACCCGTCAGCCTCACTGCGCCGGGACGTCGAACGACATCGTGGCGATGATTTGATCGACGACGCCCTCAAACCCTTCTTCGTCATCGCTCTCGATGACGACGGAGTGCCGCTTGCGGTCGTTCACCACGGCACCTTCCCAGCCGTTCGTCACCGTCGACCCGTCCTTCGCCACGCCGTGTCCCCATGAGCTACCCCTCACGCCCTGGCAACACGGCGTGGTGAACTGTTGCGCCGGGGCAAGCCCCGCCCTGACCACGATCGCCCAGTCCCACGGGTTCAGGTCACCGATCGTCGCAGGAAGAGCGTGCTCCGGATCCAGGTCCGACACTCGCACGAAGTACGACCGGCGTGCCGAATTCGCAAAGCTGCGGTTCCAGAAAACGAGCTGGATCGGGTAGGGGCGCAGCCGCAGAGGACTGCTGCGCATCTTCGCCGCCCGATCCGGAGGACGAAGCCCCACCGCGCACCTGGCGACGGCTTGGCCGTGCTCCGGCTCGACGATGGCCGCTTCCGGATTGTCGACTGCCGTCCACGTATCCGGATAGTCGAAGCTGAACGTACACCCGTCCCGCGACACACGCTTCGTCGCCGCCGGTGCCGAGGCCGCGACGGCGATGGAAATTGCGATTGCGACGATGACACGCATGAACGACGAGACCTCTCGGCCTGATTCTACGCCTGCCGTTTGAACGCGATGAAACCCAGGCCGGTCGGCTTCACGAGCTCATATTCGTATTCTCGCAGCGCCTCCGTGATCGGAGCCGTGACGCTTGCGCCGTACACGCTCAGCGTGTCCAGCGGAGGTTCGCACGAGAAGGAAGCATGATGCACCTCGACCGCGTCCAGGATGGTCAGCCAGTCCTGCTCGGTCACCGCGGGCGTCGGAGCGGACCAGATCGTGATGGACGGCCCGTCACTCTCTCCCTTCCTTGCCGTCCACATCTGCTCAACGACGGCTCGGTTGACCTCACTCGGAACGACCCATGCGTCGTGCTGTGAGGCGATCTCCCAGAGGTGATCGCCACAAGCAGGGTCGACCACCAGCACGACTGTAAAACCGGAGCGCTCCGGCGGACTGGGCACCACGACGGCGGAATCGTCGAGGTGATGCGTCCGCAGCATGGACACCAGAGCGTCTGCGACGGTGGTGACCTGCCCGGCCGGGATGTCTCTGACGTGAAAGGTATCGATCGCTGAGTCGATTTCTTCGATGCTCACTGCATAGCGGTCGCGCAACCGCACGTATACATCTTCGCCAAAGTTCCGGAAGCGGTGAAGCCAGGCGTCTTCCACCTTCGGCTGTCCCACGATTCTGAGCGTATCCATGTGCGGCCTCGGCAAGCACCGGCGTCTCACCGATGTCTACTATGCCACGGAGCGAGGCCCGCACCCTCCCAAAGCGGTGGCTGCGGCCACCGCACTCCAAAAGATGCTCTGAGTTCGGCATGCGTGCACCCCCCGTCATTCTGAGCGCAGGGCGGGTGGGTGTGAGGGAGCGAAAGAATCTCAAAATGCGCGAACCATGGCACAGGCCATGTTCTTCGTATTTTGAGATCCTTTCGCTTCACACCCGCCCCGCCCCCTCACTCAGGATGACGGGGGTGGGCGTCAAGCGCGGCGTCCGCGTGCAGCTACTTCATCCTCGTATACAACGTGCTCGGGCTGATCTGCAGTTGCCGCGCTGCCTTGCGGACATTCCCGCCTGTCGCCGATACCGCGGCGTTGACGTATTTGGAGATGACTTCGTCGAGGGGGCGGATGTCCCACTCGGCAGTCGGGTAGAGGCTGCCGGAGGCGGGGACGGCGGCGGTGGCGGTGTCGAGGATGAGGTCTTCGTTGCGGATTTCGTTTGCGCGGAGCATGAGCATGGCCCGCTCCAGGACGTTGCGGAGCTCGCGGACGTTGCCGGGCCAGGGGTAGCTCTCCAACTTTTTCATCGCATGGACGGTGATCTTGGGCAGGGTCCGGCCGAGTTCTTTGGAGAGCGGGCGCAGGATTTCCTGGGTCAGGATGGGGAGGTCTTCGGGGCGCTCGCGGAGCGGGGGCATGCGCAGGCGGATGACGTTGAGGCGGTAGTAGAGGTCAGCGCGGAAGCGGCCGGCGGCGACTTCGGCCTGGAGGTCGCGGTTGGTGGCGGCGATGAGCCGGAAGTCGGCGCGCAGGTCGCGCAGTCCGCCGACGCGGCGGAAGCGTTTTTCCTCGAGGGCTTTGAGCAGACGGGCCTGGACCGTGAGCTCCATCTCCCCCATCTCGTCGAGAAAGAGCGTTCCTTCGCCGGCGATCTCGAAGAGGCCGGGCTTGGTGTTCATGGCGTTCGTGAAGGCGCCGCGCTCGTGGCCGAAGAGCTCCGATTCCAGGAGTTCCTTCGACAGTCCCGCGCAGTTGAGATCAACGAAGGGTGCGCGTGAGCGTGTGGAGCGGTTGTGGATCAGCCGGGCCATGACGCCCTTGCCGGTCCCCGACTCCCCTTCGATCAAGACCGGTGACGGCACGCGGGCGACGTTGGCCAGGATGTCGTTGAGGTTGGTGATGGCCATGGAGATGCCCGGCAGCCGGTCGAGCTGCGCGGCCTCGCTCCGGCGCAATGCCACGAGCTCGCGGCGCGAGGAGATCATGCGCTGCACCTGTTGCAGCACGGCGGAGAGCGTGTCGAATTCGAACGGTTTCTGCAGGAAGGTCTCCGCGCCGAGGCGCATCGACTCCACGACGCGGTCCAGCGAGCCGACGCCGGACATCATGATCACGGCGGTCGACTCCGCGTACGTCTTGAACTGATGCAGCACGTCGACGCCGGTGGTGTCCGGAAGCTGTACGTCCAGGAGCACGACGTCCGGTGAGAACTCGCCGAAAGCCACGATCGCGGAACGCCCGTCCGCAGCCGTGCGCACCTCCCACTCGTCGCTGAGCAGCGCCTCCAGTCCCGAAGAGATCTGCGGGTCGTCGTCGACGATGAGGATGCGGGGGAGCAGTACGTCGGCCATCTGTCCAAAAACCATACACCCGTTCAGCTCCGAAACGGCGTCCATTCGGAGCCAGAACAGGCTAAGTCGAAGAATTTACATCGCTTACCTGCTTTCGAGCCCGTGGTACCGGCCTTGGACTGAGGGAGCCGCAGCGGTCCACCAGGAGAAAGTACCCATGTTGATACTCGCAGCGGTCCTCACGGCCTCGATCAATCTCGATCTCACCACGCTGATCCGGCGCGCCCGGCAGGAGCCGGTGGTCACCTGCGGCATCGTCACGGTCGGCTATCGCTTCCGCGGCAAGCCGGGCCAGGAGTTCCGCTACGCCGGCGACACGTACGAGATCCCGGAAGAAGGGTGGGTGGAGCTCATTGCCGACCGGCGCCGCACCACCTACGCCATCCGCGGGCGGTCGCTTCCTCTCGACGTCTGGCCGCGCGATCCGTTCGGGTTCCGCGACGTACCGCTCCCCTCCCCCGACTCCCCCACCCCATCGAATGAACAAGGAGGTTCGAAATGAGCAGATTTCTGAGCGCCACCGTTTCCGACATGCGCAGCGGACGGGAGACCTGGCGCGTCTTCCTGGCCCTCGGCGGGCCGGCATTTGCCGTCGCCGTCATCACGGCCCTGCTGCAGCTTCACTGATGCACGCCAAGCCTCATCGCGAAGGAGTATCGATGTCCATGCAGCCCCAGAGAATCACCCTCATCGCCCGCGAGTCGACCAAGCCGGACGTCGACTGGAACTACGCGAGCTGCCGCTCCGCCAACGTGGCCTTTCTCGGCTCGGTCAGCGCGCTCAAGTTCGCCGTCCGATCCGCGCTGCTCAAGGATGGGCTGGACATCGAACGGGTGATCGTCGACCGCGCCGGCACCGCCGAGGACTTCCTGGAGCTGCTGGCGGCCGTGCCGATCGAGCTCACCGGGGACCTGGTCATGATCCGCGACGACGGCACGGGATTCCTCAGCGCCACCGGGCGCGGCGGCGATCGCCGGGTCTATTCGCTGCGCGCCAGCGACGTCCGTTTCTATCTCGAGACGCAGAACCTCGTGACCGGCCGCGCGGTGCTGGCCCTGACCGCGTGAGGAGACAACGATGACCTACGAACGCCAGTACGTGCTCCTTGCCGACGACGACGATGCCATCACCGAGGCGCTCTCCTACACGCTGGAGCGCCCGGGAAGGACGGTCATCCTCTGCTCGGACGTCGATGCCGCCGAGATCGCGCTGACGCGCTTTCCGGTGACGCATTTCGTGACGGACGTGCAGTTCTCGGGCAATTTCGGTTTCGAGGGATTGCACTTCCTGGGACGCGTGCGCGCGCTGGCTCCGCAATGCCGCATCGTGATGATGACCGGCAACGCCTCCTCCGCGCTCTGTCAGGAGGCGGCCGTCCACGGCGCGTCCGTGCTCGGCAAACCGTTCGAGACCGCCGAGTTGGAACGGGTGCTGCGCGCTCCCGGTCAGGCATCCGAGGCATCCGCGGACTCGCCTTATGAAGTCATCCGCATCCCGTCGATCGACGGCATCCTCCGCGGCGAGGGATTGTCGGTCGCGTTCCAGCCGATCGTCCGCCTCCTGCCGCACGGAGAGACGACGTTCGCCTACGAAGCACTGACGCGCGTGGCCGGAACGTGGGTGGACGGACCGGCCATGCTCTTCGAGTACGCCGAGCGCCGTGGAAAGCTCGCCGAGCTGAACATCCTCATGATGACGCGCGCCATCCTCGAGGCGGCCGCGCTGTCCGGCGATGCGGCCATCTTCATCAACATCGATCCGCTGACGTTCTTGCGGCCGCAGCTCGTGCCCGCGCTCTACGGCGCGGCCATCGCCGCGAACCTGCCGCTGCACCGCATCGTGCTGGAGATCACCGAGCGCTCCGGGTTCGCCGGCGACACGGCCGGCCCGCTCTTCGAGGAGCTGCGTGCCGTGGGCGTCCGTTTCGCGCTCGATGATCACGGCTCGGCCTATTCGCACCTCGGGCAGATCAACCGCATCCGCCCGTCGTTCATCAAGATCAGCAACGCCTTCGGGACGGCATTCGAGGAGGACGAGACCAAACAGCGCATCGTCCGCCACACGATCGCCCTGGCGCGCGACCTCGGCTGCGAGACGATTCTCGAGGGAATCGAGAGCAGCGCCACCGCGCGTGCGGCCGCGCAGGAAGGCGTGCGGCTCGCGCAAGGCTTCCACTTCAGCACTGCACGCGACGCATCACACTGGACCGGGCCGAAGGTCCGGCAGGCAGCCGCTTAACCGGATGACCATGATCCTCGCTCTCGGCATCCTGTTTTTCACAGTCCTCGGCTGCGCCGCGCTGTTCGTCGATCATTCGCGCGCGGAGAACCTGCGCCTCCGCCTGCTCGTCGAGCTGAGCGAACGTCTCCTGCTCAGCCCGGGCATCGAAGATGCCGCGGCCATCCTGCCCTCCTTCGGCAGCCGGCTCTTTCCGCGCCTGAACGGATCCATCTATGTCAGCCGCGCCTCGACCGAATCGGTGAAGCTGGCCGCGACGTGGGGCAACCGGTGCGAAGAGGACACCATCCCGGCCACGGCCTGCAACGCGCTGCTCCTCGGCACGACGCACCTGACCGGCGGCACGGTCTGCGAGCATGCCTCCCTCGATGCCGGCGCGGCCACGATCTGCGTGCCAATGCTCGATGCCGGAGAGTCGTTCGGCCTCCTGATCCTGCGCGCCACCGGCGATGCGCCGCTCCCTCCGGGCATCCAGAAACTGGCGCGGCCCTTCGCCCATCAGATCGCGCTGGCGCTCTCGAATCTCCGCCTGCAGGAAACCCTGCGCTCCGCGGCCGTGACCGATTCGCTCACCGGCCTTTACAACCGGCGCTGCATCGGAGAGTCGCTCACCGTCGAGCTCCTCGGCGGCGGCGATCCTCACGCGCGCGTCGGCGTCATCCTCATCGACGTCGATCACTTCAAGCGTTTCAACGACACCTGGGGCCACGGCGGCGGCGACGCGCTGCTGCAGCAGCTCGCCCGGCTGATGCAGGACATCTTCGACGGCGATGACGACATCGTCTGCCGCTACGGCGGCGAGGAGTTCCTCATCGTGCTGGCCAACCTCTCCGCCGAGGCGCTGCACGTCCGCGCCAACCGCCTGCTCGAGCTCGTCCGGGGCCTGCATGTGAACTGCGGCCACGTGGTCACCGGCATCACCGCCTCCGCCGGCATCGCCATCTCTCCTCATCACGCCACCAGCATCGAAGGGCTCATCGCCGCCGCCGACCGTGCGCTGTACGCGGCCAAGAGCGCCGGACGCGATCGCGTGGCCATTCCACCTCCACTGGTCATCCGCCGGACCGCAGCCTGATGAAAGGACCCGCCACCGTGAGCGCACTCGAACAATTCCCCTTTTCCAACCGCAGAACCACCGAGCGCCTGCGCGTGGCCGGCTCCATCGCCGTCGTCTTCGGACGCGGCGAAGGAATGCTCGTCGACCTCAGTCCGCACGGCGCGCGCATCCGTCACTTCGCGCCGGTGCGGCGCGGCGCCGCGGTGCGGGTGAGCTTCGAATGGGAAGGGGCCCGCTTCTCGGCCACGGCCGAGGTGCTGGCGTCGCGGATGATCCGCCTGGGCCTGGGACCGTCCTACGAGTCGCGCGTGCGCTTCACGCTGGTCGACGAGTCCTCGGAGCAGGTGCTCGCCATCGTGCTCGACGCCATCGCCGGACGCACCACGCGCCGCTGGGTGGCCAACCTGCGCGGCTGGAGCGACGAGCTGCAACCCGAAGCGGCGCCGCTCGTCCACAACTCGTTCATCCGCTGCCGCCTTCACGGCAACCGCTGGGAGATCAAACGCACCAGCGACAGCGGCCAGCCGGAAGACGGGTTCCTCCTCCCCTCCGAATCGTCCGATGCCGACATCGAGACACTCTGTGACAACTACTCGCGCGGGGACGACGAAGAGCGACACTTCATCCGCATGCTGGCCACCGCCGCGGTCGATCAATCGCTGGAGACAGAACAGTCTGCGGTCGGCAGTAGAGAGTCCCGGTAGCTCCATCTACTGCCGACCGCCGACTCGTAGTGTGATCCCCGTCACGCCGCCTGGCACAAGTGGCGCGAACGTTGAACGCGCTTCGCGCAGCGGTGACTCTGAACCAAGTTCTCGATCGCCGACGTGCGACCGACGCCGGAGACCCGGAGTTGCTTCGGCTGCTCGTGGTGGAGGATGACCCCGACTACCGCGCCTGGCTCGCGGCCGTGACGAAGCGGATGGGATTCTCGGTCGAAGTGGCGCCGGACGGTCAGGCCGCCCTCGACCTGCTCGCCGAGCAAACCTTCGACATCGCCGTGGTCGATCAGGAGATGCCGCGCATGACCGGCATCGAAGTCATCGCCCGCGTCCGGGAGCTGGAGCGCAACAAGACGCTCTACGCAATCATGCTCACCGGCCGTGCCGAGATGGAAGTCAAGCTCCGCGCTCTCGGCGCCGGCTTCGACGACTTTCTGAGCAAGGCCTCGCCGGAAGCGGAGATCGCCGCAAAGCTGGTCGTGGCCCGCCGCATCGCCGCGCGGCAGCGATCGCTCGACACGACCGTGCGCGAGCTCTACGGACTGGCCACGCGCGACGAGCTCACCGGCGTCTTCAACCGGCGCTTCTTCGTAGCCGAGGCCGAGCGCCTTCTGGCAGCGCGGTGCATCGTCCACATCGTCCTCTTCGACCTCGACGACTTCAAACGCGTCAACGACACCTACGGCCATCTCGCCGGCGACCGCGTCCTCCGCGACATCGGCACACTCTTCGACCGCAACACACGCGCCGAGGACCTCATCGCACGCTACGGCGGCGACGAATTCGTAATGTGCGTTCCACACCTCGAGCTCGACGACCTCCAGCGCCTGGTGGACCGCCTGACCGGCTGCGTTGCTGAACTGCAATGGTCGGCCGGAGAAGAAACCTTCTCCATCAGCGTCACCACCGGCCTCGGCTCCACGCGGCAAATGGAGGACCCGACGCTCGCGCAGCTGCTCGAAGCCGCCGACCGCGATCTCTACAGGAACAAAGCGCACGCCCACACCGGCACCGACGTACGCATCGAGCTGATTGCACCGTCTGGGGAAGACACGGCGGTGCGGAAACAGCGGCGGAATTGAAGGCTTACCTCACGCTTCGCGCGTGAACCTGTTCTTCGGTGAGGCCGAAGATCGGCGGCGTGGGGATGTCGAGCATCGAGCAGTAGGTGTACAGCTGGCCGCGGTGATGCGATTCGTGCTCGATCATGGCCCGCAGCCATTTGCCGACGCGCAGCTCCGCGCCGCCCGGGGTCATGCACACGGCTTCGAGATCGGCCTGCGCGAAGAGCTCCATCGCCTCGGCGTGCATGCGCCGCATGTAATCGACGACGGCGTCGTAGCCGTCCGCGAGATCGCGGCCGTGTCCGGGATAGCGGCTGGGGCGGAGCATGGCGTTCTCGGCGAACATCCAGCGCTCGATGGAGGCCAGGTGCCGCATCACGTCGCCGAACGTGAACTTCCCTTCCTTGTACGTCCAGTCGATGCGGTCGGGAGGGACGCACGCCACGAGGCGCATCGTCCGCTCCCGGATCCTGTCGAAGTAGGTCACCAGCTCGTTCATGCTTCCTCGGAACGCCGCACCTGGCGCGACCGGCGCGCGATCTTCCACAGCGCGACGATCAGCGCTGCCAGCATACCGAAGATCGGCAGTACGTAGACGAGGAACCAGATGGCCACGGTGCCCACCGACTGCAGCGAGCCGACCAGCGCACGCATGGCGTCTTTGGCGATCACGAACGGCTGCCACTGCCCTTCCACCACCGGCTTCGTGATGGCGTCGGGCATCACGTCGAGCGAGATCTGCGACAGCGCCGTCACCTGCGACAGATAACGCATCCGCCCCTTGGCCTGCTCGATCTGTCCGCGGATCATCGTCAGCTGCTCGTGGACTTCGAGCACTTCCGAGGCCCGGCGCGAGTTCTTGCGGGCCACGATCAGCAGCTCGCGCAGCTCCGCTTCCGTGGCCTCGAGGTTCCGCACCTGCGATTCCAGATCGACGTACTCCTGCGAGACGTCCTCGCTGGCGATGGTCTCGTTGTCGACGCGGGTGGCCAGCGTGCGGATCGACGCCAGCGTCGAGGTCAGCTTATCCGCGGGAACGCGCAGCTTCAGCGTGGCCCGCAGCAGCTCCCCTTCCCGCCAGATGTTCGAGCCGGAGACAAACCCGCCCATCGCCTCCACCGACTTCGTCACGGCGTCCACCGTTTTGGTCGTGTCCTTGACGACGATGCGCATCTCCGCCGTGCGCACGATCATCCGCGGCATCTTCGGCGCAGGCGCGGCCACCCCCGCAACTCCACCCGCAGGCGCATCCGCGACGGCCGCGACACCGACCACGCTCGAGCCCGGATCGTCCATCCGTCCGGAAGCGCGGGCATTCTGCGCATCGGCTTCCAGCGGCGCCGCCACGACCGAAGTCTTCGGCGGCGGAGGGGCGGGCGATCCGACCGCAGCAAGGTTCTCCGCCTTCTTGCACGAGAACAACAGAACCACGACCAGCAATGCGATGACGTTCCTGGCTTTCATCAACACGGTTGCCTCCACACGCGACGTTGGACGCATAAGGCCGGAAAGAAGAAACCTACTGCGCGCTGATCACGTCCTGATACGCGCGCGCGATGTCGTCCAGGAAACAGACGAACAGCACGCTCTCGATCGACGGATGCTCGCGCACGAATCGCTGCGTCTCGCTGACGGCGATGCCCGCTGCCTGGTCGATCGGATAGCCGAACACGCCGCAACTGATGGCCGGAAACGCAATCGTCTGCACCCCGTTCTCGACCGCCAGCGCGAGGCTGTTGCGATAACACGAAGCCAGGAGCGCCGGCTCCCCGCTCATACCGCCGCGCCACACCGGCCCGACCGTGTGGATCACATGCCGCGCCGGCAGCCGGTACCCGCGCGTGATGCGCGCCTCCCCCGTCGGACACCCGCCCAGCGTCCGGCACTCCGCCAACAGCTCCGGCCCCGCCGCGCGATGAATCGCGCCATCCACCCCGCCCCCGCCGAGGAGCGAAGAGTTGGCCGCGTTCACGACCGCGTCGACGTCGAGCCTGGTGATGTCGCCGCGGTGGATGGAGAGGGTCATGGGATACGGCTCCACAGCTATACAGCTATACAGCTTCACAGTAAATGCAGGTGGGGTCGCTGTGCAGCTGTATCGCTGTGCAGCCGTGCAGCTCTCACTTCCGCCCCATCTTCACCACGATCTCGTACTCCTTCTTCGTCACCGGCTGGATCGACAACCGCGAGCCTTTTTTCGTCACCACCATCTCTTCGAGGCCGGGGGTGTTCTTGAGCGTTTCCAGGGCCACGGTGTGGGGGAACTTTTTGGCGAAGCGGATGTCGACGAGGGTCCAGGTCTCGTCCGTCGGGTCGGGGTAGGCCTCACGGCTGACTTCGGCCAGGCCGGTGACGCCGGAGGGGTCGGCGTTGGAGGCGTAGAAGAGGACTTTGTCGCCCACCCTCATGTCGCGCATGAAGTTGCGCGCCTGGTAATTGCGCACGCCTTCCCATTTCGTCGACCCGTCACGCTCGAGGTCGTCGATGGCGTAGGCGCCCGGTTCACATTTCATGAGCCAGTGTTTCATGCCCGGAAGGATATCCTTCCTCGGATGCAATTCGAACACGCCCCGCCCGAGGCGCTGCAGTTGCTGCCGGTTCGCATCCGCGACCTCGGCCTCTCGCTCGACGAATCGCCGGTCGCGGAGCTGGTGCGGCATCTCTATGCCGAGCTCGAACAGAAGGGTCTGCGCCACTTCCGGCCGAGCTGTTACCTGTCCGACGAATGGGGCTCGCCGACCGGCGAGCCGGTGATCGGCATCCCCTTCTATCTGGCCGATCCGCGCGTGGCCAATCTCGAAGACGCCGTCAACGACGTCGAGGACGAGCGCGAGATCATGATGTACCTGCGCCACGAAGCGGGCCACGCCTTCAACCACGCCTACGCGCTTTCCAGCATGCGCGAGTGGCGCAAGCTGTTCGGCAACACGCGCCGTCCCTATCGCGACGACTTCCGCTTCGTCCCCTTCTCGCGCGAGTTCGTCCGCTACATCCCCGGCTGGTACGCGCAGAAACATCCGGACGAGGATTTCGCCGAGACGTTCGCCGTCTGGCTCGATCCCGAGTCGCTGTGGGAATCGCGCTACGGCGGCTGGGAGGCGATGAAGAAGCTGCAGTACGTCGACCGCATCGTGCGCGAGCTCCGAGACGTCGCGCCGGTGAAATCCGTCGGCAAGACCGACGTCACGGTGGCGGAGATGGAGCAAACGGTCGAGGAGTTCTATCGCGAGTTCCAGGTCGACGAGTCGCCTCTGGTGGCCGATCTCGCGCTCGACGCCGATCTGCTCGACATCTTTCCTCACCCGAGCAAAGACGAAGAGACGCGCTCCGCGGCGCTGCTGCTGCGCGAGCACCGGCGCACCGTCATCGACAAAGTCAACTATTGGACAGGCGTCCGGCGCACGCTTGTGCGTACACTCGTCATCGCCATCGAGAAACGTCTCACGGAGCTCGAGCTCGTGGCCGTGCGCGAGCGCGCGCGACAGCAGATGGTGGAGTTGACCGTTTACATCACTACACTGGCCATGTCATTTCTTCTCGGGAAGAAGCGTTTGAAGCATCGGAGGCCGACACGTTGAAGGTCACGATCCTGTACAACACCTTCGAGGGATACGAAGAGTATCCCGGCGCGGACATCGAAGCCGCCGCCGTCGAGAACGGGAAGAAGAAGCGCAAGAAGAAGACCGACATCGAGGCCATCTCCGAAGCGCTGGCCAGTCTCGGACACGAGCCGTCGACGTTCGCCGTCGACGGCCGGCCGCAGACGCTGACCGCGCTTTCCCGCTCCAGCGCCGATCTCTACTTCAACCTCGTGGAGTCGTATGCCGGCGACGACACGATGGAGATGCACTTCGCGGCGTTCCTCGATCTCGTGGGAAAGAAGTACACCGGCACCGGGCCGCACGGGTCGTGTCTGGCCATGGACAAGACCGTGGCCAAGAAGCTCATCAAGTACCACGACCTCGACACGCCGTACTCGGTGGTCATGAACAAAGGCCGTGTCGAGCACGCCCAGGACATCCGCTTCCCGGTCATCGTGAAACCGGCCTCCGAGGACGCCTCCAAGGGGATCAACGCCGCGTCCGTGGTGAATTCGCTCAAGGATCTCTTTGAACGGATCGCCTACGTGCACGACGAATTCGACTCCCCCGCGCTCATCGAGGAGTACATCGAGGGCCGCGAGATCTACGCCGCCATCCTCGGCAACGACCGGCCCGAAGCACTCCCGCTCATCGAGCTCGACCTCTCCAAGCTCCCCGACGGCATGCCCCGCATCGCCGGCTACGAAGTCAAATTCGACACCACCACCGAGGCCTACAAAAAAACGAAATCCGCCCCGGCCAAAGACATCGACGAAGAGCTCGTCACCCGCATCCACGAAACCGCCCTCACCGCCTTCCGCGTCCTCAAGCTCCGCGACTACGGCCGCGTCGACCTCCGCGTCACCGACACCGGCAAGATCTACGTCATCGAAGCCAACCCCAACCCCTGGCTCGACCCCGCCGCCGAATTCACCATGGCCGCGAAAGAGAGCGGAAGGTCGTACAAGCAGTTGATCGGGGAGATCATGGAACTGGCTTTAGCGAGGAAGTAAAAGGGTGGACGGTGTGGACTGAGTGGACTCGGTGGACGTCCACAACGTCCATCGCTAGGATCGACGCACGTTGTACTCCACCAACGCCGCTCTCAGCACTTCCACCGACCGCCGCAAGTCATCCTCATTGAGCACGTACGCGATCCGAACTTCGCTCTTGCCCAACCCCGGTGTCGCGTAGAACCCGGACGCCGGTGCCACCATCACCGTGGCCCCTTCGTGCTGGAACTCGGCGAGCAGCCAGCGCGCGAAATCCTCGGCGTCGCGGACCGGGAGGCGGGGCATGCAGTAGAAGGCGCCTTCGGGCTCGCTGAGCTCGACGCCGGGGATGGAGGTGAGGCCGTGGTAGAGGACGTCGCGGCGGCGGCGGTATTCCGCGACCATGTCGCGTGTGTACTCCTCGCCGAGGGACTCCACGCCGACGGCGATGAACTGCGCCAGGCCGGGGGGTGAGAGTCGCCCCTGCGCCATCCTGAGGCAGGCGTCGTAGACCTCGGGGTTGCGCGTGACCAGGGAGCCGAGGCGGATGCCGCAGGCGCTGTAGCGCTTGGAGAGACTGTCGACGACGACCACGAATTCATCGGCGTCCTCGAGCTCCAGCGCGCTGATGGCGCGTTTTTCCCCGTAGACGAACTCGCGATAGACCTCGTCGGAGATGAGGAACAGCCCGTGCTCGCGGCAGAGGTCCGCGATCATCTCCAGCTCGGCGCGGGTGTAGACGGTGCCGGTGGGGTTGCTGGGGTTGCAGAGGATGAGGATGCGCGTGCGCGGCGTGAGGGCTTTCTCGAACACGTGCTTCGCCGGGACGTGAAACCCGTCGCGGCCGCGGCTCGTGACCGGCACGAGGTTCAAGCCGGCCATGGTGGCGAAGGCTTTGTAGTTCGCGTAGAACGGCTCGACGACCATCACGTCGTCGCCTTCGTTCGCGCAGGCCAGGAAGGCGAAGAGGATGGCCTCGCTGCCGCCGGTGGTGGCCAGGATCTGGTCCGGCTCCAGCTGCACGCCGACGCGGCGCTCGTAGTAGTGCGCCAGCGATTGGATGAACTCCGGCGTACCGGTGGACGGCGAATACTCGAGCACGCGCGCATCGAGCTGCTTCAGGCGATCGCGCATGCAGGCCGGCGTCTCGATGTCCGGCTGGCCGATGTTGAGGTGCAGCACGTGCGTGCCGCGCGCCTTGGCCGCCTCGGCCAGCGGAGCCAGCTTCCGTATGGGTGAGGCCGGCATGTCCAGCGCGCGCCGGGACAATCCCGGCGCGCGCCGGGTCTCGATTTCTTCAAGTGACGTCATCTATTTTTTCTTCGAGCGCAGCACCGCCGGATGCTTGGCGTTCTTGTCGATCTGCGAGAACTGCTGCTTGTCATCCTGCAACGGTTCCCCGCGATCCACCCCATCCGACTGAGACCGCCCGCCAATCTTGTAGTAGTTCTGATTCGGTTGTTGTTTGCTCATGCCTACTGGTTTTGCGAAGGGGCTGCCAGCAATTGCCGCTTCACGAACTCCAGCATCGTTTTCTGCATGAACGCCAGCGTGTTCTTCTGTGTGACCGTGTGTTTCGCCCGGGGAAGCAGCATCATCTCGAACTGTTTCCGCAGTTGCTGCAGCTCGTAGGCGGTCTGGATCGTGTTCTGGGTATGGACGTTATCGTCCGTCGTGCCGTGCACGAGCAGCAGGTTGCCGTGCAGATCAGCCATGTCGAAGCGTGGCGAGCTCTTGCGATACCCCTCGCGGTTGTTCTGCGGCATCAGCATCAGGCGCTCGGTGTAGATCGAATCGTAGTCGCGCCAGTCCGCCACCGGCCCGCCGGCGATGCCGGCCGCGAACGATTTGCTGTGTGTCATCGCGTAAAGCACCATGAACCCGCCGTAGCTCCAGCCGTTGATGAGGACGCGGTCGCCGTCGACCCCCGGCTGCGCTTTCAACCACGCCAGCGCATCCTCGGTGTCGCGGAGCTCCGACTCCCCGAGATTCCTGTACACCGGCCAGCGGGAGACGGCACCCTTGCCGCTCGCCGAACGGTTGTCGCACATCCAGACGATGACGCCCTGCTCCGCCACGAGCTGGTTGAACAGCATGAACTGTCCGCGCCACTCGTTGCGCACCTGCTGCGCGCCCGGGCCGCCGTAAAGGAATTCATAGACCGGATATTTCTTCGTCGGGTCGAAGTTCGGCGGACGGATGATCATCGCCTCCATGACGAAGCCGTCGCGGGTCTTGACCTGCAGCAGCTCGGGACGCGGCAGAGCGAATTCCGTGAGGGCCGCCACGCGGTTCTCCTCCACCACGCGGAAGGCGCTGCCGTCGTTACGGTGCACGCGGGTCTGATCGGGCGTGCTCAGATCGCTCCAGCGGTCGACGTAGTGCGACATCGACGGATTGAACACCGCGGCATGCTTGCCGAGGCTGGAGGAAAGGCGCGTCAGACCGGAGCCGTCGAGCTTCACGCGATAGACGTCGAGACCGATGGGACTGCGCTCGGTGCCCGAAAAGTAAACGTAGGTCCCGTCGGCGCCGTGCAGCTCGCGGACTTCCCAGTCGCCGCTGGTGATCTGCCGTTTGAGCGTGCCGTCGGCGCCGTAGTGATAGATGTGCCGGTAACCGCTCCGCTCCGACTGCCAGAGGAACGAGCCGTCCGGCAGCCAGACGGCCGGGCCGAGGACGTCCACCCAGGCCTTGGTCGTCTCGCGGAGGATCGATTTCGCGGCACCGTCCTCCGCGGACGCGCTGACCAGCTCGAGCCACGACTGCTCGCGGTTCTGGAGCTGATACACCACTTCCTTGCCGTGCCAGGCAACGTTGACGAGCAGGACCTCGCCGCCGGCGCGGGCCGTATCGATCTCGACGCGCTTGCCGCCGCTGGCCGGCACCACGAACAGCTTCGCCTTCGGATTCGGATCGCCGGCCTTCGGATAGTCGTAGACGTTGAGCTCGAGGCGATACGGGATGTGATCGACGACCGTGTACTCCGGCACCGGCCGCTCATCGAGCTGCAGGAAGGCGATGCGCAACGAGTCCGGACTCCACCAGAACCCCTTCCAGATGCCGCGCCCGTAGACCTCTTCCTGATAGACATAGTCGAGCTTCCCGTTGAGCAGCTCCGCCGAACCGTCCGTGGTCAGGCGGCGCTCCCGGCTGGACAGATCGACGACATACAGATCGTTCGCGCGGAGGAAAGCCACCTTCTGCCCGTCGGGGCTGAACGTCGCCTCCTCCTCCTCGCCCGGAGCGGACGTCAGACGCGCTGCCGTCCCCTTCCCGATCGAATAGAGATAGAGATCCTCGTTCGCGCTGAAGACGATAGCCGTCTTCTTCGCGTCGAACTTCAGCTCATCCGACTCCGCGGCCGTCTTGGCCACATCGTCGGGAACGCCGAGCGACGCCAGAGCGCGCTGCAGCTTCGCCCGATCGAACAACGCCCGCTCCTTCCCCGTGGCCACGTCATACAAACGCCACTCGGTGAACACCCCCTGCGTATCCTTCCGAGGCCAGAGGAACGTCGTGTCATCCAGCCACTCGAAATCGCTCTGGACTGCACCGTTGAAATAGACCTTCTCGACCGGGTCGTAGATCGACTCGAACGTCAGCGGCTTCTTCTGCGCGAAGAGAGGGGTGGCGGCGAGGAGGGCGATGGCGAGGATGCGTTTCATCGCGCGGGAGAGTACTACGGGGCGGAGTCTTAGAGGATTAGAGTCGTAGAGTCTTAGAGGGGGGACCCGGCTCTTCGCCTCTAAGACTCTACGACTCTAATCCTCTAAGACTCGCCTATGCGAGACTTGGCCAATGAAACGCCTGCTGCTCCTCCTCGCCGCCGCCCTCCCCGCCATCGCCCAGGTCTCGCAGAAGCCGGCGGATGCCATCGTGCCGGTGGTGGGGTCGACGCAGGGGCAGTCGAACGCGAGCTTCAAGACCGAGCTGCAGCTGACGAACCGGAGCGACGTCGCCAGCAGCGGGTGGCTGATCTATCGTCCGGCCGGCCTCGTGAAGCGCTACGAGCTCGCGGCGTTTGCGACGCTCTCGTTTGCCGATGTCGTCGGCGAGATGGGTGGAAGCGGTCTGGGATCGCTCGACGTCCTCGTCGACGCCGGCCCGCTCCCGGCCATCGTGGCGCGCGCCTACGACGACCAGCCTACCGGCACCACCGGAGTCAGCGTCCCCGCGGTGGCCATCGACTCGGTGCTCCTGAGCGGCGAGCGCGCCGTCCTCATCGCCCCGCGCGATCTCGTCCGCTACCGCTTCAACATCGGCGTGCGCGCCATCGAATCAGGAGCGACGCTCGAAGTCATCGTCCGCAACGCCGCCGGCGCCACCCGCAACGCCCGCTCCTTCTCCCTCGGCGAGCACGCCTTCCTCCAGCAACCCGGCCACGCCTTCGCCGACATCACCCTCCAGAACGACGACTCGATCGACGTCCGCATCGCCGCGGGGAGCGCGATCGTTTATGCCACGACCGTGGACAACGTTACGAATGATGGGGCGATTCAGGTGCTGCGGCGGTAGTCGCCACGGTAATCCTGAGCGGGGTGGTTGGGCGGGTGTGGCGAAGGATCTATGGAGCAGCCGCGAGGGATTTGCCTTGTAGCCTGCGCTTGCGGTCGCAAGAAGCACACTCCGCGTAGGCTGCTCCATTGATCCTTCGCCACACCCACCCACCACCCCGCTCAGGATTCGGGGAGCTACGCGCTCATCAACTGCCTCAGCACAAACGGCAGGATCCCGCCATGCTCGTAGTAATCCACCTCGATCGGCGTATCGATGCGGACGGTGACGCTGACTTCGTCCACCGCTCCGCTGGCCCGGTGGATGCGCAGGGTCGCTTGCTGGCGGGGGCGGAGGACGCCCTGGATGCCGGTGACGTCGAAGGTTTCGGTGCCGTCGAGGTTGAGGGTCTGGGCGTTGGTGCCGTCGGCGAATTGGAGGGGGAGGACGCCCATGCCGACGAGGTTGGAGCGGTGGATGCGCTCGAAGCTGGCGGCGGCGACGGCGCGGACGCCGAGGAGTTTGGTGCCTTTGGCGGCCCAGTCGCGCGAGCTGCCGGTGCCGTATTCGTGGCCGGCCAGGATCACGAGCGGGACATTGGTCGTGGCGTATTTCATGGCCGCGTCGTAGATGGCCAGGCGTTCTCCGGATGGGTAGTGCACGGTGACGCCGCCTTCGACGCCGGGCACCATCAGGTTCTTGATGCGGACGTTGGCGAAGGTGCCACGGGTCATGACTTCGTCGTTGCCGCGGCGCGAGCCGTAGCTGTTGAAGTCTTCGACGGAGACGCCGTGCTCGAGGAGGTAGCGTCCGGCCGGTGAGCTGGGCTTGATGGAGCCGGCGGGGCTGATGTGATCGGTGGTGACGGAGTCGCCGAAGATGGCCAGCGGGCGCGCGCCGACGACGTCGGCGGCTTTCCCCGGCTCCATGCCGAAGCCGCGGAAGAAGGGCGGCTCGTGGATGTAGGTCGAGGTGGCATCCCACTCGTAGACCAGGCCGGTGGTGGAGGGGATCTCGTTCCAGAGCGGGTTCTGTTCGGCGAAGTTGGCGTACATGCGGTGGAAGTCTTCCGGCGCCAGCGCGGTGCGGACGGCGTCGCGCACTTCCTGGAGCGTGGGCCAGAGGTCGCGCAGGTAGACGTCCTGGCCGTCGCTCCCCTGCCCGATGGCGTCTTTCGACATGTCGATGTCGATGCGGCCGGCGAGCGCGAACGCCACGACGAGCGGCGGCGACATGAGGAAGTTGGCTTTGATCGACTGGTGCACGCGCGCTTCGAAGTTGCGGTTGCCGCTGAGCACCGAGACGCCGATGAGGTCGTGGCGCGTGATGGCGTCTTCGACGCGGGGATCGAGCGGGCCGGAGTTGCCGATGCAGGTGGTACAGCCGTAGCCGACGGTGTGGAAGCCGAGGCGGTTGAGGTACTCCTGCAGGCCGGCCTTGCGGTAGTACTCGGTGACGACGCGCGAGCCGGGCGCCAGCGAGGTCTTGACCACCTGCGGCACTTTCAGGCCGCGCTCGACCGCCTTCTTCGCGAGCAGCCCCGCGGCCAGCATCACCGAGGGATTCGACGTGTTCGTGCAGGAGGTGATGGCGGCGATGAGCACATCGCCGTGATGCAGATCGGCCACGTGCGTGGGTGTGGCCTCCGCGAACGCCGCCGCGTCGACGCGGTCCGGCGACGGGCGGTTGTTGATCATCTCGTACTCGGACACTTCGCTCGTGTTGCGCGTGGCGCTCGTGCCCGGCACCGTCTCCATGGCCTGCTCGCCGCCGCCTTCGACGTGCGCCGATTTTGCCTCCGCGCCGACGATGGTCTTGACCTTGCGCGAGATTTCCTCGGAGGTTTTTCCGTAGCCATTCGGCGCCTCGGCCTGGAGCATGTTCACGAACGTCGGCTTGAGGACGTCGAGCTCGATGCGGTCCTGCGGGCGTTTCGGTCCGGCCACGCTGGCGCGCACGGTGGAGAGGTCGAGCTCCAGCACTTTCGTGTACTGGACCTGTCCCTTCTTCGGGATGCCGAACATCCCCTGGGCCTGGTAGTAGCTGCGGAACGTGTCGATGTGCTCCTGGCTGCGGCCGGTCAGGGCCAGATAGCGGCACGTCTCTTCGTCGACCGGGAAGTAGCCCATCGTGGCGCCGTACTCGGGCGCCATGTTGGCAATGGTGGCCCGGTCGGCCACGGGGAGCGACTCCGCGCCTTCGCCGAAATACTCGACGAACTTGCCGACCACTTTGGCGTGACGCAGGAGCTGCGTGATGGTCAGGACGAGATCGGTGGCCGTGACGCCTTCCCGCAGCTGGCCGCTGAGGTGGACGCCCACCACATCAGGCGTGAGGAAGTAGACCGGCTGCCCGAGCATGCCCGCCTCGGCCTCGATTCCGCCGACGCCCCAGGCCACGATGCCGAGGCCGTTGATCATCGTGGTGTGGGAGTCGGTGCCGACCAGCGAGTCGGGATACCAGACGCCGTCCTTCTGCAGCACGCCGTGCGCGAGATACTCGAGATTCACCTGGTGGACGATGCCGATTCCGGGAGGCACGACCTGGAAGCCGTTGAACGCCTGCATCCCCCACTTGAGGAACTGGTAGCGCTGCTGGTTGCGCTTGAACTCGATGTCCATGTTCAGCGCCAGCGCGTCGGGCTGATTCGAAAAGTCGACCTGCACGGAGTGGTCGATGACGAGATCGACGGGAACGAGCGGCTCGATGATCTTCGGATCGCTGCCGGCGCGCTGCGCGGCGGTGCGCATGGCGGCCAGATCGACGAGCAACGGTACGCCGGTGAAATCCTGCAGCAGCACGCGGGCCACCATGAACGGGATCTCGTCGGTGCGCTCGGACGTGCTGCCCCAGTTCGCCAGCGTGCGGACGTCGTGCTCGGTGATCTTCTTTCCGTCGACGTTGCGCAGCACCGACTCGAGCACCACGCGGATGCTCACCGGAAGCCGGGAGACCGGCCCGATCCCGGCCTGTTCGAGCTTCGGAAGCGAGTAGAACCGGCCGGTTTTGCCGTTTGCGAGAGAGAAGGAATCGAGGGTATCAAAAGTGTTGTGCGGCATCTCGGGCGGAGTCTATTGGCGGGTGGAGGGAGGGTCAAGCTGATGAGGGGCCGGAGAGGAGGACCGAATTGAGAATTGGGAATTGAGAATTGAGAATCGCGCGAGACCGGAGCCGCCCATTCTCAATTCTCAATTCCCAATTCTCAATTCCGGTCCCCCTCTCCCGTACGATACGCGTCGTGCCATCCATCACTTCGATCCCAGCACCGGATCTCGACCTGGTCCTCAACTCCAAGGTCCCCGGCGTCGCGTTGCTCGAAGGGTGGAGCGACGATGGAACGTGGCGGATTCTGCTGCCCTGGCCGGAGGAGACGCGCTTGCTGCCGTGGGAGCGCGCGTGCGATTGGAAGGAGTTTCTTTCCGATCTCGAGGCCGGAGGGCAGAGCGCAGAGGGCAGAGGGCAGAGGGTGGACTGCCCGTTTCTGGGGGGGTGGGTTGGGTATCTCTCGTACGAAGCCACCGCCTGCGATGAAGCCGCCGCGCCGCGCACGGTTCATCCTCCGGAGCCGGCAGCGTTTTTCGCGCTGCATCGCTCCGGGGTGGCTATTGATCCGAACGGCCAGGCGTTTCTATTTGGAGTGCGGCAGCTGCGGCTGCCGCTTTCGGTTCCAGCGGTCAAAACGGCAGCTGCGGCTGCCGCACTCCAAAATTCTTTTGCCGACGGCGAATACGCCGCCGCTGTGAACCGCATCCGCCGCGCCATCCGCGACGGCGACGTCTACCAGGTCAATCTCACCCGCTCGTTCACGTTGCAGCAGCGGGTCGATCCGGCGGCGCTCTATCGCGTGCTCACGGCGCCGCAGCCGCCGCGCTCGTCGGCGTTCCTTCGCGGCGACGGCTGGTCGATCGCCAGCGCCTCCCCCGAGGTGCTGCTGCGCTTCGACCGGAACACGGGCGTTGCGGAGTCCAGGCCGATCAAGGGCACGGTGCGCCGCGGGGACGGCTCCGCGGATGCGCTGCTGGCGTCGGAGAAAGATGCCTCGGAACATCTGATGATCGTGGACGTGGTGCGCAACGACTTCGGCAAGATCGCGCCGCCGGGGGCCGTGTCCGTCCCGGCTTTTCGCACGGTGCAGACGCTCGAGCATGTGCTCCACCTCGAATCGACCGTGCGCGCCACCGGGCTGGAAGGCCGCACGCTCAGCGACGTCCTGGCCGCGCTCTCCCCTGCCGCGTCGATCACCGGCGCGCCCAAACGCGCCGCCGTGCGCATGATCCGCGACCTCGAGCCGGTGCCGCGCGGCGTCTACTGCGGCTCGATCGGCTACCTCGATTTCCGCGGCCACGCGGAACTCAGCGTGGCCATCCGTACGGCCGTGGCCACCGATGCCGAGGTGCGCTATCACGCCGGAGGCGGTATCGTCTGGGACTCGAACGCCGCCGCCGAGGACGACGAGACCCGCGCGAAATCGGCGGCCTTTCTCCGCTTCGCGGGAGCTGCGGAATGACCGGACTCTTCGAGACGATGCTGGCCGTCGGCGGGCGCGTGGTGCAGCGCGAGGAGCACTTCGCGCGGCTGGCGCGCTCTGCGCGCGAGCTGGGACTGCCCGAGCCGGATGAGGAAGAGTTTCGGGCGGCGGTCGCCAGTGCCGTGCGTTCCGAGGAAGAGATGGCGGTGCGCTGCATCTATGAGAACGCCCGGTTCACCGCCACCACCGGACCGATCCCGATCGTGACGCTGCACCGCCGCGATGGCGCGCACGTCGTCACGCTGGGGCCCAGCGTGGTCCGCGACCGGCCCTCGCACAAGCTCACGTCGTACCTGAAGTCGCGTCCCGCGATTCCGGCCGGCGCCAACGAAGCGCTCTTCGTCGACGGGCGCGGCCACATTCTCGAAGGAACCACCACGAACGTCTTCGCCATCGCCGGCGAGACGTTGATCACCGCACACGATGCCGTTCTCCCCGGCATCGTCCGGGCATGGGTGATCGAGCACGCCACGAAGGTCATCCAGCGGCGGCCCACGGTCGCGGAACTGCGCGCGGGCTCGTTCCTCACCAGCAGCCTGACCCCGCTCGCGCTGATCGTGACGGTGGATGGGGTGGGGTGTAAGCCGCCGGGGAGGGAGTTTGTGAGATTGCGGGAAAGGTATACGGTGATGCAGCGCGAGAGCCACTCTCCCTAAGAGAGTCGCAAAGTCTCAGAGTCTCAGAGTCTCAGAGGACGCGCAGTCAACATCTTTGAGACTCTGAGACTTTGCGACTTTGCGACTCTCTTAACGTGACAGGAAAGTCACATGGACAAATAACCCAACTCGCGCTTTCATAGCGTCATGACCCGGCCCCGCACCTTCCTCGTATTCACCCTACTCCTCGTCACCCTCACCGCCGAAGCCGGCCGGCGGCGTGCGGTGGGGTTTCCAGGAGTGGGGCCGGACGAGACGACGCCTCATGGGTGGCTGGTGGCGAATGCGCATGTGCTGAACACCGCGCTGCTCGGGCCGGACACGTCCGATCTCTTTCCGTTGCGCTCGATGATCGGTTCGGCCGCGGTGGTGGGCCTCGGGGACATCACGCACGGGACGCATGAGGTCTATACGATGAAGCTGCGCGTGATCGATTACCTCGTGCGCGAGATGGGCTTCGATGTGATCGGCTGGGAAGCGCCGTTTCCGCTGGTGGAGCGCATCAACGCGTACGTGCAGGGCGGAGCGGGCGATGGGCGGGCGCTCCTCGGCGAGATGTATCCGCTCACCTACTTCTTCTATGACGCCGAGGAGATCCTCGAGCTCGTGGAGTGGATGCGCGAGTTCAACGCGCATCGCGGCGGCCGGCCACCGGTGCAGATCGTGGGCATCGACGTCACGCAGCCCGATGCTGCCTCCAACGCGGTCGTCGCGTATCTGCGCACGGTCGATCCTCCGGCGGCGGTGATCGCGGAAGAGCGTTACGCGTGTGCGCGGCTGTCGTCGCTGACCATCGGCGAGGTTTGCAAAGAAAGGGCGGCGGAAGTCCTGGGCACGCTGGAGACGCGTCAGGCGGAGTTGACCGGCCTCTCGTCGGCCAGGGAGTTCGGGGAGGCGCTGCACCAGGCGAGGGTGGTCGTGCAGAGCCGCTGGATCTTCGGGCTCAACCGCGATCAGGCCATGGCCGAGAACGTGCTCTGGCTGCGCGAGCATCGCGGCTCGGCGCGCCGGATGATCCTCTGGGCGCACAGCGCACACATCACCGAAGCGCCGCTTTCGGTCATCGGGGACCGGCCGATGGGAAGAGTGCTCGCGGAGAGTCTGCAGGAGGATTACTTCTCGATCAGCACGCTGACGGCGTCCGGCACGTATCTGCAATGGCAGGACCCGACCCACACGCAGAACTATCAGGCGGTCACGAAGAGTTTCCCGGCCCTGCAGTCAACCGCGTTTGAGTCTTACGTGCGCCAGCGGGGAGAGCCGCTGCTCCTGATCCCATTCCGCAAGGTGCTGCCGGCATGGCTGACGACGCCGATGCCGTTCAACCTGGCCGGCGCCGCGGGGCCGGCGGGCGCCACGGGGACGCTTCCGCTGCAATACGACGCCGCGATCTTCATCGACACTACGACGGCGATGCATCCGCTCGCGCACTGACGGCGGCCGCCGCCGGAGACCGCGGCTTCCGTTCCGGCCAGCCTCGCGCTTTCACTTCCTCGAACGTCATGAGGGCGTTGGCGTAGTAATCGCGGAGGAGGTGCTGCTGCGGATTCCACTGCCAGGCATCGTCGATCTCGGGCATGCCGCCGCGGTCTTCGAACAGCTCGTCGCGCCATTGCTCGACCCGGATGATGAGGTGCCGCAGCTCGAGCACCTGCCGGGCCGCTTTCCAGAGCTCTTTGGGCGTTTTCTCGCGCAGCAGCCAGGCGCGCTCGCCCCATTCGGCGCGGACGCGCTCGATGTGCTGCAGTATAGCCTCGTCGGTCAGTACGGGATGCTTCGCGAAGATCGAGGCCACCATCGTCACCGGCGTCACCGGCAACGCATTCGAGATCTCCGACATCACCGTCTCGGCCAGCCGCTGCAGCTCCGGTTTTCTGTCTTCATAAGAGGGCGACAGGATGGCCGGGTACGCCTTCGCGAAGTCGTCGATCGAGATCGGCTCGCCGAACGAGACGATGGCGTAGCCGTATCTCTTGAAGCGATGAAACAGGCCGCGGAAGAAGCTCTTGAAGAGATAGTCGAACGTGGTCTTGAGCTTCTCCCCTTTCGATGAGCGTTCCTCGCGACCCAGCAGCTCCTCGGTGAGGTTGCGGTCTTCGAGCACGCGGTCGTAGTTCACGGCGGTGGGGATGATGAAGAGCGGCGCGCTGAACTCCGGATCGCGCTTGGCGGAGACGAGGTAATCGAGCATCCCCAGTTTGGGTTTCTGGAAGGCGCCGTCGCGCGTCAGTCCGCCTTCGATGAAGACGCCCTGCGTCACGCCGTGGCGGGTGATGGTCTGCACGAACTTGGAGAGGATGGCGTGATACAGCGGCTCGCGGTAGCGCCGCCGCACGAAGTAGCCGCCGAACCACTTGAACACGTGATTGAGCGGCCAGACGCGCGCCCACTCCCCGATGGCATACGAGAGCGAGATGAACTTGAACAGCATGTGCGCGACCAGCACGTAGTCGGCATTGGAGCGGTGGTTGATGATGTAGACCACCGCCGCGCCCTTCACCGCGCGGTCGTTGAACTCGCGGATCGGCTTCCGCTCCACCACCACGCGGTAGAGGAAGTGCATGATGGCCCGCGCCACCGGCGCGCCGATGCGGTAATACGCCAGGATGTTGAACTTCGGAACGATCTCCTGCAGATACGTGCGCGCCTGCTTCCGCGCCTGCTCCACCGAGACGTGATGATCGCGCGCGTAGTTCTGCACCGCCTGCACGATCTCGCGGCTGCCGAACACCTCCAGCTCGATCTCCGCATGCCGCCGCTTGAGCTTGAACTTGTCGACATGAATCCGCCGCGCCCGATGAAACCGCCGCGCATGCCGCTTGCCAAAGATCAACGCGACCACAGCCACCACGACGATCGCGGCGCCGGCAATGAGGAAGGTGTTCATGGAGAGGGGAAGTGTACGACGGGAGGGCAGAGCGCAGAGCGCAGAGGGCAGAAGAAGAATCGGCGTCAGGCTTCTGCGATCTGCCCTCTGCCCTCTATTTCCCCAGCTCCTCGTCGAGAAACTTCAGCGCGTTCTGCAGAGCCGTGCGGTGGACGTCGGAGCGGGCGGTCTCGAGCTCGCGCAGGATGCGGGCTCGCGAGAGCTCCAATCCTTCGCGTCTGGTGGCTTTGGCCTGTTCCTCGGCGGTGAGCTGGCGTTTCCGCTGCGCTGGTTCGGGCTCGCTCTGTTGCGACTCGACGGATTTACTTTCCCATCCGCGTGCCATGGGTCTATTGTCTCACCGGAAGTCCAAGTTGACCGGCATCAATGTCGGGCGTTTGGCGCTGAGTCCGTCTCCGGACGAGCGGCCGCGCAGGTGACGCCAGATCCAGGGCAGGAGGTGGCGGCGGCCCCAGGCGAGCTCCGCGCGGACGAGATCGAGCGCTGTGGGACGCGGACGGTCCGGGAGCGGCGTGGCCCAGGACATGTCCGTGCCGGGGAGGCCGAGGTGATAGGCCAGGGCGTCGGCAATGCGCGCGTGCCCGAGGGAGTTCGCGTGCAGGCGATCGTCGGACCAGACGCGCGGGTCGGAGGCCACGGGATAGGCCGCCAGATCGCAGAGGATCGCGCCGCTGTTCGCGCACGCCGCGCGGATGCGCTCGTTCAGGATCTGCACGCGATTGCCGAGGACGCGCGCGAACGGCATCACCGGCGTCAGATCGGGCAGCGTGAACGTCAAGACAGTCGCGCCGATGCCGGTGAGCGCCGACTGCATGGCCTCGAGGTCCGCGCCGAAAGCCTCGGGCTGGAAATGGCGGCGCAGCACGTCATTCGTCCCCGCCACTACCGTCGAAAGATCCGGCCGCATCGCCACCGCCGCCGCCAGCTGCCCGTCGCGGATCTGCCGCGTCGTCAATCCGCGGATGGCCAGGTTCGCGTACAACAAGCTCCCCTGCTGCGCCGCGATCCGTTCCGCCAGCCGGTTCGCCCAGCCGCGATACCCGCCACGCCCATCCGGATCGTCGAGCCCCTCGCTGGTGCTGTCGCCGATGGCCACATAGCGTTCGTAGTGGGTCATTGATCTAGCTTATAGCGACGTGAGGCGCAGAGGCTCAGAGGCGCAAAGGCTCAGAGCCCCACGGTTCTGTGCGCCTTTGAGCCTCTGCGCCTCTGCGCCTTTGAGCCTCCGCGGCCCGCGGACTCATGCATAATTCTCGCAAACGCCCATGTGGAACCCTGCGCCGCGCGCGATCCGCGCGGCTGTAATCCCGGCCCTCGTCGCTCTTTCCCTGAGCATCCCGCGATCCGCGTCCGCGGCGGACGCGATCATGAAGTACATCTACCATCCGCCGGAGTCGTCCCTCGACGTCCGCTATCTGTATCAATGGGAGATCCTGCGCACCGCGCTGGAGAAGACGGCCGGGAAATGGGGGCCCTGGCAGATGGTGCCGTCGGAGCTCATGTCGGAGCAGCGGCAGGCGTTCGAGCTGAAACACAAAACCGGCAAACTGACGGTGATGTATCTCAGCACGACACCCGATTTCGAAAAGAACCTCATTCCCATCCGCATCCCGGTGGACCGCAACCTCGGCGGCTATTCCGTGCTCCTCATCCGGAAGGAGGACCAGAAGCGCTTCGACCACATCCGCTCTCTCTCCGACCTTCGCCGCTTCACCTACGGACTGGGACTGGGGTGGATCGACGTGGGCATCCTGCGCGCGAACAAGTTCAAGGTCATTACCGGCTCGAGCTACGACGGTCTCTTCGAGATGCTGGCCCACCGCCGCTTCGACGTCTTCCTGCGCGCGGCCGTCGAGGTGCTCGACGAATATGACCAGCGCAAAGAGGCCCTCCCCGACCTGCACATCGAGGAGAATCTGATCTTCTACTATCCGATGCCGATGTATTTCTGGTTCCCGCGCACCGCCGAAGGACGCCGCCTGGCCGCGCGCGCCGAGGAAGGGATGCGCATGATGCTGGCCGACGGTACGTACGACGCCGTGTTCGACAAGTACCAGAGGCATAAGATCGAGCGCTTGCGGCTGAAGGAACGGAAGATTTTCCGGATCGCCAATCCGAACGTCGGACCGGAGACGCCGTTCGGCGACAAACGCCTCTGGTTCGATCCGAAGACGTACCGGTAGAAAGACGATGCCAGCGAAGAGAGCGTCCGTCGCCATCGTCGTCGCGGCCACGCTGGTCACGGTGACGACCCTCCTCCTCGGCGCATTCGGCGCCCGCAGCTACATCAACAGACGGAACTTCGAGTGGACCCGCCTGCGGCGCGTGACCGGCGCGCAGGCGGACGAGCTGGCCGTGGCGGTGGCATTGCCGGTCTGGAACATCGACCGCGCACAGATCGAGAAGATCCTCGACAGTCAGGCCGGAGCGATGAACGTGGAGGGAATCATCGTCAGCGCGGGAGGCAGGACGCATGCACGCGTCCGCGATGCGCAGCGCCGCTTCATCCCAACCGACGGATCGTTCCCGAAGACGGGCCTCCTGGCCGCGGAGCGGCCCATCACCCACGACGGGCAGCGCATCGGCACCGTGCATCTCTTCCAGACGCCGATGTTCATCGAGCGCGAGCTTCGGGCCTCGCTGATCGAGACCGTGATCACCATCCTGGCCCTCGACGTCATCCTGATCCTCTCGGTGTATTGGATCCTCTGGCGCACGGTTTTGCGGCCGCTGGTGGCCATCGAGCGGTACGCGGGTGCGGTGAGCGACGGGACCGACGCCGCCGGGCCGTCTCTCCAACCTGCGCCGACGGCGGAGTTGGAGAGTCTGCGCGTCTCGATCGAGACCATGGTCTCCCTGCTCGGCCGCCGGTACGTGGAGCTGCAGGAGGAAATGGCCCGCCGCTTCGAGAGCGAAGAACGGTTCCGCACCATCTTCGATTCGGTGCATGACGCCATCTTCATCATCGACGCCGGCAGCGGCGCGATCCGGGACGTCAACGAGCGCGCCACGGAGATGTTCGGCTACACGCATGATGAGATGCTGACGCTGGACGTCGGCGGCCTGAGCTCGGGAATGGAGCCGCATACGCAGGAGCGCGCGCTGGAGCGCATCCGCCAGATCGGTGACGGAGACCCGCGGATCTTCGAGTGGTGCACGCGGCATCGCGACGGTCATCTCTTCTGGACCGAGGTCAGCATGCGCGTGGCCCCGATCGACGGAAAACCGCGCGTCATCGTGGTGGTCCGCGATATCGGCCAGCGGAAGGAGATGGAGGAAGCGCTCCGCCGCAGTGAGACGATGTCGGCCATGGGCACGCTCGTCGCGGGGGTGGCCCACGAGGTGCGCAATCCGCTTTTCGGCATGTCCGCGCTGCTCGATGCGTACGAGGAAGAGATGAAGTACGCGCAGCTCACGGAACTGTCGTCCTCGCTCCGCGAGCTGGTGGTGCGGCTCACCCATCTCATGCGCGAGCTCCTGGAGTTCGGGCGGCCGGTGGAGATCGCCCCGGTGCCGGGATCGCTGCACGATCTCATCGACGACGTGGTCCGCAGCCGGGCCGCGGCCGCGGCGAAGGCGCGCGTCACGCTGCGCAATACGATGGATGCAACGCTGCCCGCCGTTCCGATGGACCGCGAGCGCCTGCGCCAGGTCTTCGAGAACGTCATCGACAACGCCCTCCAGCACGCGCCCCCGGTACGCACGATCAGCGTCGGCGCCGAGGAGATCACGCAGGCGGGACGATCGTGGATCGAATGCACGGTCGAAGACGACGGCGACGGCTTCGCCCCCGCCGACCTCGTGCACGTCTTCGAGCCCTTCTTCACCCGCCGCGAGCAAGGCATCGGCCTGGGCATGTCGATCGTCCAGCGCATCGTCCAGGAACACTCCGGCCGCGTCACCGCCGCAAACCGCACCGAAGGCGGGGCGGTGATCACGGTGCGGCTGCCGGCGGTGGAGCGGGAGGTGGCGGCGTGACCGGATGTACAGCTGCACAGCTATAGAGCTATACAGCTGCACGGGAAGGCTCAGAGGCTCAGAGGCTCAGAGCTCGAGGCAATGACGCCCTTTGAGCCTTTGCGTCTGAGCCTTTGCGCCTCCGGGGGACCGCAGTACAGCTGTGTAGCGGTGAAGCCGTGCAGCCGTCAAAACACCAACCGCAAGTACCCCTCCGGCCCCTGAATCGTCATGTCCAGCGCGCCGTGCAGCTCGTCGGTCTGCGCCACATCGACATTCAGCCGGAAGTAGCTGTAGGCGGCGCCGATGCCGAGCCAGGGCAGCGGGCGGTATTCGAGTCGCGCGTTCGCGGTGAGGGCGTCGCCGGTGTAGCCCTCGATCGTGACGCGGGGCAGGGTGGCCACGTTGCCGTCCAGGTGCAGCCGGTCCAGGAGCGCGACCCGGCCCTGCAGGCCGGCCAGCGCAACCGGGACGTCGGTGTTCACTTGTTCGCTGATCGGCGCGGTGCCGGTGGTGTCGGCGACGACGCTGGCGTCGAACGAGAGCATGGCCGCGCCGATGCTGATGCCGATGCCGTCGCGCTCCGAGCGCCGCGCCCAGTACGTGTACGTGGCGCTGGTGTAGTCGAGGTCGAGCTCGGACCTCACCACCGCCTGCACCGGATAGGTCTGATCGCCGAACTGGATCTGCCGGTCGATCTGCGCGAACCCGCTCCGCGGCGCCGAGAAATGCGTCGCCGCCAGCTCGTGACGGCGGAACGGCTGCCACTGCACGCCGAACCGCCGCAGCGTCCGCGAGTCCTCGAGCCCCAGATCGCGCTCCAGCGCGATGTCCGTGCCGGTGCCGCCCGTCCGCTCCGAGTCGATGCGTGCGTTGGTTTCAAAGCTGGCCGCGGAGGCGCCGGCTGTCAGGCTGAACCGTGGAAAGAGGTCTTGGCCGAACGCGGGTACAGTGAGGAGAAAGAGGAGGGCGAGGCGTTTCATACCGGCGATCCGTTTTCATGTTCCGCGCCGACGTGAAAGGCTCAAAGGCTCAGAGGCTCCTGAAAACCGCAGTTGATTTGCAAGAAGATGTTGAGGGGACAGGAGTTCAGGTTGAGAGAGAGGACTGCGCCGCAGTTGAAAGGGTGAGAGGGGAAGCGCGTGCAAGAAGAGAATCGAAGGATT
>Ga0207428_10000188_pt1 | contig 85820 bp, 87 predicted proteins | sample RhiMethybrSRZTD1_FD_187600 | JGI IMG/M metagenome (GOLD analysis project Ga0207428, IMG submission 187600) | Populus rhizosphere microbial communities from Tennessee, USA - Rhizosphere MetaG P. TD hybrid SRZTD1 (SPAdes) (version 3) | ecosystem: Host-associated > Plants > Roots > Rhizosphere >... | reverse complement strand
CAAGCAGCGATACCCCCTGATCCGGTGACAATCTTGAAGGAGTCCTCCATTTTCCCTTCAGACGGGCCTGATTTTTTGGTGATGGAACCTTCAAGCCTGAGAATAATTCTGATGTCATGCTTCATCGACATGCGCGGATCGAAGCAGGTGCTGCATAGCTCGTCTCAAATCTCATTCAGCAAAGGGTCGTGCAATGAGAAGGCATTCGGAAGTCTGGTTGCTTGCAGTCGCTCTGATCACCGCTACCCTTCAATTCCGCCAGGCGTACGCGCAACAAAATGACGCGCGTGTTCAAACGCCCAGCGTCAAAGATTCGTTGTCACAGAATTTTTTGGCCCAGCATGAAATCGGACGGCGGTTTCATATCGACCCAGCAGAGTTGCCACCTCCGAAGACTGGAGCAATCGTCACCAATCGGCCGCTGACGATCCCCTATAGCGGCCAGGTGCCGCAAGTGCCTTCGGGTTTCACGGCGACACCGTTTGCGACCGGACTTGTCAATCCGCGGCGGCTGCTGGTTCTTCCCAACGGCGACGTGTTGGTCGCCGAACAAAGTGCCGGATACCTTACCTTGTTGCGTGATGATGGCAGCGGACACGCAACATGGATTAATCGCCACGTTGAGGATCTAAACAAGCCTTATGGACTCGCTTGGCGGGGCGACCACGTCCTTGTGGCCGATCAAGATGGCATCTGGAGCATTCCGCACATTCTCGGCGCTCTTCGTGCCGGCAGGAGCGAGACAAAACGTGTAGATGAAGTGCCGCCAGACGAACGCAAGCCAACACCGGGCGCCTATGGCGCAAGGATGATTACAAAAAAAGCTGTATTCGGCATTGTCCAAGGTCACCAGAATCGGGCGCTCGCGATCGATCCGAAGACCGGCTCACTGTTCGTAGGCGTCGGCTCCTCAGGCAACCTAGGTATCGAGCCCGATCCAAAGGCGACCATCCAGCGCTTCGACGCCGACGGCTCCAATCAAATGACATTTGCCAGCGGCACACGAAATCCGACAGCACTCACATTCAATCCGGAGACCGGTGATCTCTATGCGCTGGTGCAAGAGCGCGACGGGCTAGGGGATCACCTGCCATCCGATTACCTGATACGCGTGCAAGAGGGAGGCTTTTACGGCTGGCCTTACGCCTACATCGGTAAACACCCGCAACCTGGCTTTGCCAACCGGGCTCCGGACAAGGTGCAGGCAACAATTACTCCCGACTTGCTATTTGAGGCCCATTCTTCCGTGCTCGATCTCGTTTTCTATGGAGGTGACCAATTTCCGCCGGAATACAAAGGGAGTGCTTTCGTAGCTCTCAAAGGTTCGTGGAATCGTTCAGAACCTGTCGGCTATAAGGTCGTGCGCGTACCGTTCAAGAACGGCAGACCTGAAGGGTTCTATGAAAATTTTGCCACCGGGTTCTGGATTTCGGGTGAACAGCGAGCAGAAGTGTGGGGACGTCCGGCCGCCCTCGCGGTCGCTAAAGATGGATCTCTGTTGGTCGCTGACGACACGGGCGGCACCATCTGGCGCATTGCATATACTGGCAAGAACGAGCGTTCAAATCGCGTAGAGTCGATTCAAACGAACAGTAAGTGACTGGCAGGGCACGAAAGTAGAGGCCCTCATGTCCACTTTGGGTCATTAACGGACATTCGCGCCACAAAAAGTCACGACCGCTTTACCCCTGACAGCAGACATGTGCGGTGCAGCTAGGGATGTCCGCTAAGGGTCACTAGCGGACATACCTTCTCATTCGATCACTTCGTTGGCGCGGACGAGCAAATTGTACGGGATTGTAAGGCCGATCGCTTTGGCGGTCTTGAGATTGACAATGATCTCGAACTTGGTCGCCCGCTCTATCGGCAGATCGCCCGGCTTGGCGCCCCTCATAATCTTGTCTACGAATTTTGCGGCGTGCCGGAACATGTCGGGAAAGTCCACTCCATAACCCATCACGCCGCCGCCGGTGGCGAAATCAGGCCAGCCGCATGAAGGCAAACGCTGTTTCAATGCGAGTGCGGCGACCGCTGGAGCATTGGCGATCAGCATAGCATCCTCGATAACCACGAGCGCGCCAATGCGCTGAGCTCCCATGGCTGCGAAAGCCGCTTCGAAGTCGGCGGGTGAGCGCGCGTCGAATTGGTGAAGTTCAAGCTTCAGCGGCTGCGCGATACTTTTCATTTGCGGCAAGATCGGCTCGTTGATCGGATTCGCCGAATTCAACAGTATCCCTACGTCCATCAGGTCCGGCAGGATCTCCTTGAGCAATTCGAGCCGCTTTGCAGCGAGTTCCGGATTGAAAAACGTCAATCCGGTCACATTGCCGCCCGGCCGCGCGAGGTTAGACACGATACCTGACCCGATAGCATTGCCAACGACCGCACAGACGATCGGGATCGAGGTAGTGGCGCGTTTGGCGGCTAAAACGCCCGGCGTTCCATGGGTGACGATTACATCGACCTTGAGGCGAATGAGGTCGTCCAATAGGGCCGGAAGCTGATCGTAGTTGCCGTCCGCCCAGCGATACTCGATCACAAAATCCCGTCCCTCGCGATAACCAAGCTCACGAAGGCCCGCGCGAAAGGCTTCAGGGCGTTTGGGGAGGCTGTCAGCCGTGGGCAAACCTAGGAAGCCGATCCGAAAGACCTTCGTCGATGACTGCTGTGCGATCACAGCGCGCGAACAAGGCAAAGTCGCTGTCGCCGCGCCGCCTAGAAGCGTGATGAACTCGCGCCGCTGCATCGCCCCTCAAAACACACCGTTGGTACAGTTTAGCAGTTTACGACCGGAGGGCGGGCCTGGGTAGTCGATCAGCTTTGATGTTTTCTTTGGGTCAAAATCGGACATGTGCGGTGCAACCACGGATCTCCGCTAAGGGCCACAAGCGGACATCGTCAATCTATCGTTGCTAGAGCTCGACAATGCTGTCGCCCCGCGTGGACGCCGTTTCGACGCCGCCAACACTACCGTAATATCCTGATGCGGCCTCCTCTGGGCCGTTCTTGGATCGAAGCCAGCAGCTTGAGAGGCGATCATGAATTTGCAACTGCGGCATAGCCTTAAGTGGCAGATGATCGGACCCATTCCACTCATGCTGATCGCCGCGACTGCAGCGGTCTGGTTCATGGTTCCGCGCAAGGTTGCCGAGAGTGCAACCGATCAGGCAGTGCTCGCTGGCCGCAGTATCGCAACTCAATTCAAAACTCTTCGCGAGTACTACACTGAAAACGTCGTCGACAAGATCCTCAGCGACGGAACGTTTAGGGCTTCGTCCGATCACAAAGGCGATGCCAAGGCGATCCCCCTACCGGCGACGATGATTCTCGATTTAAGCACAATGTTAGCGAAGCAGAATACGGCGATCAGCCTCTACAGCAAGTTTCCATTTCCCAACCGAACGAACCGACCGCTCGACGCATTCCAACAGGAGGCCTGGGACTTTCTAGTGAGGAACCCAGATGACACGTACTCCCGCCGAGAGATACTTGACGGAAGGCACGTAGTACGTGTGGCCGTGGCAGATACCATGGTGGTGCAGGCCTGCGTCAATTGTCACAACACAATTGCAGAGTCGCCAAAGAAGGATTGGAAGCTTGGCGACGTGCGTGGTGTTCTGGAAGTCACCTCGATCATCGATGCGGAGCTTGCTAACGGCGCGGCGTTGAGCCGTTCCATCATCATCGGTGCAGTTCTAGTTGGGCTGGGATTGCTGGGTATGGTTCTTCTCGTGGCAGGTAGCGTGACACGACCAATTGAAAATTTAATCGGCGCAATGCAAAAGGTAGCGGCCGGCAATTTCAAGACTGTTCTACCCGGCCTCGGCCGCAAAGATGAGATCGGTCGGCTCGCAGGCGGCTTCAACCACATGGTTTCTGAACTCAGCGCTGCGCGCGAGCGTGAGGTTGTGGATCGAGCCCGCACCGCGACGATGCAGGCCGAGCTCACCCGCGTCGCGCGGTTGACCTCAATGGGACGATTGGCCGCCTCGATGGCTCACGAGATCAACCAACCCTTAGCCGCGGTCGTGGCGAATGGGAATGCGGGCTTACGCTGGCTTGCGCGTACGCCGCCGAATTTCGACGAAGCGCGGGAAGCTTTGGATCAAATCGTGAAGGACGGACATCGTGCCAGCGACACTATCGAGGGCATTCGTGCGATTTTCAGGAAGGGAGAGGAGCGACGGGCTCCTCTCGACGTCAACGAACTTATTGGAGAGGTCCTACAGCTGACGCGCAGCGAGATTCAGAGCGGACGAGTCTTGGTTCGGACCGAGCTGATCAACGATCTTCCCAACGTGGTCGGCAACCGAGTCCAATTGCAGCTGGTCTTCCGAAACTTGATCGTGAATGCCGTCGAGGCGATGAGTTCCGTGACCGACCGCGAACGAGTGCTGCACATAAACTCCGCGATCACACCGTCCGGCGTGCGGATAGCAGTAGGAGATTCCGGAACGGGCATCGACCGAGAAAGCATGGACCGTATCTTTGATACGTTCTTCACCACCAAATCTCATGGAATGGGGATGGGGCTTTCGATTTGTCGGTCAATCATTGAAGCGCATGGCGGGAGCCTGTCAGCGTCGCCTTCTCATCCATACGGATCGATCTTTGAAATCGACCTACCTGCGGCGAAAATGCGCGACCAGTGACAAGAGCTGGGCGAATGTTTCACCGAAGGCGTGCATATGTCCGCTTTGGGTTATGAGCGGACATCTCGCAGTGCAATTGTCATGTCCGCTTTACCACCGAAAGCGGACGTGCGACGCAATTAGGGATGTCCGCAAGGGCCATAAGCGGACATAGGCGTCTTATTCTAGAACGTCGTCGGCGCGCGCAAGCACCGCGGGCGGCATGGTGAGACCAAGGGATTTTGTCGTTTTGAGATTGATTACGATCTCGTACTTGGTCGGCGCTTGTACCGGCATCTCGGCCGGCTTCTCGCCCTTTAGAATGCGATCGACGTAGCCGGCCGCTTGTCGGTATTGGCCGACAAAATCCGGTCCATAGGAGATGAGGCCACCATCGTTGACGAAGAGGCGATAAGGGTAGACGGCAGGCAATCTGAACCGGGCAGCGAGCGCAATGATCAGATCGCGATGACGCGTCGCCAACGCGCTCGCCGTCACGATCAGACCGCCATTCGAGGAGCGCCCGAATGCCGTGATGGCGCGCTCGATTTCGCCGGCATCGCGCACGTCGACTGCACTCAAATCCACCCCCAGCGATGGCGCCACGGCCTGGACGGCGGCGAACTGCCCGATCCCGGAGGCGATGGTCGGATCCCGAAGCACCGCCGCCCGCGTCACGGTGGGCGCGATCTGCTTCAGCAGCTCCAGCCATTTTCCGCTCATGCTGTATTCGAAAGTCGTAAACCCAGTCGCGTTGCCACCCGGTCGCGCCAGGCTGTCGACGAAGCCGGCGCCGACCGGGTCGATGACCAACGCGAACACGATCGGCACGGTGCGAGTCGCCTGTAGCAACGGCGCCACTGTAACGGTGCCAGTACCAGCCAAGATGACGTCCGGCGTGAGTGCGGCTAATTCAGCCGCGTGCCTGCGAATATCGTCGGGCTTGGTCGTGGCCCAGCGCGTGTCGATGTGCACGTTGCGACCGTCGATCCAGCCCAGTTGCTGCAGGCCCTGGAGGAACGCCGCGATGCGGGCTTGATATTCCGGATCGTCCGCGCTCGAGGCCATCAGCACGCCTATGCGCCGCACACGGTCGCTCTGCTGTGCGCGCGCCGCGAGGGGCCACATCGCTGCGGCCCCGCTGAGCATCGTGATGAACTCGCGCCGTCTCATTGCCGCCCCTGAGGGTCAGAGCATCGTAGCAACGCTTGCCTGAGCTCAGGAAGAGGGCAGACGGAGCCAAGAATGTCCGCTTTGGGCCAAAAACAGACATGCGGCGCCATTCGGTCGCTAATCTCACGGGGCCTTGCTCAATTCCCAGTATCGTCTGAGCGATTCTCGCCACCGCCGTCGCCACCCATGCGAAGGCAGTGGCCGTCAAGGTCTTCAACAGTCATTTCGCGTACTCCCCAAGGATAGTCTGCAGGCGGCTTGCGAATGATTGCTCCGGTTTTTTTGTAGGCCTCGTAGAGGGCGTCGATGTCCTGCACGAATATGGACATCCACATCCCCGGGCCTCCTTGCGAGTTGAGAGAAAGAAAGAGTTCGACCTCCTCGCGGCCGACGCTGGCAAAGTCCGGCGGATCGCCCCACTCCCATTTCTTCTCAAAACCGAGCTTGTCGACGTAGTAGGCGATCGACGCGGCCAAATTTTTTACTGCCAGTATAGGCACCACATGCTCGAAGCGATTTGCGGACCGCTCGTTCGGGTCGGCGCCAGCCGCGATCAGGGCCGCTGCAATGTCTGAATTTGTCTTTGCGGTTGCGAGGCTAAGGGGCGTGTAGCCGCGGCTGTCCTTGGCCGAGGCGTCGGCGCCAAGCTCCAGCAGTAATTTGACCATCTGCGGGTAGTTCTTCAGGACGGCCAAATGCAACGGAGTGCGATGGTGTTCGAAGCGGCTCATCTTGCGCACGCGTAGAAGCCTTGGATCGTCGGCAACAAGCTTGCGGACGAGGTCAGTACGATTTAGCGAGATCGCGGAGAAGATGGTCGGCTTTGCACCCCGGGCGAGGAGATAATTGGCCGCTTCGGTGCGCACGTGCTTGAAGCATGTCGCCCATCCGATCACGCCGATCTGGTGCTCGTCTCCCTCACCGTCAACGTCGGCGCCCGCATCGAGTAGCCGTTTAATCACTTCGACCGTTCCAAATTGCGCGGCCCAATGCAACGCGGTCGCATTGTCGAAGGTGTCGCGTGTTGCGATATCAAAACCTCGCCGCAGCAGGGCATTGACGCAATCAAGATGGCCTTCGGCGGCCGCGATATGCAACAGCGGCCGATTCCATTGGCTGCCGGTAATCGCGATTTTTCGAGGATGCTCCGTCAGCAACCTGTCGAGGTCGTGCGCGCGGCCCTCCTTGGCCGCAGCGATAATCTGGCCGTCGAGACTAAGTATATCGACGCGCGCCTTCAGCGCGCGCCAACTTGGAAAGCCGTACTCATTGGCAACGGCGAGCTGGGCCTGGTGGAGCTTTGCCGATGCATCGTGGCGGCGCAGCGCCGCAAGCTGCTGTTTGGCGGCTTTCTTGAGCCAATCGATGTGAGGTTGGGGCGGGAGCGCCTTAGGCATGACAAACCTTCTTTCTCTGCGCCCGGCGTCCGCGGTTCACGGGCAAGAAAGAAGGGATGGATATGTCCAAGCGCTACGAGGTGGGTTCAACCCTTCACGCGGACCGTAGGTCGCCTTGCCGACCTAAATTTATTATCCGCTAGTCCCGCGGAGGGTGTCAACTTGGTCCGGCTCGATGTCCGCTTCGGGTCAAACGCACACATTTGCAGTGCAAAAAGCAATGTCACGCGCCGCAAAAAATCCTCCTGCGCCCTTTACCTATGCGGCTGAATGTCTGGTAAGCGATTGTTTGGCCAGTCTCGAACCGGGCCCAATTGCGCTACCCGCCTTGTGACACGGCCGAAAACGCGCAAAGATTAATCTGGCAGTCGGGGGATTCCAGATAGTGTCGAATGTTGCGACGCTTTCAGTGCAGAAAGCTGCGCTGCCCGACGACGGCGTGTTTTCCATCAGTGGAGTGTAAGAGTAGGGGGAGTAACATGTTCGGAAAATCCAAAAGGTATCGGGTAGAACCGTTGTTGGATGAGGAGCGATTTGCTGAGCCTGAGAAGCTGGCGCGCATCACGGGGCGGGAGAAGGTGCAAGGATCCACGGTTGCACACCAGGAGACGTTGGTGCCAGAAGCTGTCTCCTCCATCAGTTCCGGACTTTCGATTGTCGGCAAGATTGTTGGTAACGGGAGGCTGGCAATTTTTGGTCAGTTGGAGGGCGAAGTACACGCCTCGACTGTCCAGATAGGTGATGGCGCACAGGTAGAAGGCAATATCATCGCGGAGGAGTTATCGATCGGCGGTCGCGTCAAGGGCACGATCCGTGCCAATCGCGTCAAGCTAAATAGCACCGCTGTCGTTGTGGGCGATATTTATCATCGTTCCCTGGCAATCGAGGAGAACGCGCAATTCGAGGGAATGTCGCGACGACAGGAAAATGTCATAAATAAGCCCTCACTCGTCCCAGCGAAACACTCACCGGCACAGTCCAACAACGTCAACGGACAGGGCAACGGCGCATCGGACGGCCTTAATCCATCGCAGACACAGGCCCCGGACATCGATAATTTAGCTTGACGCGATTGGCACGGATCGTCGCAAAAGACGCAGCAATACTAGTCTGATGTTCCCAATCCTTGAGCCGGCGCTCAGGGATCGGACGCTCTTTATCGGATTGGATTATGGCCGCAGGCGTGCGGGATGTCCGCTTCGGGTCAAAAGCGGACATTGACTCATCGGCAGAGCAGGGCGCGCCATGACGTGATGTTATAGCGTGGTTGAAGTGGTGTCGCGGCAGGTGAGGGTGGCTGCGAAAATTACAATAGTGATGACACGTCGGTGTTACGCTTCGGCAAGCGCGCTCCGGCTACAGCGCGGACTGGATCGCCCGGAGCAATTTGAAGCGCATCGCGCCGTCATTACTCCGCAGCGAGATCACGAAGCGCACTTGGCCGTGCCCGGAGGTGTTGGCGTAGCCCGCGAGCGTTCGGACGCCGTCCATGGTGCCAGTCTTGTTTGCGCCGCCATCATGGCCGCGGAGCAGGTTGGCGTAGGGTGCGAAAAGCTCGAGCACCTTGGCGAGGCCGCGGGCCTTGAAGCGGTTGCCGCGGCTGATGCCCGAACCCTCCTCGAGATGGATAGCGTCGACGAGATCGTGCTCGGCAAGTTTCTCGCGCGCGACCTGCAGTGATTTCTCGAGGCTGACGGGACCGCCCTGGCGGTGCCCGCCGATCTCCAGGAAGACCTGGTTGGCGATGTAGTTGTTCGAGGCGCGGAGCAGTTCGACGAGGATCTCCGAAAGCGTGCGCGACTGCTGGTGAACATAGACCGGCTCCAGGCCCTTGGGCACGGATCCGGTTGAAATCTTGCCCTTGACGCTGCCGCCGGCCTGCTCGATGAACGCCGCGATCAGTTCGCCGGCGTATTGCAGGCTCACCGCAGGATCTTGGCTCAGGCTAATGCGGCCGCTACCTTTCGGGCCGCGCGCCCGGAACTGACTGATCGCCACCGGGGTGATCGGGGTCTGCTTCTCGGCGGAGCGTACGGTATTGTCGCGGCGCACGGCGTAGATCGTGTTGAAGTTCACCGCAAGGGCGGAGTTCAGGGCATCGTAGGACTCATTGCTGTCCTCGATGCCCGGGATGCGGAGGTCGGCGGGGTAGTAGCTCGCGTCGAGCACGATGCCAGTGAGCGGGTGCTTGCCAACCGCGGCGACCAGCCGGGGCGCAAGCAGAGCCAACTCTTCGGAGATCAGGAAGGGATCTCCGCCCCCGCGCACGTACAGCACCCGGTTGTTGTCCAGATAGAAGCGGGTCTGGAAGCGGTAATCAGCGCCCAGGACCTCCAGCGCCAGCCAGGCGGTCACGATTTTGGTAATCGAGGCCGGGACGAATGGCTTGTCAGCGTTCTGGGCTACCAACTCGCTGCCATCGGCGTCCACCACCAGCACCTGCCCCGCAGGAGCCAGCGCCGCGACATTCTCCTTGGCACCGGCGAGGGCCGGAGCGGGCAGCAGAAGTAGGGCAAGAAAGAGCAGGCGAGACCACATGGCAACTCCCGCATGGGATCGATTGGGCTACCAGTTCGGGAGCGTGCAAATACTGCTGTGCGCGGGCACGCTCTTTAGTTACACGCATCGCACATGAGTTCGATTAGTCAATCAAGATGATCTTATTTGCATGCTCAGGAACGAAACCGGCAAACAGCCTGGTTTTCTATGCGGGATCCTGTCTCATGATCCTTTGCTTTCGCAACCAATAAACCAAAGTTCGGCTGTCGGGGCTGCTTATGACATCGTCCACGCGTCCGCCTTCGCGGCAAGGCAGGGCAAAGCGGACATGACTTATTTCCGTGCAAATGTCTGCTCATCCCAAACGGAGTCAGCCCCGCCACAGCCAGCGACCAAGCAATGCCGCTGCACCCATTCCAGCCATTTGCGCGCCGATAAATGCCGCCACCCCTCTAGGCGCAATGCCTGCAAAAGTATCGGAGAGTGCTCGAGCCAAGGTAACGGCGGGATTGGCAAACGATGTGGAAGCCGTGAACCAGTATGCGGCGGTTATGTAGAGACCCACGGCATAGGCAACGGCCTGCGGTGTGCGAGCGACGCAACCAAAAATCGTCAACAGAAGGCCGAACGTCGCAACAGCTTCCGCCAGCCACTGGCCGGGCCCTGTTCGGACGTGGGTCGAGAATTGCCAGACAGGTAATTCAAACATCAGGTGCGCAGCCCACACACCGACAACAGCGCCGCTTAGCTGAGCGAGCAGATAAATGCCTGCCATCGGCCAAGAAATTCTGCCGCGAAACGCAAATGCGAGGCTCACCGCCGGATTTAAATGTGCACCAGAAACCGGTCCGAGAATCAGGATCAGCACCGCCAGTATCGCGCCAGTCGGGAGGGTATTGCACAGCAACGCAAGCGCGTCATTTCCACCCGAAAGGCGCTGCGCCATGATGCCGGAGCCAATCACGGTCGCGAGTAAAAATGCCGTCCCGAGTGCCTCGGAAACGGCGCGTTGTGCCGCCGATGGCATCAAGTCGGCTCGTTGGCGACCGCGTCAGTCACTTGGCCGATTTCGTGTAGTTTTTGCTGCAAGCTTAACTTGTCGAGACTGCGGATCGGAAGCGCGGTGAAAATGTCAATTCGTCGCGAAAGCATTCGGTAGGCATCTTTGAAGGCAAGGCCGATCTCTGCTTCCGTTCCTTTAGCCTCGGCAGGATCGGGAACGCCCCAATGCGCGGTGATGGGCTGGCCCGGCCACACCGGACACGTTTCACCTGCGGCGTTGTCGCAAACAGTGAACACGAAATCGAGGCGCGGCGCATCGGGCTTTGCGAACTCCGCCCATGATTTGGAGCGGAAATGCGACGTTTCATAATTCAAACTTTTCAAGAGTTGAATTGCGTTCGAGTTCACTCGTCCCTTGGGTTGGCTACCTGCGCTGAACGCACGAAATTTTCCACGCCCGATCTTGTTCAGGATGGCTTCGGCCATGATCGACCGTGCTGAGTTTCCTGTACAGAGAAATAGGACAATGAAAGGTTTGTCGCTCATGATTGAGCCTCGCAGCACGCCGTTGCATGAGCAATGCGCACGTCTTTGTCGAAGCTAAAACCGTAGTTCGTGCTTTCGCCTGTCGTAAAGAAAGCTTCCCACGAGATGCCAGCCGGATCATCGACCCACGACTTGTCCGATTTGGCATAGCAGCAGGTCGTCTTGCCTTGCTCGACCACGTTTTGTCCGGCCTCGCGAAGGCGAGAGTAGACATCTCGTAGTTCACTCTCGCTTTCGACTTCGATGCCAAGATGATCTAGGCCGGCATTGTTTCCGCGCGACGAAATGGCGAAATTCACGCGTGGATCATCAAGCATCCATTTGGCGTAGTCCTCTTTGATGACCGAGGGCTTGGCCGCAAAAAGCGCTGAGTAGAAGCCAATGGCGTTGTCGATATTGTTTACAGAGACATGAACGTGCATGCGTTTCATGATATGGCAACCTTTGAGCGTTTGTTACGAGCTGGTTTGCAAACGGGTGGGGCGCAAGCTTCCGTCACGCCTTGGCAGCAATTCTCAGTGAGGAAGCTGAGAAGCTCGTTCATGATCTCGAACCGCGCCGCGTAGATCATAGATCGGCCTTCTCGCCGCACCGTGATGAGACCAGCGTCCCGGAGGCGGTCGAAATGAAATGTGAGCGTGTTCGGCGCAAGCTTCAGGGCTGCGGCAACCCCACCGGCGGGCATTCCTTCTGGTCCCGCCTGCACCAATAGACGAAACACATCCAAACGATTTTCTTGTGCAAGGGCGGCCAAAGCCGAAACAGCATCGGTGTTTTTCATACTTCAACGATTATTGAAATGTCATGCTCGCGTCAAGGATTATTTCAATAATGATTGAAATAAGCGAATGTCCGGCTATTGGCCCATAGCGGACATACCGCTTATAGCTGCGATGTCGGGTTTGGAGGGAAAGCAGACGTCACAGTTGGCGGCTGGTCCGCCATTTCAAAAAGCGGAGCTCAGCTACCAGCCTGTCGCTGCAAGGCTAAGCCGCAGCAATAGATCCACACTGGCTGCGCTCATTTGGCAGCGCATGTGGACAAACTTAACTCCCCGTCGAACCGAGTTGATTGAAGCGTGCTTTTTGCTCGTCGGTCAGCAATCCGTAGAAATTCTGTAGCGCCGGCTCAACGATTCTGATGGCTTTCGACATGGTTTGGAGCCGTTGTCCCATCGCCACCACGCGGCTGGTTGGCGTCAGCGGCTCTGCCGTGGAGCAATTTGCCTTGAGGAATTCAGCTGCTTTATTGGCGGCTTCGTTCAGCTCATTGAGCGCGTTGCGCTGAGGCTCGGTTGGATTGACGGCTCGCGCGATCCGCTCGGTCGGCACGATCGTTGTTTTCATCATTTCCTCTCCGCATTGTTGCGAGAGATCGGCAAGCCGGTTGCTACTGCGAGAATTCGAAGCTTGAGCGCCCGTGTTGATGGTATTGAAACGCGCTTTCTGTTCATCGCTTAAGGAGTCATAGAAGCGCTTCATGGGTAGTTCCACAATGCTGAGCGCGAGCAACATCGTCGCGATGCGCTTATCCATCGCGGCGAGCCGTCCTGTCGGGGTACTGGGCAAGTCGTCTGGGCACGCCGACTGCAGCGCGTCCACCGCTTTTGCAGTGGCATCCTTCAGATCGTTCAGCGCTGCTTGTTGAGCCTGGTCAGGCTGCACCAACTCTGTAATCTGCTGAATGGGCCAATCGGTCAGCGCCGATGTCTTCGCGCTGCAAACAACCGGGACTGTCGGAGACCGGTGTCCGTTTCTACGCGCGTGTCGGCTGCTTGGGACCCGATTTGTATAGGCCGGCCCTTCGTAGGCGTATGGCCCGAATACACCTACGTAGAGATCGTCGTATGCGTACGGCCAGAACACGTCATACGAATAAGGCCAGAAGGTGTAGTCGACGAAATCCCAATAGGCGAACGGCCAGAACAGCCCGCCGAACCATCCGATCGCGATGATTGGATGGTGGTGCCGCCACCACCATCCGCTATTGCCGTGCCACCAGTTCGCTCCGCGCCACCAGTTGTGGCCAGCGAATGCACCACGAAAGCTTGCGCTCGCTAAGGCCGTTCTCCCGCTCGCTGCGGCGAATGCATTGTTACGTAAAAAGGCGGCTCGTCCGACCCCTTTGACCGATCCGTTCATCAGATTGCCATTGCGACTTGTCAAAGCGCCAGTGACATTGCTTCGGCCTGCAAGGGCGCTCGAAGCCAACTGTCGGCCCTTGACCGCACGGCTTGCTGCCGACCCGATGGAGCTCCGGGTCGCAAATCCCCGCGACGTGAAAGATCGCGATCCCGACATTGCGCTCCTGCTAAATTCGCGGCGGGAAAAGCCAGCAGTCCTGTTGAATCCACTGCGGGAAATGCCGGCAGCATGTCCAACGCGCATGCCCCTGCCTGGAAATCCACTCTGAAAACCACGGGCGCCGACAAATCCACTGCGAAAAGCGCCGCCTCCGCCACTTAACCCACCACGAAATGCGCCGCCTCCACCTCGGAACCCGCCGCCATGAAAGCCGCCGCCTCCGCCAAAACCACCGCGGGACTCGGCGCTCTGTACCAAAACAGCGAGCGCGAAGACAGAAAGCGCAGCGATCGATGCAGCACGCAAATATTTCGACATCGCACATCTCCTGATGTCGTACGACCACACGAAATACAGCTCCTATTTTCTAGCTCCTCGAATTGGCATGATTTTGACTTTGATCAATTTGCCTGCCGACTTCTGCTTAAAGCCCGGTATGTCAAATGACGTAAAATGTGCAAAGCCCGCGGCCGCGGATGTACGGCGCTTGCGCGTCAGCAGTGCGAGGTACGTGGCTCCGCTATTGCCCCTTTACGGACATCATTCATACGACGCGAGGTTCGCTTTCGGCGGCAAAGCGTACATCTTCGTTGGAAGGGCTCGCCATCGCCAGATAGGACCCGGCCGTAATCGGCAGTTGAAGATGCCAAAGTGCTAGAGAACTGGTTCGCCGGGAATCACGGAATTCGCTGTGCGATTACCCGCTGTCGAGGATAAGCGGTATCAGGCCGTTCAACAAAATGCCGAACCGAGCCGTCTAACTTCGTCGTTTTGATTTGGGCTTTTCGGAAGCTGACAAAGCCGCATCTCGCGCCAGCCGTGCTGCCCGAAGGGCAGCGATACGTCGCATGGCGGCCTCATGTTTTTCTCGATATTCCCGCATCGCTTGAGCTTTATCCGCGTCGGTCTGCTTATCGACCATGCTTCCCTCTTCGTGTCGGGCACTACATATCATTTGATATAGGCGGCAGCTCACAAATCTCAACCGCAGGGCTTAATCCAAAATGTTGTTCCGATCCAGGAAGTCGTGTCAATCCGGCCCGTATACGCCGATTATGGGCCCCAACGGCAGGAAGTTGCTATTCCTTCCCATCGCGGGCGAATAAAAACTGGTCGCGCTACCGCCGTCCAAAAACAGAGCGTTCTTGCTCCGAAGCTTATCGCGGAAGAGTCGCGCAAACTCGCCGAACGAAACTTCTGAATCCGATACCGCGAACACGAGTGAGTTAGGGTCGCGAGTGCCGACACCGGCTCGATATTTTCTTGATCCGCCAGATCTAGCGAAGCGAGCATGCACTTTCCCATCTATGACCAGCATCGGTCCTGACTGGGTAGCGAAATCGATCTGCGGTCTTCGCTTGATGAATGAGCGGGTTTCCTCGACTCCGGCGATCTCTCCGGCCACGTAAAACACGCCGTTTGGTCTCATGTGGAAGTTACCGGGACCCGCGCTGGTATTGGCGCGGACCAGCTCCCGACCCTCCTCGACGTACAGGCCGACCGGAGAGTTGTCCGGGTGGTACATGCCACCATTTGTCGCGAAAAGAAGACGCCCCGAGTTACGAAACGCCCGCGGCAACGAGGAAGGATATCCGTAAGGCTGCCCGTCTGGCTTTTTCCAGAACAGCCTGACGGACTGACGTCTCAGGTCCACCTCGCACACTATGTAATCGCTACGCTCATAAGTGACACGCTGGCAGGGCGCAGATTCCGCGTGAACCGAAACTGCCGGAATGAGAAAAAGGAACAGCGCTAGGACGAAATGCTGACGTTGACAGGCTAAGTTACTTCCTGTCGGACAATCCTTCATGTGGGTGCCGTTGGTCGCCACGTCTATTCGATTTGCGCACGTATGTAATTATGGCTTCGGGATTTGCCTGCTTGGCCTTAAGGGCCGCAATCAGGGCGTCCTCGGCCTCAATTGTTAAAACCTTGGAACGCGTTTTATCCCTAAGGCCGACAATATAGGAGGTCATGAGCTGCCCTCAATTGGCTCATGTGAAGGCGACGCATGATGGACCCGGCGCGTTGCCTTGTCGACTGGCACAAAGGTGCGGTCCGGTCGAAGATCGGCGCGCCGCCATCCGCGAACCGTGATCGCGGAGAGCGATTTGCCGCTCCAGTCGGTAGGAAAAGTGCCGACGACGCGATAAAAGAGCTCATGAGAAAGATCGTCCTTGCGGTCGTTGTTGCAGTGTTGCCGGCCTGGGTCGCGGTTGCTCAGCAGTCCAATCAGCCCCGTAAGAACCCGCCAAAGTCAAAAACACTGCATCGCCCTGTCAGCGGTAATCCGTGCGCGCAATATGGCCCGGGCTTCGTCAAGGTCGCAGGCTCTGATATGTGCGTAAAGATCGGTGGCAGCGTTAGCATTGAAGCCGGGGGCAGCGCGCGGCGCTGACTGGCGCGAGTCCTGCGGCAGCCCAACAATTGGACCTCGGTCCAACTCGATCCTGTCTTTCGTTCATCGCATTATTGCGTGCAGTGCAGAGATAGCGGGGCGATAAGCGAAGCTCGAAAAAATAGGGAGAGACACATGTTGCGCACCACCCTTGCAATCGCGGTTGCAGGCCTGATTTTCGCCGCCGTATCCGGAACGGCACAAGCTACGCCGATCACGCCGCTACCCGCGAACGCTCTGACCGATGTCAACATTTTGACGGATGTGGCGTGGCGTCGTTGTTGGCGCGACCGTTGGGGGCGCCTCCATTGCCGTCGCTGCTGGCGGGACAGGTGGGGCCGCGTGCGTTGTGGGTGATTCAAGGGCTGGAAGACTTTTAACTCTGGAGAAGCCGTCGTCGGAAACGACGGCGGCTTTGGCATCTTGCCGTGAGCGTTCTACCGCATCACCTGATTTTTGACACGCCGTGAACGGGACAATGGCCGTGGTGCCATACCGTACCAAGGCACAAGCCTATTGATGCGATTTCTCGCACATTGGCCCTTGGTCCAACTCGATTGGAGTCCGCATTGGGTCAAGAGTCTGACCGGTTGAAAGCTATCGAACAAGGAGATTGGGATGCTTTTCGACGGAGGCTACACCTATTCGAACTTTCTGATGAATGTAATCGCCATTTTTGCATTTGTCGTTTGGTTCTGGCTGCTGGTTGTCATCTTCGGCGATCTGGTCAGACGTCACGACATCTCCGGTTGGGGCAAGGCCCTGTGGGTGATCGGTCTGGTTCTATTTTCCTATCTCGGCATCCTCGCCTATCTGATCACGCAGGGAAGGGGAATGGCGGAGCGTAATGCGCAGCAAGCGCAGCAGGCTCGCGACGAACTGCGCCGCGTGGTCGGCTTCAGCGCGGCAGACGAAATCACCAAGCTCGACCAGCTAAGGAAATCGGGGTCCATAACGGACGACGAGTTTAAGCGTCTGCGCGCCAAATTGGTCTAGCGTCGACAATGGTTGCTTTGCGGTGCGCGACAAGATTCGGTTTCGCTGCGCTGGCCGCGACGGCGATGCTGGCATCGATACCAACGGACTCCTTCGCAGCTACCGGTGAGATTCGCGTATCGATTACGAGGCCACAGTTCATCGTCGGCGGCGGAAGCGGCACGTTGCGCCTTTATGGTGAGCGCTATCCGCTTCGCGTGGGTGGAGTCAGTGCCGGCCCGTTTGGGTCAGCAAGGGTAGACTTAGTGGGACGTGCCCACAACCTGCGAAACGCGGCGAGCATCCACGGCATTTATTCGACCGTTCCAGGAAACGGTCGGGCAGGGACATTTCGGCTGCGGAATTGGCACGGCGTTGTTTTGGAATTACGCGGACGGCAGGGCGTTAAACCATCCGTTGACCTGAACGGACTACAGATAACTTTGCGCTAGCTGTGCGAAACGACATCTGGCTGCTGCTCGATGCGAGCAGCAACCGTCCGGCGCGGATCTAGCGGTCGAGCTTTTCTGTCACCAGCACCGATTGACCAAAACCCAGCGTGGACCCCACGGGCCGGGGACCAGACGCCGAACGACACATCCACCGCCGTAAAATCCTGGCGCCACAACAAAGCGCGGTCCAGCCCAACCCCAGCCCCAGGGGCGGCGCCATCCCCAACCAGGGCCTCGCCAGGCTGGGCCCCACCCAACTCTCCAGCCGGGCCCCCAGCCTCCACCCCAGCCGGGTCCCCATCCACCGCGCCAGCCCCCGCCATGCCAACCGCCGCCATACCAGGCAGATGCGGGCGTTGAAGCCAAGGTGGCCGCGCTGAGTGAAGCTACGGCAACCGTCACGAGCAGTAGTTTGCGTAACATCGCAGTCTCCTCGGTCAATTCGCTCTGAGCTCGGTCATCAGCAAGGAACAGCACCTAGCTAACGATACTGTTAGCGGGGACATCGATTGCATTGGACCGTGGTCCAATATTTCAACGTTGAGGGGTCGAATTACTGTTTACGCTGACTTTACGAGCGCGGTTTTGACGCGTGTTCAAAGGCTAGGAGAGTCGTATGAGGTTTTGGCCGACAAATGTCGTTGCAATACTGGCGCTAATTATTGCGGCGACGAGTTATCCCGCATTCGCCGCACCGGCGAAGTGCAATGCTGAATTGAGAAAGTGCAACAGTCATTGCAATCTCGTTTATGAAAGCAAGCGGGCGAACCGGGTCTGCCGGGATCGCTGTAAAGATACATTTTACGGCTGCAAGGCGCGGCCTAGATAAAAACACAACGTCTGTGCATGGAGTTTGTGATGCCGAGCAAGAAGTTTTTATTTTGGCTCGCGTGCAGCCTGTATTTCTGCCCGCCACCTCTTTCAGCCAATGCTCAAGCCGCGAGCGGCGCGGTCACATTGTTCAGCAATGTCCGTATTTTCGACGGCAGATCGCGGGCGCTTTCTGCCCCGTCAAATGTGTTGATTCGCGGAAACATCATTGAGCGCATTTCGCGCGAACCGATCGCGGTCGATCGCAGTGCCGAGACACGCATCATCGACGGCGGCGGCCGCACGTTGATGCCGGGTCTAAGCGATATGCATTGGCATGCGATGCTGGTCCGGCCGACGCCGGCAATCGTACTTGGCAGCGACATCGGCTATACCACTCTCCTCGCCGGGGCAGAGGCGACTGCCACTCTGATGCGCGGCTTCACCACGGTCCGCGACATGGGCGGGGTGTCCTTCAGTCTCAAGCGCGCCATCGACGAGGGCGTGTTGCCCGGCCCGCGCATCTATCCGTCCGGTGCGATGATCTCCGTCACAAGTGGTCACGGGGACTTCCGCCAGCTCACCGACCTGCCGCGGACCATCGGTGGCATGCTCAGCCGCGTGGAGCAACTCGGCGGCAGCATGATCGCCGATAGCCCGGACGAAGTCCGCCTTCGTGTCCGCGAACAACTCATGCAGGGCGCATCACAGATCAAGCTGACCGCAGGCGGCGGCGTCGCGTCGCCATTCAGCCCCCTCGATGTGTCCACCTTTACCGAAGCCGAACTTCGCGCTGCGGTCGAAGCCGCCGAGAATTGGGGGACATATGTGGCGACGCACGCATACACGACCGCTTCGATCCAGCGAGCCATCTCAGCCGGGGTTAAGGTCATCGAGCACGGTCACCTGATGGACGAGGCGACAGCCCGGTTGATGGCCGAAAAGGGAATCTGGCTGAGCACGCAGCCCTTTGTCGACCTGGGAGGAGCGGCAGCTTTGTCCGCTCAACAACAGGCGCAGATGAGGCAGGTCGTCAGCGGCACCGAAACGGTCTACACGCTGGCCAAAAAGTACAAGATCAAAACCGCGTTCGGCACCGACATTATCTTCTCGAAGGCCTTGGCCGCGCGGCAGGGCAAGAGCCTCGTTGACATGACGCGCTGGTACACCCCGGCCGAAGCGCTGATTATGGCAACGTCAACGAATGGCGAACTGCTGGCACTGTCCGGCCCGCGCAATCCCTATCCGGGCAAACTCGGCGTCGTCGAACAAGGCGCGCTTGCCGATCTTCTGCTTGTGGATGGCGATCCGCTGACCAACATCGATCTCGTCGCTGATCCTGACAAGAATTTCGTTCTTATCATGAAAGACGGCCAGGTTTACAAGAACAGTTTGCCAAAATGACTTCTCATTTCAAATCAAGCCGATTTCCTCTCGCCTCCCGACAGAAGCAGTGCAATCGACTCAGTCGATTTGTGCTGCTCGCAAATCGTGAGGATTGCAATCATTATTGGAAGTCCAATAAAAGCGCCTGCGACTCCCCAAAGGAAGCTCCAAAAAAATACCGCGAGCAGGACGATGAATGGAGACATGGACAAAGCAGCGCCTGCAATCCGCGGTTCAAGATAGCTCCCGATAACGAATTGAATGAAATTCAGGCCAACGAACACGGCAAAACAAACCTGCCATGATCCAGATTGGACGAGCGCAAAAAGTGTCGGAAATACCGTAGCGATAAGCGGACCGAGAAACGGAATGTAATTCAGAACAAAGGCGATCACGCCCCAGGCGGTTGCCAGTTCGATGCCGGCAACCAGTGCGAAGCTCCACACTACGACGCCGGTCAAGAGGCTCATTGTGGTCCGCACGACCATGTATTTTTGAAATTTCTCCGCGATTTGCTCCGCGCCCGCCAAAAGTGACCGTCGGAGCGATGGGTTATTCAGGTGTTCAATATTTTTTCGCGCGATATCGACTTCCAGCAATCCGAGCACAATGAAAGCAAAGGCAATCACGATGAAAGATACGAGACCGTAGCTCCTGCCGCCGATCTCCCGAATGGCGCCAACGATCCATCCCGGATTGTAACTATCAGCCACAAGGCTGGTGATCGACACCCCGTGGCTGTCAAGCCATTCGGTGGCTTGTGCGTAGAGCGATTGAAGACGATCGGTGTTGTTTATTAGCCATTGGACCACGAGTCCGAATCCCCAGACCACCAGAAAAACCAGAATCGCAATGATAGCGAGGGTCGCAACGATCGTGACGACAAGAGCCAGCAGCTTTGGAATCCGGTTCTGAAGTGCACTTTGTAGGGGCCATGCAATCGCGACAGTGAATAGAGCGAATGTCACGGGCGCCATAATGGCTCGGGAATAGTAAAGGGCAGCGAGAGTAACTATCGAACTGGTCAGCAAAAGCGATATTCGTACGACACCATCGTTCTTCATGGGCCAAACTCAGAAAGCGAAGGTCACGATTAAGAGACGGAGCATCGAAAACGAAACCAGCCGCTATCGTCCATCGTTGCCGACGTGCGGAAACTCTACGGAGGGGATCGTCGTGCGGTACAGGAGCCATACGCTAAACGCGAGAACGGCAACTTCAACGAACATGGTGAGGAGGAGGGCCATCAACCCGGCTATGTCGGCCGCGGATACCCAACTTGCCGGGCCTCCTGTCGTTTGGACAACCGGAATTCCAGCCTGCGGCGCGCGAAGAAAATAAATCAGAAGTTGTCCAACCTCGAAAAGCATGACCAGCATCGAGAAGATGACTCCGATCGTGCCCGCCTGGATACCGGTCCATACCGTCCGTTGAACGGCGGATTCCGCAGGTCGTCGCCCCGGGTCGGCGAGACGCACCGCAAGCCGCGTGTAGCGATAAGACCACATCGTTGTGAATGCGAGCACCAAAAGGCCCGCAATCGACAAGTATTCGATCAAGGGAAAGCCGGCGCGTGTACCCGAGGCGGGATTTCGGCCAAAAACCAGCGCGTAGATCGTAAGCGCCAGCGGGATTGCGCCGACTGCAACCTGCATCCAGAAGCCAAGCCATCCGAGGCGCGAAAATGACTGAGAAAGGCTGTCATTTCGCGACGGCCTGAACACTTTTTGAAACATCCCAAACACGTCAGAATTTCCCCAACGCATTGATGCCGCTATGTTAGCGAATAGCGCCGACCAAGTGTCGTTGGCCTTTGGGGCAATCGTGTCCCGCCGGTAATTGCGGGTAGCCTATTGGCCCGCGTTGGGTCAGGGGAGTTTGTGGGTGACCGAGCCGGATCCAGGACGAACTCAAACTCGCAGCCCTTCGCGGCAGTGGGTGAGATACACGATCACGCTGCTCTTGCTCGCCGCTGTCGTTGTGACCGGGGCGTTGGCATTTCATTCGCGCGATGTTTGGTGGCAAAAATATCTGAGCTTCGTGATCAGGCCGTAACCTGCGGCAATTCGCATCTGGCGTTTGCAGGCTTACAGCGACGGCGCTCAGCGGGTTGGAGAAACTGTTGCAGAATCTGGTTCGAGAAGCGGGCACACCGAAGGTAAGCCACAATGTCCTGTCCAGATCTTTCGGCTGGCTGGCCAAGGCAATTTGGACCCTGTGCCTGGTTCTGATCACAGCCTGGTGCACTCTGGCCATTTACTATTCGAACCTCCCGTGGGCTGGCTTGCGTCTTGCGTTGGCCATCTGCTTTGCCGCCGTCGCGATCTGGGTACTTTGGCTGTCGAGGTTGCGGCGCAAGTTCCTGGTCTTCATCCCGCTGTGTCTAGGCGTCTTCGTGTGGGAGATTTTTATTCCCCCCTCGCACGATCGGCCATGGCGACCGGAGGTCGCCGTGATGCCACGGGCTATCGTCGACGGTGACCGTGTGCGCATCACCGGTGTCCGAAACTTCGACTATCGGAGCGTCAATGATTTCACCGTGCGATACGAGGACCGTGAGGTGCAGCTGTCGCACCTGACGGGCCTCGACTTTTTCGTGTCCTACTGGAGCGAAGGGGTTGTCGGACATACGTTTCTGAGCTTCATCTTCGACAACGCCCCGCCGTTGAGCATCTCGATCGAGACACGGCCGGAGGTAGGTGAGGGCTTTGATCCCGTCGCTTCTCTCTTCAAGCAATTCGAATTGATTTACGTGGTCGGCGATGAACGTGATCTTGTGCGCGTTCGCACTAACTATCGCAAAGAGACAGTCTATCTCTACCACCTCAACTCATCGCCCCGCGACGTACGCCGGCTGCTGATGATCTACCTCGAGCGCATTAACGAACTCGCCGATCGGCCGGAGTTCTATCACCTTCTGAGCAACAGCTGCACGATCAACATTATCCGTTACGCGAACGCCGCCGGCCGGACCGGGCGATTCGATATCCGCCATCTACTTAACGGTCTGGTCGACAGCTATCTTTACCATTCGGGCCGGGTAAACACGATGTTGCCGTTTGATGAACTCCGCCGGCGCTCGCTCATAAACGAGGCCGCGCAGGCAGCTGATGACGCACCCGACTTTTCGGAGCGTATTCGCGCCGCGTTGCCGAGAATTGCACGTTGACCTATCGATGTGCTCGTTGAGATGCAGAAAATGATGCCCGGCAGCGAAAAAAATAGTCGCCGTGTACTCGCTTTTCTCATTTTGATGGCCGTATCGATTATCGGCCTATTTTTGTTGCCGCCGATAACCCAGAATCAGAATTATCACGATTTCGCCGATCAACGAACGATCCTCGGCATACCATATTTCTGGAACGTCGTTTCGAACCTGCCGTTCATTGCGGTCGGAGCGGCGGGACTACTGCAATTTCGTCGAGATCCGGCAATCGCTGCACTTTTCTTGGGAATTCTGATGACCGGCTTCGGCTCGGCCTACTATCACCTTGATCCAAATGATCGCACCCTGTTCTGGGACAGGTTGCCGATGACCATAGGCTTCATGGCCATTCTGTCTATCGCGATCGAAGAACGGCTGGACGCAAGAGCAGGGGCCATTCTGCTTTGGCCGTTGATCGCCGTTGGCGTATTCAGCCTCTTGCTGTGGCGCTGGACCGGAGACCTGCGGCTATATGGCTGGGTGCAGTTCTTTCCCTGCGTCGCAGTGCCGGCACTCTTCCTTCTGTTCGCGCCAAAATACAGCGGCACATACTATTGGCTCATTGCCGCGGCTTTATATGCGCTTGCAAAGTTGTTCGAGTTCTACGACAGGGCGATTTATTCTTTCGGGTCGATTTTGAGCGGACATTCGCTCAAGCACATTGCTGCAGCCGCCGCTTGTTTCGCTATTTTGCAATATTTTCAGAAGCGGAAGCCAATCGGCACTGAATCATCACGCGCACGACATGTTGATTTCCGTCTCCCCGAGTCCTAGCATTTTTGTCGGTTGAATGCTTGCGGTCCGGAGTGCTGACGATGGCATCTGATCGGCGCCGCCGGTTGAAATTACCAAGTGGTTTTATCTGGCTATCGGTGCTTCTCTCATTCCTTTGGTTCGCGGCCAATTCATCTTTCGCAATTGAAGCACTTGTAACTGGCGCGCTCATATCGATGGCGCTGGCCTACATGTTCACATGGAGGCCCGGCGCGTGGCGCGATATCCACGCCTCGCCGGAACGCGCATATCATTTCGTTCTCTATACAGGCGTTTTCCTCGTCGAGCTTGTCCGCGCGAACATCAATATGATGCGTTACGTCTTTGCGCCGCGCATCGACATCAAACCTGGAATCGTCAGAATCAAGACCAAACTTACCACCCCGGTGGGGCGATTGGCGCTCGCGAATTCCATCGCACTGACGCCTGGATCGCTCGTGATCGACATCGAGGGCGACAATCTCTATGTTCACTGGCTCGACGTTAAAACAACAGATCCGGACGAAGCAACTCGCGCTATCGCCGGTCCGTTCGAGGAACATTTGGAGAAGACCTTTGGCTGAACAAATCCTCATGGCCGCGGCAATTCTGATCTTTCTCGGAGTGGCGTTCAGCGTGCTGCGTCTGATTCTCGGCAGGACTGTGATAGATCGTGTTGCGGCCGTCGATACGCTGACAGTCGTATCCATTTCCCTGATTGCTCTCTATGCGCATGTTGCCGGTCGCTCCATTTATTTGGATGTCGCGTTGGTTTATGGCGTTCTGAGCTTTCTGGCGGTGCTCGCGATTGCCCGCTATCTCGAGCAAGGTCTGTAACGGCATGCTCGAGCTTTTCGTCTATCTGTTGTGCGGCAGCATTCTTGTGAGCGGCATTCTTGCCGTCCGCCTCGCCAGCACCTTGGCTGCGGCGGTCAGCGGGGGGCTAGCCAGCCTTTTCGCCGCGGTCTGCTACGTCATGCTGGGAGCACCCGACGTCGCGATGACGGAAGCGTCGATCGGCTCCGGCCTATCGGTACTCATATTCCTCTATGCAATCCGCAGGACGACAGAGAAAGCACCATGATGGAGTTGATCGGAAGCATTCTCGTTCTGCTTGGCGCGATCTTCCACTTTTCAGCAGGGCTCGGCATGTTGCGCATGCCCGATGCGTATACACGCATGCAGGCGGGCACCAAGGCTTCCACGCTCGGCAACACCCTGGTTCTCGCGGGTCTCGCGATCTATCACCCGGGGTGGAGCCTGAAGCTTTTGATCATCGTCTACTTTGTGCTGATGACTAATCCGGTTTCTTCGCATGCGCTGGCCCGGGCAGCGTACGGCATCCGGATTCCAATGGCGGGCGATACAGGGATAGATGCGCTGCGTGACTCGCGGCAAAAAACTGGAGGCGGTACATGATCCGCCGCCTCTTCACCATCGTCGCCATAGTCTCGTTTGGGCTTGTTTTCGCAAGTTTGGCAATCGGCTATACCGAACAGCAATTTCTGCGGCCATTGGCGGAAAGCTACGTCAGGCTCGTCCCGCAGGCGCTTGGCGCACCGAACGTCATTACCGGCATCCTCCTGACTTACCGGGGCTTCGATACGCTCGGAGAGGTCGCCGTGCTGTTCATGGTGGCGGCGAGCGTCGGTCTCGTGCTGGGTGCGGGACGCTCGCCGCCCAGCGTGTCCTCGGAGGATCGTCCCGAAGAAGCCCGACCGCCGTCGGAAATCGTGCGAAGTGGAGCTGAAATTCTCGTTCCGCTCATTTCCATATTCGCAGCCTATATCATCATGAATGGTCACTTGTCCGCGGGCGGCGGCTTCCAGGGCGGCGCCGTGATCGCCTCTGGCGTTTTGCTGATGCTGCTGGCCTATCCGCAATTCCAGCCCAATCTCGAATTCCTTAGCGCCACCGAGTCCGTAGCCGGGGCGCTCTTCGTGCTTGCGGGCATTGCGGGGCTGATTGTGGCGGGCGGTTTTCTGGATAACCGCATCCTTCCGCTTGGACAGTTTGGTGCCTTCTTTAGCGCCGGCGCCATCCCTCTTTTGTCGGTACTTCTGGGCGTCAAGGTCGGCTGCGAGCTGAGCGTCATCCTGGAAAAATTCCGTCCCTGAAAGCTGTCAAAGGCCGATTGATGATCTCAAGCATCGTCCTCATAACAGGTCTTTTGCTGATCCTTGTCGGGCTTTGGGGTTTGCTCACCCACCGCAATATTCTGCGGATCATTATTGGTTTCTCTCTGATGGGGACCGGCACCCATATTGTTACCGTCGCAATTGGCTATGTCAGGAACGGCACGGCGCCAATTATCGATCGGGCACTGGATCTGTCGGAAGCCACATCGCGTGTCGTGGATCCGATACCTTCGGCGCTCGTGGTCACGGCTATCGTGATCGGTATGGCTGTTACGGCAGTCATGCTTGCCTTTGCTATCCGGCTTTACGACTCCAAGAAGACGCTGTCGATCGACGCCTTCACGGAGTCGAAATGGTAGCCAGTCTTCTTCATCCCCTGAACATCTTCATTGTGGGCCTGGGCGCGGGATTTTTGATTCCGCTGTTCGACCGTCTCGGCAAATCCTGGGTTACGACCGTCTTTGTTCTTGCGCTCGCGACAATGACGCTGATCTCTGGCTATGCCGTGCTGTCGCTTTTGCAGGGCGCGGTGCCGATCGAGATTTTGACGGGCGGTGCGAACCCTCCCTATGCGATCAATCTGCGCATGGGTCTTGCCGAAGGTATTTTCGCATTCTGCGTCAACCTGGTCTCACTCCTTGGTGCCACGTACATCGCGCGCGAAAGATACGGCGTATTGCTGCTCTCCCTGCTGCTCGTCATGGGCATCCAGGGCATGGTGATGACCCGCGATCTCTTTAATCTCTTTGTATTCCTGGAGATTGTCTCTATCGCTACCTACGGCCTTCTCGGATTGCGCGACACGCCGGCAGCATTGTCGGCGACGTTCAAATTTCTCATGGCCACAGTGCTGGCATCGACATTCTTTCTGATTGGCACCGTGCTGCTCTATGCCGCTACGGGCATCCTCAACATCGACGATCTGATCGCAAATCGCGACGCAATCTCCGGCCCAATTGGCTTCGCCGCACTCATGTTCCTGCTGGCATGCCTGTTGTTGGAGCTCAAGCCGTTCCCGGCAAATGGATGGGGCCTCGACACTTATGAAACAGCACGCAGCGACATCGCCGCGATGATCTCGGGCGGCGTTTCAGCCGGCGTCTTCTATGCGCTGCTCAAATTGTTGCCGCTGTTCGACGACCAGCTCGAGGTCATTGCAGTCCTCGGTGCAGTAACATTCGTCTTCTCAAACCTCATCGGTCTCCGGCAGACGAAAGCGCAACGCCTCCTTGGCTATTCCTCTGTAGGTCAGATTGCGCTGCTGACCATCGCCGCCTCTTTGCTCTACCGGCTGGATGCGGAGGATGACGTTTTCCTCGTGGTCGGCGGTCTCTTCGTCAACCACCTGTTCGCGAAGGTCGGACTCTTCTGGCTCGCCGGTTACGTCGGCAAGGAACGCCTGAAGGACTGGTCAATTCTCGCCGGAAAGCCGGGCGTGATCTTTCTATTCGGGCTACTGATCGTTGCAATTTCTGGCCTGCCGCCATTCCCCGGATTCTGGGCGAAGTGGCAACTCGTCATGATCCTGGCCGCCAACGGGCTCTATTTGTGGATCGCAGTGGCGCTCGTCGGCTCGATCCTGGAAGCGGCCTATATGTTCCGCTGGCTTGGCCTAAGTCTTCAACCGTCTGCCGAGGTGGATACAGCTGTGCATCGGCAGACCGAGTTGCTGCCGGTCGTCGGAATGGCTGTTCTACTTGTTGTCAGCAGTTATTTCGCCGCCGACCTCGCCGGACTCTCTGCTCTGTGGGTGTATCTGCCGCTTATTGCAGGTCTCGCGGTGTTCATGCTCGCTCGGTTGCCCGGCCTCGCTCAAGGCGTCGTAACCCTTGTTCTTGTGCTCGCCGGCGGCATCTGGCTCCTCCTCGGTTTGTCTGGCCTGAACTATCTCTTCGCTGTCCTTTTGCTCGCCGGCGGCCTCGTCGTGTCGATCGCCTGCCTCGCCCGCGTGGACCCGCGCCCCGGCTTCTATCCGACGCTGGCCATCCTGCTGCTGTCGTTGCCTGCGCTCGCAAACGCTACGACGAGCCTTGAGTTCATTTTCATTTGGGAACTGATTACGCTGTCTTCCTATTTTCTGATACTGCGAAGGTCCGACGCCGCACCGCATGCGCTGAAATATCTGCTGTTCTCGCTTGCCGCAGCCTTTTTCCTGTTGTGCGGTTTCGCGGTGTTGCAAGCGCAGACCAACAGCGTGTCGCTGTCGGCGCTGCGGTTGGCGGGTCCGGACAGTGCTCCGGTCTTTGTGCTGCTTGCCATTGGCCTGCTGATCAAGGCCGGTGCCATCGGCGTTCACGTCTGGCTGCCAGACGCCTACGCGCAAGCCGATGACGATGTCTCGGCCCTGCTTTCGGCCGTCGTCAGCAAGGTGGCCATCTTGGGATTACTGGTCGGCACCTATGTCGCGATCCGTTCTGAGGTGAGCCTTAATCTGGCTCTGGTCCTCGGCTGGATCGGCATGCTGACCACGCTTGCCGGCGCCATGCTGGCGGAACGCCAGGATGACATGAAGCGCATGCTTGCCTATTCGAGCATGAGTCAGCTTGGCTACATTGTTGCCGCGATCGCGCTGATGAGCCATCTGGGCTGGGTCACGGCGCTGTATCTTGTGGCCAATCATCTCTTGGTGAAAGGCGTCTTGTTCCTCGTTGCCGCTGCTGTGATTGTCCGAACCGGCACGCGTCGACTTCGCGATCTGGGCGGGCTTGCCCGCGCGATGCCTCTCACATTCGCCTCCGCGGCCATCGCCATTGTTGCGATGTCGGGGTTGCCTCCGCTTGCGGGCTTCGGGGGCAAGTGGCTGCTGCTGAGCGCGATGATGGAGAAGGGCTGGTACGGGCCGGCCGTGATGACGCTGCTGGCGACTTTTGTCGGTTTCCTCTACATGGCACGTTTTATCCAGGCGATCTTTTTCGAGCCTCGCAAGGCCTGGCATCACAGCGTGACGGAAGCACCAATTCTCTTGCTGATACCGCAATATCTTCTGGTCGCAGGCATCTTGATGATGTCTTTTTTTCCAAAACTCCTGATCGAGCCGATCTCCCAAGCAATCGATCCGCAATTTGCTTCGACGCTGGTGTGGCAGGGCATGTCGCTGGAGATGATCTACGGCTACTGGAATCCTCTCCCGGTCATGGCGTTTGCGGTGATCGTTTCGGCGATCGTGTTCGGATTGTTCTGGTTGATACGACGGGCTGGCTGGTTTTCGTCCGGCGCCACGCCCGTCGGCCTGCATCATTTTTTCGTGACAGCGTTCACGGCTTTGACGCCGCCTTTCGCCACGGCATTCTGGGGCAGCGTGACCGCTGCCATCAAGTCGCTCGCGCAACGCTCGCGGACGCTCTACACCGGTAACGGTCAGACATACAGTTTGTACATCTTGTATTACTTTCTTGTTCTATATGTCGCCGGTGGAGGCTTTCGTTAGCTAAAACGACCCGAGCGTTGAACCTAAAAATATTACGACGACCAAAGCCAAAATCGGACCCACAATATTGGCCATGACCATGTCGAAATAGCTCTTGCGATGAGTTGATCCACACACGGCGAGCAACGTCACAACGGCGCCATTGTGGGGCAGGCTGTCGAGCGTACCCGAGCCAATCACAGCGATGCGATGCATCAGTGCCGGATCTATTCCGGTTTCGACGGCAAGGCGCAAATAGGTCGCGCCAAGTGCATCGAGAGCGATGGTCAATCCGCCGGACGCGGAGCCGGTCAAGGCGGCAAGGACATTCGTGGCGATAGCGAGTGAAACCAGAGGGCCTCCGGCGATCGATAGCACCCAGTCCCGCACCATCGCGAAAGCGGGGAGCGCCGCAACGACTGCGCCGAATCCGACAAGGCTTGCGACGGCAAAAATTGGCAGCACAGCCGCATTCGCGCCCGCATCCATGCTGGCCCGCGGATCGGGCAGACGTTGCCAGTTGATGACAATGAGCGTGGCACTGGCGGCAGCGAGCGCAACCGCTACCGACCATACGCCTGCGACGGCGGCAAGCGACGTGCCGCCCCAACGCTCTTCAGCCAGAAATGAGAAATCGAGACGCGGCAAGATGAAGATTGACATCAACAGGTTGAAGGCAACGACCACCAAAAGCGGAATAATTGCCATGCCGACCGATGGTGCCGTGTCGGCATGCTTCCCATGCGAAATCTCGGCGGGATCGAACTCGTGCGCGACCGTGGCCCGTTCGCGGATGAACTGATCGTCGGCAACCTGCTTGGTTACGACATCAACCTCGCCACCAAAGCCTTCGCCAGACCTGCGCGCCGAGGCTTCGGCGCGACCAAGCCACCACAGCCCGAATGCCAACATGATTGCTGATGCGATAATTCCCAATCCGGGCGCTGCAAATGGTGTGGTGCCAAAAAACGGCATCGGAATTGTGTTCTGGATCGCGGGCGTTCCCGGCATTGCCGACATCGTGAAAGTCGACGTTCCGAGGGCAATCGCTGCCGGCATCAGACGCTGCGGTATATTGGCCGCCCGGAATAGCGCCCGGGCCATCGGCGCCAGCACAAAAAAGGCGACGAACAGGCTTACGCCGCCGTAGGTGACGAGTGCGCCAGCCAGCACGACGGCCAGGATCGCGCGCTGGTGCCCAAGCTTTTCACTCATGAAATTGGCGATGGTGTGCACCGATCCGCTGTCGTCCATGAGTTTTCCAAACAGCGCGCCGAGCAGGAATATCGGGAAGAATTGCGCGATGAACTGTGCCGCGGTGCCCATGAAAGTTTGCGTCCAATGGGCAAGAAGGGGTTCTCTCGCGGTGGCGGCCGCAACCAGCGCAACAGCCGGGGCGAGGAGAAGCACGCTCCAGCCTCGAAAAGAAAGCCAGATAAGAAGTCCAAGCGCAGCGAGTATACCGACAAGACCCATGGCATCAGACCTGCTGCAGCAGAACGTCAAGGTCGATTGAGGATTGCTTGCCTACATTTCCTGCGTGGGCGCCGAGGAAGGCCTCGGCGGAACGCCGGCCTTCATCCCGCAACATGGATAGAAAGTCCCATTCGGCATTGAATTTGGACGATGCCCCAAGCGTAGGAAGCACTGAGCTCGCGATCAAATGAATGCGCATGTGAGCCCACTGCGCTCCCTCGCTGCTTCCCGGATCCGCTACTTGCCGCAACAGCGCGATCATGCGCAGCTCCTTGAGCAGCGTGGCGTTGAACGAAACTTCGTTCAACCGATCGAGAATCTCGCGCGCCGATCGCGGAGTGCCGGGCCTCTCGACAGGATTAACTGCGACAAGCAGTGTGTCCTGCGATTTGCACTCGCGAACGAGGGGCGTGATTGTCGGATTGCCGGAATAACCGCCATCCCAATAGGGCTCTCCTTCGATCTCAATTGCTTGGAATAGCGTCGGCAAACAGGCAGAAGCCAGAAGAACATCGGGCGTAATCTCGGCGTTGCGAAAGACGCGGCCGCGACCCGTTCGGACATTGGTGGCTGTTACAAACAGCCGGATCGGAGCTCGCGCCAGCAGACCAAAATCGACTGAATCAGCGAGGACATCGCGCAGTGGATTGCTGCCGCGCGGGGTCAAATCGTAGGGCGAGAAAACGCGGCTGGCGAGGTCGAAAGCGAGGTAGAACGGCGATGTATCGAGTGTCCATCGACCCAGCATGATATCCAGCGGACTGCGCCGGATCGGGCTAAATCGCGCCGAGTGCGAAACACGTTTCCAGAAAGCATCGAGCGCAGCCTTAGCGCCTGCGGGTCCGCCTGCGGCGAACCCAGCCGTCAAGACGGCACCATTCATTGCTCCTGCGGACGTGCCCGATATGCCATCGATGCGCAGCCAAGGCTCTTCCAGGAGCCGGTCCAGCACGCCCCACGTGAAAGCGCCGTGAGACCCGCCTCCCTGCAACGCGAGGTCTACGAGCACTGGATCGCGATCGGACCTTGGTTGTTTCGCCATCGTAACCTCATATTCTACGCGCTATCGGCCGACTGGCGGCGTTGCGCTAGTGCACCGTTGCGAGTTTCGCATCCGAACGAACTTCCTCACCGCGGAACCAGGCCACATAGAGTGTCGGAAGGAAAACGAGCGTAAGGATTGTTCCAACAAGCAATCCTCCCATGATGGAGAAGGCCATCGGTCCCCAGAACACCGTTGGCGCGATCGGAATCATGCCGAGAACCGTCGAGATCGCCGTCAGCATGATCGGGCGGAAGCGCGTGCTGCTTGCGTCGACCGCCGCTTGCCAAATGTCCTTGCCCTGGCTTCTTTCAGCTTCAATTTGACCGATGAGAATCACGGCGTTCTTGGTAATCATGCCGAGCAGCGCCAGAATGCCGAGGATAGCGACGAAGCCAAGCGGCTTGCCGGACAACAACAGAGCTCCCACGACGCCGATCAGCCCGAGCGGCCCAACGCTCAGGACGATGAACAGAAGGGAGAAGCTTCGCAGCTGCACCATCAGAACGGTGAACATGATCAGAAGCATCGCTGGCACGACGGCAACCACCGAAGCCTGCGCCTTCGCGCTGTCCTCCACGACGCCTCCCACCGCAATCCGGTAGGGCCGCGGCAGAGTCTTGTTCAGCTCCGCAATTGACGGCGCCAATGCGTCAACGACGGTCGCAGGGAGCACACCCGCTTTGACGTCGGCCTGCACCGTCAGTGTCGGAACCCGGTCGCGACGCCAGATCAAAGGCTGCTCCTGGTCATAGGTGAAGGACGCAAATTGGCTGAGCGGCACGGTCCGTCCGTTCGCAAGCGGCACCTGGATGGACCGCAGCGTATCGAGCGAGACTCGTTCCTCGTCGGTCGCACGCGTAACGACGTCGACCAGATAGATGTCGTCGCGCACTTGCGTGATGGCGCTGCCCGAAATGACTGTATTGAGCACGCTCGCGAGCGCTTGCGAGCTGAGCCCCAACAGACGCGCCTCGTTCTGGTCGATCTTGATGCGCACCTGTCGTGCCGGCTCGAACCAGTCGTAGTTGACGTGCACCACCTGCTGATTTGTTGCGACGGCCTGAGCCAGCTTTAGGGAAATATCTCGCACCTGTGCGATGTCCGGCCCGCTGACGCGGTACTGAACCGGCCATCCGACCGGCGGGCCCAGCTCAAGAGTCGAGACGCGGCTGACAAGGTTGGGGAATTCGTCGGCCAGAACCTTTTCAAGCTTCTGTCGCAGGCGTTCGCGCCCGGGGATGTCCCTGGCGACGACGACAGCCTGGCTGAAGAAGTTGTTCGGAAGCTGGACGTTTAACGGCAGATAGAACCGGATTGCACCGCGCCCCACGTTGGTGCTCCAGCGCGCGACGTCAGGATCATCCTTGAGGACATCGTCCAACCGGCGCGCCACAGTTTCGCTGGCAAAAATCGAGGCATTTTGCGGCAGCGTCATGTCGACGAGCAGCTCGGGACGGTCCGACGACGGGAAGAACTGATTGGGAATGAGTCGTACGGCGAAAACGGAAGCGACAAACATTGCGAGCGTAAGAGCGATTGTTAGCCATCTCGCCCGCAGCGCTCCGGTGAGGAACGCGCGGTAGGTTCGGAACACCCAGCCCGGTTCGGATGACGTTGCCGCCCTGGGTGGAGTGAGGATGGCAACCCCCAGCAACGGCGCGAACAGGACGGCGACGAACCAGGACACAAGCAACGCGATGGTCACGACGGCAAAAAGCGAGAAGGTATATTCGCCCGCGCCGCTGGCGGCGAAGCCAACGGGGACAAAGCCTGCGATAGTTACCAACGTGCCAGCCAACATGGCGAATGCATAGGTGCGGAATGCGAACGTCGCGGCCTGCACCTTGTCGTCGCCCTGTGCCAACCGCGTTAGCATGGCATCCGTGGTTGTCATGGCATCGTCGACCATCAAAGCAAGGGCAATGATGAGGGCCCCAAGCGAAATGCGCTGCATGTCGATGCCGGACATCTGCATGATGGAAAAAATAACGACAAGCGTAAGCGGGATGGCGGAGGCGATCACCAGGCCTGGACGGAAGCCGAGGCTGACGAAGCTTGCCAAGAGAATGATCGCGACCGCCTGCCACAGCGACGTCATGAATTCGGAAATGGCGCTTTCGACGGTTGCTGGCTGATCCGCCACGAGTTTCGGTTCAACGCCGACCGGCAAATCCGCAGTGATCTCGGCAATAGCACGTTGAACATTCTTGCCGAGGGCCAGGATGTCGCCGCCGTCGCGCATGGCGATGGCAAGCCCGATGGCGGGTTGTCCGTTGACGCGGAACAGCGGCTGCGGAGGATCGGCAAAGCCGCGCCTGACGCGCGCAATGTCACTCAGGCGCAACATGCGCCCGCCAACCGCGAAGTTGACGTTCGCCACGTCCTCTTCGGACCGGAATGCGCCAGACACGCGGAGTAACAGTGTTTCATTGCCGGTCTGGATCGTGCCGGCCGGCTGCACGACGTTCTGCGCCTGCAACGCCGAGATCAGAGCCGAGCGATCGATTCCAAGACTGGCCAGCTCTTCCATCGAGAATTCGACGAAGATCTTTTCGTCCTGGGCGCCGAGAATTTCGATCTTGGAAACGTCGCGGACGTGGAGGAGCTTCGAGCGGACATCCTCGACATAGTCGCGGAGCTCCCGGTGAGTGAATCCGTCTGCGGTGAAGCCGTAAATGATCCCGAACGTGTCGCCGAACTCATCGTTGAAGCCCGGTCCGACTACGCCCGCGGGCAGGGTGTGACGCATGTCGCCGATGCTTTTGCGGACATGGTACCAGATGTCCGGAATCTCCCTGGCGCCCGTGCTGTCCTTGAGATTGACGAAGATAGTGGTCACCCCCGCACGCGTGAAACTGCGCAGGAAGTCGAGCTTTGGTGTTTCCTGCAGCGTGCGCTCGAGCCGTTCGGTAACCTGTTTGAGCATGTCGTCGACACTGGCGCCCGGCCATGCGGCCTGCACCACCATTGTCTTGATGACAAACGATGGGTCTTCGTTGCGTCCGAGCCTCACGAAAGCGAAAAGACCTGCAACCACTGCCACGATCATCAGATAGACCGTGAGCGACCGGTTATTGAGCGCCCATTCGGAAAGATTGAAGCCCATATCACGGCTCCAACCCGAGCAGCCGCACTTTCTGGCCGGGGTGCAGGGCTTGCACGCCCGCAGTAACGATGACCTCGCCGGTCGTAAGGCCGCCCGAGACCGCCACTCTGGCCGGGTCGTAACGCAACACGTCGACATTGCGAATCGAAACGGTGCGGTTCGACGGGTCGACAATCCAGACAGCTGGTTGACTATTGAATTTCGTCAGCGCGGTTGCGGGGATGTCGATGACGGGCACTGAATCGCCTTCCATGCGCCCCGTCACCGTCGCGCCAAGCAGCATGGCTGCCGGAGGATCGTTCAGGCCGACCTTGACCGCGAAAGTCCGCGTGACGGGGTCTGCTTGGGGCGCGACTTCGCGCACGCGACCAGTCGTGGTGACTTTTGGATCGTCCGTGAGGCTCACGGTAATACGAGGATCACTTGGTGCGGTGCGGAGTACCTGTGCCGGTACGTCAAATACCGCATCACGTCCGCCTCTCCGGGCGACTCGAACAATCATTTGGCCGGCCTGCACGACTTCACCTGTACCAGGACCGACGGCAGTGACCACTCCGGGCGCGTCCGCTTTGAGTTCGGTAAAGCTCACTTGGTCGTATGCAGTCTTCACTTGCGCCTCGGCGGCATCGACCTGCGACTCCGCAGTTTGCAGCGCCTGCTTGGCCTGGTCGTGATTTGCGCGCGTGGTCCAGCCTTGCTTGAGCAAGGTGTCCTGCCGCTCGAAATGATTGCGCGCCTGCGTCAGTTGACCTTGCGACGCAATGAGGTTGGCTTGCGCCGCACGCAGTGCATTCCGTTCATTCTGGGATTCCAGCCGCGCGACAACCTGTCCGGCCTCCATGCGGTCGCCGAGCTTGCGATCGTTTTCAAGCACCCGGCCGGAGATGCGAAATGCAAGCGCGACTTCGTCCTCCGCCTCGATTCGGCCGGTCAAGGTGACCGCCACGCCGGCGGCGCGTTGCTCGACCGTCGCCGTTCGAACCGGCCGCGGTTGAGGTACCGCGGTATCGGTTTGTGGGGAACAACCCGAGACGATTGAGAGTGCCAATGCGGCCAGAACGGCGGCCGTCGCGCGACACTTAACTTGATCGGCGCATGGAGGCATGTTCCGAGTCTTCTCCTGTGAACCGGTGCGGATGATGAATGCGAGGCGGTTGGCCAGGCGCGAATTGCTGCATTGCAGCCAGATTACCGTAGCACCGAGAACCGCAGATATTGGACCTCGGTCCCATTCGCGATCCGTTGCAATAGTTTGGCCGTCGACCTTTCACGCAGGGTGCGCATTTGCGAATGGAATACGAAAGTACCGGTATCGCCTACAGCGATGTCATCAATACAGAATCGCGCTCAATTTCAGGCCTGCTAAGCGATCGCTATGAGCGGCAAAACCAGTAGTGCCGCTGTCCCAAATAACCTGTCCTTTCGTATGCCGTGAACCGCGTGTGTAACAGCATTTGTCTATTGGCGGTGTCATACTCTTGCTTGCTCACGGCGAGGCACCGATCGGACGGCGGCTCCCCTGCATTCGCCGAAAGAAAAGGTGCCGCGGTCAGCATCAGCCCGATTGCGCAGACCAAAATCCCTATGAGAGCAATAAGTTTTCTGTTCATTTGCTGACCTATTGTAGACGCATGGGACGGCGGGAATTCTGATGCGCGACGAAGTAAGGGCTCGGATTGCACCAGCCGCGATTGCCCGCGAGCACATTCGGTAGGCATTGTTCAATCGAGCGATAATGGCAATCCCAATGCATGTCGCCATCGCCTCCAGACGTTACGGCGCACCAGGGCGACTCGGAGGCTCCAACCGGCTGCAGGCTCAGGACCAAAGCAGCAAAAGCGACAGCACCAGCCAAAATTATGCGCAGCATTTTCGCTACCTCCAATTTTGGAGTGTGGTGCATGCAAAGTAGAGCCCAAGCCTGCCTATCGCATGTGATGAGAGTCACAGAACTTGCGATTGGTATTGCGATACGGCAGAGCGTTACTACCCTCGCTGAGCGCATTTGCTGCGGCGGGCGCAGAAGGCGCTGCAAGGCCTGCAAACCGCACTCTCTTGTCGCTTGCCAGTGTGGCCAGTGGCAGGAACCAAACCTGTGGCCGACGGTTGACGGCCATGATCGTGCAGGGTTGCGGGCTCACATCATTCCATATGCCATTTGGCATATTGCTTGGTTTTGTTTTCTTGGCTGGTCCGGTTGCGATAGCCAAGCCGCTCGATGTCCGGGCGGTTAATGAGGCCCAGTGGGAGGCAACCCCTGCAAAGAGCCGTGCGCTCGCAACCAGGGCTCAAATCTTGCTGGCTCGATCGAATTTTTCGCCCGGCGAGATTGACGGAAATCCCGGAGAAAACCTGGACAAGGCAGTCGCTGCATTTGCCGCAAGCCAGGGAGTCGCAAACAAGCTCACACAGGAGCTCTGGCAAAAACTGATTTCAACGTCCGACCAGCCCGCGCTGGTCGATTACACCATTTCCGATGACGATTTGCGCGGCCCCTTCGCGGAGAGAATTCCCGAAAAAATGGAAGACATGAAGGATCTCCCGGCGCTTCCGTATCGGAATCCGAAAGAGAAGATCTCGGAAAAATTTCACATGAGTCCCGATCTGCTTGCGGCATTGAATCCGGGACAAAGGTTCGACACTGCAGGGACCAGGATTGTCGTTGCAAATGTTTCGACCCTTAACCTGCCGAAAAAAGTCGCCCGAATAGAAGTCGACAAGAGCGAGCAGGCCCTGAGAGCCTTTGCTGCCGACGGCAACTTGTTGGCTTACTACCCGGCCACGGTCGGCAGCCAGGAGAAGCCTGCGCCAAGCGGCACGCTGAAAGTCACCGTGGTGAGGAAAAATCCCACTTATCGCTATAATCCCGATTACGCTTTCAAGGGCGTTCGAAGCAAAAAGCCATTCACAATCAAACCCGGGCCTAACAATCCGGTGGGCTTGGCCTGGATCGGTCTATCGGGCGAAGGTTATGGCGTCCACGGCACTCCCGACCCGTCGAAAATCAGTAAAGCCGAATCGCATGGCTGCGTCCGGTTGACGAATTGGGATGCCTTGCAGCTCGCGTCCGTCGTGTCGAAAGGAACTCCGGTCGAGTTTATCGGCGAGCAAAAGTCTCCCGCAGCCTCTAAACATCGTCGTCAGCAGCGTGCGGGCCACTGAGCGCAAGAGTGTCGCATACGCGAGCCAGCCCATCCTGCACGTTCGATGGTGCTGATCAGCGCGATTCTTCCTCAATCCTGACGCCATCGACTGGCTGCTCGGCCGAGACCGGATCGGACGCCGGGAAAGTATCCTTCAGCGCCTCGTCGAGCGCCATATCACGGCGTCGTTGGTCGCGAAGCGCGCGACCGTTTCCGGCTTGATGACGTTTGTGTTTAGCTTTGGCAGTCATCTGGATTGTCACCCGCTAAGAGTTTCGTGCAAAACCATGGCGAAACGACGGTTACGCTGAGGTCCTGCTGACCAATGAAGGTGATTGATCAGGCGCGATCGCGCATCTGGGTGACACCCTCCTGTTTGGCGCAATGGGCGCAACAATAGATAATGTCGTCTTTTTCAACGCCATGACCCACAACATGCGTACCGCAATGGGCGCAAGTCGGGGCGAGAGCCTGGATGGCACATTCGAAGCTGTCAAAGATGTGGTTCTTTCCGTTTAAAGTGACCTGGAACGCCTTGTCGTAGTCATTGCCGCAGGTTTCGCATATTGGCATTGCCGTCTCCCGAATGAGATCCATGTAACGCGAAACCCCCATGGCATCAGGCTAGTTCCGCAAATTGCTCCGTTTTGGGTTCCACGCCGGTGCTGCCGCACTATCGGCGCCGATTTGTGCGAAGATGTTCGACTCGGTCGTGGTACCACCAGTTGGTTCCAGGCTTAGAAGGGGGAAGGATGTCGATAACAGAAAATCTGGTGACCAGCGTCGCTGCGCTGGAAGCGCTTTACGACGCTCCGCCCTGGGCTGCGGTTGCGAAAGCAACAGACACGCTGATCGCCCCTTACCGGGCCTTCATAGAATTGGCACCGTACCTGACCCTCGCAACGGTCGGAGCGGACGGCGTCGATTGTTCGCCTCGCGGGGACGCTCCGGGCTTCGTTTCGATCTTGGACGAGAAGACGCTTTTGATCCCCAACCGAAACGGCAACAATCGAATTGAGAGCTTGCGTAACATCGTTCGGGATCCCCGCGTTGCGATCCACTTCCTGATTCCCGGCTGCGCCGAGAGTTTGCGCCTCAGGGGCCGCGCAGCAATATCCGCCGATCCGACCCTGACCGCTAGCTTCGCGATCGACGGAAAAAGTCCGCGGACGGTCATCATTGTCAGTGTCGAGAGCGTCTACTACCACTGTGCGAAAGCCATTCACCGCTCGAAGCTGTGGGACGCGTCGACACACGTTGATCGCAGCAGCCTGCCAAGTACCAACGCGATCCTTGCCGCCATCCAATGGCGGCGTTGCCGCAACGCCATGCAGATAGGACAGCGGCGAGCGGACCCTACACCGCTGCTAGACCCAAGGGTCGATGAACCCGGACCCGCCCCAAGAGCACAATGAGGTCAGACGCAGGCAACCTCGTTTGACTTAAGCGTTGGCCGGCCGTGAGTTTGGCGCCGAACGAACATGGGCAAACCGTCGCCTGGCCTGAGCGTCATGCGGTGGACGGGCCAGACGATGTGACTCGGCTTTACTTCGAGTTCGAAATTTCGCGTAATGGCGGCCTCCGCCAGTGTATTTGGATACGGCACCGGGGGCAGGTGGACGAAATGAACTGTGTCGCGCCAACATCGTTTCGTGCGCTTTTGTCGAATTGTACTCGATTCAAGAAGCGATCGCGGCTATTTAGGTTCCGAGGCAAATGTGCGAAAACGCTTTAGGTGGAGCTGAAAGTGCTCCATCTTTTTGTCACAAACGGTCTAAACAAGGAAAACTGGCTCCAGCAGCGCGCTATGGCTATTAGGGCATTGCCAGGTTCACACTCGATACAATTTATTTTCTGTCATATTGGTGACGATGAAACGCAGCGCGGACCACGAAAATCAGACAAGTATTGATGTGGCCATGATGCAGCGCTGCATTGAACTGTCGGAAACAGCGACACAAAAAGGTGAATTCCCCTTCGCAGCCATCGTTTGCGAGGGGCCGAATATTGTTGCCGAAGAGATCAACCGCGTCGCGCAAAATGGCGACGTCACCCGGCATGCCGAGCTATTGGCCGTTTCCAAGGCGCAACAGATGCTCGGCCGCAGGGATCTGTCTCGCTGCACCCTTTACTCGAATGTCGAACCCTGCGTGATGTGTGCTTTTCCAATTCGAGAAACACGAATGGCGCGTGTCGTTTTTGCGATAAGATCGCCGATGATGGGGGGCTTCTCAAAATGGAATGTCCTGCGCGATGCCGAGATCGCAAATGTGATGCCTGAATCGTTCGGCCCCGTCCCGGAAACAATCGCTGGGCTGATGCAGAAGGAAGCCGAGGAAGTCTGGCGGAAATGGAATCCGATAATCTGGGGGGTGATTAAATCTCGTGGCTGTTTCGGCTCAGCCGATCACTTGGATCACAGGCATGGCGTGCCGCTCGAAATCGGTTTTTTGCGCCGGATGCTGATCCAGTATCGCAATCGGCATTCGGTCTGATCGCGTCCGCCGGTCTGCTCGTCAGCCGGCATGCTGCGTTTGATTGACAGATCGCACGCATCCAGTTGAACAGGATTTTTCAGCAGTTTGGATTTTTATTGTAGCCGTGCCTATCGGTATCCGAATCGGGCGCAAGGGTCTCTTTCGCCGCAAGAATTTTCGTTGCCAGGCGGTAACTTCGGGCGAGGCATTTTGCCATTATTCAGCCAATGGTTTTGCGGTATTGTTCGCGGCAAGGGAACCTTTCCAGGAAGGGGGATCAAGTGTTTGGGACGCGCCGGTTTGCCGCGGTCGTGACGACATGGTCGCTGATCGCAGGTCCATTTTTTGCTCTCCTTTTTTCCGCGGGGGAGTCACAGGCAAAAGATCCATCCGGCATATGTGAAGAGCTGTCCGCGATCGCGGTCTTGCCGTCGCCGGTCTTCCCGTGGACAGGCGCGCCTTTGCGCGTCCTCTTTGCCGCGGAACACCCCCTCGATGGAGAACTTTCACTGATCGGGCCCGATGGGAAGGTCGCCATCAAATCGCGCGAGCGGCTTGGTGGGCCACCGTATTTCTGGTTGGCCGAGGTCGCTTCTCCGGCCGCCGGCACCTGGAGGGCAACGCTCGCCCGAGATCGGGCTCCTGCCGAATGCAGTACGATCACGCGCGAAATCACCGTGCGCAACGACGAGCCGCAGCGGCCGGGCACTACTGCCGGCAGCGTCTGGCCGGTGCGAAATGCGTGGAATCGGGCGACCGAAAACCTGTTTTCGGCTTGGATCGAGAAGCTCTTTGACGCGCCGCTCGAAGCCTCGCCATCGTGGCCAGCGCTGCATGAAGTGTTGCGTGATCGGTCACGCAATTTCCTGTTCAATCACCTGGGACTCGGCGAGGACGAGATGAAGATCGTCCTTCGTCCGGACTGCGCCGATCTTCCATATTTCTTGCGCGCCTACTTTGCGTTCAAGATGGGACTGCCATTTGGATACTCGAAGTGCTCGCGGGGCGGTGGCGGCAAGCCGCCGAAGTGCTTCGGGTGGGCGAGCATTCAGGCTGCCGAGGCAGGAAAACGTCCGGGGCTGGCTGCGTCGTTTGGCGACTACTTGCGAACCTTGGCGGACGGCGTTCATTCCGGAACCGGAAGAACGCCGGCTAATGACGACAACACCGATTACTACCCTGTGCCGCTGAAGCAGGAGACACTGCGTCCGGGAACGGTTTATGCGGATCCGTACGGTCACATCCTGATGCTGGTGCGGCGCGTGCCGCAGTCGGGTGGCGGGGCAGGCGTATTCCTGGCGGTCGACGGACAGCCCGACGGAACAGTTGCGCGAAAGCGTTTCTGGCGCGGCAATTTCCTGTTCGCGCAGGATCCGGCGCTGGGCAGTCCGGGGTTCAAGCGCTTTCGACCGATTGTGGCTGAGAACGGCGTGCTGCGGCGACTGACCAACAGCGAGATCGCGAAAAATCCGCAGTATGGCGATTTTTCGCTCGATCAGGCGCGGCTCGGCATCGAAGCCTTTTACGATCGAATGGATGACGTAATGTCGCCGGCACCGCTCGACCCTTTGCGCGCTATGAAGGAAGCCATCACGGCGCTCGAGGAACAGGTAAAGGCGCGCGTCACCTCGGTCGAAAACGGACGAAAGTTTCAGAACAGCGGACGCGCCGAGGCGGAGATGCCGGACGGCGCGGCGATCTTTGAGACGACCGGCGCATGGGAAGACTTCGCGACGCCGGCGCGCGATCTGCGTCTGTTGATCGCGATCGACGTCGTGCGGGGGTTCCCGGAGCGAATAGCACGGCGTCCGGAGCGCTATGCCATGCCAAAAGGAAAGAGCGTTGCGGACGTTAAAGCCGAATTGGATAACATGCTTGCCTCGGAGCTTGCGGCTCGCAAGTTTTCCTACACGCGCAGCGATGGTTCTTCATGGACGCTGGCGCTGAAGGATGTCGCCGACCGCTCGACAGCACTCGAGATGGCATACAACCTGAACGACTGCGTTGAGCTGCGATGGGGCGCCCCCGAGAAGAGCGAGGAGGCGTCGACGTGCAAGCGACGAGCGCCGTCGGGGCAGCGCGCCAAAATGACCGAATACCGCGCGTGGTTCCACGAACGACGTCGACCGCCACGCGCCTAGCGCTTACTGGACGCGGTGACAGGACTGAGGTGGACCGCGATCCCTACACCGGGCGCGGCGCGGGGAGGGGCGCTCGCTTTTTCCGGCCTCCACTCGGAGACGCGCGAACATTGTTCGGAATTTCGATCTCGAGTTCGAGAGTGGAAACCTTGTCGCCGCGCTCCATCTGCACAGTGACGCGCTCGGGATCGATTTCAACATGCCGCTTGATCGTGGCTAAAAGTTCTTCTCGCAGGGCGAAGAGAAGGTCGGGAAAGCCCCGACCGGTGCGCTCATAGGCGAGCAGAATCTGGAGGCGATCACGCGCTACAGGCGCCGATCCCCCGCGCTTGAACAGACCGAAAAAGTTCATGCTGCTCTCCGCCCAAACAGCTTGCCGAACAAGCTCAGTTTCTCCGTTGGAATAGTCATTGGAATGTCTTCGCCCGTGAGGCGGCGGGCGGCGTCGAAATACGCCCTCGCCGATGCGCTGGCGGGGTTGTTGAATGTTATCGGCGAGCCAAGGTTGGAAGCGCGAAGCACTTCCTCGCTTTCCGGCACGATCCCCAAGAGCGGCGTCGACAGAATATCAAGCACGTCGTCGATATTGAGCATCTCGCCGCGCGCCGCGCGTGCCTGGTCGTATCGCGTGATGAGCAGGTGCTTTTTGACCTGGTCGCCGCGCTCGGCCCTTACCGTCTTGGCGTCGAGAATGCCGATAATGCGGTCGGAATCGCGCACCGATGACACTTCGGGGTTCGTCACGATAACGGCTTCGTCCGCAAAGCGCATGGCAAGCGTGGCGCCACGCTCGATGCCCGCTGGGCTGTCGCAGATGACCCAGTCGAACATTTGTTTGAGCGAGTTGATCACGCGCAGAACACCCTCTTCGGTAAGAGCATCCTTGTCGCGGGTCTGCGAGGCGGGAAGGAGCGCGAGCTTGTCGAGTCGCTTGTCGCGGATGAGCGCCTGCGAAAGCTTGGCCACGCCCTGTGTTACGTTGATAAAATCGTAAACCACCCGTCTTTCGGCGCCCATTACAAGGTCCAGGTTGCGCAGGCCTACGTCGAAATCGACAACGACAACATTCTGTCCAAATTGCGCGAGTGCCGCGCCCAGAGCCGCAGTCGTCGTTGTCTTCCCGACGCCGCCCTTTCCGGAAGTAACTACGACCACTTTCGACATTGTCTGCATCTCCTGGGATTGTGTGAAACTAATCCAACGCAGTGATCTTCAGCTGATTGTCTTCGAGCCACGCCTGAACGGCTCGGTCGCGCAGGTCCTGATCCATCGACTCCGCAGTCAGGTAATATCCGTCGATCGCCAGAAGCTCGGCTTCGATCCTGCTGCAGAAAATTCGGGCGCGCGCATTGCCGTTCGATCCCGCCATCGCACGACCGCGCAGTGCGCCATAAATGTGGATTGACCCGCCTGCCACGATTTCAGCACCCGAGCCGACGGAGCCGAGCACCGTCACGTCGCCATCGGGAAAGAATATCGATTGTCCCGAGCGTATCGGCTGGTCCAGCAGAAGCGTGGTGGGCCGGGGCTTGGAACTCGGTGCCGGGGCCGCCTCGGCAACATCGAGATTTGTGGTGGCGCCGCGGCTGGAGCGCACCAAGGGCGGAAGGCCTTCGCCCGTCGCATCCGGAGCGGCATTCTCAAGGCCCATGACGCGAACGCCGCGGTGATCGAGTTCCGCCACCAGATGCGCGATCGCGGATTTGCTGAGCTTTACCGCGGACAGGTCGAGCACGATGGGCGAGCCGGCAAGAAAGCGTCCGGCGCCCTTAATTCTTTGCTCAATGTCGGCGACCCAGTCGACAATCGGCGGTTCCGGCACCAGCACGACAGCCATGTAGGATCGGCAGACAAAACGGGTCGACTGGCCGGGTTGAGCGTTCGACGTCACGGCCATTTCCAGCTCACGGCCGGGCACGAATCATCATCGCGCCGCTTTTCTCTTAGCAACGTCATCCGTGTCCTCTTGAAGATGTCAGTTCCAAATCCACGCGATCGCTATTGCGATCTAAACGTGAGTCGCGAATGTTTGTGGAGTGCGATTCTACCGCGCCCGACGGCAACGATAAAAAAACCCGCATTCCGGCACGACTTGCTTTGTGTGATCAACCGACTGACGTCGCCGCCGGTACGCGCCCCGGCGGGATGTCGCGCTGTATCAAAATTGGACAAAGGACACCGCAAATTGAACGTCGCTGGCGTGCCATGTGGCGCCTTTTTTGTGCTACAAATGCGGTTCCGGGCGGGCAGTCACCGGCATCTATGCCTCATATTTGTCATGCTGGTGGGCGAGCATTTTCGACCCAGCCAGGGGCAGGGCAGCATGTTTTTTCCGGGTGAGAGTTTTTTCATTATTTTCATCATTCTGTTCGCTGGTCTTATCGTTGGCTGGCTGAGCGACATGATCGTGCAGCGAACGCGCTTCGGCCTTGATGGCATCGTTGCGATGGTCATCGTCGGCGCCGTTATCGGTGGCGGATTGACATTCGCGTTGCGCGACGCGATTCAAATGGCAATCAATTTTCCTTCTACTAAAGCGCCGAAGGACATCGATGTCTCCATTCCGCCACCCTTTGAAAGGGTCGTGCTGCCGCTGGCGCCCCTGCGTCCGCTTCTCAAGCCGGTTGTCTACCGCACGCGCGAGGAAATCTGCGACGCGCTGATCGAGGCGGCACGCAACAATAATCTGCCGCCGCATTTCTTTATTCGCCTCCTGTACCAGGAAAGCAGTTTCAGGCCGCATGCCATCAGTTCTGCGGGCGCGCTCGGCATCGCGCAGTTCATGCCTGAGACTGCCAGCGACAGGGGCCTCGACAATCCATTCGATCCATTGCAGGCGATACCGGCGTCCGCGCGTCTGCTGCGTGACATGGCGCAGAAATTCGGCAACCTCGGCCTTGCCGCCGCCGCCTACAATGCCGGCCCGAGGCGGATCGAGGAGTGGCTCGCCAAGAAGGGACCGTTGCCGCAGGAAACACAGGCCTATGTCAGAACAATCACCAGCTGGCCCGCTGAAACGTGGACGTTCGGCGCGCAGACCGGCAGTCCGGCGATAAAGGTGCAGCGACAGGCGCCCTGCCAGGAGAGCGTTGGGCTTATGGCCTGGGATGGCCCCGATGAGATTCCGTTGCCGCCGCCCAGTCCAAGGGTGCTGGAGGCGGCGGCGCATGCGAAGGCGCTAAAGCAGGCCGCCGCACGCGCCAGGATGAGTCGCGCAAACGGCCAAGCAGCGAAGGCTGGTGAAGAGGCCAAGGTCGATGGCAAGACGGATGCCAAGGCCGATGCAAAGACTGGCGGCACAACGGACGCTAATGCCGATCCCAAGACGGATGCCAGGCCGGCCGTCAAGCCCAGCACCGGCACGAATGCCAGGACCAGCGCCAAGACAACCGTGGTGGTCGGAAACTAATCGTGCTTGATCTCTGGAGCGCGTATTTCAGGCTTGCCCAGATCGGGTGGGACGCGAACGCCGTTGTTGCGATGCGTTTGATGCGGCTCGCTTCCGGCGGCGCCTTGGCACAACGCGAAGCGCAAAGAATGATCGCCGAGAAAGCAATCGCGGCCGGGGAAGCTCAAACCGTTGCGGCGGCCAAAATGCTCTCCGGTCGTGGAATCAAGGCTGCGACGAAATCGGCTTCAGCCGTGTACCGGCGAAAAGTGAGAGCAAATCGTCGCCGCCTGAGTCGGCACTGACTGTGGACGCCGTCGGCGCGAGCCGGCTTGACGCATTTTCCTGCATCGCGAACATCGGGCGTTAGCATTTCGAAAAGGAGCGTCTAATGAAGAATGTCGCCGCGCTTTTGCTCGCCATGTTGCTTTCAACCGCTGCACAGGCCGCGGAATACATGGAGAAGACACCGTTCCAGTTGTCGCGGGCATTTTCTCCCGGCGTGATCACCTCGGGTGGGGCCATTGTCTGGGTCGCCGGTCAGACCGCAACGCAGGACAGCCAGGGCAACAATATTGCGAACAACTTCGAAGCCCAGGTCAAACAGGTATTCGCTCAGGTCGATGGCGTTCTCAAGCGCGCGGGCGGCAGCCTGGACAACGTCGTAACAATGACCGTTTTCATCAAAGAGTCCCGTTACGGAGACAGATTTGTCGACATGCGCAAGGAATACTTCAAGGACGGAAATTATCCGGGAAGCGCGTTGATTACCGTCACCAACTTTGCCAGGCCCGGGATAGAGATTGAAATCCAGGCTGTTGGAGTTATCGGCGACAGCTGTTCAAACGACAGTCCATGCTCTGCCGAAGCCAAGGCCAAAAAAGCTCAAAATCGATAACCCTGGAGCAGGGCTGCACGCCCCCGAGGCACGCCTGTTGCTTGCCCCGCCGCGAGAGGAGACCGGCAAAGTTCCAAATTTAGAAAGCGTATACCCGCCTAACCCGTATTTTGACGCCAGATAGACAAGAAAGGTGTCATTCGACATCGCTGCCCCTAACAACTGCTTACCGCGCGGTCGTTCGTACAACGATTTGGTTTAGCAGTTGGCAAAGATTTTAGGGATGTAATGGTGTTCTCTTAACATTGGCGCGAAGCAAGGGAGCTGAGCGACCAATCAGCGTGAAAGGCCGACGTTAAAGCCGGAAGGCTGCCATGAAAGACAGGCGCACCGCACCACGCAAGCGCGTATTGAAAAGTGCCTCTATCGTCTTGAGCGATAAGGCGCCCAAGCTCGATTGCACTGTCAAAAATATTTCGGAGACCGGCGCCATGCTGCAGGTCTCCACAACGCTCGGCATTCCGGCAAGTTTCGATATCGTGTTGGAAGGCGCTCGTCGTCACTGCCACTCGGTATGGCGGACCGATACCAGGATAGGCGTAACATTCGAGCCGGTGATTTCGGATGGAAGCGGCCACGGGTCTTCCTGAGAAAGACCTACTCAAACGATCCATCGCGCCATAATCGTGACACGCTGCGTTTGCGCGCGTATTTCGCTCTGCTAAGCTGATCGCTGGCTATAATTCGCGCTGACCAGATCGGGGGGCATGAGCATGAATAATGACAGCGAATCTTTCGACCGCGGTGATGGTGCTCTTCAGTACGACATTTCTGACGAAGCGTTGGAGGCTGCGGCGAGCGGCAGAGGTGCAGCGGCGGCGATGTCGTTTCCCAATGCTCCCACCGTCAGCATTTTGATTATGTGCTGCGGCAATGGCTAAGAAGCTTCGGGGGGCGAACGCATGGATAGAATAAAGCTGGTAATCTTATCGGGCTTCTTGCGACTCCATGCGCCCATGCGCAGGTCACGGTCGAGATCGCGAAGATAACCTGCCAGCAGTATCTGGCGTTCAGCATCGCGGATCCCAGAGACATCAACATCTGGCTGAGTGGCTACTACCATGGGAAACGGGGCGGCACCGCGCTTGAGCCGCAACTGATCAAGCAAAATGCGGAGAAGCTGAAAGCAGAATGCCTCCGTCAGGACAATTCCAATTTGACTGTCCTTCAGGTGATTGAAAAGGCCATGGCGCAAGGCAAATAGAAATACTTTGTCTGTCTTCTTGTGCGCCGCGGCGAATTTCCCAAACCTTAGCCCTCTCGGTTCATCGTTGTCTTGGATGGCGCCAGGATATTGAATCTCGCCTTCTGCTCATCGGTAAGAGTCGAATAGAAGCTGGCAAGCGCAGGCTGCACCAGCTTGATCGCGACCGACATCGCGTCGAGCCGCTGTCCGACCGCGTCAAATCGTTCCAGCGGAGTTTGCGGAAGCTCTTTCGGGCAGGATGATTGCAGCTGATTGGCAGCGACTACAGAGGCGGCCTTCAGCCTTTCAAATGCCTCTTGCTGTTGTTGTGTCGGCTTGATCGCCTGCTCGATGCGCTGCACGGGCAATTGGGTGAAATTTTCACTCTGACGGCTGCACAGCTGGGCGAGGTTGTCGGTTGGCCCCGATCCCTGGCGTCCCGCCTTCGCCGACGATGAGGAACCAAGCGCGGCGAAACGCTGCTTTTGCTCGTCGTTCAGCGAATTATAGAAGTTGTCTAGCGGCGCTCGGACCATTGCCAACGCTTGGATCATGCCGTCTATCCGCTTTTGCACCGTTTCAAGTCGTCCCAGAGGTGTCAAGGACACCTCGCTCGCACATGAGCTTTTGAGCAATTCGCTCGCTTTCGACGTGGCGGCTTTCAGCGCGTCAAGTGCTTTGAGTTGGTCGTCGTTCAGCTGGATCGTTTTTTCGATGCGGTCTATCGGAAGATCGCTTACGCCCGGAGCAAGGCCGCCGCATGTTTGCGCGAGATCCTTGTTGTCGGGGATCGAACCTGTGACGTCGCGGCCGGAATTGCGCGCAACCCTCGCCCGCGCAGAGCGACCGTATCTATAGTCGCCGTACACGTCGTAGTAGCCTGGAGCGGCGATGGTGTTTGGGCCAGGCCACAGGATGGCATCCCACACAAAGATATCTCCGTAGGCCCAGAAGGGATCGTAGAAGCCGTAAGGCCAGAACACGAAGGAGAGGAGGTCGCCGTAGAAAAAGGGCCAGAAGACCGGTCCATACCAGCCGCCCCATCGGCCATTCCAGCCACCGTGCCAATGATTGCCCCACTTATTCCAGGCACCCCCGTGAAGATTCTTTCCGTTGAGGCTCGCGAAACGATTATGGGCAGCCCACTTGCCGTTGAGGTTGGCGAAACGATTGTGCGACGTCCACTTGCCATTCACGTGGGCGAAACGGCTGTGCGGCAACCACTTGCCATTCAGATTTGCCGCGCGCAGACCGTTCATGCGGGCGCTGCGAAAGTTGCCGGCGCGGAGACCGTTCATATGCTTTCCGCTGAAGTGACCAGCACGAATGCCACCCATTCGCATGCCGCCAATGTGACCGCGGCTGAAGCGGGCACCGCCAATGCCTCCGGCGCGTCCTCCGCCATGCCAGCCGCCTCCGCCTCCGCCATGCCGCGCAGCGGCGATTTCAGTGCCGAGATAGATGAAGGCACCAAGCGCAACGGCCGCTGCGAGCAATTTGACAAATCTGCGCGTCATGACGCGTACTCCTACACTAACGCATCCTCGCCCGGAGGCGCGCGTCGCGCGCACCTTGATTGCGCGTTGAAACGTGCACGGCGACCTAGGGACGTGATTAAGAATTGTCTGCGTCGGTCAGCCGCCCAAGGCGGATACCAAGGTACCGTCAGCCTTGGATGACACGGCCTTACGCCGAACAAAGTTAGCATGAAAATTCGACGGCAGCGAGCGAAGGTGGAGTAGGTCTTGCTATTGTACGACCATGCAGACGGAAACGACATGTCGCGCGCCACTACGCATGTAAGGCGTCAAATGACATGGTTGGGTAAGATCCTGCTGCTCCTTCTTCTTGCCGGGTGCTCATCATCCGGTGGCTTGTTTTCTCGGGAGGAACCCAAGCCCGAGCCTCTTGCAAACCAGGCCATTCCCCCAACCGGCCAGCAGCAGGCAACGCCTAACAGGGGCTCTCTCTCTCCGGCCGCCAGCGCCGCAGCGCCTCCAGGAGCAGACGAGAGCTCTGGCGAGCTCATGGATTGCGTCACTCAATCCTGCAAGATCAATTGCTCGCCAAAGCTAGCTGCACGATTCAAGCCGAAATGGTGCGACCGGTTCAAAGAGCCGGCTGACTGACATGCAGTCAGGGGCACGCAGGGCGCTCCAGCATTGAAGTCCATGCCGATGCGTCTGCGCACGATGCCTTCATGCGATGGGGGGGCAGAGTCTAGAACGGGTACAGGCGCCAGCCTCTGAAAGTCGCGTTGTACTCCCACTCATGCAGGGTCGCGACCGCCGGCTTGCGGCGCTTGGTTATAGGTTTTTTGCTACGGTGAAGCACTGCAGTATCGGCGGAATCTTGACTTGTGCCTGCAACCTGTGGTGCCGGTCGTCTGCCGGCGTCGGCGGATGCGGGAAGGTCCGGGAGGGATTCGGGACGCTCGCTGTCCGCCACCACCTGCACGACATGATAACCGCGCTCCTTGAGCTCCTTGAGAATGATCGGCAGGGCCGCCGCCGTGGTCGCGTGAATATCGTGAAACAGCAGAATGCCTCGACCTTTTTCCTCCAGCCGGCGCATCGTGCGGCGCACGATCTCGCGCGCGCCGATGCGCTTCCAGTCGTCCCCGACGACATCGGCGCTCCAGGTCACCAGTGACTTAGAGGCGAGGTACGCCTCGATCGCATTGGTTCTGTTGAGTCCGGGAACCCGGAAAAACGGCGAAAGCGCCTTGGGGTCGCCAAGCGCCGCATCGACGGATGCAATGCCGCGATCGATCTGCCGCTCGAAGGCCGAAGTAGTCAGTCGCTGAAATCGCGAGGGGTGATTTTGACTGTGCGTGCCGATGGTATGACCGGCATTGTAGATACGCCGGACGATCGAGGGATAGGCCTGCGCCATCTCGCCGACCAGGAAATAGGTGGCTTTTACGCATTGGGAAGCCAGCGTGTCGAGAACGGCGTTGGAGTAGGGCGGTATCGGCCCGTCGTCGAAAGTAATCACCACCTCATGATCTTTCAGCGGCAGCGTTTGCGCATATTGCATGCTACCGATGCGGTGGAAATCGCCGGGGCTGATTTTGAGCACGCGGCTTGTGCCCAAAGCATCGGGGTTGCCGGGACAAGGCTCTGCTGACGCCGCGGCAAGCCCCACCAACCAAAGCACCAGAACCACTAAACCGCGCATTAGGCCCCCCGACCTCGCGTCGTTTCGCCTCTCTTTGACTGGAGGCTCCCGACAGTCTCGGACGCGACTTTAAGTCATGATTGCACGTTGTGAACCTGAGACGGTTCCTTTTCAACGCTTTTTGTCAGATGCAGTAAAAAAGCGAGGCCTGCTCGTCCTGCCTCATTTTGGGACGACGTGCACAATCCGGTAACCACGCTTTTTCAACTCGCGCAGAAACGCGGGCAGCATTTGCGCGGTCCGGCCTTTGGTATCGTGAAACAGCACGATACCGCGCCCGACCTGGTCGATCCGGGACAGAATAAGGCGTAGCTCCTGCTCGGGGCCCATCGGCACCCAATCGCCGGCCCAGACGTCGGCCCCGAACACCACGAGCCCGCGTTCGCTCATGCGGGCGAGGAGAGGCTCGTTGGCGGCGAAGCCAGGAAACCGAAAGAAGGGCGTTGCGGGTTTCGTCCTTCTTTCGCCGTAAAGGGCGAACTCATCGGCCGCGATGCCGCGATCGATGTCAGCCTCCGCTTTCGCAAGCGACATCCGGCTAAGAATTGCATGCGAATAACTATGATGCCCGACGGTGTGTCCTTCCGAGAGGGCTTGCCGCGCCAACTGGGGATGTGCTGCCGCATTTCTTCCCAGCAGGAAGAACGTGGCTCGTACGCATTCGCTTTTGAGGGCGTCTAATACCTTAGATGTCGTGCCTGGCCGGGGGCCATCGTCGAAAGTCAGCACAAGCTCCTTGGTGCCGAGCGGTAGCGTCGAAGGAAACTGCTTGCGGCCGACCCTCGGCGTAGTTTTGGCATCGATGTCTATGACACGCTCGGTACCGAGCGCTTGGGGATTTCCGGGGCAGGGCGCGGCCACGACCCACGAGGGTGCGATGAGCGCGGCGACGGCAAAAGCAAAGATGCGTGTCATAAATGTTCGGCAGCGCGCAATTGAGCGCAATGTGTTGCTTACGGCAAGCCCATCGCTCGGTCGCAGTTTCAGCCTCTGAGCATTTGCTCCCGGGTGATTGCGGGCGTACAAGCGGCACGCACTTATCGACGGCAGGTTCCGAATGCTCGATCAGAAAGAAAAAAACGGCGAGGCCGAGACTGCGCAACTGCCGCGCAACAAGGACGGCTCGATCCGCAAGACCTTTGTCAAAAGTGTCGCGCGCATGATCGAGGCTCGCGACGCAGCGCATCTGCGCGCGTTGATCGGCGGCCTGCACGAGTCCGACATGGGCGACCTTATCGAGGCGCTGGAGCCCGAACAGCGACCGCGGCTGGTCGAATTGCTGGGCATTGATTTCGATTTCACCGCGCTCACCGAAGTCGATGATGCGGTCCGCGAGGAAATCCTCGAAGAGCTGCCTCCGCAGACGGTGGCAAAAGGCGTCAGCGAGATGGAGTCCGATGACGCGGTCGCCATCCTCGAAGACCTGCCAAAAGAGGAACGCGCCGAGATCCTCGATCAGATCCCTCCGCCCGAGCGAATTCCGATCGCGCGCGCCCTCGAATATCCTGAGGATTCCGCCGGTAGGCGTATGCAGACCGAGTTCATCGCCGTGCCGCCGGATTGGAACGTCGGCCAGGCGATCGACTATATGCGCGAAACCACGGAGCTGCCTGACCAATTTTACGAACTTTATGTGGTCCAGCAGGACGGGCATTTCCTCGGCGCCGTGCCACTGGATCGCTTGCTACGCAGCAAACGCCCGGTACCGATTTCCGGCCTCATGGATGTTGAACGCCACCGGGTCAGCGCCACTCAGGATCAGGAGGAAGTGGCCCGGCTATTTCAACGCTACAATTGGGTGGCAGCCCCTGTCACCGACGGAGAAGGTCGGCTGGTCGGGGTCATCACCTTCGATGACGTCGCCGACGTGCTGGAAAAAGAGGCGGAAGAGGACATTCACGCCCTCGGCGGCATCACCCGCGACGAGGAATTGTCGGACTCGGTGTGGACCGTCGCGCGAGGACGTTTCAACTGGTTGCTGGTCAATCTCGCCACCGCGTTTCTTGCGTCGTCGGTTCTGGGCCTGTTCGAGGGCCAGTTGCAGAAAATGGTGGCCTTGGCTGTCCTGGCGCCGATCGTGGCAAGCCAAGGGGGCAACGCAACAACCCAGACCATGACGGTCGCAGTACGCGCGCTGGCAACGCGCGATTTGACCGATGCCAACGCTTGGCGGGTGATCATCCGCGAAGTCATGGTCGGCCTGCTCAACGGCGTTGCCTTTGCCGTCATCACCGGGGTCGCAGCGTATGTGTGGTTCAGGGTACCCGGTCTTGGCTTTGTCATCGGCCTCGCCATGGTTTGCAACCTGGTGGCGGCGGCGTTGGGCGGCATCCTGATTCCCCTGGCGCTGCATCGGCTCAAGATCGATCCTGCCGTGGCTTCCAGCCCGTTTGTCACAACGGTGACCGACGTGGTCGGCTTTTTCGCATTTCTCAGCATTGCAACCTTGTGGTTTGGCCTGCGGTGAGAAGCACCGCCCCGGTTACCATTTGTTCACCCTGTTTGCTGACCAACGTTTAAAGCGAAATCCGTAACCCTTCTGCGTTTGCCGCCGCGTAGGCTGGGAGCGTCCCGGTGCACGAGGTCAATGCTGTTGCAGCGAGCTCGACCCTTGGCCGCTGGCTCCCGGACTGGGCGCGCCGTCGTACGCTGGCTCCCCCGGATCTCGCTGGGTCGGCGCATCATCCCACCAGATGGATTTTGGCCGCATCGCGGCTGATTCTGGTTTTCACGGTCCTTGCCATTGCGACGATGCTGGTCAGCGCTGCGATCGGCTTCAGCCTGGCTCGTCAAAATGATGATCGGCTGTCGGCCGAGCAACACGCGATGCTCCGCAGCGCGATCGCCGAATTTCGTTCGCCATCCGGGCGATCAGGCGAAATCGATCCCCGCCTTGTCCGTCTTGCGGAGCGGATCTCCGGCGTAAAAAACCTCAAGTTCGAGCGTGATCCGGATGCCGGAGATCGGGAAGTGCGATCCGTCGTTGACGCTGACGGCCGCATCGCCGGCTTTTTCACCTGGGACAAATCCCATCCTATGATGCGGGTGATGGGGCGGTTGGCGTCATTTTTTGCCGTCGTTGCCGTGGTGCTCTTTGGCTTTGCCGGCCTGTCGCTTTGGCAACTCAAGCGCGCAAGTCGCGAGCTGGCAGTCAGAGACTTGCAGGCCGCGCGCGCAGCCGATGAGGACAAGCTGACCGGATTGCCAAACCATTCCAAGACGTTGGAATTGCTCGATCTCGCGTTGGCGGAGCGTGCCGATGGCAACTGGACAACCTTCGCGCTCATTGAGCTTGATGGCATGGAAGACGTCACCGCTCATCACGGTGTTCTTGGGAGCGATGAAGTCATCGTCGCTGCGGCCAAGCGGTTGAAGGCTGTCCTGCCTTCCCACGCCACCTGCGGCCGGATCGCAGGCGATACATTTGCTATAATTCTGACGGCTGCGCCAGATGTGAACGTTGAGGCCGTTACCCGAGCCGTGCTCGAATCAATCTCGCGCCCGCACTGGATCGATAATGTCGTGCGGGTCAGTGCACATGCGGGCTTTGCCCAAGCGCCACGCCACGCGGCGACCCGCGGTGAACTGACCAGACGCACCAATCTTGCGTTGCGCGCCGCCGCGAAAAAAGGGCCGGGCTCCATCGTCACGTTCGATCTGTCGATCGACACGATTTCGAGCGATCAAAAATTCATTCACCGCGAGCTCCCACGGGCAATCAGCGCCAATGAGTTGGACGTGCACTATCAGCCCATCGTGTCATCCCAGGGCGGGCGCATGGTGGGCGTCGAAGCTCTGCTGCGCTGGACGCATGCAACACGGGGCGCAATTCCGCCGGCCACCTTCATTCCGGTGGCCGAGCAAATGGGCTTGATGGATACCATCGGCGGTTTTGTTCTGCGCCGAACACTGGAGGAAGCCAGGCGTTGGCCCGACGAGCTCTATGTTGCGGTCAATTTGTCGCCACTGCAGGTGCGCGACTCCACAATCGTCGACATGGTTCGCTTGGCCTTGGCGGAAAGCGGTGTGGCACCATCCCGTCTTGTCCTGGAAATCACCGAGGGTGTGCTGATCGATAATCCGGACGAGATGGTCAGGCGCATCAACGATCTGCATGATTTGGGCGTGCGGGTGGCCCTGGACGACTTCGGGTCAGGTTATTCCAACCTTGGGTATCTGCAGCGTTTCCCGCTGGATAAGCTCAAGATCGACAAGAGCTTCGTCGCGGCGCTCGGCCGATCCTCCAACGGGGGCGTGATCATCCAGGCGATCGTGGCCCTCGCGCGGGCGCTGGGCCTGTCGGTGCTGGTGGAGGGTGTTGAAACCGAGCACCAGCGCGTCCTGCTCCGGCTGGCCGGCTGTGACGAGATGCAGGGGTTCCTGTTTGCCAAGCCTGCTCCAGCCAAGGCCATCGACAGGCTGCTGGTCCAGACACGGCAGGACGGCAAGCCTCTGGCAGCGTCAGGTGAGACGCTGACAGGGTGACAGCCAGATTATAAAGTCCGGCCTTCGAGTGGAGACCGCGCATGATCCCAAACGCCTGGACGGGCTTCGATTTTGGTCTGGGACCCGACGTCGACATGTTGCGCAAGACCGTGAGCGGATTTGCTCAGGACCGGATTGCGCCGCGCGCCGACGCAATCGATCGCGACAATGTTTTTCCCAGGGACCTTTGGCCGGAAATGGGGGCGCTGGGCCTGCACGGGATCACCGTCGAAGAGGAATATGGCGGCTCGGGCCTCGGCTATCTCGAGCATTGCGTCGCGATGGAGGAGATCTCGCGGGCAAGCGCTGCGGTCGGCCTGTCCTACGGGGCGCATTCCAATCTTTGCGTCAATCAGCTGCGCCGCAATGGCAGCGATGCGCAAAAGCGCAGGTACCTTCCTCGGCTGATTTCCGGCGAGCATGTCGGCGCATTGGCGATGTCGGAGCCCGGTGCCGGTTCGGATGTGGTTTCGATGCGAACGCGAGCCCAAAAAAAGGGTGACCATTATCTGCTCAATGGCTCGAAGATGTGGATCACCAATGGGCCGGTTGCAGACACCCTCGTGGTCTATGCCAAGACGGATCAAACCGCGGGCTCGCGGGGCATCACCGCGTTCATCATCGAAAAAGGTTTCAAGGGATTCGCGACGGCGCAGAAGCTCGACAAGCTCGGCATGCGCGGCTCGGACACCAGCGAACTGGTGTTCACCGACTGCGAAGTGCCGGAAGAAAACGTCCTCGGCGCCGTCGGCAACGGCGTGAACGTCCTGATGTCCGGACTCGACTACGAACGCGTGGTGCTGGCGGCGGGTCCGCTGGGCATCATGCAGGCCTGTATGGACGTGGTTGTGCCTTACGTGCACGACCGTAAGCAGTTCGGGCAGCCGATTGGGCGTTTTCAGCTCGTCCAGGCCAAGCTCGCCGACATGTACGTGACCATGAATTCCGCCAAGGCCTACGTCTATGCGGTTGCCCGCGCCTGCGACGAAGGGCGTACGACGCGCGAGGATGCTGCCGGCGCGATCCTTTATGCAGCCGAGCGCGCGACCTGGATGGCTCTGGAGGCGATCCAGTGTCTTGGGGGAAATGGATATATCAATGACTTTCCTACCGGACGGCTGCTGCGCGATGCCAAGCTTTACGAGATCGGTGCAGGCACGAGCGAAATTCGCCGTATGCTGATCGGGCGGGAGATTTTCGAGAAGTCGCTATAACAGCCCGCATGGCTGACCCAATTGGAGACGATTGTCAGTCTCGCGCGCCAATTCTTAAGCATTGTTAATCATTCGGCCGCAATTTGAATCGCTAGACGAAAGCTTCCTATTAAGGCGGCAAGGGTAGGCTTTCATGCGAGCGAGTATTTGCGCCTGCTTGATATCGCCGGCGCCTCCACATTTTCGGCTTTTGAATGCCTGCTGATCAGCGGCCGATGCGATTTGGATTCCTCGACGGCCTGCGCGGGTGGGCTGCCGTCATCGTGCTGTTCCATCATGTTTTCGTCGACGGCTTGCCGGCGAATGACTTCATGGCCGACCGACTTTTCTGGGCCAGAATCTTTTTCATGAACGGCACATTTGCCGTCTGCCTCTTCTTCGTCATCTCCGGTTTTTCGTTGTCGATCGGCTACCTGCAGACCGGCGATGAAAGGGGATTGGCGCGCATGGCAGCGGGCCGTTACGTGAGGCTGGCCATTCCGATCTTTGCAATCTGCTCGATCACCTATCTCCTGCTGGCGCTTAATATCATCCCGCCTTTCGCGGAAAGACCGCACCCACTTGATATCTTTGGCACGTTCACGCCGAGTGTCGCGGGACTGTTCGAATTCTCCCTTGTCGGAGCGTTTTTGTTTCAGTCAAACGTCGAAAATTACGATCCGCCGCTGTGGACCATGTTCTATGAATTTCTGGGATCGTTCATGGTGTTCGCAACCGTAGCCGTCGTGCGTTCGTGGCGCCTGCGGACCTGGATGCTGGCGACCCTGTTCGTGGCGCTTGCCCTCTGCGAACCATTTTTCTCGTTGTTCATCGCCGGAATTCTCATTGCGGACGTGTTCCGACAAGACGAGACCTCGAGATCCCGCAATATAGCGGGAGCAACATTGTGCGCGGCTGGACTACTCCTGACCTTGCTCCCCGCACCATGGTTACTTTTGAAATATGTCGCCGCCCCCGTCTGCCTTGTGGCGGGCGTCGCAATGTTTGCGCCGGCCAAGCGCCTGTTCGAGAACCGGCTGGGCAATTTTCTTGGCTGGATTTCCTTTCCGCTCTATCTGGTGCAGGCCGCCGTGATCTATTCGTTCTCGGTCCGCGGCCTCGACCTGTTGGCTTCATTTGGCTTTGAGGCCACGCAGCAAAGATGGATTGTCGGGCTCGCTACCTTGCCGGTTGTGATCTTTTTCGCTGTCCTGTTTTGCCCAATCAATGACTTTGCCGTGAGATTGGCGCGCTGGTTCGGGGTGGCGCTCTTTGGGCCGCCGGCGCCTCGCCCCCTTGGATACCTTGGGGCAAAGTCTCGGCCAGCATAGGCCGATAGCCGCATTAACTTTTTTCGATCGCGAATCAGGTAGTGCATTGGCCGACACCGCCAGCGATGGAGTTCGGCCATGATGCGGGTGCGGCTGAAAGCGGACGGGCGGATCGTGGAAATTCTGCCCGATGGAACCGAAAAGACGATCGATCACAGTGATCCGTCACAATTCGTGCGTCAGGTGAGGCGGCGGTGCGGTCTCACGCAGGCCGCCTTTGCCGAGAAGATCGAAGTGCCGATCGAGACCGTGCGCAACTGGGAGCAGGGCAAGCGGCATCCGCGCGGACCAGCGCGTGCGTTGCTCAAGTTGATCGATCAGGCGCCGGACGTGGCCTTTGCCACATTGGGTGGACGACGGCGCTGAATTACTCGGCGGCAGCGGGCAAACGCGGGCGCGGCGCAGGTCGCGCCACTCGCATTAGCGCAAACATCGCAATTAGCGTCGCGGCATAAACCATGAGCTGCATCTCGGTCGGGCGCTCCGTATAACCGATCAGCGCGTGGAAGAAGCGGCCGAGAACGCTCCCTTCCGACAACAACCAGGACGTATCCCAGACGGTGCGGTCGAACGCGACCAGCCAGCCCGCGTTGTTGAGGAAGTGCACAGCTTGGGCCGCCATGCCGGCGGCGAGCAGAGCGATGAGCCAACTCGTGACCGAGAAAATGTACCGGTTCGGAATCGCGAGCAGTCCAAAATAGGTCAATGCCGTGAATGCAGCACCTGCCGCAATGCCGAGCGCGCTGCCAGCCAGCATTGACGAGACCGATGTGCCCGAAACCATGATCCCGTAGAGAAAGAGCACCACCTCGGAGCCTTCGCGCAGCACGGCAAGCCCGACGACCACCGCCAGCGCCGTGAGTGGCTTGGCGCCCTCGCTGACTGCCGTCCCGACCCGGCGCATTTCATCGGCGATCTCGCGGCCGTGACGCGCCATCCAGGCATTGTGCCACATCAGCATGATGACGGCGGCGCCGAGCACACTGGCGTTGAACAGTTCCTGTCCGGCGCCCTGGAACGCTTCGGAGATCACGTTCGCAAACATGGCGACAACGGCGGCACCAAGCACGCCAGCGATGATGCCGATATTGACCCATCGCCCGCGGCCTGCGACGCCGCGCGTTGCGGCCATAACGATGCCGACGATTAAGCCGGCTTCGATAACTTCACGAAATACGATGATCGCTGCGCCGAGCATGTGTTATTCCGCGATCACCACGCCCTTGGCGGTGGCCTGATTGAATTCGCCGAAGAAAGGATAGCGGCCGGGGGCTAGTGGGCCGATGCGCACAACACCCTTCGACTTACCCGGTATCACTTTCTCGACCTTCATTTCATGACTTTCGAATTCTTCCGGGGTTGGGTCGTCATTGACGACTGTAATCTGCACCCGCTTGTTTGCCGGCACTTTGACCTCGGAAGGCGTGAACCGATGGTTCTTGATCGTGATGGTCACATCCTGGGCGCGCAGGCTCGCCGGCGCGAGGACCATGGCTGCGACGGTGCTGACTAAAATAAGAAAGGTACGCATACGGTTTCCTCAATAGTGAACGGGCATCACAAAAGCATTAAAACGCATTGATGCAAGTCCTTATTTTTACTCTTGAATTATTCCAATGTAAGAACTGAGGCCAAGAGCCTGGAGGTCAAAGTATTGCGACCCTCTCCAGCAGAGAAAATGTTTCTGAGGTCATTCGTCGCACGAGAGGTCCGCACTTCTGGATCAAGGAACCCCAGTTGGCAGAGCCATGAGAGCGGGGCATTCTCCACCGCCCGCCCGCGGATCCGTTCCAATAAGGAGATTCTGATGCAAGCGATTGAAGCCCATGGCGCCCGCATTCCGCAAATCGGTCTGGGCACCATGACACTGAAAGACGATGTCTGCGTGCAGGCGGTCAAAACAGCGCTCCAGCTAGGCTATCGGCATCTCGACACCGCCGCGTTCTATGCCAATGAAAAGGAAAACGGAGAAGGGCTCCGGCAATCAGACGTGAAACGGGAGGATGTATTCATTTGTACAAAAGTCCGCCAGGGCGACCTGATGCCTGACGCCTTCGCCAAAGTGCTGGAGCAAAGCCTGATCAACCTGAAATTGCCCGATGTGGACCTTCTGCTGATCCATTGGAACAATCCGGACATTCCACTCAAGCTTTCGGTCGGCGCATTATGCAAAGCGAAAAAGGAAGGCAAGACAAAGCATATCGGCGTCGCCAATTTCACCACAACGATGCTCGATGAAGCCTGGGCGGTGACGACTGAGCCCTTGGTGTGCAACCAGATCGAGATGCACCCCTTTATCAACCAGGACAAGGTGCTCGCCGCATGCGAGAAACACGGTATGGCTGTTGTTGCGTATTGCCCGATCGCGCGCGGCAAGGCCCCTGGGGCGGACGCGCTGGAGCGCATCGGGAAGGCCCACGGCAAAACCGCCGCGCAGGTGTCGCTTCGCTATCTGGTGCAGATGGGGGTCTGCCCCATTCCACGCACGGCAAACCCGGAACACCTGAAACAGAATATCGACGTATTCGACTTTAGCCTTTCTGACGCCGAAATGGCCGAACTCAAGAAACTCAACACGGCCAACATACGCGTCGTAAATCCCCCACATGCACCGAAATGGGATGCGGCGTGAGAGCGGTCTGCCCATGATTGCGAAAGCAAGTCAAAGAGCAATGCACACGGTCGAAGCCAAGGGCTTCAAGATTCCGATCCTTGGGCTTGGCACGTGGGCCTTGCGCGGCCGTGACTGCGCGCGCCTGACCGAGCAGGCCATTCGTATCGGATATCGCCATATCGACACCGCGCAAATGTACGACAACGAGCGCGAGGTTGGCGAGGGCGTGCGCGCGTCAGGACTGCGGGCGGAAGTCATGGTGACGACTAAGGTGCAGCCGACAATGCTTGCACCGCACGATCTCGAGCGCTCGGTGAAGGAAAGCCTGGCGAGGCTGCGCCTCGATGCGATCGACCTGCTGCTGATCCATTGGCCGAACCCGCGCGTGCCACTTGTGGAAACGCTCGGCGCCATGGCAAAGATGAAACGTGAGGGCTATACGCGTCAAATCGGGGTTTCGAATTTCACCGTCGCGCTGCTTGATGAGGCCAACAAGATTTCAAGCGAGCCTCTGGTCTGCGATCAGATCGAATGTCACCCCTTCCTGGATCAGGACAAGGTCATCAGCGCATGCCGCAGGCACGGGATGGCCGTCGTGGCCTACAGTCCGATCGCCCGCGGCGGCGCTCATGGCAACAAAGTTTTGGAAAGGATCGGCACGGCCCACGGCAAGACCGCGGCGCAGGTTTGCCTGCGCTGGCTCATTCAGCAGGGAATTGTTGTCATTCCGCGTACAAGCAGGGTCGAGCGGCTCAAGGAAAATTTTGACATATTCGATTTCGAATTGAGCGACGCCGAGATGCGCGAGATCAGAGGTCTGGCGCAGGGCGGCGGGCGTATTGTCGACTGGACCTGGTCGCCAAGCTGGGACTGAAGCTAAGGCATCGACCGTGACCATCTCCGCCGATTCATCTCTGGTCCTTTTTTCCGGCGGGCAAGACTCGACAGTTTGCCTTGCCTGGGCCCTTGAGCGCTTTGCGCGTGTGGAGACGGTCGGCTTCGATTATAGTCAGCGGCACGCGATCGAGCTTAACGTGCGAGAGCGATTGCGCGACAAGATAGCAGGCCTGAACCCGGACTGGAACGAGCGTCTGGGCGATGACCATGTGATCAGGCTCGACGCCCTGGCGGCCGTCTCGGAAACCGCTCTTACGCGCGAGACTGCCATCGAGATTGCCGATAGCGGTCTTCCCACCACTTTCGTGCCGGGCCGCAACTTGATTTTCTTTTGCTTTGCCGGGGCATTGGCATATCGGCGCGGAGCCCGCCATCTGGTGGCTGGCATGTGCGAGACGGACTATTCCGGCTATCCGGACTGCCGCGATGACACTGTTAAAGCTATCCAGGTTGCGTTGTCCCTCGGCCTCGACAAGCGCGTGACTATCCATACCCCGCTGATGTGGGTCGACAAGGCCGACACCTTCGCCATGGCCGAGCAGATCGGGGGCAAAGCATTCCTTGATCTCGTCATCGAGGACAGCCATAGCTGCTACCTGGGCGACCGCGCTCACCGGCACGACTGGGGCTACGGGTGCGGAACTTGCCCGGCCTGTCGGCTCCGGGCAGAAGGATTTGCAAAATTTATCGCACGGAAGATGTGATGGATAACGAGAAGCGCAGAAGCATCGAGGGCGGCATTTTTCTTGTGCTGTTTTGTCTGACTATTCCCGCTGCCAACTGGATGATCGGGCATGTGGGCACCGTCTGCGTTCCCCACGGTCCCTGTCTCGTGCCGGTGGCGCCCGGCATCATGGCACCATCCGGTGTGCTCATGGTCGGCGCAGCGCTGGTGTTGCGCGACCTGGTACAACGGCGGCTGGGTGTCGAATTTGGCATTGCCGCGATCGTCGCTGGCGCGGCTATTTCGGCCGGTTTGGCGCCGCCATCCCTTGTGATTGCTTCGGCGGCAGCGTTCCTGCTGTCGGAATTCGCCGACTTTGCTGTTTACACGCCGCTCGCCCGCCGCCGGCTGGTCGCAGCGGTGATTGCCTCGAGCGTGGTCGGGCTGGTCGTCGATTCCATTGTATTTCTTTGGCTCGCGTTCGGGTCGCTGGAATTCTTGATCGGCCAGATTATCGGCAAGCTCTGGATGGTTCTGCTCGCCGTGCCCTTCGTTTCATATCTACGCCGCCGCGACGAGCGGCTCGGGTTGAAAGCTGCGTGAGGCCAACATGAGTTCGGCGCTCGAGATCCTGCGCAATGTGACCACCGGCACCATCACAACAATGCTGCTGAAGAAGGGCATTCGCCGTTCGTGGATGGATGGAGCGATGCCGTTTGGCTTTTCCGGCAAGCGCGCGGTGGGGCCTGCTTTCACCCTGCGCTTCGTTCCTGTCCGCGAAGATCTTGCGACGCCTGAGAGCTGGTCGAAGCCGATTTCGACCCGCGGGGCGATCGAGGCCATGCCCGAGAATTGCGTGGTAGTGGCGGACGCGATGGGTATCACCGGCGCGGGAATTTTCGGCGACATCTTGTGCATGCGCATGGTCAAGCGCGGGGTGACCGCGCTTGTTACCGATGGCGTCATGCGAGACAAGCACGGCGTGCTGGCGACGGGCTTACCTGTCTGGTGTGCGGGTGTCGCAGCACCAGCTTCCGTCAACCAGCTGACGTTCGTGGGCTGGAACGAGCCGATCGGTTGTGGCGGCTGTGCGATTTTTCCCGAGGACATCATCGTTGCGGACGATGACGGCGCGGTGGTGATCCCAAAGGATCTCGTGGATTTCGTCGCCCATGAAGGCGCCGAGCACGAACTACTGGAGAGCTGGTTGGTTCAGGAGGTGCAGAAGGGAGAGAAGCTGCCCGGCCTCTATCCGCCCAACGAAGAAAATAAGAAGCGATACGAGACCTGGAAGAAGACGCGCTGATGTTCTTTCTGCTCTCCAAGAGCGTTGTGTTTCTGTTGTTGCCTTCCAATATCCTGATCGTACTCGCTGTTGTAGGTGCCGTGCTGCTGGCGATTGATAAAAAGCGAGCCGGCACAGGTCTGTTACTGGCAAGCATTATCTTGCTTGCTATTGCGGGCTGGTGGCCAACCGGTCATGCGCTGATCCACGCCCTTGAGAGCCGTTTCCCACCATGGAATTCAAATCGCGGCGCGCCGGACGGCATTGTCGTATTGGGCGGCGCGCTCGAGTCCCGGTTGTCGCGTGAGTTTGGCGAACCTGTAATCGGCGGTGACGGCAACCGTGTCGTTGCCTTGGGGAAGCTTGCGCGCACGTATCCGGATGCGCGGATAATATATTCCGGCGGCGATTCGAGCCTGCTCGGTAATCAGCCGCCTGAAGCGGAGTTCGTCTATCAGATGCTTGATAGTCTCGGCTTGCCGCGCGGTCGCATCCTGTTGGAGCCGCGTTCCCGCAACACCGCCGAAAATGCCGTTTTCACAAAAGCGCTTGCGAACCCGAGAGCGGACGAGCGCTGGCTCCTCGTAACCTCGGCACAGCACATGCCGCGCGCAGTCGGCGCTTTCCGGCGAGTTGGGTTTCCCGTCGAGGCTTATCCGGTGGGCTGGCGCACGGGGCCGCATGCGGAGCTCGGGGCGCCCCGGGCGTTTGGTGACGCGCTGGGGCGATTTGATTCTGCCGCTCGCGAATGGATCGGCTTGCTCGTCTATTGGGCAACAGGCAAGACAGGCGCGCTCCTTCCATCGCCGTAGACCCGGCTAGCGGCGCGCCTTTCGGCAGAACACGTCGTACATTGCACCGATAACGATGCGGGCCTCCTCGCTCGCCAGATTGTAATAGATCGTCTTGCCGTTGCGCCGCGTTGACACCAGACCATCCGCTCGGAGGCGGGCCAGTTGCTGGGATACGGTGGGTTGCCGCAGGTTCAACAGATCTTCCAGCTCGCTTACTGATTTCTCGCCCTCGGCAAGGATGCAGAGGATCATCAGCCGGCTTTCGTGCGCGAGTGCCTTTAGAAAATCGCTGGCGCGCTGGGCGTTTTCGACCATGCGGTCGAGTTCACTTGACTGTATTCGGCCTTCAAGGCGATGCAATTCCATAGACTCACCACAATAATTCACGCGCTCTCCGGATGCCGATGATCAACCATCCGGGCGCAACGATTTTTGCTGTCCTTGTTCACCTGTTGCTGCGGCATCAAGCTTCTTGATCAGTACCGAGAGCAAACCCCAGAAGTGATCCTCGCCTGGATAGCCGCGGATGCGGCCAATTTCCTCGCCATTGTTGACCAACACGAATAGCGGCGCGAGCCGTTCAACCTGGATGAAGGAAAGATCCGGAGGTACAGAGCGGTCGATATTGACCCGGCGAAGGGGTGCGCGCTGGCCCTCCGCTGTTTTGGGGTAGACGGACGCGATTTCGCGATCAAAGGTCTCGCACCATCCGCAGCCCGCCTGTTCGAACAGCACAAGTTCGGCCGCGCCAGCTTTTGCAATCGCAATAGCGACGAATATTGCGCCGGACGCGACGCATCGAGAAAAAAATTTCCAGATTTGCCAAGCGCAGACCAACTTCTTCTCTCGCTCAAACAGAGAATACTTCGTCAACGCGAAGATGGGCGATTTATATCACAGAAGCGAGGCATGTCGACGCAACAGAACGAAGGACGTCAGCCGTAGCGGAACGCCAAGAGATTATCGAATGACCTAAGTTCGATGAGGATGCGATGCAACAGATCGGCATCGCGGCCAGCAATCGCTTTCGGTATAAGCTCCAGACTTGCCTTGGCACCATCGATGAGTCGGCGAAACTCGGGGGCAACGCGTACGGCTCCGCTCGCTATTCCGTCGCACCGGTCAAGTCCGGCGGCGTAGTTCACGGCCTTCAGGGCGAGGGAAGAGCGTGTTTCCAAATTGTCCCAATCGAGCGCGCGGTCATTGTAGACCATGAGTGCATCCATCATCGCGTTGGCGTCGCGGATGCAATCGGCCAGCACGACGACGCCGCTCGCCTTGCGCAGCTCATAGAGGTCACTCCGGATGGCATCGAGTGCGTCGCGGGCGGCATCGAGCCGTCCGGTCTTGAGCATGATGTCGGCGCCGACAAGCCGTGCGCTGACGGCAGTGAACAGCTTGCCGTAAAGCGCATTGCCTTCAAACGCGCTTGGTCGCTTGCCCGAAAACCGCTCGGTGAGCTGGATCCAGCTGTCGCGCAACCGATCTATTTCAAGCGAAGCGAGGTCGGCATTGCCGGTGCGCAGATAGCCGATGGCGACCCGGTTGTGGGCGCTCGCCGCTTCCACTGCAGCATTAAAGTCATCGAGTGCGCCGCCTTGGGCGGTCAATGTGCCGCCCAGCAGGATCAGAACGAGGCATGCGACACGAGCAATGCAGGTCATCGACATCAACGATATTTTGGCGCACATAGGTTCCTAGATATAGCCATGTTCTTGCGGTCAGCGGGATCAAGCTGGCCGCGTGGTTTATGAGAAGTGCCCATGATTGTCAGGCGTAACCTGCTGGCTGGAATTGTAGCATCCGGTGCGCTGATGGCCTTCCGCGCGCGCGCGGAGCAGCCGATTCTGACCGACGATGGGCTCTACAAGCAGCCTTGGTTTCTGGAAAGCTTTCTTGACCTTGCCGAGGATCTTGAGGGAGCGCGCAAGGAGGGTAAGCGCTTTGTGATCATGTGGGAGCTGAGAGGCTGTCCATATTGCAAGGAAACGCACCTGGTCAATTTCGCGCAACCGCGAATATCGGATTATGTAAAGGCCAACTTTGAAGTGCTGCAGCTCAATATCATTGGATCGCGCAAGGTCACCGATTTTGACGGGGCCGAGCTGTCGGAAAAGGAATTGGCTGCAAAATATGGCGTGCGCTTTACGCCTACGTTTCAGTTCTTCGCGGAGGCGGCCGCGCCGCTGAAAAGCGTGCCGCCGGCGAAACGCGAAGTCGCCCGCTCCCCCGGCTATATGCGCCCGGACGATTTCCTTGCGATGTTTCGCTACGTGCGCGAGAAAGCCTATGAGAGCAAAAGCTTTCGCGACTACCTGAAGGCGATGCCAAGCTGAGGAAAGCTGAGCCCGAATATTCCCTTTTGCGAATATGATTTGATCGGCCAGCGTAGCAAAGCTATCTTCACGCGAAGGGCTAAGTACGAACGTCCTGGAGGAAGGGTTCATGCACCAATTGTCCCGTCGCGATGCCTTGGCGCTGGGCGCCTCGGGAGCGGCGCTCACGTTGATTGGCTTGGAAGACCGCGCCTTGGCTGCGGCCAAGGAAGCAGCTGACATGATCAATCAATTTACCGGAGGCAAGACGCCCGCGAGTGGCAAGATTTCGATCGAGTTGCCCGAGATCGCCGAGAACGGCAACACCGTTCCACTCTCGGTGGCGGTCGATGCTCCGATGACGGCCGACAATTACGTGAGCGAGATCATCGTCGTCGCTGACGGGAATCCCAACCCGGGCGTTGCTACTTTTCATTTCTCCCCGCTATCGGGCAAGGCGATTGCTTCAACCCGCATCCGGCTCGCTGCCACGCAGAACATCATTGCGGTTGCAAAAACCAGCAAGGGTGAGTTCTTCACCAATCAGAAGCTGGTGAAGGTCACCATCGGCGGCTGCGGCGGCTGATCCAACAAAGATATCGGGAGACCATCATGGCGGAAAAGCCGAGGCTCAAGCTTCCCTCCGACCTCAAGAAGGGCGAGGTCATTGAAATCAAGACGCTGCTGCCGCACCTGATGGAGTCGGGCCAGCGAAAGGACAAGGATGGCAAAACCATCCCGCGCAAGATCATCAATAAGTTTGCCTGCGAGTTTAATGGCAAGCCTGTGTTCTCGGTCAATATGGAACCAGCGATTGCCGCAAATCCTTACATGCAATTTCACGCCAAAATCGAAGAGAGCGGGACGTTCAAGTTCACCTGGACTGATGACGACGGGACCGTGACCACGGCCGAAGAAAAGGTCACCGTGAGCTGAGCTTGATTCCGTCCGGGCAGAAGCGCCGGGCGGCAAATAACAATTGGGCGGGAGGATCGAATGGCGCGCGGAGGAATTCTGGCAGCGGGCGCGGCAATAGTCGTTGCTTTGGCTGCCGGTGTTTTCGTTGCAGGGGAATCCAGCGTTCATGCACAGGCAACGAAAAGGGAGGCGCCGCTTGAGCTGAAGGAAGATGCGTCGGAAAGACCGTGGAAGCGCTATGCCGGATGGCCGACGCGCGATTATTCGAAATACAACACAATCGGCAATCTGGCGACGCCTCCCGCTCCGAAGGAGCCGCGCAAGATCACCGGTCCGATTACAGGCGATGCAAAGAAAGGGGCCGAGATGGTCGCCGATCGCAATCGCGGCGGCTCGTGCCTTGCCTGCCACGTCATGGGTCCAGCCGGCGGCGCCAACCTGCCCGGCAATGTCGGTCCCGACCTATCCGAAATCGGAAATGCCGGGCGGGAAGACGAGTGGCTGTTCAATTATGTCTATGATGGGCGGGTCTATAATCCTGAGACGGTGATGCCCCCCTGGGGCAGTCACGGATTCTTTGATGAACAGGAGATCAACGACATTGTCGCGTTCCTGAAAACGCTGAAGTCGTCCGCCAGCTTCAAGACCGAGCTCGACGACCCCACCAAACGGCCGCCTCCGGTGGAGAAGCGCGACAATCTCGATCCGATTGAAAATCCTGCCATGTGGGCCGTGGACAAAGCGCAGGAACTCTGGAGGCAAAAAGGTTCGGTCGGCTTTTCATGCAACAGCTGCCATAGTGAGCCCAAGACCGCTTTCAAGACTTGGGCCGCTTCGATGCCGAAATGGGAACCGCGGCTCAACAAGGTCCTGGGCGTCGAGGAATTTGTGACGCGGCATGCCAAGGCCACGACGGGTCAAGTCTGGCTGATGGAGACCGACGAAAACCGCGCCATGTCAGCTTACTTGCACTTTCTCGCCAACGGCGCGCCAATCACGATCGATACGACAAGCGCCGAAGCGAAGGCCGCGATCGAGCGCGGCAAGGAGTTGAGCACGCGCAAGGTCGGCCAGCTCAACATGGCCTGCACCGATTGCCACGGAAAATCTGCTAACCATTGGATCCGCGGACAGTGGCTCGGTGAGCCGAAAGGCCAGTACGATCATTTCCCGACCTGGCGCACGAACCTTCTGGCGATTTGGGATATTCGACAGCGCTTCCAGTGGTGTCAGGTCAACATTCGCGCCGATGAGCTGCCCCCCGATGCCAAGGAATATGGCGATCTCGAGTTCTATCTCGCCACGCAGAACGAGGGTCAGAAGCTCAGCGTACCCGGCATCAGGCATTAAATCATCATCGCGGGTAGCCGGGTGGCGGCAACCGGCTTGTGAAGGCTGACAACGTGGACGCGCCATGATCACCCGCCGGGACATTGTTCAGCTCGGCGCCGCAACCGCCGCACTGTTGGCTGGTGATGGCCCGTTCTCGCGTGCGATGGCGCAACAACGCCTCACCGAATCGGACCTGCTCAAGTTCGATCCGCTCGGTAACGTGACGCTGCTTCACATTGCCGACATTCACGGGCAGCTCCTGCCTGTCCATTTCCGCGAGCCGTCGGTCAATCTCGGCATCGGCGAGGCGAGGGGACAGCCGCCCCACATCACTGGAGCGGCGTTCCTCAGGCATTTCGGAATTCCAGAAAAAACGGCCTCAGCCTATGCGCTGACCGATCAGGATTTCGAGGCGCTTGCCAAAACCTATGGCCGCATCGGAGGCCTCGACCGGCTCGCTTCGGTCGTCAATCGCGTTCGCGCCGAACGTGGCAGCGACACGGTTCTGTTTCTCGATGGCGGCGACACCTGGCAGGGCTCGTTCGGAGCCAATGCAAGTCGAGGCAGGGACATGGTCGATTGCATGGCCTTGCTCAATCCGGATGCCATGACTGGTCATTGGGAATTCACCTATGGCGAGGCACGGGTAAAGGAATTGATCAAGAGCCTCGGCTTTCCGTTTTTGGCGCTTAACGTCCGCGACACTGAGTGGAACGAGGCGGCCTTCGAGCCGATGAAGATGTTCGAAAAAGGCGGCGTTAAAGTCGCCGTGCTGGGCCAGGCATTTCCCTATACGCCCGTCGCCAATCCGCGCTGGATGATGCCCAAATGGTCGTTTGGCATCCGCGAGGAGGATGTGCGCGCCAATGTTCAAAAGGCGCGTGGCGCGGGCGCGCAGCTGGTCGTGCTGCTCTCGCACAATGGGTTTGACGTCGACCGCAAGCTCGCCACCCGCGTCTCCGGCATCGATGTGATCCTCACCGCTCACACTCACGATGCCTTGCCCGATGTCATCAAGGTCGGCGACACGCTCCTGGTCGCCTCCGGCAGCCATGGCAAGTTCGTGTCCCGCCTCGATCTTTATGTGCGGAACGGGATCAAGGATTTCCGCTACAGGCTGATTCCGCTTTTTGCGGATGTCATAACCCCGGACAAGGGCATGGCCGATGCGATTGCGAAGGCGCGAGCTCCCTACGCCAAAGATCTCGCGCGCGTCGTCGGCCACACCGACTCGCTGCTTTACCGGCGGGGCAATTTTAACGGCACCTTCGATGATTTGATTTGTGCAGCGCTGTTGAAAGAACGCGATGCCGAGATCGCGCTGTCGCCCGGGTTCAGATGGGGCACAAGCGTGATGCCCGGTCAGGCGATTACGGTCGAGGACATCCACAATGCTACGGCGATCACCTATCCGCAGGTCTACCGGATTTCCATGACCGGCGAGCGCCTGAAGGAGGTGCTCGAAGACGTTGCCGACAATCTTTTCAATCCCGATCCCTACTATCAGCAGGGTGGCGACATGGTGCGTTGCGGGGGGCTTGGCTACGCCATCGATGTGTCGAAGCCAATCGGTCAGCGCATTTCGGCGATGACGCACCTGAAATCCGGCAGCGCGATCGAGCCGAAAAAAGAATACATCGTCGCCGGCTGGGCGAGCGTGAACGAAGGCACCGAAGGACCGCCAGTCTGGGAGCTCGTCGAGCGCCATATCGCGGCCGAGAAGCACGTGCGCGTCCTACCGAACACAAGCGTGAAAATTTCCGGGGTTTAGCTGCTGTTCCTGTTACATTCATAAAAAAGAATGTAATAAGCCGCTATTTGGGCTGCGATCTGCCGGGAGGTGGCGATGGCTGATCCGAGCAACACAAGAGGCGCGACCCGCCGTCGCTTTCTGGCCGGTGCAGCGGGGCTCGCCGCGGCCGGTGCAACGGAGACGCAGGCCGAGAATTCCAAGAATCTTCCGCCGAACGTCGCCGATTGGACGCGCCAACTGGGGGAAGGCGTTGGTGTGCGCGCCTACGGCAATCCTTCCAAGTTCGAAAAGAATGTCATTCGGCGCACTGTGCCTTGGCTGACCGCGACGCCGGAATCATCGGTGAGCTTCACGCCGCTCCATCAGCTCGACGGCATCATCACGCCGAACGGGCTTTGTTTCGAGCGTCATCATGGCGGCATCGCGGAAATCGATCCCGAAGATTACCGGCTGATGCTGCATGGACTCGTCGACAAACCGTTGATCTTTACGCTCGACGATCTCAAGCGGTTTCCGTCCGTCAACGAAATTTATTTTCTCGAATGCGCGGCCAATTCCGGGATGGAATGGCGCGGCGCTCAGCTCAACGGCTGTCAGTACACGCACGGCATGGTGCATTGCGTGCAATATACCGGCGTAACCCTGAAATTGCTTTTGGAGCAGGCCGGGCTCAGGCCCGGTGCGCAATGGATCATGGCGGAAGGCGGCGATTCCGCCGCGATGAACCGGTCGATCCCGCTCGGCAAGGCGCTGGACGATTGCCTTGTCGCGTATCGCATGAATGGCGAGATGCTGCGTCCGGAGCAGGGCTATCCGGCGCGGCTCGTGGTGCCGGGCTGGGAAGGCAATGTCTGGATCAAGTGGCTGCGCCGGATCAAGGTGGGCGATCAGCCCTGGTTCACCCGCGAGGAGACCTCGAAGTACACGGATCTGCTCGAAAACGGGAAGGCGCGACAGTTCACCTTCGTCATGGACGCAAAATCGGTGATTACCTCGCCGTCGCCGCAAGCGCCGGTCAAACAGAAAGGCTTCAATATCATCTCGGGACTTGCCTGGTCCGGCCGGGGCAAAATCAAGCGCGTCGACGTGTCGCTTGATGGCGGCCGCAACTGGCGCAACGCCCGGATCGATGGGCTCGTGCTTGATAAAGCGTGCGTGCGCTTTTACTTCGATTTTGAATGGAACGGCGAGGAGCTCTTGCTGCAGTCACGCGCGATGGACGACACCGGATATGTGCAGCCGAGCAAAGACGCCCTGCGCAAAATCCGTGGCCTAAATTCGATCTACCACAACAACGGCATCCAAACCTGGGCGCTCAAGCCGGATGGGGAGGTCGAGAATGTCGAGGTCGGCTAGACTCGCGCTCGGCGTTGCGCTGCTGATCGCACCTTCAGAGCTGGCCCTGACTCAGCCCAAAAAGGACGTTCCGCGCAGTTACGGCGTTGGTCATGCCGTCACGCCCGAGCAAGTCGCCGGTTGGGATATTGACATACGGCCCGATGGGCAAGGTGCTCCTCCCGGTCGCGGATCGGTGAAGGAGGGCGAAAAAGTCTACATGGACAAGTGTGCCGCCTGCCATGGCGAGTTCGGCGAGAGTGCCGGACGGTGGCCGCAAGTAGCACAGGGCAAGGGTACGCTCGCTTCGCACGATCCGGTGAAAACCGTCGGGTCCTATTTTCCTTACCTGTCGAGCGTGTTCGACTATATTCGCCGTGCCATGCCGTTCGGCGACTCTCAGTCGCTCAGCAACGATGAGCTTTATGCCGTTACGGCTTACGTGCTCAATCTTAACGACATCGTCGACGACAAATTCGTGCTGTCGAAGGAGACTTGGGGCCGGGTCAAGATGCCGAACCAGGCCGGTTTCTTCGACGATGACCGCGAAATGAGCGAGAAAGCCTTTTGGAATCCCAACCCCTGCATGAACGATTGCCGCGGGCCGGTTAAAATCATTGGCCGCGCAGGGGCCATTGACGTGACGCCGGACGAGAAGACGCAGAAGCGCGGCGTCGAATAGTCATTCGCACTGTGACACTTGGTCGCTGGCGTGCAAACGCTAAAACAAGTCGAAACTACGCAGCGACCAGGAGTTTTGAAAAAGACACGTCATGCCGAAGGCGATGGCCGGTCAGGTTTGCGCGCGACGAGGTCGGCAAACACGCAATGGCGTCTTCGCGGCCACAATGACTTTTATGCTGATCATCAGCGGTTTGACCACGGCTCCTGGCGTTGACGTCGAACTCGGCCGATATCTTTCCTCCGAATGCATGACATGCCACGGCACTGCGAAAGCCGACAGCACAATTCCCAATATATTCGGGCTGGGTCAGACGCGCTTCGCGGCCGCCATCAAGGCCTATCGCGACAAGGCGTTGCCCAATCCGGTGATGCAGACCATCGCAAGCCGACTGAGCGACGACGACATTGCCGCGCTCGCGCTTTACTTTCAGACTGCAAAGAAACCAAAATAGACCGAAGGGGGTGACCTATGACCGAAATTTCGCGTCGCAGTTTTAATTTGCTTGCGGGCGCTTCGCTCACAACTCTCTCAACGCCGTTGTTCGCTCCGTCGGTTCTTGGCCAGGCCAAGCCGCGTCTCATTGTCGTGGGTGGCGGGCCAGGCGGAGCAACAGTTGCGCGCTACGTGGCGAAGGACTCGGCCGGTGCGATTGACGTGACGCTGATCGAGCCGTTGAAAAATTTCACGACCTGCTTCTTCTCGAATCTTTACGTCGGCGGTTTTCGCGACCTGAAATCGCTGAGGCACAACTACGATAACGTGCGCAAAGGTGGCGTTAATGTCGTTCCTGTCATGGCGTCTTCGATCGATCGCGACAAGAAGCAAGTGTGGCTCGCGGGGGGCAGTCGCGTTTCGTACGACCGACTGGTGATCGCGCCCGGAATCGATCTCAAGTGGGATTCGGTCCCTGGCTATTCCGAAGCCGCCGCGCAAATCATGCCGCATGCCTGGAAGCCGGGCGCACAAACCGAATTATTGGTGAAGAAGCTCAATTCGCTCAAGGACGGGGACCTCATCGTGATGGTGGCTCCGCCAAACCCGTTCCGTTGCCCACCCGGGCCCTACGAGCGGGCATCGATGTTTGCGCACGTGCTCAAGAAGAAGGGCCACAAGAAATCGAAGATTATCATCGTCGATGCAAAGCCGACGTTCTCCAAGCAAGCAGTGTTTATGGAAGGCTGGGAAAAGCACTATCCGGGAATGATCGAGTGGCAAGATCCCAAGATGCATGGCGGCATCAAGGGTGTCGATCCCAAGACCGGCGAGATCAAAACTGATCTTTCCACTTACAAAGCCAAGCTTGCTAACATCATCCCGGCTCAGATGGCCGGCAAGATCGCGCGCGATGCCGGCCTCGCCGATCAGTCGGGCTATTGTCCGATCGATCCGGAATCGATGAAGTCGAAGATCGACACCAATATCTTCGTGGTCGGCGATGCGGCTATCCCCGGCGACATGCCGAAATCGGCCTTCGCCGCCAACAGCCAGGCGAAGGTGGCCGCGATGGTTGTCCGGGCCGAACTCACCAAATCGCGCGCTTTCCCGGCGCGCTATTCCAATACGTGCTGGAGCCTGATTGCGCCCGACGACGACATCAAAGTCGGGGCGAGCTACGAACCGGGCGAGGGCAAGATCAAGCAGACTACCGGCTTCGTGAGCCAGAAAGGCGAGCCTGCGGATGTCCGCAAGCAAAACTACAAGGAGTCGGTCGACTGGTATAACGGCATCGTTGCCGACGTTTTCGGCTAATCGAAATCGTCGCGTTTTTAACGCGCAAAATGGCGGCCAAGCGGCCGCCGCTTTGCGTTATGTGTCGCTTTCGCCTATGACTGGCGCCCCACACCGCTCCAGGTCTACGCTCCATGGCCAGTCTCAATCTTTCGGTTGCCGTCCGTGACTATGATCGCACACGACCGCTGAGCGACGGACTGGTACCGATTGACGGCGTTGATCCGATTTTCATGGCGCTCGATCCGGAAGAGATATTCTTTCGTGCTTTCCGCCACGCTGAATTCGACATCTGCGAATTATCGATGTCGAGCTTTACGGTGAAGTTGGCTCAGGGCAATTGCCCCTATGTGGGCGTACCGGCATTCGTCTCGCGCGCATTCCGACACACCGCCATTTATGTGCGCACCGATCGCATCAAGAAGCCGACCGATCTCAAAGGCAGGAAAATCGGCGTGCCGGAATATCAGCTCACCGCCAATGTGTGGGCGCGTGCGATTCTCGAAGACGATCACGGCGTGAAGCCGTCCGACATCCTTTGGCTCAGGGGCGGACTGGAAGAAGCGGGACGCCCCGAAAAGATCGCTGTCACGCTGCCGAAAGATGTGCGGCTCGACAACGCACCTGAAGGACGCACGCTTTCGAGCATGCTTGAGGCGGGCGAAATCGATGGCTTTATCGGGCCGCGTGTGCCGCCGGGTTTCGGCCACCACCCGCAAATCGGCTGGCTGTTCCCCGATCCGGTCGCCGCGGCGAAGGACTATTTCAAGCGCACCGGAATTTTTCCGATCATGCACCTTGTCGGCGTGCGCCGGGATCTCGCCGAGCAGCATCCCTGGTTGCCCGGAGCGGTGTTCAAGGCTTTCGAACGCTCGAAAGCAATCGCGCTTGAGAAGCTCGCCGACACCTCATCGACGAAGGTCACGCTACCCTTCGTCGAGGAACGTCTTATGGAAGCGCGCTCGCTGATGGGCGATGACTTCTGGTCATACGGGGTTGCGTCCAACCGCAAGACGCTCGAGACCTTTTTGCGACACCACCATTCGCAAGGTCTTTCGTCCCGCCTGGTTACGGTAGAAGAATTGTTTCATCCAGGCACACTCGAAACCTTCAAGCTTTAGCGGCGGCGGAAATTCGAGATGAAAATAGTCTCAACATTGATTGCATTATCTGTCGCCATGGTGACCAGCATGTCCGTATCAGCGACCGAGATCAGAGTGATGAGCGGCGGCGCTCCCAAAGAAGTGTTCGCACAGCTCACGCCGAAATTCGAGCAGCAGACCGGAAACAAGGTCGTGTTCGTCTACGACGTCCTGACCGCCTTGCGGGAGAAGATCGTGGCGGGCGAAAAAGCCGATGTGCTGGTGATGCCGGTGCCGATGCTCGACGGCTACGTCAAAGATGGCAAGCTGCGCGCCAATAGCGAATCAACTTTTGGCACCGTTGGTATCAGCGTGGTTGTTAAGGAAGGTGCATCTCAACCGGATATTTCCACGAAGGACAAATTTCGCGAGGCGATGCTGTCCGCGCGCTCGATCGTGCACGCCACACCCGGCAAGACGCCAAGTGGCACACACATGGGTAAAGTGATGGAGCAACTCGGTATCGCCGATGCAGTGGCGAAGAAGGTCGTGCATAGGCCCGCCCTGGAGGGTGGCGTGCAGTTAGTTGCAGAGGGGAAAGCCGATATCGGCATTTATCCGGCAAGCGAGATCGCGAATGTCAAAGGCGTGGCGGTTGTGGGACCGTTGCCGGCAGGAATCGATCTCAACATTGTGTACGGCGCGGCGGCGATGGCCGATAGTGCGGCCGGTGAAGCTGCCGCAGCGTTCGTAAAATTCATGGCGGCGCCGGAAAATCGCACCGTCTGGAAGCACGCCGGGTTCGATCCGCCCCGCTAAGCCTTAGCCGGTTTGAGCTTCACGTGAATATTCTTCTCCTGCGTGAAGGAGAGCATCTCCTCGAAGCATTCCTCACGGCCGAGCCCCGACTGCTTGAAGCCACCAAATGGCGCGCCGAGGAAATGCTTGCCGACTTCGTTGATCCACACGTAACCGACGTTCACCGCCATCGCCGTGCGGTGCGCTTGGTTCAGGTCATTGGTCCAGATGGAAGCCGTGAGGCCATATTCGACCGCGTTGACCGTTTCGAGCATCTTCGCCTCGTTGTGCCACTTGAAGATGCCAAGCACCGGTCCGAAGATCTCCTCGCGCGCGATACGGTTTTTCTCCGTCACCGCGAACACCGTCGGCTCGATATAGAATCCATTCTTCAGCGCCGGGTCCGGCGGCGGCCCGCCGCCGGTGATCAGCTGGGCACCTTCGCTTTTGGTTGAATCGATAAAGCTCATGACGCGATCGAATTGCTGCTTCGACACGATCGCACCCATCGTGGTCGCCGGATCGGTGGGAATCCCTGGCTTGTAGTACTTGATCTTCTCTTTCACGTGCGTGACCACCGCGTCATAGATCTTTTCGTGGATGAAGGCCCGGCTGGTCGAGCCGCATGACTGTCCGCACCAGGTGAAATTCATGCCGCCTATCACCGCAGCGGCGACGTCATCGGGATCGGCATCGGCAAAAGCGATCAGCGCATTCTTGCCGCCAAGCTCCAGCATCGTGCGCTTGACCGTATCGGACGCAGCCTTCATCACGGCGCGCCCGGTCGGGACGCTGCCGATCAATGCGATCATCGCGACATCCGGATGGCTTGCCAGGCGCTGTCCGGCCTCGCGTCCCCCAGGCACGACATTGAACACGCCGGCCGGCAGCAGTCCTCCGATCAGCTCGGCAAGCCGCAAGGAGGAGAGGGGTGCCTGCTCCGGCGGCTTTACCACCACGGTATTGCCGGCTGCTAGCGGGGCCGCGGATTTTCCGGCGCAGAACATGAAGGGATGATTGAACGGAATAATCCGGCCCACGACACCCAACGGCTCGCGGACGGAGAAATTCACCACGTCCGGTCCCATCGGAATCGAAGCGCCCTTCATCTCGGTGACGAAGCCGGCGAAGAACTCCACCTGTGCTGCGGCGATCATCGCGTCGCTGACCATTTCCTTGACGGGGTTGCCGCAGTCGGCGGCGTCGATCATCGCGAGTTCATTGGCATTCTGGCGCAGAATTTCCGCTATCCGCCGCAGGATCTTTGCCCGCTCCAGCGGCAGCACGCGCCGCCATTCGTTGAAGGCAGTCTTTGCGGAAGAGACAGCGGCGTCAATGTCGTTTGCGCCGGCCTCCGCGACCTTGCCGAGCGAATTGCCGGTGCCGGGATTGATTGTAGCGGCATAGCGCCCGGCTTTCGGCTCGTGCCAAGCGCCGCCATAATATGTGCCCCGGTTTTTCGGCAGCACGACGGCCTGGACGGAAGCGGCTTGCGGAGAAACAGCGGTTGTCATGACGGCATCCGTTCGTTACGCCTCACTTGCGCGGGAAAATCTGAATAAGTTCTGCAGTTTGCTCTTTGCTGAGCGGTGCGGGGATGAATTTGAGATTCACCGCTTCGCTCATGAGCGAGTCCAGACCGTGGATCTGGTCCGGATCAACCAGGCCCTTCGGAAAAAATTCATCCCGCACGCGCTTGGCCATCGGCTCCGGCACCCTGGCGAACTCGGCATAGTCCGCGATCACCTGCGGATTTGCGGAATACATATAGTCGATGCTTTCGCGATAGGCCCTCATGAATCGCTCGATCACGTCCTTGCGCTTGGTTAACACGTCGGCATTCGCGACCAACACGCGAATCGTTTGTCCGCGCACTAACGCCGCATCGGTCGCGCGCGCGACGAGATGAATTTTGCCTTCCTCCATTTCCTTGAGCCCGAATGGCGGTGATGCCCAGCCGACGTCGACTTGGTCCGTCATAACGGCTGTGAGCGTGGCGCTTGGATTGCCGGTCGCCTGCGGTTTCGCGGTGAGCTTGAATTCGTCAAGGAAGGCCCGCACCACGCTGTGGGTGGAAGACCCATTGGTCGAGTAAGCAATGGTGTGCCCGTTGGTGTCCTTGAGTGTCTTGATCGACGGATTCTTGGCGTACCAATAGTCGGCGGCCCCGGTTGCCTGCGCAGCGATAATGCGGACGGGGGCACCTTTCGCATACGCCGCGATGGCGCCCAGCGTGCCGACCGCCAGCCCCAGGTCGACGCCGCCGGCGATGACGGGCTGCAAGGTTTCGCCGCTGCCCGACGTGTAGATCATCTCGAGCTGCAGGCCGTATTTGTTGAAAATGCCGGCCTTGTCGCCGAGATGGGTGATTGACGTGTCCCAGTTGCCGCGTTGGCCAATGGTCATTTTAACGAGGTCGTAGGCCGCGGCGACATTGGCCTGAAACATCACGACGGTTGCCGCCGCAACGGCAAATGTCCGGATCCGTAGCATGTGCCTCCCTCCTCCCTGAGTTCTAATTTCTTTTGATATTTTCGAGTCCGCCGAGTCGTCCGATCAATGCATTGGCGCCAATCGCCAGAACGAACAACACGATAAGCATCGCATACATGCCTGGCATGTCGAACACGCTGTAGGTCTGGATGATCAGGAAGCCAATGCCCTTGTTCGAAAGCTTGGTTTCGGCAAGCAGGGTACCGATCAGGGCAAAACCGAAGCCCAGGCGCACGCCGTTGATGATCGGATGGCGCATGGCGGGCAGGTAGATCTTCTGGACCATTTGCCAGGTGCTGGCGCGGAAACTGTGGCCAACGCGGATGAGGACCTTGTCGATCTGCCGCATCCCGGCGGCGACGTTGAGCGCAACCGGAAAGAAGCAGGAGAGCGTTCCAAGCGCGACTTTCGATTCAGGCCCAACGCCGAACCACATGATCATCACCGGGAAGAAGATGATCTTCGGTGTCGGACCGAGATAATAGAGATAAGGCTCGAACGCCTTGGACAGAAACCGATTGCCGCCGAGCAAAAGGCCCACTGCGAGACCTGCTGAACCTCCGATCGCGAGCGCTGTGCCAATCTCCGCGGCGGTGACGCCGAGGTTGAAATAGTAGTTGCGGTCGGAAAGCAGCTTGATCAAGGCGCGACCAATCGCCAACAGCGAGGGAACCACGTCTCGATAGAGCCAGCCGGAATGGGCGAGGAATTCCCAGGCCGCCAGGACGCCGAGGATGATGACGATGCGCAGCAGCGTCACCTGGCTGATCAGTGGGGCGGCAACTGCCGCGTGTCTTAGTCGACCGGTCTCAGCCATCGCTCGGCTTTTTCCAAAGCTATGAAAAATACAACACTGACGAGGATCACGAAGCAGATCGCCGCATAGGTGCCGGAGAGATCGTAACGTTCGGCAAGGTCGTTGATCAGCTGCCCAAGTCCGCCGAAATTGATCAGAAACTCAGTGCCGACAATGTTGATAAGCGCGAAGATCAATCCGAGGCGAATGCCGACAAAGATCGTCGGCAGCGCCGCGGGAAACAGGATTTTCCAGAACTGTTGCCCAGGCGTCAGGTTGAAGCTGCGCCCGACATTCACGAGGACCTTACGCGTGCCGGAAATTCCCTCGATGGTTTTCAGGATCACCGGTGGGAGCGCAGACAGAAAACCCATCATGATGATCGTCCAGGCGTTACGGCCAAAGATCACCATGAACAGCGGGTAGGTCAGCACCAGAGGGGCCGATGCAAACGCCGCCACCCACGTTTCGCAGGCGCGCCGCAGCAGATCGAAGCGCTGCATGATTACGCCGATGCTGATGCCGAATATCGTGACCATCACGCCTGCGAGGAGGCACTCGCCAGCCGTGAAAAAGAACCGATGGACAATGTTCTCCTCGGCAAACAGGCGGCCAAAACTCATGACGATTTCGGACGGAGGCGGAACGATAAAACGGTTTAGGAATCCGAAACGGATGAGCGCTTCGACGAACAGCAAAAAGGCGATAAACGAGCCGAGGCCCACCAGCGCGGCGGAATAATCTCGACGCGAGATGGCAGGTGGCGATGCCACCATCGTCATGATGCCCGTTCCTCCCGGCGCAGCGCGCTTTTCTCCTCGTCGCGCATACCTCTATTTGCTTCCTCGCGCAGGTCGCTCCAAATCTCCGCGACGTAGCGCCCGAAGGCTTCGCTGCCGACAATTTCCGATGTCCGTGGGCGCGGCAGGTCAATATCGACCATGCGCTTCACCTTGCCCGGTCGATAGGTCATCACCAAAATCCGGTCGGACATCTGAACCGCCTCAGTGATGTTATGCGTGATCAGCAGCGTCGTCTGTTTAAGCTCCTGCTGAATCTGCAAAACCTTGTCTCCGAGGAGCAATCGGGTCTGCTCGTCAAGCGCGGCAAAAGGTTCGTCCATCAGCAGGATTTTAGGCTCCGAGGCGAGCGTGCGCGCAAGAGAAACGCGCTGGCGCATGCCGCCGGAAAGCTCGCCTGGGTAGCGGTTCTCGAAGCCATCGAGGCCGACGAGCGAAATGAAATGGCGTGCGCGCTCGACGCGCTTCTGCTTCGGCATGCCGACCAGCTCGAGCGGAAATGCCACGTTGTCGGTGACCGTACGCCAGGGGAATGTCGATTCCTCCTGGAAGACCATGCCGATCGACTTATGCGGCCCGCAGATTGTTTCGCCGGCAACAGTAACGACACCATCATGACTGTTCAGCAGGCCGCCAATGACATTAAACAAAGTCGACTTGCCGCATCCTGACGGCCCGATGACAGACAGGAACTCGCCAGGCCGCACCTGAAAGGAAACGTTGTCGACCGCCGTAATCGGACCTTCCGGCGTTTCGAAGCGCACCACGATATCGTCCGCAACAAGAATGGCGTCACTTGATCCTGCGCTGGATGCCATTACGGACTTACTCGCTCTTTCGGGTCATCGCGGCCGTCATGGCGGCGGTGTATCCAGGTTCGACCCGCACGTCGACGACCGCGACGGCACCCGCCTCAACCGCTGCAATCGCCTTCTCGAACGTGGGCTCCAAGTCTGCGGCCGCGGTCACCGGTCCGAAACCTTGCGCACCCTGCGCCCGCGCCATCCCGGCGAGGTCAATATCGGGTTCTGAAATGCGCTGGCCGATCCAACGATTCTCCACCGGCCGGTTGCGCATGCGGGCCATACGCTCCTGGTGGAGTTCATCGTTGAAGAAGGAACGATTGTTAGCGACGACGATCAACAACGGGATGCGGTAATGCGCCGCGGTCCAAAGTGCGGTAACGCCCATCAGAAAGTCGCCATCGCCGCAAACCGCGACAGGCAGCCGCCCTGTGCCCATCAGCGCCAGCGCGGCTCCGACCGAGATGCCGGGTCCGCCGCCAACGCCGCCACCGCCATCCGAGCCGAGGTAATCGAGCGGATGGCGAAAGGGCCAGCTCGCCCCGTTCCAAGAGAGCGAAACATGGGTGAGGGTGGTTGGCCGCTTGCCGGCCGAGTGCCGCAAGGCATCGGCCAGGTGATCGACCGTGAGCTTGCCGTCCTCGAGCTTCGGAAATTCCGTCTTAGCCGGCGTAACCGCATGCGGCTTGCCCGCCCCGAGCGCGGTCATCAGCGCAGGCGCCGCAATGTCGGGTTCGCAGTCAATGAAAACGTCTACCGGCGGAAGACCTTGGTAGTCCATGCTCCAGCCGTTGTGCAGATGGTGATCGACCGAAATCTGGATGATGCGCGCGGAAGGCATGCCGGGGCCGAGTACCGATTTCAGGGTTCCGGCCAAATCGACCCAGTCGAGACTCAAAATGACGTCAGCCTCGCGTATCGCATCGCTGGCCTGCGCAGCGATCCCAATCGTGCTGGGCGAGCCGACATGTAGCCGATGGTCGGTTGGAAAGGCTGCGGCGACCTTCAGATCGGTCGCAACCCGCGCGCCGAGACGCTCGGCTAGCGCGATGCGCGTGTTCCAGGCATTGAGATCACGCGATACACGCCCGGCCAGGATCAGCGGATGCTTTGCCTCTCGCAACAGATCGGCGGCCCGCTTGATGGGAGCCGGAGGCGCGACACCGTCCACCGGCGGCATGAATCGCCTGGCGTCGATCGGTTCAACCGGCTCGACGAGCCTGCTTTCCTGCATTCCGGCATCGAGGTTGACGTAAGTCGGTCCTCGCGGCGCGGTGTTGGCGATCCAATTTGCGCGCAGCAGCGCTTCGCGTGCCGCGATCGGAGAGGCCGGCTGATCGTCCCATTTGGTGTAGCCGCGTATCAGTGCGCCCTGGTCGCGCGCGGTGTGAATCCAGTCGATCCACGGCCGTCGTTTGACGGTATCGACCGGTCCCGTGGCGCCAAGAATGACCATCGGCATGCGATCGCACCAGGCGTTGAAGATCGCCATCGTCGCGTGCATGAGCCCGACGTTCGAATGAACAGCGGCCGCCATCGCCCTGCCGGTCACCTTGGCATAGCCGTGGGCAATCGCCACCGCGCTTTCCTCATGCAGACACAGCAACATCTGCGGCTGTTCGTTGCCCAGATAATTGACCAGGCTGTCGTGCAGCCCGCGGTAGCTCGCGCCTGGATTGAGCGCGATATAAGGGATGTCGGTCGCGCGCAGCGCATCCGCGACGACATCGCTGCCGAAGCCGGCAGCGTTCACGCCGGCGGGAACCGGCCGATCGAGCGCAGACAATGTGTCGTTACCCGCAGGGCGCGCCTTCGCGCTATCGTTTCTGTTGCTGGCCAAGATGAGCGCTCCGCCGTCGTCCGCCCGACGGGCGGATGGGGCGGCATCCAACCGGATTACGGGCCCTGTTTGCAAGCGCCGTCGCGGACTTGGTTCACGCGTTAGTTCAATGCTTTATCGGAGACCTACGTGGGAACAAAAGGTGAAATTGGCACCCGATTGGCACCCTACGACTTCAGAATCGCATTGATGGCGTCAGCAGCCTTGCTGTCGTCCTTCCGGAAGAGGGTGCGCGTAAATCCTCAAGGTGATGTCTGGCTTGGCGTGCCCTAACCTCCGGGCAATCGTCACGATGTCCACACCCGCGTCGATTAGCTGGCTGGCGTGAGTATGGCGCAAGGCGTGGAAAGGTGACGTCCGGCAGGCCGATGCGGGTGGCAAAGTCACTCCAGCGCCAACTCGCCGAGATACGGGAGAGTGGGGCACCGTCGAGGTCGGCGAACAGCAGCGCGTCATCGGGAAGCTTGCCAGCGCCTAGCTTCATGCGCAGTTCGAGTTGAGCCTTTCGATGCTCACGCAGGACTGAGACCAGAATGTCGGGCAGGGTGATGTCTCGGATTCCGGCCTTGGATTTTGGGAGCTTAAAGCGGGTGCCGTGTTGCTTGGTTTGCTCCAGTGCCTCGCGCACCTGAAGCGTCTTTTTATCCAAATCAATCCGCGACCAGCGGAGCGCCATCACCTCGCCAAGCCGTAAGCCAGCGAAGAGCGCAATCATAGCCATTGCCTGCAACGGATGGCCCTTCAGTTTCTCAACGAGACCGGGCACGTCCTGCACGATGACCGCTTCGTGGTCGCCCAGCTTGGGGGCCTTATGAACCGTCGCGGCGTTCTTGACTACCAGGTCGTTTTTGACGGCATCCCTAAGCGCCTGGGACAGCAATCGGTGCGCGTGGCTGATTGTCCGGGCTGAATACCCGTCTGTCGTATGCAGGGCCGCATGCCAGCCCTCGATATCGATGGGCTTGAGCGCCTGGAGCACTTTGTTTCCGATGCGCGGTGCAATCTGGTTCTTGAGTAAATCGCGATAACGCTCGGCTGTCCGGGTTGAGATGCCTTCAGGGGCGGCCTCCCACTGCTTGATTCGGGCGGCGATAAACTCGGCAACGGTCAGCTTGGTTGGCTCGACGTAGGTGCCACGACCGACAGCGGCGACCAGTTCGGCCAGTTTGACCTGAGCTTCCTTCCTTGTCCCCCGGAATGTCTGGTACTTGGTTTTCCGCTTGCCGGTCACCGGGTCGCGCTCCGCCGCCTCGAACTTGAGACGGAACGACATCTTGCCGCGCCGCTGAATGCACCCCTTCATGGTCCGTCCCCCTCTTTTGCATCAATTCCCGGAAGTAGCGCTCCGTTGGCGTGTCGCTCAGGTACAAAGCCATCACCACTGACGAGGCCATGAAGTGGCTCGCTGAGGAGGGCGTCCTCGACTACGTCCGGTTCGGACCGTCGGGAGCTAAGTCGTGAGCTACGCCATCAGTGATCATGAATTCAAATCACGCATAGCGGCATTCACCAAAGAAAACCCACAGCCTACAAAAATCCGCAAAGCCAATGGTCTACATGATCAGGAGCCATGCTCGCGGATCAGGCTTGTTCCCTTTGATCAAATCAAACTCGGCACCGAGGCCCGCTATCTAGTCAAAGGGATAATTCCTCGCGATGGCTTGATCGTCGCTTGGGGACCCCCGAAATGCGGAAAATCTTTTTGGATATTCGACCTAGCCATGCATGTCGCTCTTGGCTGGCAGTATCGGGATCGCAGAGTACAGGAAGGGGCGGTCGTCTATTGTGCCTTCGAAGGACAAACCGGAATCCAGGCCCGCGTAGAAGCTTTTCGGCAAACGTTTCCAATCGAGACAGATCAGCCCGTGCCATTCTATCTCCAGCCGGTTACGCTGGATCTGGTGGCGCAGCATGCGGACCTAATCGCAGCCATCAAACAGCAAGACGATACGCCTGTCCTGGTCGTGCTCGATACCCTCAACCGGTCGCTTCGTGGCTCCGAAAATGACGCGAAAGACATGGCCGCTTACATTGCTGCCGCCGATAGTATCCGAGAGGCGTTCAGTTGTGCGGTGATCATTGTGCATCACTGCGGCGTTGACGGGACACGTCCTAGGGGCTCCACAGCTCTCAGCGGTGCCGTAGATGCTCAACTGGCCGTGAGACGCGATGCCTCCGATGCCATCATTGTCGAGGTAGAGTTTCAATTCTCGATACTGCATGGCGCAGGCCCTGGAGGTCTCACCACGGAACGATGGTATGACATGGCTCGCAATGAGGGCTTAGGCGTCAATCTCAAGGCCGATCTCTACGACAATCGAGAAGCCCTAAGATCTAAGGGCATAGTTCGAGAGTACGGTGATCGGTGGAACGTCCGTTGAAGGAAGAAATCAGCCAACTTTTGTCCGCTTTCTGGTTATGAGCCAAAAGTCGAGCCGGCTTGGGTTCCCGTTACCGCAAGGCGATGCAACTTCTCGAATTTAGCTTCTGCGCAACGAACCGAAAGGCGGATGCGCCTTCAAATGGATAAATTCGGCCAATAGGATGCTCTTCGAGCTGTTGTCACAAGCCACGAAGGGGACGCCCATGTCAGCCCGGTTAAAACGCATCAGTCACTTTATTGCGCTGGCAGCACCGTTGGTTCTGTCGGTGACATCGTTGCCTGTGTTTGCTCAAGATCAGCAGGGCCAACCGCAACCTCAACAGCAGCCGCAGCAAGAGCCTCAGCAGCAACAGCCTCAGCAGCAAACCCTTACACAGCAGCA
>Ga0207428_10000187_pt1 | contig 85885 bp, 83 predicted proteins | sample RhiMethybrSRZTD1_FD_187600 | JGI IMG/M metagenome (GOLD analysis project Ga0207428, IMG submission 187600) | Populus rhizosphere microbial communities from Tennessee, USA - Rhizosphere MetaG P. TD hybrid SRZTD1 (SPAdes) (version 3) | ecosystem: Host-associated > Plants > Roots > Rhizosphere >... | reverse complement strand
CCGACCCAAGTGGGACAGGGTGACGCTCGCCAACGTCTCCCATGCCGACGTGCAGAAGTGGGTAACAGCGCTGTCGAAGACCCGCTCACCCGCGACCGTCCGCAAGGTCCACCGTGTGCTCTCACTAATCCTCAACATGGCCGTCAAGGACGGACGCCTGGCCCGCAACGTCGCGATCGGCGTTAATCTCCCACGCCCGACCAAGGAGGAGCAGCGATTCTTGACCCACGCCCAGGTCGAAGCCCTCGCCGAGGCGTGCGCCCGCCCGACGGACGTGAGCAAGCATCGCCGGCTCCATGAACGCGAGAATCAGACCTACCGCCTCGTCGTCCTGTTCCTCGCCTACACAGGCGTCCGGTTCGGCGAGATGGCCGCACTCAGAGTGAGCCGCCTCGACCTCACCCGCCGGCGTGCGACCATCGCCGAGTCCGTCACCGTCGTGCAGGGCAAGGGGCTGGTCTGGGGCACTCCCAAATCTCACGAACGCCGGCAGGTGCCGATCCCACGGTTCCTCGTCGCCGAGCTGCGAGACCACATCGCGGGCAAGGAGCCCGACGAGCTCGTGTTCAACGGCGTAAGGGGAGGCGGGCCACTACGCGCTCCAATCTTCCGCGTCGGTTTCCACGTCGCGGCCGCGGCGATCGGCATCCCTGAGCTGCACCCGCACGAGCTGCGCCACACCGCCGCCAGCCTCGCAATCGCCAGCGGCGCGGACGTGAAAGTCGTGCAGCAGATGCTCGGCCATTCGAGCGCTGCGATGACGATGGACGTCTACGGACACCTGTTCAGCGACCGCCTCGACGAGGTCGCCGACGCGCTCGACAATGCCCGATCCGAGGCTGCCAGATCCGCCGCCGCTGTTGTCGATGCTCAAAATCCTGTTGCCAAAGTGTTGCCAAACGCCGATGTGGTCGACTTGGCCGCCTACAAGGCGAACGGTAAAACCGCAGGTCAGGCGCCAAATTCGGCTGGCGCCCCCGGCGAGATTCGAACTCGCGCTCCCGCCTCCGGAGGGCGGTGCTCTATCCCCTGAGCTACGGGGGCTGGTTGTTCAGCGTGCGATGGCTGGTTAAGGGCCGAGAGGCAATGTACCAGCGTGACTGGGGACTAGCACTCTGGCACAGTTTCGCCATGTGACCCACACCCATGTGGCTGGCTCGATTCACGCCGATTCCACGGCGCGGGCTCCCAGTTGGCTGAGCATTCCGAGTGATGTAAACGCCCTACTCCCGACCCTTTGGAGTAGCGGTGTGAAGAAGGACGAGAACGGCGTGCTCACGGTCGCCGGCTTGAGCGTGAACGAGATCGCCAACCAGGTGGGAACACCTGCGTACGTCGTGGACGAGGCCGACCTGCGCGCCCGAGCCCGCGCTTTCGCCGAGGCGTTCGAGGGCTGGGACGTCTACTACGCCGCCAAATCGTTCCTGTGTACGACCGTCGCTCGGTGGGTCACCGAGGAAGGGCTCGGCATCGACGTCTGCACCGGTGGTGAGCTGGCCGTCGTGCAGCGGGCTGGAATCGATTTTGCGCGCGTCGGGTTGCACGGCAACAACAAAAGCGCCGAGGAGCTGGAGTACGCGCTGACCGCCGGTGTCGGAAGGATCATCGTCGATTCCTTCGACGAGATCGCCCGGCTCGGCGCGCTCGCCGAGAAACTGCAGGTCCGGCCGCGCGTTATGGTCCGCGCAACTACCGGCGTCGAGGCGCACACCCACGAATACATCGCCACCGCCCATGAAGATCAGAAGTTCGGGTTTTCCATCGCCGGCGGCACCGCCGCGGCCGCGCTGATCGCGTGCCAACAGCATCCCTGGCTGGAGTTGATTGGTATCCACTCCCACATCGGCTCGCAGATCTTCGATGCCGAAGGGTTCGAGGTCGCGGCTCGCCGAACCCTACGACTGCACGCCGATTTTGCAGCGCAGACCGGTGTCGAGCTCGGCGAGCTGGATCTCGGCGGCGGTTTCGGTATCGCCTACACGAGTGCCGACACACCGGCAACGCCCGCGGCGCTTGCAGAGGCATTAAGACAGATCATCGAGCACGAATGCTCAGCGCTCGGCATCGCCGTTCCACACATCTCGATCGAGCCGGGTCGGGCGATCAGCGGCCCCAGTACCTTCGCCCTCTACACAGTTGGAACTGTCAAGCCCGTCGCGCTGGATAGCGGCGCCAGCCGCCTCTACGTCGCAGTCGACGGTGGCATGAGCGACAACATCAGAACCGCGCTCTACGCCGCCGAGTACTCCGCGACATTGGCTTCCCGCCTTTCCACCGCGCCTCCGGTGTTGGCCCGGGTGGTCGGTAAGCACTGCGAAGGCGGCGACATCTTGGTTCGTGATGAATTCCTTCCCGCTGACATAGCGGCCGGCGACCTGCTCGCGGTCCCGGGTTCGGGCGCGTACAGCCGGTCGATGGCTAGCAATTACAACCATGTTCCGCGGCCGCCCGTCGTCGCCGTCAGCGGAGACCGGATGAAGACGCTGCTGCGGCGGGAGACAATCGGGGACCTGCTCGCCTTAGATGTTGGCTAAGAGTTGCCTCAGTTCAAAAAGAATTTGGGTTTCCCAGACCCAATGCCGATAGTGAACAATGAAACCGCCACGATTCGGGGTCGTGGTGTCGTTGTGTAAATGAGGTTTCCGTGACTTTGACCAGCGTGCAGCCCACGCCCCTTCTCGACGTCGCATCGCTAACACCATTGCGGGTGGCCCTGCTCGGCTGCGGGGTGGTGGGCACGGAGGTCGCGCGGTTGATCACCGAGCAAGCGGCCGATCTACGTGCTCGCGTCGGCCGGCCTCTGGAGCTCGTCGGCATCGCCGTGCGCCGAGACGGTCGAAAACGGCCCGGCATCGATCCGGCGCTGCTCACCACCGACGGCCAGGCGCTGGTCAGCCGACAGGACGTCGATTTGGTAATCGAGGTCATCGGCGGAATCGAACCAGCTCGGTCGTTGATCTTGACCGCGCTGCATCATGGGGCGTCCGTGGTGACTGCGAACAAGGCGTTGCTCGCCGAGGATGGCGCGACGCTGTTCGCAGCTGCCGAACAAGCCGGCGCTGATCTTTACTTCGAGGCTGCGGTGGCCGGCGCGATCCCGATCATCCGGCCGCTTCGGGAGTCATTGGTCGGTGACGAGATCACTTCCGTGATCGGCATCGTCAACGGTACGACGAACTACATCCTGGATCGGATGGACGGCGGTGGAGTTGGCTATGCCGAAGCGCTCGCGGAGGCACAGCTGGCCGGCTACGCCGAGGCCGACCCCACAGCAGATGTGGAGGGTTTCGATGCCGCGGCCAAAGCCGCCATCCTGGCGAGCCTGGCATTTCATACCCGAGTCACAGGAGCCGATGTCTATCGCGAAGGCATTACCCAGGTAACCTCGGCCGACATCGCCTCCGCACACGACATGGGCTGCGTCGTAAAGCTGCTCGCGATCTGCCAGTTGTCGCCGCCCGTTGCCCCAGGCGCCAACGACCGGACGGTTTCGGTACGCGTCCATCCGGCGATGATTCCGCGCTCGCACCCGCTCGCCGCTGTTGGCGGCGCCTACAACGCGGTATTCGTTGAATCGATGTCTGCTGGACGCTTGATGTTCTACGGCCCGGGCGCCGGCGGTTCGCCTACGGCGAGCGCAGTTCTCGGTGACCTCGTCACGGTCGCGCGCAACCGGCTGCGCGGCGCCGTTGGTCCCGGTGAGTCCAGCTACGCCGCTCGCCCGGTAACCAAAATCGGTGGTGTGATGACGCGGTATCACGTTTCCTTCAAGGTTGCTGACGTGGTCGGCGTTCTCGCGACGGTCGCCCAGGCGTTCGCCGAGCATGGGGTCTCGATCGAGACCGTACGGCAGAACGGGCGTGGTGCCGACGCTCAACTGGTGATTGTGACCCACCACGCCCAAGATGCCGCCCTCAGCGCGACGGTCCAAGCGCTACGCAACCTCGACATCGTGCGTGAGGTCACCAGTGTGATGCGAGTTGAAGGCGACTGACGTGCTCCCCGAGTCCTTCATCGCGGAGCGAGACACCGCGCTCAAGCACCGCCCCGGATACGGGGTGATCGCTCGTTATCGCGACTGGCTGCCGCTGTCGGATAGCGACCCGGTGATCACCCTCGGTGAAGGGAATACGCCGCTCGTCGCGGCCGAGAGGCTGTCAGAGATCCTGCGTTGTGACGCATGGATCAAGGTCGAGGGCGCGAATCCGACCGGCTCGTTCAAGGACCGCGGCATGACGGTCGCGCTCAGCGTCGCTGCTGGGCAGGGTGCGCAGGCAGTGGTCTGCGCCTCGACCGGCAACACTTCCGCCTCGGCAGCTGCGTACGCCGCACGGGCGGGCCTGTCCACCATCGTGCTGTTGCCCGCCGGGCGGATTGCGATGGGCAAGCTCGCCCAGGCGATCGTGCATGGCGCCAAGGTGGTGCAGGTTGACGGCAACTTCGACGACTGCCTGGAACTCGCCCGCAAGCTCGCCCACGACTACCCGGTAGCCCTGGTCAACTCGATCAATCCGAGCAGGATCGAGGGTCAGAAGACCGCCGCGTTCGAAGTGATCGACGAGCTGGGGGATGCGCCTGACGTGCATGTGATTCCGGTGGGCAACGCCGGGAATATTTCGGCGTACTGGCGTGGTTATAAGCAGTACGCATCTGCTGGCAAAGCGATGCGAGCGCCGAGAATGTGGGGTTTCCAGGCTGCGGGCGCAGCTCCCCTGGTGCTAGGGCATCCAGTTCTTCAGCCTGAAACGGTCGCGACAGCCATCCGCATTGGCAATCCGGCATCGGCTGAGCAGGCTCGAGCCGCCCGCGACGAATCACGAGGTCTCATCGAGGCGGTCACCGATCAGCAAATCCTCGATGCTCAAGGCTTTTTGGCGCGTGAGGAGGGCATCTTCGTCGAGCCGGCCTCGGCCGCTGGAGTTGCAGGTCTACTTGCCAAGAATCAGCGTGGGGAAATCGAGTCAGGTTTGCAGATCGTGATCACCGTGACGGGACACGGCCTGAAGGACGTGGACACGACTCTGTCGCGACTTGGTCCGATACATGCCGAGGTTGTGACGGCCGATCTTCTCGCGATCGCATCAGCCTGCGGGCTCGCGGACTAAATGTCTGGACGCTGGATCCAGAGGAGCCGAGATGCAGCCTGACCCTGCTGATCAGCGGGTCTTGACCCCTGGTATATCGGTGACCGTCGAGGTCCCGGCCACCAGCGCCAACCTAGGGCCAGGCTTTGACTGCTTCGGGATCGCGCTGGAGTGGCGGGAACGGGTCAACCTCGCAGTGATCGAGCGTGGCTACCAGATCGAAGTATCCGGCGAAGGTGCAGCCGACCTGCCGCGCGACGAAAGTCATTTGATCATTCGTGCCGCGCTGGTTGGCCTCGCGGACCTTGGAGTCAGTGCACCAGGCCTGTGGCTTGGCTGCCGCAACACGATTCCACACGGTCGGGGCCTCGGATCCTCATCGGCGGCAATTGTCGGAGGGCTCATCGCAGCCGCCGGGCTGGCAGACACGTCTGTCGAGCCGGAGTGGCTGCTCAGGCATGCCAATGCCATCGAGGGCCATCCCGACAACGTGGCCGCGGCCATCTACGGCGGCTTCGTACTGGCGTACGAGGGGCGCTCCGGAGTCGCGGTGGCGCAGGGTAGGGTCCACGCATCCATTGGCGCTGCAGTGTTCATCTCCGCCACCTCGTCGGCCACCGACGCCGCTCGCGGTCTCCTTCCCGACACCGTTCCCCACGTCGACGCAGCAGCCAACTCCGGGAGAGCCGCTTTGTTGGTCCACGCTATGGCGTCCCAACCCGAGCTGTTATACGACGCCACGAACGACTGGCTGCACCAGAGCTACCGAGAGGTGGCCATGCCGCGCTCCTACGAGCTGATGAAATCCCTTCGCGGGCAGGGGTTTGCGGCAATGATCAGTGGTGCGGGCCCAAGTGTGCTGGTGCTGGGCGCCCGGTCGGATCTGGCTGCGCTTCAAGATCAACAAGTAGCCGGATTCTCGGTACGGCTCAGTGATATAGGCTCAGCCGCGTCGATCATCGAGGCGGGCATCGTCGATGACGGCATCGTCAGAGATGGGCGAGATCAGACTGTGGTGGAAACTCCGGGCGTAGGTGCTAGCCTTAGAGAGCCGACATGGTCAGGGCAGCTGCGGTGACCGGCTTCCCAACCAGCTAAGTCACAAGAACGCACATCTGACCACGTAGCGCCTCAAAGGTCAGGTGCGACGCGGACGAAGCTTTACGGCCCCCTCCCGTCAGCCACATCTCGAGAACAGTTGTCGCGATGCGCTGAGGACCTCTAGAAAGACCCGCTGGTCGGGGATATCACCCCGAGCCATGGATGGGCACCGATGACGTGCCCGAACTGACAAGGACACATGTTGACAGATATCGCCGAAGTGACGAGCGCATCTCCAATCGAAGAAGGCGCCGGCGAGCAAGGTACCCAACCCACCAGTGATCGTCGCAACCGCAAAGGCTCAGGCCTGGACTCCATGGTCCTGGCGGAGCTGAAACAAGTGGCCAATTCCCTCGGTATCAAAGGCACTGGCGCCCTGCGCAAGAGCCAGTTGATCGACGCCATTCGCGCCGCTCAGCGTGGTGCCGGCACTGCTACCTCAACGGTTGGCACTGATCAAGACAATGGCTACCGCGAGGAGGCACGGATGGGCGAGCCACCTGCACAGCCCGACCTGATGTCAGCGAGCCGGGCCACGGACTCGGCCGCGGCTGAACGGCCAGAGCCCGTGAAGGTCGCCGATGGCGGTCAGGTCCGCGAGGAGAACGGTACGGCTCAGGACGGCGGTCAGGTCCGTGAGGACACCCGCACGCCCCAAGACCGCAACGATCAGATCCGCGAAGACACCAGCACGCCTCGGGAAGGCGGCGACGGACAGTCTGAAGCTCGCCGCTCCGATGAGCAGCCTCGAACTGACGAGCCGACTCGTGAGACCCGTCCTGGTGATGGTGAGCGTGGCGACGCGTCCCGTGAGGGGCGGCAGCAAAATGACCGTCGCGATCGCAGGAACCAACAGGCCCGCGAGAACCAGCAGCGCGACAATCAGGGTCGAGACAACCAGGGCCGAGACAACCAGAGTCGAGACAACCAAGGTCGAGACAACCAGGGCCGCGACTGGGAAGAGGAAGGCGCTGGCCGGCGGGGACGTCGGCGTCGCAGCCGCGACAGGCAAAACCGACGCAATCGCGGCGGCGGCGGCGGCAATCTTGAACGCTACGAGTCCGAGCCTGTGGTCTCTGAGGACGATGTGCTCGTTCCGGCTCGCGGAATTTTGGATGTCCTCGACAACTACGCATTCGTCCGCACCAACGGCTATTTGCCCGGACCGGACGACGCGTACGTCTCTTTGTCGATGGTCAAGAAGCTCGGTTTGCGCAAGGGTGATCTGGTCACCGGTGTGATCCGTACGCCGCGTGAGGGTGAGCGCAAGGAGAAGTTCAACCCCATGGTGAGGATCGACACCGTCAACGGCGGCGATCTTGAAGCTGCCCGGCAGCGACCCGACTTCGCGAAGCTCACCCCGCTCTATCCACAGGAGCGGCTGAAGCTCGAAACCACGGCGAATCAGATGACCGGGCGGATCATCGATCTGGTGGCCCCGATCGGCAAAGGCCAACGGGCGCTGATCGTTTCACCGTCCAAGGCGGGCAAGACGTTGGTGATGCAGGCCATCGCCAATGCCGTCGCCATGAACAACCCCGAGGTGAAGCTCATGGTGGTCTTGGTGGATGAACGACCCGAAGAGGTGACCGACTTCGAACGCCAAGCCAAGGGCGAGGTGATCGCATCGACCTTCGACCGTCCGGCTGAGGACCACACCACCGTTGCGGAGCTGGCCATTGAACGGGCGAAGCGCCTGGTCGAGCTCGGTCACGATGTCGTGATCTTGCTCGATGGCATCACCCGGCTGAGCCGGGCCTACAACCTGGCCGCGCCAGCCTCCGGGCGCATTCTTTCCGGAGGTGTCGACTCGGCCGCGTTGTACCCGCCGAAGAAGTTCCTGGGCGCGGCACGCAACATCGAGGGTGGCGGATCGCTCACGATCATCGCAACTGCCCTGGTCGAGACCGGTTCGAAGATGGACGAGGTGATCTTCGAGGAGTTCAAGGGCACGGGCAACTCAGAGATTCGGCTGCGCCGGGAATTCGCCGAGAAGCGAATTTTCCCCGCGATCGATGTCGACGCGTCGAGCACCCGCCGTGAGGAGTTGCTGATGAGTCGTGAGGAGCTCGCCATCGTCTGGAAGCTGCGCCGTGTTCTCTCCGGGCTTGAAAGCCTGCAGGGACTGGAGATGCTGCTGGACCGGCTGCGCAAGACCCAGAGCAATGCCGAGTTCTTGATGGCGATCACCAAGACCATCCCGGCACAGGACTAGTACCCCCAAAGACACCGAAAGGTGTCGGCCTGCGGCCATCCGCAGGGACTAAAACGGCCTCCTTGGCTGTTGAGCATTTGGTTCCGCAGGTTGGCCTGCGGCAGAATCACCCTTTGGTGCCGGTTCACGTCATGGGCCCAAGAGCGCAAGGCGACCCGGCACACACGATGAGGAGACAAGCATGAAACCCGACATTCACCCCGCGTACGTGGAGACGGTGGTGACGTGCACGTGTGGCAATACGTTCACCACGCGCAGCACCGCGCCGAACGGCGTGATCCACGCAGACGTGTGCTCGGCCTGCCATCCGTTCTATACAGGCAAGCAGAAGATTCTTGATACCGGAGGCCGCGTTGCTCGCTTCGAGAAGCGATACGCGGCGCGTCAGCCGGCCAAGAAGACCAGCAAATAGCTTCACGAATAGCGCCGGGAGGCACGGACGAAGTCCTGCATCCCGGCGCTTGACGTGTCCCGACGACCGACTTGTCAGCGTGAGCGGTCGCCGGAGCAACGGCATACGCTGACATATCGGAGAGGGGAGTGTCGCGTGTTCGAGTCGGCGGCTCCTTTGCGTGCTGAATTCTCCGAGCTGGAGAGAGCCCTCGCCGATCCGGCGGTTCACGCCGATCTTGCTCGCGCCCGCAAGGTGGGTCGTCGCTACTCCGAGCTGGTGCCGATTGTGAGGGCGTTGGAGGAGTACTCCCGGCTTACAGATGATCTTGCGGTCGCCAAGGAGCTCGCTGCGGAAGACCCATCGCTGGCCCTAGAAGCTGCCGATCTTGAAGCACAGCTGGGACCCGTGACGGACAAGCTGACGCGATTACTCGCTCCGCGCGACCCCAACGATTCCTCGGATGCGCTGATGGAGATCAAGTCGGGTGAAGGGGGCGAGGAGTCGGCATTGTTTGCTGCTGACCTGCTGAAGATGTATTCCCGCTATGCCGAGGGCCGTGGCTGGAAGGTGGAGATTCTCGATGCGCAGGAAACCGACCTTGGCGGCTACAAGTCAGTGACGATTGCGATCAAGGCGCCGGCCCTTGGCGAGCCTGACACCATGCCCTACGGCGTACTCAAGTTCGAGGGCGGCGTGCATCGGGTGCAGCGGGTTCCGATCACCGAGTCCCAGGGACGAGTCCATACCTCCGCAGCTGGGGTGCTGGTGATGCCTGAGGTCGCCGAGACCGAAATCGAGATCAATGAGGACGATCTTCGCATCGACGTCTACCGTTCCTCCGGCCCAGGAGGCCAGGGGGTCAACACGACCGACTCGGCCGTGCGGATCACACATCTGCCCAGCGGCATCGTGGTTTCCTGCCAAAACGAGCGTTCGCAGCTGCAAAACCGCGAGCAGGCGATGCGCATGCTGCGAGCTCGGTTGACCGCGGCTGCCGAGGAAGAAGCCGCAAGCGCCGCATCAGCCGCTCGGCGCAGCCAGGTCCGTACGGTTGACCGGTCAGAGCGCGTCCGCACCTACAACTTCCCCGAGAACCGCATCTCTGATCATCGGATCGGTTTCAAGGCCTACAACCTTGATCAAGTTCTGAATGGCGATCTGGATGCGGTGATCAAGGCACTGCAGGAAGCCGACACGCAGCTCAGGTTGTCCCAGGCAGGTAGCCCCACCTCGTGAGTCAGTTGGTCCGGCCGCTGTTGATTCAAGCCGCGAGCCAGCTGCGCGACGTTGGCGTTGCGTCGCCAGAGCAGGAGGCCCGACAACTCCTGGCCTACGCAGCAGGAATCGAGCTGGCCCGGTTGCCCCTGCTCGATGCAGTCGAGGACGCCCAGGCTGCGTACTTCCAGACGTTGATCAACAAGCGATCGCATCGGATTCCGCTGCAGCACCTGACCGGTAGGGCCCACTTCCGTTATCTGGAGCTCGAGGTAGGTCCGGGGGTTTTCGTGCCCAGACCCGAGACCGAGGTGATGACCGGCTGGGCGATCGAGCAATTGCGCCCGATGGTGTACGCCGTGGCGCGTGGTGATTCGCGACATTTGCCGGTGGTCGTCGAACTTGGCACCGGATCGGGCGCAGTCGCGAAGTCCATCGCGACCGAGCTGACCGGAACCCGCGTCTACGCCGTTGAGGTATCCGAGGAGGCGGCGGCATATGCGGCGCGCAACCTCGCTGATACGACGGTCGAGCTTTGCGTGCAGGACATGGCCGGCGCCTTGCCGGAACTCAACGGCACCGTCGATCTCGTGATCGCCAACCCGCCCTATATCCCACTGGATGCATTCGAATCGGTGGTGCCCGAGGCGCGCGATCACGATCCTGTACTCGCCCTCTTCGCTGGCGACGACGGCTTGGATGCGATCAGGGTGGTGGCCGCCGAGGCGGCGCGGTTGCTGCGCCCGGCTGGTTTGCTTTGCGTGGAGCACGCAGACGTGCAAGGTGAATCAGCTCAGCAGGTCCTGCTGCGGCATGGAGGATTTGCCGGCGTACGCGATCATCCTGACCTGACCGGACGCTCGCGGTTTGTCACGGCGGTCCGTAGGGCCGCTAAGTGATCTTGTCGCGTCCACGGTCGCCGACAGGTAACTCTGGCAAGATTGACCGGTGACCACGACCGCCGTGCCCGGCGAACCGGACCCGCGGGAGGCGGCAGAAACTGAACTCCAGGTGGGGTACCGGCGGTTCGACTGCACAGCCGCTGATCCGTCGCGCAACGCGGAGGCGACTGAGGCTGCACGTGAAGCCATCGAGGCTGGCGAATGCATCGTGCTGCCCACCGACACTGTTTATGGCATCGGCGTCGATGCATTCAGTGCCGAGGGAGTCCGGCGCCTGCTGGACGCCAAGCACCGCGGTCGGGATATGCCACCGCCGGTGCTGATCGGCGAACCGACCTTGATCCGTGCGCTTGCCGTGGACGTTCCCGAGGCGGCCAAGGATCTCGTCGGCAAGCACTGGCCCGGGGCACTAACCGTCATCTGTCGCATCCAGCCGAGCCTCCGAATGGATCTAGGCGAGACCGCTGGCACCATCGCACTTCGGGTTCCCGACCATGAACTGGCTCGCGAGATCCTACGACGCACAGGTCCCATGGCGGTCAGCAGTGCCAACATCAGCGGTCAGGCTGCGGCGTTGACCTGTGACGAGGCGATTGAACAGCTTGGCGACTCGGTTGCGGTCTATCTTGACGGAGGCCCGCTCGAAGCTGCCGGTGGGGCGCCGTCCACCATCGTGGACTTCACCAACGACGAAGACGGTCAAGTGCTACGGCGCGGAGCGATCACCCTCGAGACGCTGCGCAAGACCGCCCCGAATCTTGTTGATCTAGCCGATGAAGGCGACGTGAAAGAAGATAGCCCCTCGGCTGACGCAGGACGCACTCCACCCGCAGGAGCCTGAGTGCGCGAGTACCTACTGGTCCTCTGCATTGCGGCAGCGGTCACCTACCTGTTGAGCGGCGTATGCCGCCGCCTGGCGCTGCGCACGGGGGCGTTGGCCAGAGTCCGGGACCGGGACGTACACACGATCGAGATGCCCTACTTCGGCGGCGTTGCCATGTTGGCCGGGGTCGCGGCCGCGATCTTGATCTCCTGGCAACTGCCATTTCTGGGCCGGCTCGCCACCGTGCACCAGGATTCCCGGGCGGTTTTGGTTGCAGCCGTCGTGATCTGTCTGGTGGGTGTGCTGGATGACGTTTTCGAACTTCCTCCACTGACCAAGTTTGCCGGGCAGGTCTTCGCTGCGGGCATCGCCGTCGCACTGGGCGTCAAGATGCTCTGGATCCCATTGCCCAACAAGATCGTTTCACTCGACGGCACCACATCCGTCGCGATCACGGTTTTCTTCATCGTGCTCTGCTCCAACGCTGTGAACTTCGTGGATGGGCTGGACGGCCTCGCCACCGGTGTGGTCGGAATCGGGGCGCTCGCCTTCTTTGCCTACTCCTACCTGCTTACCGTCACCGAGGGCCTCACCCGTGCAACGACGTCGAGCCTTGTCACGGTCGCGATCGCCGGTGCGTGCTTGGGGTTTCTGCCACACAACTTCTTCCCAGCGCGGATGTTCATGGGTGACTCCGGCGCGATGCTGCTCGGACTGTTGCTTGCCACGTCCACCATCAGCCTGACCGGACAAATCGATATCTCGCAGCTGCAGGACGGGCGCGGGGGATTGGTGCCGACGGTCCTTCCACTGGTGTTGCCGCTGGCGATCCTCGCTTTGCCCTTCTTGGATCTGACGCTGGCCTTCATCCGCCGCACGTACGCCGGGAAGTGGTGGTTCCTCCCGGACAAGCAGCACCTGCACCACCGACTGCTGGAACGTGGCCACAGCCAACGCCGCGCTGTGATGTTGATGTATGTCTGGTCGGCCCTGGTCTCGTTCGGCGTGATCATCTTGGGACTGGTTCAGACCGAACGCCAGTGGACAGTGGTGGCTGGCGGCGCTGTCCTCGCTCTGGTCTTGATCGTGATCACGCTCGGTCGTCCGGTACGCCCCAAGCACCAAGTACGGCGCGGCGAGTCCCTTCCTTGATTGCTCCGCTCGCTTCGCTCGCTCTGCGCGGATCGCGCTTTGCACCCGCCTACTTCGTCGTCGCTCGCAGACGATAAGCGTGTCTGCTCGCTCCTCCTCAGCCACGGCGGAGCGCGATCCGGCATGACGGATCTCTCCGTGTGATGAACACGTGTGTTAGGTTTTCACGCACGCAGCCCTGCGAGCCTGGCTTGCGCCAGCGGCCCGGCCCAAATTCAATCAAGATCAGCTTCGACACCGGCAACAAAGGACTGCATCGCTATGACCGTTGACAGCCGCCCTGAGAACGCTGCGATGCCTGCGGATGGGCCGAGCATTCACGTCGTCCGAGCGCGCAAACTGCTCCTGGGTGGCGCCGTAGGCGGAGTGACAGCGACACTCGCGTGCTTGATCGGCTTCACGATCGGCTACGGCGAGACGGGTTTGATCTCCGCGGCGGTGGCGGCGGCAATGGTGTTGTTCTTCTACGGAGTCGGCCAGTACGTGATGGTGCTCTTCGCCGACGCGGGAGCCCGGACGCTGTTGATGGTGTCGCTGTGCAGCTACAGCGCGCGAATTGTGAGTCTGGGACTGGTCTTAGTGCTGTACAACTCCCATCGCGAGGCGTGGCCGACGCTGCTGCCAATGGCCATCTTTGTGACCACGATCATCGTCGTCGCTGGATGGCTCATCGTTGAAGTTTTTGTCTTTTCTCGATTGAGAATTGGCGTCTATGACACCGAGTACTCGCCGCCGAGCAAAGGTGCCTTGGAGCCGTGACCCTCGCCACAATCACTGCTAGCGTGTGTCTCGCCATGAAGGAACAACCGAAGGCGACCTACGACCAGCCGAAATCGCGAGGAGGCGGGGAATCAGCCGGCATGGACTTGGGGCTTCGAGTGCTCTCCTATTTGATCTCCGGCGTCCTGATTTACGGACTACTGGGATGGTTGGGCGACCACTACCTCGGTACCAAGTTTCTCTTGCCGATCGGCATAGTTGGAGGCGCTGCCTTCGGGGCGTACGTGATCATCAGGCGCTTCGGCCGCATCGATGACGCGGCACCCGCAGCGGGTGCCAAAGATCGCAGCGACCAAGCCGCGGTAACTGAGCGCAGGCACGAGGCGGAGTAGGGGGAACGGTGAGCGGTTTCTTGTCGGGCCTGGTTCCGCTGGAAACGGGCGGCTTCGAAGCACCCGGTGTGCACAGCTTCGACGTACCGCCACTGTTCGAAAGCGTTCCCTGGTTCGACAAATACATGCTTCAGGCCGTCGTCTCGGTGATCTTGATCTTGGCTTTCTGGCTGATCATGGCGCGTAAGAACGCGATGGTGCCCAGCAAAAGCCAGTACATCGGCGAAACGGCCTACTTCTTCGTGCGGAACACCATTGCCCGGGACATGATCGGGCACGACTTCCGCAGGTACCTCCCGCTCCTCATTGCACTTTTCTCCTTCGTGCTGGTCAACAACCTTTGGGGCGTTTTTCCCCTCACATTGCTGCCGACTCCCTCGCACGTAGGTTGGCCGTACGGCCTGGCGATCTTGGTATGGGTCATCTACAACGGGGTCGGCATCTCCAAGTTTGGTTTATTTGGCTACCTCAGGAACACCTCGCTGCCCGCGGGCGTGCCGGTGTTCATGTGGCCGTTGATCATCCCCCTGGAGTTCGTTTCCAACATCATCGTCCGGCCGATCACCCTCTCTTTGCGACTCTTCGCCAACATGTTCGCCGGCCACCTGCTGGTTCTGGTCTTCGTATTGGGTGGGGAATATCTGCTTTTGCATTCCGCATCGATCATCAACAAGACCGCCGGTGTTGTGTCCTTGATCGTCAGCATGGCGATCTTCGGCCTGGAAATCTTCGTTCAGTCACTGCAAGCTTTCATCTTCACCGTCCTCACCGCCCAGTACATCTCCTCGGCCTCGGCCGAGGAGCACTGACCACCCTCGGTTTCGGCCTTCGCGAAACCCCGTCAAGAAAGAAGTCTTCAATGACTCCACTGGAACTCACCGGATCCCTCGGTATTGTCGGCTACGGTCTCGCCGCCATCGGACCCGGCATCGGCGTTGGCCTGATCTTCGGCTCGGTCATCCAGGGCACAGCGCGGCAGCCGGAGGCTCGCGGTGCGATGATGGGGACGGCCTGGATCGGATTCGCTGTGACCGAGGCGCTGGCGATCATCGGCATCGCTCTCGCATTCGTCTTCGGCTGAGCGGGTGGTCGCGATGACCACGCTTCTGGTACCGCTCCAGGAGAATCCGCTCCTCCCGAATCTGGCGGAAATAATCGCCTCTATTGTGTTCGCGCTGTTGCTGACTTTCCTCATCGCCAGGTTCGTGGTGCCGCGGTTCGAGGCCACGTACGCGGAACGCACCGCCGCCATCCAGGGTGGCATGGAGAGGGCCGAGAAGGCGCAAGAGGCTGCCGAAGCGGCATTGCGGCAGTACAACGAGCAACTGGCTGAGGCCCGCACGGAAGCGGCCAGAATCCGCGAGGAAGCCAAGAGCGAGGGCACGCAGATCCTCGCGGATCTACGAGATCAGGCGCATGCCGAAGTCGCCCGCATCAGGGCACAGGGAGAGGCCCAGCTCGAGGCGGAGCGCGCCTCGGTGATGGCTCAGATGCGAGCTGAGATCGGCACGCTGGGCACGACGTTGGCGAGCCGGATCGTCGGGGAGTCGCTCGAGGATGACGAGCGAGCTCGGCGTACGGTCGATCGCTTCCTCGCCGACCTCGAGGGTGAGGGTGAACCCACGCCTGCTAGAAGATCATGAGTGCTGCGACCGACGCGCGGATGAGCTCGCTCGACCGCATGCTGGATGACGGCAAGGTCGACGACAACTTCGCCAGCGAGATGTTTGCCGTGGTCGATGCGCTCGACTCCTCAGCTACTCTGCGGCGCGCGGTGACGGACCCGGGGAGGCCGGAGGGCGCACGCCGCGCGCTGGTGCATGGGTTGCTCGACGGGAAGGTCGACACGGCCGTTGCTGATCTTGCAGCAGAGTCGGCGACGCTTCGGTGGGCCGGAGGCCGCACGTTCGCGGCTGCACTGGAGCGACAGGCGGTACGCGCCCAGCTCATCGCGGCAGACAGACGAGGCGAGCTGGAGGATACCGAGGACCAACTCTTCCGATTCGCCCGGTTGGTGGACTCCAACCCCGAGCTGCGCAATGTGCTGGGGGACCGCGCGATTGGCCTCAGTAGGCGGCAGGAGCTGGTCGAGGGCCTGCTGAGAGGCCGCGCAACCAACGCAAGCATGGTCCTCGCGAAACGCGCCGTGGCCGCCCGTGAGCGGACGTTCGACCACACGATTGAGGGCTACGTCACGCTGGCCGCTGCGCAGAGGAATCGGGTGGTGGCGACGGTGCGTGTCGCCAGGCCGCTCTCCTCCGACCAACGGAACCGGCTCCGCGATGCTCTCCGCAACAAGGTCGGTCGGGAGGTCGCGATTCAGGAGGTCATCGACCCTGACATCCTGGGTGGAGTACGAGTTGAGCTCGGCGACGAGGTGTTTGAGGGTACCGTCTCGGATCGGCTCGAGTCGGCCAGACGCCTCTTTGGATAGCACGGCTGGCTAGATCACAACTGAAGACATTTACCTCCGAGTTAGAGAGCAGAAAGCGCAGGCCATGGCAGAACTCACGATTCGTCCAGAGGAAATCCGCGAAGCACTGGATCGCTTCGTCCGGGACTACACGCCGGAGACCGCCAGCCGCGAAGAGGTCGGAACGGTCGTCACATCTGGCGATGGCATCGCACGTGTGGAAGGCCTGCCATCGGCCATGGCCAACGAACTGCTCGAGTTCGAGAACGGCACTCTCGGCATTGCCCTTAACCTCGACGTCCGGGAGATCGGTGTCGTCGTGATGGGCGAATCCGAAGGCATCGAGGAAGGCCAGGTCGTCAAGCGCACCGGCGAGATCCTGTCGGTGCGGGTCGGTGACGGATACCTGGGACGTACGGTTGACGCTCTCGCCAATCCGATCGACGGGCTCGGCGAAATCACCGACATTGGCGAGCGCCGCGCGCTCGAGCTGCAGGCTGCCGGTGTGATGGATCGCCAGGGGGTGAATCAGCCATTGCAGACCGGGATCAAGGCCATCGACGCGATGATCCCGATCGGGCGAGGCCAGCGGCAGTTGATCATCGGGGATCGCAAGACGGGGAAGACTGCCATTGCCGTCGACACGATCATGAACCAGAAGAGCGCCTGGGAGAGCGGTGATCCGGAGCAGCAGGTGCGCTGCATTTACGTCGCGATCGGTCAGAAGGGCTCGACCATCGCTGCCGTTCGCGGAGCGCTGGAGGAGGCCGGCGCGCTCGAATACACCACGATCGTCGCAGCTCCCGCGTCCGATCCGGCCGGCTACAAGTACGTCGCGCCGTACACGGGCTCGGCCATCGGACAGCACTGGATGTATCAGGGCAAGCACGTGCTGATCATCTTCGACGACCTGACCAAGCAGGCCGAGGCCTACCGCGCCATGTCGTTGCTGCTGCGCCGCCCGCCGGGCCGCGAGGCGTACCCCGGCGACGTGTTCTACCTGCACAGCCGTCTGCTGGAGCGCTGCGCGAAGCTCTCCGACGAACTCGGCGGCGGGTCGATGACCGGCCTGCCGATCATCGAGACCAAAGCCAATGACGTGTCGGCCTACATTCCGACCAACGTCATCTCGATCACTGATGGACAGATCTTCTTGCAATCCGACCTGTTCAACGCCAACCAGCGCCCAGCCATCGACGTTGGTATCTCGGTGTCTCGTGTCGGTGGCGCGGCGCAGATCAAGGCGATGAAGAACGTCGCTGGCTCGCTCAAACTGGAACTTGCCCAGTATCGCGACATGCAGGCCTTTGCGATGTTCGCTTCTGACCTTGACGCTACGACCCGGCGTCAGCTGGATCGGGGCGGTCGGCTGGTCGAGCTCCTCCGCCAGCCGCAGTACTCCCCATATCCAGTGGAGGAGCAGGTCGTCTCGGTCTGGGCTGGTATTCAGGGTCTGATGGACGAGGTGCCAGTTGACGACGTGCTGCGCTTCGAGCGCGAGCTGCTGGACCATCTGCGTCACCACGGCAACGAGCTGCGAAACATCCGGGAAACCAAGAATTTCGACGATGACACCGCAGCGGCCTTGCGTGAGCAGATTGCCGAGTTCAAGAAGGGTTTCCAGACCTCTGAGGGAAAGCTGCTGGCCGGCCGGGAGGAGCATGTCGCGCTGGAGGAAGAGGACGTCACTCAAGAACAAATCGTGAGGCAGAAGCGTGGCTGACACCTCGCCGACCGGCGCGATGCGCGAGGGGAGGGTCTAGATGCCGGCAAGTCTGCGTGAGCTGCGACAGCGGCGGGCGTCAGTAACGACCATCAAGAAGGTCACCCGGGCGATGGAGTTGATCGCGGCCTCCCGAATCATCAAGGCACAGCAGCGCGCCCAGTCGGCCGCTCCCTATGCGCGCGAACTGACCAAGGCTGTGTCCGCCGTTGCGACGTTCTCCAACGTTGATCATCCGCTCACTACTGAGGCCGAAAACCCCACCAGGGCTGCCGTGTTGCTGATCACCTCGGATCGCGGCTTGGCCGGCGCATACTCTTCCTCGGTGATCAAGGAGGGCGAGCAGCTGAACCAGATGCTGCGGCAGTCGAACAAGGAGCCTGTGCCATACCTGACTGGCAGAAAGTCGATCGCTTTCTACGGATTCCGGCGTCGTGATGTCGCAGCCAAATGGGAGGGATTTTCCGACGCGCCGACCTACGCGCACGCCCGAGAAATCGCCGACACCCTCATCGCGGCATTCTTGACCCCAACCGAAGAGGGCGGGGTCGACGAGATCCATGTCGTCTTCACCCGCTTCGTCTCTATGCTCACTCAACGAGTAGACGTGATCCGGATGCTGCCGCTGGAGGTCGTTGAAGGCGAGGCACCGGCTGAGAGTGATGAGATCCATCCGCTGTATGAATTCGAGCCCGATGCTGCGACGGTGCTGGACGAGATACTGCCGCTGTATGTGGCCAGCCGCATTCACTACTGCCTGCTGCAGGGCGCCGCTTCGGAGCTGGCCAGTCGGCAGAAGGCTATGAAGTCGGCAACCGACAACGCGCAGCAACTCATCGAGCGCCTCACCCGGGAAGCCAACCAGGCCAGGCAAGCAGAGATCACCCAGGAAATCTCCGAGATCGTTGGCGGAGCGAGTGCCCTCGCTGAGGCAACCGCAGGGGCCGACTGAGATCGCGCCATTGATTGAATCGAATATCGAATGACCAGACACCACCCACTGACGAATGAGGGAACCAGATGACTGCCACGATTGAAGAAGAGACCATCGAAGCCCCCTCGGGTGGCATCGGTCGCGTGTCGCGGGTCATCGGCCCGGTTGTCGATGTTGAGTTTCCCGTCGACCAGATGCCTGAGATCTACAACGCGCTGACGGTCGAGATAGCTGTCGAGGGAGAAACCCGCAGCATGACCATGGAAGTCGAGCTGCACATCGGTGACAACCTCGTTCGAGCAATCGCATTGAAGCCAACCGACGGCATGCAGCGAGGCACGGAGGTGCGGGACACGGGGCAGCCGATCTCAGTGCCTGTTGGCGACATCACCAAGGGTCACGTATGGAACGTGACTGGCGACGTGCTCGATGTCGATCCGTCGACCATCGAGATCACTGAGATAGAGGGAGCGCCAAATGGCCGCTGGCCGATCCACCGCCCAGCGCCGAAGTTCGACCAGTTGGAGTCCAAGACCGAGATGCTGGAGACCGGCATCAAGGTGCTCGATCTGCTCACCCCGTACGTGACCGGCGGCAAGATCGGCCTGTTCGGCGGCGCCGGTGTCGGCAAGACGGTGCTCATCCAGGAGATGATCTACCGCATCGCCCACAACTTCGGTGGCACTTCGGTGTTCGCCGGCGTGGGCGAGCGCACCCGTGAGGGCAACGACCTGATCCATGAGATGGCCGAAGCAGGTGTGTTCAAGGACACTGCGCTGGTGTTCGGTCAGATGGACGAGCCCCCGGGAACCCGGCTGCGGGTCGCCCTCTCGGCGCTCACCATGGCGGAGTACTTCCGCGATGTGCAGGGCCAGGACGTGCTGCTCTTCATCGATAACATCTTCCGGTTCACCCAGGCGGGCTCGGAGGTCTCGACCCTGCTGGGTCGGATGCCTTCGGCTGTTGGGTACCAGCCGAACCTGGCTGACGAGATGGGCCAGCTGCAAGAGCGGATCACCTCGACCCGCGGGCACTCCATCACCTCGATGCAGGCGATCTATGTGCCGGCCGATGATTACACCGACCCCGCTCCAGCCACGACGTTCGCTCACCTGGACGCCACCACAGAGCTTTCCCGCGAGATCGCTTCCCGTGGTCTCTACCCGGCAGTGGATCCGCTGAGCTCGACCAGTCGCATCCTCGACCCGCAGTACATCGGGCGGGAGCACTACGACGTGGCGGTGCGTGTCAAGCAGATTCTGCAACGCAACAAGGAGCTGCAGGACATCATCGCGATCCTTGGTGTTGACGAGCTGTCCGAAGAAGACAAGATCGTCGTCAACCGCGCCCGCCGCATCCAGCAGTTCCTCAGCCAGAACACCTACATGGCGGAGAAGTTCACCAACATTCCAGGGTCGACGGTGCCGCTCAGCGAAACGATCGAGTCGTTCCGGATGATCTGCGATGGCGAAGTTGATCACATTGCAGAGCAGGCATTCTTCAACGTTGGCAATATGGAGGATGTCGAACGTCGTTGGACGGAGCTGCAGAAGAGCGCTTGATCTTAAGGTGCGGCCGATGAGAACGGAGAAATATGGCTGAATCCATGCAGGTGGAGGTCGTCTCAGCTGATCGCGTCGTCTGGTCGGGCAAGTCCTCCAACATCATTGCCAAGACGGTCGAGGGTGAGATCGGAATCCTGCCGGGCCATGAGCCGGTGCTCGGCGTGCTGGTGCCGAGCGCAGTGGTGATCTTCTGCGAGGACAACCCGACGAGGGAGATCATCGCAGTCGACGGCGGCTTCATCTCGGTCTCTCAGGGACGCGTCTCGATCTTGAGCGAGTACGCCCGGATGGCTGACGAAGTGACCGTGGCGGAGGCCGAGAAGGAGCTGGCCGAAGCACAGCGAGTTCTCGATAGCGGCGACGGGGGCGACGAAGATCGAAAGCATTTCCAGCGTGCGACGGCGCAACTTCGTGCGGCGCAAAAAGCGCAGTAAGGTCGCTGCCAAACAAGCGCACGCGATCTGAGGACTTTCATGCACGGCTGGCTCGGGGTCGTCGAGATCCTCGGTGTGCTGGCTGGCCTGGTGGCCATAAGCCTCTTGTTGCTCGCCGTGCGGCGTCGCTGGCTTGATCGTCCTGGTGCAACCTTCGACTGTAGTCTGCGGCTGCGGATGACGACTCCGGGCGCCGGATGGGTGCTCGGAGTCGGCCGTTATAGCGAGGGGATTCTGGAGTGGTTCAGATACTTCTCCTACTCACTCCGGCCGAAGATGGTGTTCCCGCGGCGTAACGTACGCGTGCTGGAGACGCGGATGCCCGATCCGGTCGAGGCCGTGGCGCTGAACGCCGGTGAGAAGGTGCTCCGCCTCGAGATGCAGGACGGCCACTCGGAGGCGGAGTGGGAGCTGGCCATGAGCCAGGACTCGCTGACCGGCCTGCTCAGCTGGTTGGAAGCGGCACCGCCTGGCGTACGGCGATTCGAGTAACTCAAACCACCAGAAATCCGCCCCCAAGGTCCCCAGTCCACCGCCTGTGCCCCGGCCTGCAGTGGGTGCAACGGTAGTGGTGTTTGGGAAACATCTCATTCGAAGGGCCCCAGAACCATGAACGCGACTGCGTCATCGGGTGACGCCACGACACCAGCGGCAGGCGAGCGGACCAATCCCATCCTGCGCTGGACCGGACGTATCCTGCTCGGGCTATTGGCACTGATCGTCGTCCTCGTCGCGAGCGGCGCGAGCTACGAAGCGATCATGGCGGCCGGCGACGCCAGTCGCTATCCGGCCCGAGGCCAACGGGTCGATGTCGGTGGCTACCGGCTGCACATCTCCTGCATCGGCGATGGCAGCCCGACGGTCGTGCTTGATGCGGGGCAGGGTGGATTCTCGCTCGATTGGAGCCTGATCCAGCCCGAGCTGGCCACCACGACTCGCGTCTGCGCCTACGACCGCGCCGGCTATGGCTGGAGCGACCCCAGTCCTCAGCCCCGCACCCCGCGTCAAATTGCTGAGGAGCTCCACACCTTGCTGGGCAACGCTGGCATCGAAGGCCCGTACGTGCTCGTGGGACACTCCGCGGGAGGTAAGCACGTCCGCCTGTATGCAACTCGCCACCCGCAAGATGTAGCCGGGATGGTGCTAGTCGACGCCCGGACCGAATACGTGGACGCCAACCGCTCCCCAGAGGCGCTGGCTGCGGAGCACAAGCAGCAGCGGCGTTTTCAGCGAACGATCTGCGTCGCCGCGCGGATTGGACTCGTCCGTCCCTTCTGGGCGGCGCTGTGGCCGAAGGTCTGGCCTGCTACGCAGAATCTCAGCGCCGAGACGCGCGCAGAGATCGGTGTGCTCCAGGCACGGTCGCAGCAAATCAAGACCGTCCTCAGGGAAGACGCTTTCCTGACCCAGGACAACTCGCAGCTGAACTCTGCGGCCCCCCTCGGCAACGTGCCGCTCATCGTGCTGGCAGCCGGGCAGAGTGTCGAGCAGGACACGCTCTGGCAGGATGCCCAGGAGCAGTTGGCCCGCGACTCCTCGAACGCCAAACTCACCATCGCCAGCGGCAGCGGTCACTACATCCATTGGGAACAGCCGACGTTGGTGGTGGACGCCATACGCCAGGTTGTGGAGGCGGCGCGTGCCAATCAGCAGCTAAAGCCATAGCTGAATGAGTCATGCCGCAGGCGAAAGGTTGGCCTACCCTCGGGTGGCGAAGGCCGCGTCGAAGGAGGCCTCGGACGGGCGGATGCCGTTCATGCTCCGGATGAAGTCGAGTGCCTCGGGCGCCCCATCAAGTCGGTCCATGCCGGCGTCCTCCCATTCGATGGAAATCGGCCCGGCATAGCCGATGTGGTTGAGCATTCTGAAGATGTCTTCCCAGCGGGTATCGCCGTGTCCGGTCGAGATGAAGTCCCAACCGCGGCGCGGGTCTGCCCACGGCAGGTGCGAAGACAGCCGGCCGTTCCGGCCATTGTGCATCCTGATCTTGGTGTCCTTACAGTCCACGTGATAGATCAGATCGCGGAAGTCCCACAGGAAGCCCACGTAGTCAAGGTCTTGCCAGACCATGTGGGATGGATCGAAGTTGAGCCCGAAGCCAGGCCGGTGATCAATGGCCTCGAGCGTGGCAACAGTCGACCAGTAGTCGTACGCGATCTCGCTTGGGTGAACCTCGTGGGCGAATCGGACGCCGACTTGGTCGAAGACGTCGATGATCGGATTCCATCGGTCCGCGAAGTCGGCATAGCCCGCCTGGATGATCTTGTCGTCAACCGGTGGAAACATCGCAACGTAGTGCCAGATTGCAGATCCGGTGAATCCGACGACGGTGTCCACGCCAAAAGCCGCGGCGGCCCGGGCAGTGGTCTTCATCTCCTCAGCGGCCCGCTGCCGGACGCCCTCGGGGTCACCATCACCCCAGACCCGCGGGTTGACCATGCTCTTGTACCGGTCATCGATGATCGCCTCACAGACCGCCTGGCCGTTGAGGTGATTCGAGATCGCCCAACACCCGAGCCCGTGCTTCTGCAAGATGTCCTTACGTCCCCGGACGTATCCCTCGTCCTCCGCAGCCTTCGCGACGTCGAAATGATCACCCCAGCAGGCGATCTCCAGCCCGTCGTAGCCCCATTCCGCAGCGAGCCGGCATATTTCCTCGAACGGTAGGTCGGCCCACTGTCCGGTGAACAGGGTGACCGGTCGAGGCTGGAGTGGCTTTGCCTTGCCGGTAGCTTCCTTCAGACGGCGCGCTTCATTGAGCATCGCATCCTCCTATTCGGGCTCGGATTGGTCGATAGCGGCCTCGTCCCGTGATGCTTGACGGTGGCTCCGGTCGCCTCCAGGCATCCAGAGCACATCACCGCCAGGCCCGTTGACGACCCGGGTCAAGATGAACAGCAGGTCAGACAGCCGGTTGAGGTAGGTGATCGCCAGTGTGCTGACGCCGCCCGCTCGTTGCGAATCTGCGACAGCCTCGATGCCGTACTCCTCGGCCGCGGCCCAGGCTGCCCGCTCGGCGCGCCGCACCACCGTACGCGCCATGTGCAGCTGGGCGGCCGCCAGTGATCCCCCAGGCAGGATGAATGACCTCAGGTTTGGTAGCGGATCGCCGAACTGGTCGCACCAGGCCTCCAACCGGTCGATGTACTCCTGGGTGATGCGAAGCTCGGGCGGCGGATCGGCTGAGGTCGCAGCCCGCAGCGGGTTCGAGAGATCAGCGCCGAGGTCGAACATCTCATTTTGAACGTTGCGCAACACCTCGGCGATGTCGTCAGGCAGACCACCGGTCGCAAGAGCGACCCCAATTGCAGAGTTGGCTTCGTCGACATCTCCGTACGCCTCAACTCGCCGATCAGTCTTGCTGATCGTGGACAGATCCGACAGTCGGGTCTCTCCGGCATCGCCCGTCCGTGTATAGATGCGGGTCAGCCGAACCATGATCACACCCTACGCAGCGCCCAGGGTGTGGTGTGGCTCGGGTGCTGCGGAGTTCAGACGGGTCGGCTTGTCGTTTCCGGAATGCAGGATCAGCCTGTGGCACAGTACAACGGTGAACCAGCTGCGAGCGTCAGCATCGCGACGCGAGAGCAGCTCAAGAAAAGGCGTACGCTGTGCCACTGCGAGCGCCGCCGGACTCGCCGTAGTGATGAGCGGCTGCGGTCAGATCCCTGTCATGCCGCAGCCACCGAGTCCGTCCACAAACCCCGGCCCGACAAACCCTGGCTCGACAAACCCAGGCTGGGCCAATACCAGATCGCCGCTCGTGCAGCCGAGTACAACCCAGGTGGCATCAGACGGCGGTGATGTCTGCGAGTACTCACTCTCCGGAGACGCCGCGCGGCCTGTGGTACCGCCTCCCGGAACGGGTGTGCCGACCAGCGGCACGATCAGCTATGTGCTGTCGATGACGAACGGCCCAGTCAAGATCATCTTGGATCGCGCGAAGGCGCCATGCACTGTCAACTCATTCGTCTCGCTGGCTGATCAGGGTTACTTCGACGACACCAAGTGCCATCGGCTGGCCGATTCGGGGATCTTCATCTTGCAGTGTGGAGACCCGACAGGCACCGGAAAGGGTGGCCCTGGCTACGAGTTCGCCAACGAGACAGACGGCACCGAGACCTACACCCAAGGCACGGTAGCCATGGCGAACGGCGGTCCGGGCAGCAACGGCTCGCAGTTCTTCCTGGTCTGGGCCGATTCGACCAGCCTCGACAAGAAACGGAACTTCACCGTTTTCGGCCGGATGGACAGGGCGTCCCGCGACGTGGTGGCCTCGATGGCGGAGGAAGGTCAGGACGGCAGCAACACCGATGGAACTGGCCGACCCAATAATCCCTGCGAAATCTCGAGTGTGACTAGAGCCTGATGATCTTGCTGCCGTCGCCGACGAATCTCGCCGCTCACCGGGCGCTGCCGAGATCCAGCGGTCAGCTATACCAAGCAAGATCAGCAGCGGGCTTGCACCTCGTCTTCAACGGCTGAGGCTCACTGCTCGGGCGGTGGGCGATCCATCCGCTTCGGCCGCCTGAGCAGCACCATGATCAGCAGCAGGAGGCCGAGGCCCATGAAGCCGCCGACGACATATGCGGCGAAGCCTTGGCTCTGGTGTGGATAGACCGCGGTAGGCGTCGGTGACGGCGGGTTGGGCAGCACATGCAGCGGCATGAGTCCCAGAACGACCATCACGAACTCGCTCATCACCGGCTCCTGCGGAGGAAACGCAGCAAGATCAAGAGAGCCACGATCGCGACGACGCCCTTGATAATGATGATCAAGAATGGCGCGGACGATGGTGGGGATGGTGCGACGGCCAGCGCCGAGCGCAGCAGCCAACGTCCTTGATCGATCTGCGGCGGAGACGACGACACCACCCTTCCACAGCACATCGCCTTACAGCCCCAGGAAGCGGCGAATCGTGGCAAGGAAGACCTCAGGCTGCTCGCTGTGCACCCAATGACCGGCACTCTTGATCGTGACAAGCCGGACCCGAGGGAAGTGCGCTCGCATGGCGGCCGAATACTCCCGGCGAACGTAGCCAGAATTGGCGCCGGCCAGCCACAGCACGGGTCCTTGGTACGGCGGGGCTTGCAATTCGGGCCAGCCGCCCATCTCGTTGAGGTGGCCACCGAGCATCTCCAGATTCATCTGCCATCTCCAGTGGTGGCCGGAAGAGGAATGGTCGCGTCGCAGATTCTGTAGCAGGAAGCTGCGGATGACGGGATCACTGACGTACGTCGCAAGCTGTGCGTCCGCAGCTCTCCGATCGGTGAGGTTCTCGAGGTCGATGGAGCGCATCCCGCGGATGAAGGTGTCAAATTCGCTCACTTGCCCTGTCGTCACCGGTGAGACATCGACGACGACCAGTCGACCGACGAGGTGAGGCTGAAGCAGCGCAAGCGTCATGGCTACCTTGCCGCCCATCGAGTGCCCGACGACGGCCCACTTATCGCCTCCGCCCTCGGTTTGCAGCAGCTCTGCGACTTGGCTCGACATCTCGGTGTAGGAGAAGTGATCAGTCCATAGTGAACGTCCGTGGTTCGGCAAGTCGACCAACGTGACCCGAGCCGACTCGCTCAGACCTTTGGCGATCGTGGTCCAGTTCTTCCCTTGACCGAACAGGCCGTGAAGAAACACCACGCGCGGACCCGCACTTCCGAGCTGAGTGCTGAAGAGGCCATCCAGACGTGCGGGACCGGTCACGGCCGCCGCTGCCAGCAACTGGTGTGCCAGTGGCGGCGCTCTTCGACGCCGGAGCCGGAGAGCAGCCCAGGGGTCTCCGGCCAGGCAACGACGTGCGGCGTGCCGATGGTGATCTCGGTGTTGCACCCGGGGCATCGGTACGCCTTTGTCGCCGCCGCACCCGACACACTGCGGATGATCCACCGTCCGTCGCGCTTCACCGCAGACGTGGCGTGACCTGAACTGAGCGGTCGCGCCGGTCTGAGGTGTTTACTCGGTCGTCGGGCCATGGAGCTCCCTTTTGATTGTCTGTCGATTCAACCATGGCACGGGCCGCTAGTTCTGGCATGCCGAGGACGCACGCCGCGGGGGTTCAAGGGGTCGTCCCCCTTGCCTCTATGTTGTCTCTGTGCGGTTGGTGATTGCCCGTTGCCAGGTGGACTACACGGGTCGGCTGAACGCCCATCTTCCGATGGCGCCGCGACTGATCTTGATCAAAGCCGACGGATCCGTCTCGATCCATGCGGACGATCGAGCATACAAACCACTGAACTGGATGAGCCCACCCTGCTCGCTGGTCGAGTTTGAGGCGTCCGACCTGGAGCCCCAGTCGATGCCGGCCGCCGAGCCGCTCGCAGCGCTCTGGGAGGTCCGCGGGCGCGATGGTGACACCTTGCAGATCTGGCTGGCGGAGGTGTACCACGACTCCTCCTACGAGCTCGGCGTCGACCCGGGGCTGCAGAAGGACGGCGTCGAGGCGCACTTGCAGGTGCTTCTCGCCGAACATCCCGAGGCGCTGGCGCCTGGTCTATCCCTGGTTCGACGTGAGCATCCCACTCCTATCGGCCCGGTCGACTTGTTGTGTAGAGATGCTGCGGGGGTGTACGTCGCCGTTGAGATCAAACGTCGCGGAGAGATCGACGGCGTCGAGCAGTTGAGTCGCTATCTGGACCTGATGCGACGCGACACCTTGCTCGGCACGGTGCGCGGCATCCTCGCGGCGCAACTCATCAAGCCGCAGGCCCGCGTGCTCGCCAACGACCGGGGTATCAGCTGCGTGACCGTCGACTACGACGTGTTGCGCGGACTGGACAGCCCCGATGACCGGTTGTTCTAAGCCGCACTCTCCTGGTGTCGAGCAGGCGGCTGGGACTCTTCGTTCGCCGCCGGCTGTTCTGTGGCGCTTGCGCCCGGCTCGACCCCTTCCTCAGCATCATCAGTGGCGTTGCCTATGGTGGGATCGCTCTCTATCTCGGCCTCGTTACCGCCCGACCGCCCGGGACCCGCGAGATCGGCAAACTCTGTGTCGGGCACCTCGGGCACGTCCGGCAGGTTCTCGGCGGTCTCCACCGCGAGCGCGCTCAGTGACGTGAGCTGGTTGAGCATGGCGTGCTTGCGGCGGGTCAGCAGATCCTGTTCGTCCCTCATCTGACGCCGTCGCAGCGCGAGCTCTTGACGTGCTCGGTTGTCGATGGCCGCCGCCTGATGTCGCGCTCGGTCGATGATCTGCTCAGCGTCGGTGCTGGCATCTACCTTGACGCGCTCCGCCTCCGCGAGCATCTCAGTGCGGACCTTGGCTGCGTGCTCGGTCTCCTCTGTTAGGTGCTCTCCGGCTGCCCGTTGTAACTCGGTCGCCTCGGCCAGCATTGCCTGAATGGACAGATTTGCCGAGTCCTGCGTATGTTTCAGCTCAGCCAGCACCCGCTCTCGCTGGTCTGCGACCTCCTGGCGTACGGCCGCACTGTCGCGTTCGGCAGCAGCGAGGATTTCCTGCGACTCGAACGTGGCGGCCTTGCGCATGCCTGTAGCGGCTGCTTCGGCCTCGGTTCGTACGGCCTCGGCTTGCAGGCGGGCCGACGCCAGCAACTGCTCGGCATCGGCCTGCGCGTGTCGCTGCAACTCGAGGGCGTCCTGTTCACCGCGCTGTCGCAACGCGTCCAGCTCGGCCAACTGAGCGTCCCGCATCTGGGCGACTTCCGCGGCGGCGCTCTGGCGTAGTTCGTTGATTTCGGCATGCACCTGCGCGCTGAGCCGATCCGCCTCCTGCACCGCATGCTTGGTGATGTCGGTCGCCTGATCCTCGGCAATCTGAAGGAGCTCCTGCACCCGCCCACCGAGTCCGGAGAAGTCGGCTTGAGTAGCGCGTGCGTTGGCCTCGTCCACGGCCTGGCGGAGCTCGTAATTGTTGGCCATCAACGAGTCGTATTGCTGCAAAAGCCGAGCGATCTGGGCATGCGTCGCTCGTACGAAATGATCGACGGCTTCCCGTTCGTATCCTTTGCGGGCTACGGGAAAGCGGCCGTCATCCGAAGGGGAGTCAACTCTGGGGGACATGTTCACGCTGGCTCCTTACACGCCAAAGTGCCGTTACCCCCGAGTCATCTCAGGGTAACGGCACCTGCAGCCGAGAGCCAGCGGGTCAGTCGGTGATGATCATCGCCGCGGATCCTCGAGAGGAGAGGCTTACTTGGACTTGGCTCCCTCGCCGGCGAGATCGGAGGGGGATACGAGTACCGTGGCGTCGCCGTCAATCTCCAGTTCCTGGGCGTCGCTGGAGTTGCCGCCGTTCCTTCCCGAAGGGCCTGACTTACCAGCAGAGCTGTCCTCACCCAGGCCGGCAGGTGGCAGCATGTCTGGACGCATCACGGTGCGGTCGCCGACCTCACCCTCGAGATCGCTCGGGTCGTCCAGATCTGGGAATGCGCTGGCGGTTTGCTCCGCGAGGGCCGACAAGCTCGCCAACTGGCTCAACACGGCCTGCTTGCGCTGGTGCAGCAGCTCGGTCTCGCGGCGCAACTGCTGCTTCCGCCACGCGAACTCCTGTTGGGTCCGCTCATTGATTGCTGCGGCCTGCTTCTTGGCGGTCGCGATTCGGGCCTCGGCCTCTTGAGAGGCAGCGTTCTTGGCCTGCTCGGCTTCGGTTAGCGCCTCGGCACGAATCCGGGCCGCTTCCGCCAGATCCGCCTCCAGCCGCTCGGCTGATTCGCTGTGATACTTGGTCGCCTCGGCGAGCAGCGCGGCAGTCTTATGCTGCGCGTCGTCATGCGCCACTTTGAGCTGAGTAACGGCCTGTTCCCGCTCACTCGCCAGCTTCGCTCTAGCTTCCGCCGCCTCACGCTCGACAGTCCGGCGCAGGTTCTCGGTGTCGAGGTAGGCGTTCTGGCGCGTAGCCTGTGCCTCATGATCAGCTTCCCGGCGTACCGACTCAGCCTGCCGCCGCGCTGCCGCGACCAGGGCTTCGGATTCAGCCTTGGCCTTCAGGACCTGGGCCTGGACCTCATCGCGCAGCTTGGTGCGTAATTGATCAATCTGTGCGGTGCCGCCGCTCTTGATGGCGTCGCCCTCCCGGGCCGCGCTATTGCGCAGTCCATCCGCCTCGCGCCTGGCCTGTTCCTTCAGCTTCTCGGCCTCGACCGTGGCGTTCTGCACGAGCTCGCGCGCCTGCTCTTGAGCCAATCGAAGAATGTCGTTGGCGCGCCCACCGAGGTTGGCGTAATCAACATCTTTGTCGGGCCTGTCGCCGGCGGAGGTGAGTTCATCTTGGAGGACGGTCACCTGCTGCTCGAGCTGAGCAGCGTGTCTACGGGACTTGACGACACTTTCCTCAAGAGTGCGGACGTAATCGTCAACGGCCGTTCGGTCATAGCCTCGCAGTGCGGTCGGAAAGTTTCCGACTGCGCTTGCTGTGTCGTCGAACAGGCCAAGCCCCGTGTTGTCTGATGCGTTCACCGCAAGAAGCCCTTCCCGAGAATAGGTATTGACGCCGAGTCTGTGCCCGCGTGAGCGACGGCGATTCGCTCAGCCCCAATTTGATTGAAAACTGTGCGGATCCGCTGCGGCGTGCTCGACCAACTCAAGCAGAACGCCGCCAGTGTCCTTGGGGTGGACAAAGTTGATCTGCGAGCCGCGGGTACCGGCTCTTGGTGCATCATAAAGCACTCGTAGACCGCGTTGACGCAAAATCGAGGATGCGGACCGGACATCTGAAACAGCGTAAGCCACGTGGTGCAAACCGGATCCGCGTCTCAGCAGAAAGCGCTTGACCGCCGAGTTCTCGGCCAGGGGCATCACGAGCTGAAGCTGGTTTCCCGTGAGTCCGGTCCCGGTAGTTGTCAGCATGACCTCCGCGACCTGTTGGTCAAGGTTGTCCTCACGATGTACGACCTGCAGCCCGAGCATGTCTCGGTAGAAGGGGATCGCGGTTTCCAGATCGCTGACCGCTATGCCGACATGATCAAGACCGAGCAGACCAGGGAGTACCGCGGTGAGCTCGGAGGGTCTGCTAGTCATGCACATTAGGGTGCCAGACTGGTGTTGACCAATGACCGGACGTGATCGTCACCGCACTGCGGCGAGCTGGGAGGTATGGGTATGGGTTCAGTCATTGTCGGTGGGGCGCGTACGCCGATCGGCAAATTGCTTGGTGGCCTGAAGGACGCATCCGCTACCGATCTTGGCGGCTATGCCATTGCTGCCGCGCTGGCGCGCTCGGGCGTCTCGCCAGACGACGTCGACTACGTCGTGATGGGCCAGGTACTGCAAGCCGGCACCGGTCAGATTCCGGCCCGGCAAGCAGCGGCGAAGGGTGGGATCGCTATGTCGGTACCCGCCGTGACGATCAACAAGGTGTGCCTGTCAGGACTGAATGCGGTTGCCCTTGCCGATCAGTTGATCCGAGCCGGCGAATGCGACGTGGTCGTGGCCGGTGGCATGGAGTCGATGACCCAGGCACCTCACCTGCTGCCGAAGTCGCGATCGGGGTACAAGTACGGCAACGTGACGATCATCGACCATATGGCCTACGACGGGCTCTGGGATGCCTTTACCGACCAGGCCATGGGCGCCCTGACCGACACCTGCAACCGAGGTGAGCAACTCGTCAGTCGCGAAGATCAAGATGCATTCGCGGCACGTTCACATCAACGCGCGGCGGCGGCCACATCGAATGGCGTGATGGCGGAGGAGATCGTTGAGGTCCGGGTGCCGCAACGCCGCGGTGACGACCTGGTGATCAACAAGGATGAGGGGATTCGCGAGGGGGTTACGGCGGAGTCGCTTGCCAAGCTGCCACCGGCGTTCGGGCGGGAAGGCTCGATCACCGCAGGTTCGTCCAGCCCGATCTCAGACGGCGCGGCGGCCATGGTCGTGGCGAGCAAGGAGGCGGCAGCACGACTAGGGCTCGTCGCGGTCGCCGAGATTGGCGCGTACGCGAGCGTTGCCGGCCCAGATTCGTCTCTGCAGCTTCAGCCTGCACATGCGATCGATGTCGCGGTGAAGAAGCAACAGATCACCGTGTCCGACCTCAAACTGATCGAGATCAACGAGGCCTTTGCCGCCGTCGGTGTGGCGAGCGCTCGGGCTCTGGGCCTGGGTGAGGACGAGACCGACGAAAAAGTGAACGTCAACGGTGGCGCGATCGCCCTGGGCCATCCGATCGGTGCTTCGGGTGCTCGCCTGCTGCTGACCCTCGCGATGGAGCTACGGCGGCGGGGTGGAGGGACCGGCGTGGCGGCGCTCTGTGGCGGCGGAGGTCAGGGCGACGCCTTGATCCTGACGGTTCCGACGGACGGCAGCTCACGCTGAGCGGTTTCTCATTGTCTGTTGATCTGTCCATCGACCGTGACGAGGTACGTCATGTTGTTGGTGCCGTCCGGACGGGTAGTGCGCGAGCACTCGGCCGGCTGATCAGCTGGATCGAGAACGCCTCCCCGGCACTGCCGATGATCATGAAGGAGCTTGCGCCGGACACCGGACGAGCCCATGTCGTAGGCCTGACGGGCGCGCCCGGGGTCGGCAAGTCGACGACGGCGACCTCACTCGTTCGCTCGCTCCGGGCCCGTGGCGAGCGTGTCGGGGTGCTGGCTATCGATCCGAGCTCGCCATTCTCCGGCGGAGCCTTGCTGGGAGATCGGGTTCGGATGCAAGAACACGCCCTCGATCCTGACGTCTACATCAGATCGATGGCGACAAGGGGGCATCTGGGCGGACTTGCGGCAGCCACGCCGCAAGCGCTGCGGGCATTCGACGCTGCTGGTTTCGACACTGTGATCGTCGAAACCGTCGGAGTCGGCCAGTCGGAGCTGGAGGTGGCGCAAACAGCCGATACGATCCTCGTTCTGCTGGCGCCTGGCATGGGGGATGGGATCCAGGCGGCCAAGGCCGGCATCTTGGAGATCGGTGACATCTTCGTGGTCAACAAGAGTGATCGCGACGGCGCCCAGGCCCTGGTCCGGGAGCTGCGGACAATGATCGCGCTCGCGGATCGAAGTCCACAGGACTGGAAACCGCCGATCGTCCGCACAGTCGCGTACGAGCATCGCGGGATTGACGATCTGCTGCAGGCAATCGATCGATTCCGAGTGTCCCAAGTCGAGACCGGACGCGGCCAGGAACGCCGCATTGCGCGAGCTCGGCGAGAAGTGGAAAGCATCGCGCTCGCCAAGCTCCGCGCAGAGTTCCCCCTGAATGGCACCGCAGGGCTAGATGATCTTGCAAAGGCGGTGAGCCGTGGTGAGCTGGATCCCTACGCCGCGGCCGACCGAGTGCTCGTCGGCGGCTGAGCTTGAAAAGTTACGAAATTGCGTTGGCTGGGGGGTGCGGCCCCCCGAGGCGGCGTGCCTGCTCCCAATATGCGGACGCATCGGGTAGAAAGTGAGTATCCAGGAGTGTCCCTGTACATGCGGCAGGGTGTTCGAATAGTCTGCGGTGAAGACCGGAAGGATGAATAGTCCGACATGAAGTGGGTCAAGCGGATCATAATCTTCTTGGTCGTGGGCTTTGCGCTTTTCTATTTGATCGCGCAGCCTGAGAACGCCGCGAACGCCGTCCAAGCTCTATTTGCCGCCCTTGCGAAAGTGTTCCGCTCGGTCATTGTGTTCTTTCAATCTCTGACTGGTTAGCCATGGGCGTGGTGAGCTGGCTCGATCCGCATGTCGACCAATACGTTCTGAAAAGTGCGGGCGAGCAGAAGGTCGAGGAAGTCCACAAACACTGGGTGGTGATGGCCTGGCCGGCGGTACGAGTCGCCGCGGGAGTTTTCATTCTGGTCAGTGCCTTCGCGTTCGAGGGGCCCGTCTACTGGGTGCTCTTTCTGCTTGGGATGGCACTCGGGGTGCAGGCGCTATGGCGAATCATCGAGGAGTACCGCGATCGATTCGTGATCACCAACCAGCGCGTGTTCCGAGTCAATGGGGTGCTGGCTACGGCGCGGGCGAGCGTGCCGCTGCTGAGAATCTTGGATATCACCGTCATCAAGCCTGTCGTCGGACGATGGTTGAATTACGGGCACTTCGTCTTCGAGTCGGCCGCCCAGGTGCAGGGTCTGAACAAGATCACATTCGTCAAGGACATCGATCAGCGTGAAGATGTGTTGCGCATGGTGATGCAGGGCGACTTGCCCCTGCAGGTTCCCACGCCTGCGGAGGACGACGGGACATGAGCGCCGTAGAACAACGACATCGGCTGCCATTCGACCCCGTAGAGGAGGCCGCCAAGCAGTGGGCCACTCAATGGGGCGAGGTGCCTCGGATGCGTGCGGTGACCTCGCTCATGCGGGTGCATCAGCTGCTCATCACCGAGCTTGATGAATTGCTTCGCCCACTGGGATTGACATTCGCCCGCTATGAGGTCTTGGTCTTGTTGTCCTTCTCACGGCGCGGTGCGTTGCCGTTGGGCAAGATCGGCGAGCGGCTCCAGGTGCATGCCACATCAGTGACGCCGCTGGTGAAGCGACTGGAAGCGGCCGAGTTGATCCGGCGTACGCCACATCCGGAGGACGGTCGCGCGGTGCTGGCCTCGATTACCTCCAAAGGACTCGACGTCATGGATAGGGCGACCCAAGCAATCGTGGATGCACGCTTCGGGCTGAGTGCATTGAGCGAGGAGGAATGCGATCAGCTCACCTGGTTGCTCACCATGCCGCGCGAAGCCGCAGGAGATTTCTAGTTGTCGCCGCCAATCGTGCAGCGCCCGTGTCTTGGGCCGTTTACTAGGGCGCCCTAGTATTTGAGGCTGGGAGGTTTGCGATGACCGCAGAGCGAGCTAGCGGCGAGGAGCGATGGGCCGCCGCCTACGCCGAGGCCCAGGCCAGAGGTCAGGTTCGCGACGCCGACTTCACAACCATCTCCGGTCTCGAGGTCGATCCGGTCTATGGGCCGGACGAGGAGGATGCCGATCGGCGGATCGAGCGGATCGGCTGGCCCGGCGAGTTTCCCTTCACCCGCGGTCTCTATCCAAGTGGCTATCGTGGGCGCCCCTGGACCATCCGGCAGTTCGCCGGCTTCGGCAACGCGCAGCAGACCAACGAGCGCTACAAGATGATCTTGTCGGCTGGCGGCGGCGGACTGAGCGTCGCGTTCGACATGCCGACGTTGATGGGTCGCGACTCCGACGACAGCCGCAGCCTGGGAGAGGTTGGCCACTGCGGTGTCGCAATCGACTCTGCTGCCGACATGGACCTACTGTTCTCCGGAATTGATCTTGGCGCCGTGACCACCTCGATGACGATCTCTGGCCCGGCGGTGCCGATCTTCTGCATGTATCTCGTGGCGGCCGAGCGCCAAGGTGTCGACATCGCCACGCTCAACGGCACCCTGCAGACCGACATCTTCAAGGAGTACATCGCTCAGAAGGAATGGCTGTTTCCGCCAGCGCCTCACCTTCGTCTGATCGGCGACATGATGGAGTACTGCAGCGCGCAGATTCCCGCCTACAAGCCACTGAGCGTCTCTGGATATCACATTCGGGAAGCCGGATCGACAGCTGCTCAAGAGCTCGCCTTCACCCTGGCAGACGGATTCGGCTACGTCGAGCTAGGACTTTCCCGAGGGCTGAACATCGACCGTTTCGCACCAGGATTGAGCTTCTTCTTCGATGCCCACATCGACTTCTTCGAGGAGATCGCAAAGTTCCGCGCGGCACGCCGGATCTGGGCGTGCTGGATGCGCGACCGATACGGCGCGCGGACCGCCAAGGCTCAGTCGCTGCGATTTCACACTCAGACGGCCGGCGTTTCCCTCACTGCGCAACAGCCCTACAACAACGTCGTGCGAACCGCGATCGAAGCGCTCGCTGCGGTATTGGGCGGGACCAATTCGTTGCACACCAACGCACTGGATGAAACCCTGGCGCTGCCAACCGAAGAGTCCGCAGAGATCGCGTTGCGGACCCAGCAGGTCCTGGCTGAAGAGACCGGCGTGATCAACGTCATCGATCCGCTCGGCGGGTCGTGGTACGTGGAGGCGCTCACCGACAAAATTGAGGGCGAGGCGCTGGAGATCCTCGACCGAATCGAAGAGCTTGGCGGTGGCTCCGCCCGGCAACACGAGATTGGGCCGATCACTTCGGGACTTCTGCTTGGTATCGAGGAGGGCTGGTTTACCGGCCAGATCGCAGACTCGGCGTTCCGCTATCAGACACAGCTGGAAAAAGGCGACAAGAAGATCGTCGGAGTCAACGCACACACCGTCACGGTGACCAAGCCGCTGGAGATCTTGCGGGTGAGCCATGAGGTCGAAGTCCAGCAATGTGCAACTCTGAAAGATCGACGGAGCAGTCGGGACAACGCGGCAGTCGCGGCCGCACTGGCAGAGATGATCACCATCGCGCGGACCGATGGCAACATGATCGAACCCATGCTGACTGCTGCGCGGGCCGAGGCCACGCTCGGCGAGATCTGCAACGCGCTGCGTGCCGAGTGGGGGGAGTACATCGAGCCGGCCCGCTTCTGAGAACGCCGGCTCTCCCGATTTCCCACCTGACAAGTGGGGTAATAAGTGATTGCGCGTCGACGAGCACTGGGCGTATGCGCTGGCTAGTGTCGTGCTAGCAGGACAGCGAGTATCGGGTCGTGCTGGCACGACGGAGTGTGAGGAGGTGCACGTGCCGACCGGGGCTTGGCTGCTCATGGGAATTGGCAGCGCGCTGGTGATTTTCACGCTGCTATTGGTATTCGTCCTTCCCTCCGGGCGTCGGCCGCCTTCGAGCCTGACCCCGCGACGCCTGAGGATGCCGCGCTTCAAGGTTCCTCTCGGGTCACCTGCCGGCTCCTTGGTCAAGGGGTTCAGTTATCTGTACGCACCACTCAGCTACTCACAGGTTCGCTACAGCGTCGGAGGCCGCTTGGATGAGGCAATCGCACGTGTCGATGCCGTCGATCCATCGGCCGCACCGGAGCGAGTCGGGCAGGCATTGCACCAGATGGTGGACCTGGTCAGCGGCCCGTCCGAACCGTCGACACCGGTTGAAAGCAGCGAGCCCGGCTGGGACATTTTCGATCAAGCTCAACATGATGAACAGGCCCGACGTGAGGAACCGACATGACTGAGCGGTCATCTCGATACGACCGTTATCAAGATCCGCTACAGGTCTATGCCGAAGCTGATGCGGAGACGCGTGCGGTGATCGAGAAGGAGCTAGATCGCATCGCCGCTCTTGATCAGCGCGAGGTGCGGCTCAACGCGCGCGGACTCAACTACGGCGTTGTGATCACTCTGGCCTTCTTGGCGGCATGCGTCTATCTGATCGCGACTGGGCACGGCGTCGAAGGCACAGTGCTGGGAGTCATCTTCATCATCGGCCTCGTCGCTGTGATCGCCTTCGCCCGACGGCGCTGATCTTGGTCGCGGCTCAGGACGGCAAGGCGTCCCGGGCATCGAACCAGCTTGTGAGATCGATGGGGTTTGATGCGAGCTCGAGGTTGGAGGCGATCTGATCAATGACCGCCATGGCGCCGGGCTGAGCTGCGATGTCCATGGAACCAGGAGTGCTGAGGTCGCCGCGTACGCAGATGTGGCTGTTGGCGAAGGGCCGGCAGACGGCGGCATGTCGGCCACGGGAGTAACGCGATACCAGGCTGGAATTGTTGACCCCGTACATCGGCAAGCCCGCTGGATAGCGGATGCTGACGTGAATGATGCCCTCGGGATAGTCATTGCGAGCCAGCGACGCCACGGTCGAGTTGCTCACCAGGCCCTTGGTGATCGCGGTGACCTGATAGTGCCGCGGAACTGATCGAATTCGGTACGGCAGCAAGATCGGCTCGGGTGTCAGGGTCACATGGCTGGCCAGCTCGGGGAGCGCTTTGCGCGGGGCAACGACGCTGCCGCATTCGATGATCACCCATGCGGAGTCGGCGTACTCCCACCACAGCATGGCTCCGCCGCCGTTGGGCCAGACGCCTTCGGCGTAGAACGCCGAGCGAGCGCCCACCCAGACCCGCGTCGGTTTTCGCGGCAGCTGCCGCACCCAATTGGCGCCCGCCGCACCGACCGAAACGGAGCACCGCTCCCCGTTCGGCGGATCGGCGCGCAGGATCGTCGTCTCCCAGTCTCGTTCGACGGTTTGGCTCTGGACGGACCAGCCTGGTGTCGGCCGGACAATGTGGGAGAACGCCCATGCTCCCGATTGGCGCGGCTCGACAAGCGGCCGATGTACCACGCTGGATGTGAGCAGTACCGCCACAGCGGTTCCAGCAGCCACGCCGGCAAGCCCGATCCGACGCCGCCGGCGGGTACGGGTCTTGGTAAGTCGACGCAGCGCCCGGGAGACATCGACAGGGGCGGGGACGTGCCACGTGCTGATATCGAGTGCCGCGCGGATTTCGTAAGGGTCGGCATTGATCGTGGCTAATGCGCGATGAAGTTCGATACCAACCCGGGCGGTCGACCGGTCGAGGATTCCGGCGATCTCTGCATAAGTGATGCCCTCTAGGCAGCTCAGCATCACCACCGCTCGTTGCAGCCTCGGCAGCTTGTCGTACGCGAGAAGGACTATGCCCAGCTCATCAGGAATGCGTTCCAAACCCTGCCTGGCGACCACTTCGGATGGATCGGCCGCGCGCAGGAAAGTGTGCACAGTGAGCTCGCGCAAGTCCTGGGGTGAGTCGACCAGCTGCGACCAGCCCGGCCCCGCAGCAAGCACCACAGCCCCAGCCAACTCGGCTGGATCGGTAGTCAGCGCCGCGCACCAGCGAAGGAGATCCGCCAGCTCGTCGGCGTGCATCCATCAATTTTGCGCGCAATCTGCCGACGCTGGCACCTCGGGAGGTTGCCCCTCAGTTGCTCCTCAGTTACGCGTCCAGCGCGGCGGAAACGACTGCTCGGGCCGCTTCTTGAACCTCGGCGAGGTGCTCGGGACCTTTGAATGATTCGGCGTAGATCTTGTAGACGTCTTCGGTGCCCGACGGTCGCGCAGCGAACCACGCCGACTCCGTCGCCACTTTCACTCCCCCGATAGGGGCATCGTTTCCGGGCGCCCGCGTCAAGATCGCCGTGATCGGCTCTCCGGCAAGCTCGGTGGCGGTGACCGATGACGCATCGAGCTTGGCCAGCTTGGCCTTCTGCTCTCGATTCGCCGGTGCATCGATCCGGGCGTACGCCGGAGCCCCGTGCTGGGCGGTGAGCTCGTTGTAGAGCTCACTGGGCGATTTGCCGGTGACGGCCTTGATCTCGCTGGCGAGCAGGGCGAGCAAGATGCCGTCCTTGTCGGTCGTCCAGGTGCTTCCGTCGAGGGCCAGGAATGATGCGCCAGCCGATTCCTCGCCGCCGAAGCCGATCTCGCCGGTGCGTAAGCCCGGCACGAACCACTTGAATCCCACCGGGACTTCAACGAGGGTGCGACCTAGGTCGGCTGCCACCCGGTCGATCATGGACGAGGACACCAGGGTCTTCCCGATTCCGGCGTCTTGCCGCCAGCCGGGCCGGTTCGCATACAGGTACTGAATGGCAACGGCGAGGTAGGCGTTGGGGTTCATCAGGCCAGCGTCAGGAGTGACGATTCCGTGCCGGTCGGCATCCGCGTCATTGCCGGTGGCGATGTCGTACTCGTCCTTGTTGCGGATCAGGCTTGCCATGGCGTTCGGCGACGATGAGTCCATCCTGATCTTGCCGTCGGTGTCCAGTGTCATGAATGACCAGCGTGGGTCGATCTTGGGATTGACGACCGTGAGGTCGATGCCGAGATTCTCGGCGATGTAGCTCCAGTACTGCACGCTTGCTCCGCCCATCGGGTCGGCGCCAATGTGCACTCCGGCGTCCCGCACTGCCCTCAGGTTCAAGGCGTTGACCAGATCTTCGCAATAGGCCCCCAGGAAGTCGAAGCGATTGACGTCCGAGACGACATCCGCGTACGGCCTCCGCCGGATTTCCGAGCCGTCGGCGAGTAACGCATTGGCGCGCGCGGCGATGACGCTCGTGGCGTCCGTGTCTGCTGGGCCACCATGCGGCGGGTTGTACTTGAAGCCCCCATCGCGGGGCGGGTTGTGCGATGGCGTTACTACAATCCCGTCAGCGGTGTTGCTGGCCGTGGCGGTCGCATTGTGTACCACAATCGCGCGAGAGACAGCCGGAGTCGGCGTGTAGTCCTCATCGTCCGCGGCGCAGACCGTGACGCCGTTGGCAACGAGCACCTCGATGGCGGTTGTCCAGGCCGGCGTAGAGAGCGCATGGGTGTCTTTGCCAATGTAAAGGGGCCCGGTGATTTCCTGGGACGCGCGATACTCGGCGATTGCCTGGGTCGTTGCCGCGATGTGGGCATCATTGAACGCGGTGTCCAGGCTGGACCCTCGATGTCCGGACGTGCCGAACACCACTTGCTGGTCGGGATTGCCGGGGTCCGGCACGAGGTCGTAGTAGGCGCTGATCACTGCGTCGACGTCGATCAGGTCTTCAGAGAGAGCCGGCTGGCCGGCGCGAGGGTGAGCCATGGCCCACATTCTGCCGTCGTTTCGTCTGGCCAGTGGTGCGATGGCGAGGAGCTTCTCAACATCCGTCAAGATCGGCCGTGGTTAGTTTGCTCCGCCCCGTTCCGCGCCGATCGCGCTGAAACCCGCCGATTTCGTCGTCGCTTGCCGACGAAAGGCCTGGCTGCCCGCTCCTCCGATCGCCCGGCGGTACCCGACCGAGGGTCTTAACGCTCGGTCGGCACAGTGGAGATCATGAGGTTTTGAAAGGATGGGCAGCATGAGTTCGTCCAGCTTCAACCGTCCTGGCGCTGTTGATCTTTCTCAGCTGACCCAACGCGCAAAGCAGGCAGCTGCCACCCAGGAGAATGGACCGCGAGCCGCGGGCGGGTCCTACGTCGTCGAGGTCACCGAGCAAAGCTTCGAGGCGGAGACAATCCGTAAGTCGGTCAAGCATCCCGTGGTCGTCGAGCTTTACTCGCCGCGCGTTGCCACGGGTCAGCAGCTTTCCGACGCGTTGATCGACATCGCAAATGCCTCCGACGGCAAATTCTTGCTGGCGCGGCTGAACGTCGACGCCGCACCTGGGATCGTTCAGGCGCTTGGGTTGCAGGCCGTGCCTACAGTCATCGCGCTGATCAATGGCCAGCTCGCGCCGCTGTTCCAGGGCGTACTGCCCAAGGAGCAGGTGGAGGCCACGATCGATCAGTTGCTCAAGACGGCAGTGGCGAACGGCATGGTGGGACGCGCGCAGCCCGTCGGCTCAGAGCCGGCAGCAGCCGAGCCAGAGCCTCAGGTCGATCCGCGGTTCGCGGCCGCAGACGCGGCACTCGAACGCGGAGACTTCACGGCGGCGCGAGAAGAGTTCGACAAACTGCTCCAGGCCAATCCGAACGATGTTGAAGCCGCGGCTGGCAAGGCGCAGGCCGGTCTCTTCGCCCGCGCGGCATTGCTTGATCCCCAAGCCACGCTCGCTGCGGCGAATGGCAGCGATGACCTCGACAGCCAGCTGGCCGCCGCCGATGTCGAGATGATCAGCGGACAGGTCGAGGCGGCCTTCGCGCGGTTGATCGGACTGGTCAAGCGATCTTCCGGCGAGGACCGGAACCAAGCTCGGGTACGGCTGCTGGAACTGTTCGAAACACTCGGAAACACCGACCCGCGCGTTCTGAAAGCCCGCAGTGACCTCATGGCAGCCCTCTTCTAGTCCTGCAGGGGCGCGCCGCAGATACGGCTTGCTTCCCGGGGTAGGGCGAGCGTGGCGCATATGCTGGCCCGGTTCCGCGAGACCCCGGGAAGAGGATCATGAAGCGGCTCGTCGTCGCCGTGCTGGCAACAGTGCTGCTGGCGCTCGCTGGCTGTTCTGACGACTCAGCGGCATCGGCCCCATCGACGCCGTCCAGTGCGCCACCAGCTGCGGCAGCTCCGAATAACCCCTCACCAAGCGCATCGACCCCAGCCGCACCGGTCAGCCAATGTCTGAACGGCACCTATCGCCTCATTCGATTCGTCGGAGTTGGTGAGCAGGGGACCTATGGCACGGGCCAAGGCGGCGACGTCACCGTGACTTTCAACAACGGGTCCTACGTTCTCCGCGGGGCAGGGCGGGAGCCGATCAAGTTGGCGCTTGCCGGTCAGACGGCCGGCCTGCTGGTCAGCGGCACCATCAGCGGGGACTATCGGCTCGACGGTGACAGGGCGAGCTTCACCGTAGGCCAGAGCAGCGGCTTTGCCACGCTCCAGATCGGGCGGGTAAAGAAATCCGTCCCCCTCGCCGAAGCTGCGAATGTCCTCGCCCCCGACGGCGAAGCCACGCTGGCATGCGCGGCCGACGCTTTGATCGTCACGCTCCAGGACCTACGCCTAGAACTGGGCAAGGTTTGACCTGATCAGGGGGCGCGACCGTCCTCGGTATAGGCCATCTCATCCGGTCCGAGTGAGGCAGCCAGCACCAGCCGCCGATGCGCGAGCGGTGTCACCAGCCCTGCCGCCGTCTCGAGGTCGACCAGAGCCACCCGCTTGATCTCGGTAGGCTGCAGCGACCAGGCGTCAAGATCAGTCTCGGCGACGCGGCCACCGTCGAAGATCATTTCGATCGCGTCGTCCCAACCGAGATAGGGCGGCATCCAGTCGACGACGAGCAGGCGACCGACGGCCAGCTCGATGCCGAGTTCCTCGCCAACCTCGCGGATCGCGCCTTGTCGCGGCGTCTCGTACGGCTCGACGATGCCGCCAGGAAGTTCCCAATCTGTTTTGAACTGGGTTTCGCACAGCAGTACCCGCCCGTGTTCGTCCCGCAGCAGCACATGGGCGATGAGACGCTTCTTCGGCAGCGCTGAATTCATCACACCTGAGAAGCCGTGCGGTCCGTACGTCTGATCGGAGGCAAGGCGCGCGAACAGACACAGATCTGCGTAGGAACCGTCGGGCCGCTGGACCACCTGACGGCGGATCCCCTCGAGTCGGAAACCGGCGCGGAGCACCGCTCGCCGAGCAAGAAGATCATCAGCCGGCACCGAGGTCTCGAGGCGGCGTAGGCCGCGGCCAAGCAGGTCATCGGCTCCAGCACGGATTGCTATCTCCAGCGACTCTGGACTGACCGATCCGGTCCAGTTGAGCGCGGCGATTCCGCCTTCGGAAACGTCGACTGTCAAGGCGAGGTCCGTCACGCGTCAATGCGCCCGGTTCTTCCGGCGTTCGCCGATCCGATCATGATCGACCAACCTAGTCGACGACCCACGGCATCCCGCAGCTGTCCCTGCGTCGATCTCACACATCCAGCTGTCCCCCGATAGCGTTTGCTTCGTCACTATGAGATCGGTAATCGAGCCGGATCGCCTCGGTTGGCGCCGCAGCCTCCGTCGGCATGACGTGCTGCTGTTTGTTCTGGTGACCTTTACCTTGACCTGGGCGGTCTGGGTACCAAGAGCCATGGGGACAGAGGTCGGCATTGTCGGTCAGCTGTGGACCTGGGCTCCTGCCGTCGCCGCGGTTGCCTGGGCCGCGCTCTTGTACGGCCGCGCTGGAGTACGCGATCTCGGCCGCCGGATAGCGCTGTGGCGAGTTCGCTGGTGGTGGTATCCGGCTGTCCTGCTCGGTCCCTTGATGTTTGCCATGACGGTTGCGGGGATCGCGGTGCTGCTTGGCAAATCGTGGGATGCCGTACGGCCTGCCGCTCTGTCTCTGTCATTACCTGCGCTCGGCTTGACGTTCATAGTTCTTGCGCTCACCGACGGACTCGGTGAGGAGCCGGCATGGCGTGGTTACCTCCTGCCACGACTGCTCGTCCATCGCGGTCCAGTGCTTGCCAGCCTGATCGTCGGCCTCATCTGGTGGTTGTGGCACCTGCCGCTTGTCTGGACCGCGCGCGGTGCCATGGAAGGCCAACCGCTCTGGCTGCTGCTGGCTGATCTGCTGGTGAAGTCGCTGATCTTCACATACGTCTTTCTCGGCACAGGAGGCAGCGTCCTCATCGCGATCTTGCTACACGCATCGACCAACTTGTTCGCTGTGTCGCCGGCTGTGGGCCCGGATGGCGATCTGACCGTTGCGCTTCTGGCCCTGGCGCTCAAGGTGGTGCTGGCTGTCGTGTTGTTTATCCGGCTACCTCGATCGTGGAGCGACGGTCGCGCCACAGTGCCGCCCGCACTTCGGGCCTCCAGATGATCTTGCGCAGTTGCAGGCGTGAGGTTTCAGGCCGCTCGTTTTGTCAAGTTGTGGGTTTCTCAGCCCCGGACGGTTCCGATGGCGAGTCCGGCGACGATTCGGCCGACTCCGAGCTTGCCGACGCGACGCCCGACGGCGTGCCCGCGACGGCGGCACCAGATGCACCAACTGCCTCGGCGAGGCCAGCCTGCTGATCCTCGCCCTCCGTCGCGGAAGCTCCGTCCCCGGGCTTCGCACGCCGAGGCTGGGCGGGTCCTGTGAGTGCGTCGTCGGTCCTCGTTGCGTGCGGTGAGGCCGCCCTAGCCGCTGCGATCACACCGCGGGTGGCCCTCTCGGGCTCGATCTCTTGCTCCTCATCTAGCTCGGGTTCGAGCCGCAGCCACACTGCAGCGAGTGGTGGCACTGTGACCGAGGCGGATGCCACGTAGCCGTGTGACGGTACGGGATGAGCGATGACCTCTCCGAGGTTGCCGATCAGGCCTGTGCCGTCGTAGACCTCAGCATCAGTGTTCAAGATCTCCTTCCAGACTCCCTCCCGGGGCAGCCCGATCTGATGGTCTGGCCGAGGCTCGGAGGAGAAGTTCGTGATGCAGGCGATCATCTGACCATCGCCGTCATAGCGGAGCCAGGAGAAGACGTTGCCGCCACGATCGTCGGCGTCGATCCAGGAGAAGCCTGAGGCATCTGTGTCCCGCTTCCACAGTGCCGGATGCTCCTTGTAGATCGCGTTGAGATCCTTGATCAGCCGCTGGATGCCGCGGTGTCCCCATTCCGCGCTCTGCCACCAGTCGATGCTGCGACTTTCGGAGAACTCCCGACGTTGGCCGAACTCGGTGCCCATGAACAGCAGCTTCTTGCCTGGATGCGCCCACATGAAGGCGTAGAAGGCACGCAGGTTGCCAAACTTGCGCCACTCGTCCTGCGGGACACGCTCGAACATGGAGCCCTTGCCGTGCACCACCTCGTCGTGGCTGATTGGCAGGATGAAATTCTCCGAATAGGCATATGCCATGGCGAAGGTCATCTCGTGGTGGTGGTACTGCCGGTAGATCGGCTCGCGGCCCAGGTAGCGCAGCGAGTCGTTCATCCAGCCCATGTTCCACTTGAATCCGAAGCCGAGACCCCCGTGATCGGTGCCCTGAGTGACACCCGGCCACGATGTGGACTCCTCGGCGACCATGATGGCGCCGGGCTCACGTCCGTAGGCGTGGGAATTGGTCCGCTGCAGGAGCTCGACCGCCTCCAGGTTCTCGTTGCCGCCGTACTTGTTCGGCACCCACTGGCCAGCCTCGCGGGAGTAGTCCAGGTAGAGCATTGAGGCAACGCCGTCGACCCGCAGCCCGTCAATGTGGAATTCCTCGAGCCAGTAGTACGCGTTGGAGATGAGAAAGCTCTTCACCTCGTTGCGGCCGAAGTTGAAGATGTAGGAACCCCAATCCGGGTGCCAGCCCAGCCGTGGATCCTCGTGCTCGTACAGCGCGGTTCCGTCGAAGCGCTGCAGCGCCCAGGGGTCGGTCGCAAAGTGTCCAGGCACCCAGTCCACGATCACGCCAATCCCTGCCTGGTGGAGTTTGTCGACAAGGTGGCGGAACTCGTCCGGCGACCCGAACTTCGACATCGGCGCGTAGTAGCCGGTGACGTGGTAGCCCCAGGAGCCTTCGAACGGATGCTGGGCAACCGGCATGAATTCCACATGCGTGTAGCCCTGCCAGCTGACGTACTCGACCAGTTCGTTGGCTAGTTCGAGGTAGGTGAGTCCTTGACGCCATGATCCAATGTGCACTTCGTAGGTGGTCATCGGCTCCGCATGCATCTTCTTCTGGCCGCGGTACCACATCCAGTCGTCGTCACCCCAGGCGTACTGGCTCTCATACACGATCGAGGCTGTGTGTGGTGCTGCCTCAGCGAACCGGGCCATCGGATCTGCCTTGAGCCGCCACACACCGTCGGAGCCCAGCACCTCGAACTTGTAGAGACTCCCGGTGCTAGCTCCCTCGACGAAGAGCGACCAGACGCCCGAGCCGGGCACGAGGCGCATGTGGTGCCCCTCGCCGTTCCAGTAGTTGAAGTCGCCGACGAGCCGTACGGCCTGAGCGTTGGGCGCCCAGACCGAGAATCGGGTGCCGAAGACCGGCCCACGTTCGGAGTCCTGGACGGTCGCTTCGTGGGCGCCCAACCGGCGCCAGCACTCGGTGTCATGCCCCTCGTGGAATCCAGTGAGGTCCCAGCCAGTCAGACCGCCGCTCGGATCGTACGACATGAGTGCTACTCCTGTTCCTTGGTTGGGCTCGCAAACTCGTCCGGTTGGTTATCGGCCGCCAGTTCAGCCACCGCGGCGAGTGGGATGCGTACCCAATCCGGCCGGTTCCGCATCTCGTAGACGACTTCGTAGATCGCCTTGTCCGCCTCGTACGCGCGCAGCACCTTCGCCTCGGTTGCACGCAACTCTGTGCCGGCGTAGCCATGCAGGAACGCGGCACGGCATTCGGCTGCCCAGGCTTTGCTTTGGGGTCCGGGCACGCTGGCCGCTGCGTAGTCAAAGGAGCGGAGCATTCCGGCGACATCGCGCCAGACCGCGTCCGGGGAGCGGCGTTCAGCCATAGTCTTTGCCGGCTCGCCCTCGAAGTCGATGATCTTCCAACCGGTCGGTGTGTGCAGTGTCTGGCCGAGATGAAAGTCGCCATGCACTCGCTGGGTATGCAGCGTTTCGCTGCCGAGCTCATTGAAGCAGCGCTGTAATCCCGGAACGTACGGTGCCAGTGCCGGGGCGATGCTGGCTGCCTCAGACAGCCGGTTCTTCATGATCATGGCGGTACCCGCGCCGAGCACCTTGGTGGCGGGGAAGGACGATCGGAGCGCATCGTGGATCTCTGCAAGTGCCCGACCCAGCGCTGTCGCCTCCGCCGCGAATCCTCCGTCCATCCTGATCTCGGTCGACTCGTTCTTGGCCCTCAGTAGATCGAGGGCCATTTCCCAGCCGTCGACTGCGCCTGCCAGCTTCTCGATCACCATCGCGAGATCGGCGTCCAGCTGTCGTCCCCCGGATACCCAGCTGCCCTCGATCCAGCCGTACAGACCTGCGACATCGGAAATGCCGGCCGCGTTGAGAGCAGCGTGGGTCTCGATATCGAGATTGTGACCGAGTTCCAGTCGGCGGAAGAGCTTCAGAATGGCGGTATCGCCAAGCAGGACTGAGGTATTGCTCTGCTGCCCGGTGAATAGCCGTGGCTCAAGGTCTGCGTCGAAGCTCGATACAGCCGCGGGATTGAATCTGGCCTCGCTATCTGGGCTGCGCAGCCGACGACCCCCCAGCAGTGCGCTGAGAATGACCCGGCAGGCCTCCGGATCTTGGGCGGCGTCGTACGCAATGACCGGACCAAGATCAGGATCGGTGAAGCGAGCGATCTCGGCTTGGTGCAGCTCTGCGTGTGGAGCCGGCCGGTAGGAGACCGCCAGATGGTAGTACTCGGTGGGAGACGGATCGATACGCGGGGTCATCTCGGGTGGCTCGTTTGATGCGGGGTCCTGAGCTGACTCCACGTCCATCGCGGACTGGTCAGGCGGAGCCGCGACAGGCTCGGGATCTTCCTCAGGTGGGTAGGAGAGTTCGGCGATCTCGAACCGGACGCCTGGTGCGGCCGCAGGCCGGAAGAAGTCCGAAACAGCCGTCAACCAAGGCAGTGGTGTCAGGGACCGGAACTGGACCCGCCGCCCCTTACCTGCAAACCATCGCGCATTGGATATGTACCTCAGGACCTGGTCGGCGACCTGAGGATCCGCTGTTCCGCTCACGGCGTCCTAACCCTGCACGGCCCCGGGCCCGGAGGCTGTGCTTCGCGAGCCGTACGGAATTAGCGTCAGAATGTGCGCCGGATCGTCGTGCGTGAGCCTGACGAAGGTGCGCTGCCCCCACCGCCAGGTTTGTCCTGTGAGCTCATCGTGGACGAGGTAAACGTCGCGCGCGGTGAGTCCGAGCGCCTGCATGTCGAGGTAGAGCTCGGTCTCGACGATGTTGTGGGGATCGAGACTGCAGACCACGATCACCACGTCATCGCCGCTGCGTTTGGAATAGACCACCGCGTTGGAATGCGCGGCACGGTGGAAATGGAGGTCGCGCAACTGCTGCAATGCGGGATGCTCCCGGCGAATCTGGTTCAGCCTGCCGAGGAGCATGTTGAGGTTCTCGCCGCTCTCCTCAGCCGCCTTCCAGTTCCGCGGTCGGTATTGGAACTTCTCCGAGTCCATGTACTCCTCTCGACCCTGACTGAGCGCAGCGTTCTCGAACAACTCGAAGCCTGAGTAGATGCCCCACAGCGGTGAAAGGGTCGAGGCGAGTACCGCTCGAATGGTGAATGCGGGCTTGCCGCCCCACTGCAGGAAGTGGGGCAGGATGTCGGGTGTGTTGGGCCAGAAATTGGGCCGGAAGAAGCTGTCGGACTCAGTTGTGAGCTCCGTCATGTACTCCTCGATCTCCCACTTCTCGTTGCGCCACGTGAAGTAGGTGTAGGACTGCTGAAATCCGGCCTTGCCGAGGCTGTGCATCATCGCCGGCTTGGTGAACGCCTCAGCCAGGAAGAGCACGTCCGGATCTGTCTTGCGAACTTCACCGATCAGCCAAGCCCAGAAGTTGACCGGTTTGGTGTGCGGATTGTCCACACGGAAGATGCGTACGCCGTGGCTCATCCAGAGCTTGATGATGCGCAGGCACTCGAGGTAGATACCGTCGCGGTCGTTGTCGAAGTTGATGGGGTAGATGTCCTGGTACTTCTTCGGCGGATTCTCCGCGTAGGCGATGGAGCCGTCGGCGCGCTTGGAGAACCACTCCGGATGCTCGGTGACCCACGGATGATCAGGCGATGCCTGTAGGGCGAAGTCCATCGCGACCTCCAGCCCGAGAGAATTCGCCTTGGCGACGAATCGGTCGAACGCATCGAAATCGCCGAGGTCGGGATGGATCGCGTCATGTCCGCCCTCGGCGGCACCGATGGCCCATGGCGAGCCAGGATCGCTCGGGCCCGGCGCCAGCGTGTTGTTCGGCCCTTTGCGAAACGTCTTGCCGATGGGGTGGATGGGCGGGAGGTAGACCACGTCGAAGCCCATCGCCGCGGCAGCCTCAAGCCGTTCGTGTGAGCTGTCGAATGTGCCGGATATCCATTCCTGGCTCTCCTCGTCCCACCGTGCACCCTGAGAGCGCGGGAAGAACTCGTACCACGAGGAGAACAGGGCTTTGCGACGATCGACGAAGATCGGGTAGTCCGGGGTAGGCGAGACCATCTCGCGCGTACCGAAGCGCGTCATCGCGGCGCGTACGTCGTCTGCCAGTACGACTTCCAGCCGGTCCTCGACCTGCTGTCCGGAGTCGAGGTTCTTGGCCGCACCCTGAAGGAGTGCCGCGGCCTGGTAATCACCCGCCGCTTCAGCGTCAGAGGCGGCCTTCTCAAAAAGTGCGATGCCATCTGTGCACACCAACGCAACGTCTATGCCAGCCGGAATCTTGATCTCGGCGTTGTGCACCCAGGTCTCCCAGAGATCGCTCCAGCCCTCGACGCGGAACCTCCACAATCCCTCGGTTTCGAGCACAACCGAGGTGGTCCACCAGTCGAAGCCCAGCGGGGTTGTCGGGTGCATCGGCTCGAGCCGCTCGCTCCCGCTCGGGTCGGTGAGTATCACAGACGCGTTGACGGCATCATGGCCTTCGCGGAACACGGTCGCTCTGATCGGAATCGATTCCCCGACAACAGCCTTCGCCGGGTAGGCACCGCCCTCGATCACTGGTGACACCTTGTGCACCGGAATCCGATCGAGGATCGACCCGAGCGTCGGCTTGCTGACGGTGACGGTGGCCTTGCCAGCGGGTGAGGTATCCGGCGGTGACGCTGAAGCCTGGGACGAGGATTCTGCGGAGCCTGGCTGAGCCGCACCTTCGCGCTCAGGCATCGGGAGCCCTGAATTTGTTGCCGTCACGAGTGCCAACCTATCGGCCAGGCTCGCCGCGCGGCAGGGGGTCTAGCGACATCTGATCTGGCTGCCCCCACGTGCGCCGTGAACCTGGCGAAGGGCATTGGCGCACGCTTCTACAGGCTCAGCGCGCATTTGCACCGATGCCAGCGAAAACCCATGCACGACAGGGTTCGCCGGTACGTTAGTTGAGTGCGCGCTATCCGCCGTTTCATCGTTCGCCCGGTGCTCCCAGAGCCACTCAAGCCACTGGGCGACCTGGCCCGCAACCTACGTTGGTGCTGGCACACCGAGACCCAGGACCTCTTCCGCTCGGTAGACCCACAGTTGTGGGAAAGCACCGGCGGCGACCCGGTCCGGATGCTAGCTGACGTGTCCGTCGAGCGCCTCGAAGCGCTCTCCATCGACAGGCGTTTCCTCAAGAACCTGCGCCTGATCGAGGCTGATCTTGCCGACTATCTGACCGGCGATCTGTGGTATCAGGGCTACGCAGCCGAGAACCGGATCGCGCCCGTGAGCATCGGCTACTTCTCGCCCGAGTTCGGCATCACCGAGGTGCTTCCGCAATACTCCGGTGGCCTCGGCATCCTTGCCGGTGACCACCTCAAGGCCGCAAGCGATCTTGGAGTTCCGATCATCGGAGTCGGACTGCTCTATCGACAGGGATACTTCCGGCAGTCCTTGAACGCCTCCGGCTGGCAGCAGGAGCGCTATCCGCTTCTCGACCCGAACTCGTTGCCGTTGACGCTGCTGCACGATGAGGAAGGCCCGGTTCGGGTCGAGGTTCCGCTGCCCGGACGAACCCTGTACGCCCAGGTTTGGGTAGCCCAGGTAGGCCGAGTGCCGCTGCTGATGCTGGACTCCGACATAGAACAAAATGCCGGTTACGAACGCGAGGTGACCGACCGACTGTACGGGGGCGGTACCGACCACAGGCTCGAACAAGAGGTACTTCTCGGCGTAGGAGGCGTCCGTGCCATCCGCGCGTACTGCCGGATCACCGGCGCTCCAGCTCCATCGGTGTTCCACACAAATGAGGGGCATGCGGGGTTCTTGGGTCTGGAGCGGATTCGGGAGTACATGCAGACGGGAGCGGACTTCGATACTGCACTCGAACGGACCCGCGCCGGCACTGTGTTCACCACGCACACACCGGTTCCGGCCGGCATCGACCGGTTTCCGCGCGAGCTCATCGTGCATCAGTTCTCAGGGTTCGACGATCTGCCGTTGGATCGGGTCCTGGCATTGGGCGCCGAGGACTATGACGGTGGTGACCCCGGCAAGTTCAATATGGCGGTGATGGGGTTCCGGCTGGCCCAGCGGGCCAACGGGGTTTCTGCTCTGCATGGTGTTGTGTCCCGTGAGATGTTCCAGGGACTGTGGCGTTCCTTCGACACCAGCGAGGTGCCGATCACCCAGATCACCAATGGTGTGCACCATCTCACCTGGGTGCACCGCGAGTTGCTCGACCTGCTTGAGACGCCGACGGGCAGTCCGTCGGAGGGCGATGGCTACGACTGGAACGCGCTGACCAATGTCGAGAGCAAGACGATCTGGGCGCTCAAGAGGAGAATGCGCGAGGATCTCATCGCCATGACTCGGGAGCGGCTGGCGGCCAGCAGCGCCAATCGTGGGATGCCGGCGGACTGGGTCGCCAAGGTCTTCAACCCCGACGTGGTGACGTTCGGCTTCGCTCGTCGGGTGCCGTCGTACAAGCGGTTGACTCTGATGTTGCGCGATCCGGCTCGGCTGAAGGCGCTGCTGACCGACAAGGAGCGGCCGATCCAGATCGTCATCGCCGGCAAAGCACATCCGGCCGACGAGGGTGGGAAGGCCCTCGTCCAGCAGGTCGTGCAGTTTGCCGACGATCCGGCCGTGCGCGAGCACATCGTCTTCCTTCCCGACTACGACATGGCTATGGCGAAGCGGCTGTACCCCGGCTGCGACGTCTGGATGAACAACCCGCTGCGCCCATACGAGGCCTGTGGCACGTCAGGGATGAAAGCCGCCCTCAACGGTGCGGCAAACCTGTCGATTCGCGATGGCTGGTGGGACGAATGGTTCAATCCGGCGTACGGCTGGGAAATCCCTTCGGCCGAAGGGGTGGATGGCTCCGAGCGGCGTGATGATCTTGAAGCAAAGGCGCTGTACGACATCATCGAGAACGAGATCGTGCCCCGTTTCTATGATCTTGATCATCGTGGCCTTCCGGAGCGTTGGATCGACATGATCAGGGACACCATCGCGGGACTCGCCCCCAAGGTCGTGGCGTCGCGAATGGTTCGTGTGTACGTCACTGAGCTCTATACGCCTGCCGCGGCATCCAGCATTGCCCTAGATTCAGCGTCTGGGGGAGCAGCCGGACTTGCCAGCTGGAAGCGCAAAGTCCGCGACGGGTGGTCGTCGGTCTCCGTGGAGCATGTCGAGTCACTCGTCGGCGAGCAGGTGGAGGTAGGCACCAAGATCCACGTCAGCGCGCTGGTTCGACTCGGTGAGCTCACACCCGACGACATACAAGTGCAGCTGATCACTGGCCGGCTCAGCGACGACGATCGGCTCTATGAACCACGGGTGAACCCGTTCCCGACTGGAGTCAATGTCGATGGTGGGCGGCGGCGCTACGAGGGTTGGGTGGAAGCCAAGCGTGCCGGTGCGATCGGCTACACCGTACGCGTAGTCCCGTATCATCCACTGCTCGCGAGCCAGGCCGAGATGGGACTGGCCGCCCTGCCGTCGAGCATCCCGACGCCGCCGTCCGCTGGCTACATGCCGTAATTTGGAGCCGTCTAGTCGACCTGGAGCACGACGACGGTGCGACCGGGCAACCTCAGGCTCGATCCGGCCGAGACCTTCTCCGACGGCAGTTCGTCATCCTCACCGGTGTGGGCGATCACCGTGTAGGTCTCTGCCCATGGTCCGTCCGGGAGATCGACCTGAATCGGGTCAGAGCCTGCGTGGAACCAGATGAGGAATGCCTCATCGCAGACTCGGTAGGGATCGTCGTCCGCGAGGTACATACCGAGCGTGCGTCGTGTCCCGTCGCGCCACTCGTGCTCGGTCATCTCGGCGTTCTTGCCGCCGAACCACGCGATGTTCTTACGTCCTTGTGACTGGCCCGCGGCATCAAGCAAGAAGTCGCCACGCCGATAGGCCTCCCGCCGAAAGACCGGACGATCGGTCCGCAGCTGGAGCAGTTTGCGAGCGAGTTCGGTCTGATCGCTCCATGTCTCCTGCGTGTCCCAGTGCACCCAGGAGATGGGGGAGTCCTGACAGTAGGCATTGTTGTTACCCTGCTGCGTACGGCCGAGCTCGTCTCCGGCGATGATCATGGGAACACCGCCGGCCAAGATCAAGGTCGCGATCAGGTTTTGGGCTTGACGGTGTCGTAGGGCGTTCACGCTGGAATCGTCAGTCTCACCCTCAACGCCGCAGTTCCACGATCGATTGTCATCGGATCCGTCGCGATTGGACTCGCCGTTGGCGCCGTTGTGCTTGGCGTTGTAGGTCACCAGGTCCCGCAGCGTGAAGCCGTCGTGGGCGGTGACGAAGTTGATGCTTGAGGTGGCGGGTCTGCCGTCGCGATGAAAGATGTCGGGCGAGCCGGTCAGCCGCTGCGCGAGCTCGCCGACTCCGTTGGTGTTGCCGCGCCAGAAGTCGCGCACATGGTTGCGGAAGTGGTCGTTCCACTCACTCCAGCCGGGTCCGAAGCCGCCGACCTGGTAACCGTACGGCCCCATGTCCCATGGCTCGGCAATGATCTTGACACGGCTCAGCACGGGATCTTCCCGGATCGCATGCTTGAACGGGTGATCTTGATCGACGTGATGCCGCTCATCGCGGATCAGAGTGCTGGCCAGATCGAAGCGGAAACCGTCGACCCCCATCTCGGTGACCCAGTAGCGCAGCGAATCGAGAACCATGCGGAGCACGCCAGGTTCGGAGGTATCCACTGAGTTGCCACAGCCGGTCACGTCGTAGTCATTGTGCTGATCATCGGTCAGCCGGTAATAACCAAGATGGTCAATGCCCCGGAAGCACAGCGTCGGCCCCTCGTGACCGCCCTCACCGGTGTGGTTGTAGACGACATCGAGGATGACCTCGAGCCCGGCTTCATGCAGTGCGGAGACCATTTCCTTGAACTCCCGGACCTGCTGGCCGAGTGTCCCGACCGACCCGTACGCGGCGTGGGGTGCGAAGTAGCCAAGCGTGTTGTAGCCCCAGTAGTTGGACAGGCCGCGACCGACCAAGAAGGGCTCGGAAATGAAGTGGTGCACTGGCAGCAGCTCGACAGCCGTCACGCCGAGGTCCTTGAGGTGCTGCACGACCGCGGGATAGGCAAGGCCCGCGTAGGTCCCCCGCAGGTGCTCAGGAACCGACGGATGCAGCCTCGTAAAGCCGCTTACGTGTAGTTCGTAGATCACTGTGTCCGACATGGCTATCGGTCGATCGATGGGCCGAGGCGCGGGTGAGTCGGGGACTACGACGCTGAGCGGCACCGCAGCGAAGGAGTCGGTGGTGTCCGGAACGTAGTCGGACTCCTCCGTGTGGTCCAGGATCGGGCCGGCGTAGTCAACCCCTCCGGTGATAGCCCGGGCGTAGGGATCGACGAGAAGCTTGGCCGGGTTGAAGCGAGCTCCGGAGGCGGGGTCCCACGGTCCATGAACCCGGAAGCCGTACCGTTGCTCGGCGCCGACACCGTGGATGAATGCGGTCCAAACCCCATCTGAGTCGCGGCGCATGTCGTGGTTGGACTGATTGCGGTCCTCATCGACGAGGGCGAGCTCCACCCGGCTCGCTCGCGGAGCCCAGAGCCCGAAGGAGGTACCACCATCGCGCATTCGCGCTCCGAGGACTGAGGTGTCCTGCGGCACGGGCAACGCCGTGGATGTCATCTGTACGAGCCTTCGCAGTTGGCTGGATGTCGTGCTGTGAACATGTTGTGCTGTGGACGTGTCGTGTTGTGGACCGGTCGGGATGAAACCAGTGACTCCGCCCGGGTGGACGGAGTGCGCCTTTTATTGTTACCCAATTGGGTGACAAATACGCCGATCCGGGCCTCCGAACCATAGAGCAACCGGTTGCTGACAACGGTAGGCAACGTTGCAAACCAGTTGCAACACATTCGGGCACGAGCGCTCGCATCCCGACTCGATCTGGTCGAATTTCCGACCGTTGCGGACATTTCGACCTCTGATCGGCCGATTGGCAGTCAAATTTCCGACCGGTGCTGGGCTTCTCGCGCCCGCCGATCAGGCCGCGGTCGGGCGATCGGTGAAGAGCCGGTGCCATTCAGCCGGAATCCGGCGCGAACGAACCCGGCCGCCACGCTCGGTAAGCGCGAGCCGTACGCGGCGCAGAGTTTCCAGCGGCGCCTCGTACAGTCCTTCGGCGGTGACAATCACGAACCGCCAGCCGTCCCGCTCGAGCGCCTCTCGCCGTTCGATGTCGCTCAGCCAATTGGCACGGACATCGGCATGGTGGCGCCCGTCGTACTCGATGATCAGCTTGATTTCCGGATAGCTGAGGTCCAGTCGTCTGGACCACTCGCCGTTCCGATCGCGCAGGATGTGATTGGCCTTCGGTTCTGGCAGACCACCGAGAACGATCAGCATCCGCAGCCTGGACTCTGCGGGGGAGTCGACTCCCGACCGGACGTATGACGCCGCTCGTCGGGCGAGTCGCGACCCTTTGCCGCCGTAGCCTTCGGCCGCTTCGACCAGGTCGTATGGAGTGGTGCGTTTGCGGCGAACTAGAGAATCACCAAGGGCAACGAGGTCGACGAGCTCCTTGCGGCTGGCCGCCAGCTCAAGAAAGACGCGGGTGGGATCCGAGACGAGCAGCCCTCGGTGAAGCCGTGGGTTCTGGTCGGTCGTGGCACGATGCGCAACGATGCCTCGCCGTTCGGATCTTGATGAGCCTTTCGGAACGCTGACGTGCACCTCGTTGAGATCTGCGACGGATGCGCCCCATAATGCGGCGGCCGTCTCATGGCTAGCGAACGAGCCAGGCGGGCAGATGTGGAGCGCAGCGGCCGCCATCTCGTGGATTCCGATCTTCGACCCGGATCGTATGTAGAGACCGTGGAACAGTCGCTGGAAGCGACGGCTGCGAAGGTCGACATCTGTGAGGCCTGCGACGAGCGCCTCGGCACGGCTGAATGGGTGTGAGGTGTTGAGAGGCATGCCGTAGAGCCTGATGGAGCTCCGTCGGGTTGCCGCGACTATCCACAGGCGAATTGGAATTACTTGCAAGGTTTGATTCCTTGTCGCAGCCACCGGAGCTGACCCAAGAACCCCGCATCGGTCGGAAATTTGAGTGCCAAACAGCCCATTGGGCGTCGAATAGTCCGCAATGGTCGGAAATTTGACATAGGCGATTTCGCGCGTCGAGTGGCGAGCAGCAGTCGCCGGCCGCAGTCGAGGAGTCGCGCTTGTCGGCGACTTAGGTGAGAGCGCGGACCTTGTTGTTGCGAGGCTCGTGAGTGAGCTCAACCTTGCCCAGTGCTTCCAGCAGCGGCGGCAGGTACATGCCGAAGCGGCCACGGTAGCCCTTGCGGAGGCCGTACCATCCCCCGACCGGGTTGTCTGCCGAGCGGCCCCAAGCCTCGACAGTGCCGTCCTTGGCCGGCTTCTGTTCGTCGGCGGCGCCAAGTTCGACCCAGTCATCCTGCTCGACCAGCCAGCTGTGGAGGTCATCAATGCATCTGAGCTGGTACCTCAGTTGCGTCGAGCCGACCTGACAGAACAGCGTGGGCGGATCTGCGGTCTCGTCCACCCACATGGCGTAGGTGGAGGTTCTGGGCGCCGTGCTGAGTTCCCACGGATCGTCTTTGGTGCCGGCGGGCATACCCGGATTCTTGCAGACTTCGCTGAGGCAGCAGACTGCTTTCGTGGTGATGAGGGACATCCGAGATCTAGGCACGGTGCTGTCGATCTGGGCTCATCCGGATGATGAGGCCTATCTGTGTGGCGGTGTCATGGCGATGGCTGCCGCGGCGCAGTCCCGCGTCGTCTGCGTGACGGCCACTCGTGGCGAGCTGGGCGTTACCGACCCAACCAGGTGGCCGCCCGAGCAACTGGTAACCATACGTGAGGCCGAGCTGGCCGAGTGTCTCCGGATCCTGGGCGTCACCGAGCATCGCTGGTTGGACTATCCGGATGGTCGCTGCGCTGGTGTGGACGTCGATGCAGCCGCGGATCAGATCGCAGAGATCATTCGCGAGATAGCTCCGGACACGATTCTGACCTTCGCGCCAGACGGTCAGACCGGACATCCAGACCACATTGCCGTCCATCGCTGGACCGCGGAAGCTGTACGCCGTGTCGGTGTCGGCACCTTGCACGTAGTAGCGAACACCCAGGAATGGCTCGACGATCACCTGCCTGAGTGGATTGAGCTGGGAGCAATCGTCGGTGATCCGCCGGTTGCCTGGACTGGACCGCTCAGTATTGACATTGCCCTGACTGGGCAGTGGCTAGATCGTAAGTACGCCGCGCTGGTCGCGCAGGCCAGCCAGACCGAGGGGCTGCGAGCGGCGGTCGGCGGCGAGCGTTACCGAGAGATCATTCGGATCGAGCGGTTTGCCACCTTCGTGCCTACGACTGCTCCTGATTCGTAGGGTAGGAGCTGGAGTAGGCTTTGTTACTCACGAGTAATTTAGCGGGAGCCCAGGAGGGCTGAGCGGATGAAGATTGTTGTTCTGGCCAAGCACGTCCCCGATGCGACAGGGGAACGCAGTTTTGCTCCCGATGGCACGGTCGACCGCGCCTCGAGCGACGGGCTGTTGTCAGAGCTCGACGAGTACGCCGTGGAGCAGGCCCTGCAGATCGCCGATGATCGGGTCGAGGTCGAGGTCGTCGTCATGACTCTCGGGCCACAAGATGCGGCCGATGCGATCAAGCGCGCTCTGCAGATGGGTACATCTGCCGCCGTCCACATCGTCGATGACGCAGTCCACGGCTCTGATGCCGTGGCCACGAGCTCGATATTGGCCGAAGCGATCAAGAAGGCAGCGCCAGATCTCGTGATCTGCGGAATGGCCTCCACCGACGGCACCATGGGTGTCATCCCGGCCATGATCGCCGAACGGCTGAGCTGGCCGGCGGCAACCCTTGGCGCGACCCTCTCGGTTGCCGATGATCATGTCACCATTCGCCGGGACGACGACGTCGCCAGCTCAACCATCGAGGCCAATCTGCCGGCCATCGTCAGCGTCACTGATCAATCTGGTGAGGCTCGATACCCATCGATGAAGGGCATCCTCGCTGCGAAGAAGAAACCTGTCGAGACCTGGACACTTGCTGATCTTGGCATTGACAGCGCAGCGGTCGGCTTGGATGCGGCGTGGAGCAATGTACTCCAAACCACGCCGCGGCCTCCGAAGGAACCAGGGCGTGTTGTCGAAGAGGACGACGGTGCATCAGCATTGATCGATTTCCTCGCTGTCGGAAAGTACATCTAACGGGGAGCCATTGATGTCCGAAGTCTTGATCGTCGTTGAGCATGCCGACTCACATGTGTCCAAACCAGCCTTCGAGCTCCTTACCCTGGCGCGCCGGCTCGGTGAGCCGGTCGCTGTCATTTTCGGTGAGACGGACGACACAGTCGCCAAGGCGCTGGGTCAGTACGGGGCCACCCGGGTGTTGTCAGTTACGGATCCCGCAATCGAGGACTATCTCGTCGCGCCCAAGGCGGAAGCCCTGGCACAGATCGCCGAGTCCATGCAGCCCGCCGCGATCTTGATCACATCGACACCCGAGGGGAAGGAAATCGCCGGCCGGTTGGCTGTGAAGCTCGGATCCGGCCTGATCACCGACGCCACCGATATCGCGGCCGACAGCACGACTATGCAGTCAGTTTTCGCGGGGAACTGGACAGTCACCGCCTCCGTGACGCACGGGGCTCCGGTCATCACAGTCAAGCCGAACGCCGTAACTCCGGAGGCCGCGCCCACCGAGCCGGTGACAGAGCATGTCGAGGTGACCATCTCCGACGCAGCCAAGACCGCGCGCATTGTGAGCAGGGAGCCCAAGAAGGCCAGCGGACGGCCTGAACTCACCGAGGCGGCGGTCGTCGTCTCCGGTGGCCGGGGCACGAGTGGTGACTTCACCGCCGTCGAGGAATTGGCCGACGTCCTCGGCGGGGCGGTCGGTGCCTCGCGGGCGGCAGTCGATGCCGGCTGGTATCCCTATGCGTACCAGATCGGTCAGACCGGCAAAACCGTCTCGCCGCAGCTCTACATCGCCGCGGGCATCTCCGGCGCCATCCAACATCGCGCTGGAATGCAGACGTCCAAAGCCATCGTTGCGGTGAACAAGGATTCCGAGGCCCCGATCTTCGCGCTTGCTGATCTTGGCATCGTCGGCGATCTGCACAAGGTGCTGCCAGCCGTCATCGAGGAGATCAAGAAGCGCAAGGGATGACGATGAGCCGGATCTACCTCGACCATGCGGCCACCACGCCTATGGTGCCGGAGGCCGTTGAGGCGATGACCCGAGAGCTCACCAGGATTGGCAATGCGTCATCGCTACATGCCTCCGGCCGGTCAGCGCGCCGGGTTGTCGAAGAGTCACGGGAAGCGATCGCGGCCAGGGTCGGGGCCCGGCCGGCAGAGCTGATCTTCACCAGCGGCGGAACCGAATCGGACAATCTGGCCATCAAGGGCGCCTTCTGGACGAGCATGCAGGCTGGTCGGCGACGGCTCGTAACCTCGAGAGTCGAGCACCACGCGGTGCTGGATTCCGTGGCCTGGTTGGGACATTCGGTGCCGGCGGAGGTCAGCTATGTGCCAGTGGACTCGTCTGGACGGCTGGACATGTCAGCTCTCACCAGTTCGGTCGATGCGCAAACCGGTCTGGTGTCGGTCATGTGGGCGAACAATGAGGTCGGCACCTTGCAGCCCGTACGCGACATCGCGGCGACCGCCGCCGAGCACGGCGCGATCTCGCACAGCGACGCGGTTCAGGCTGTCGGTCATATCGAGGTCGACTTTGCGGCAACGGGGCTGGACATGCTGAGTTTCACGGCGCACAAGCTCGGCGGCCCCTACGGCATCGGCGCATTGCTAGCGCGTCGCGAGATTCAGTTGGCTCCGATGCTGCACGGTGGCGGCCAGGAGCGCGACGTACGCTCCGGCACTCTCGACGTCGCGGCCACCGCCGGCTTCGCGGCGGCGGTTGAGGTCGCGACGCGCAATCGTGCCCGTGAGGAGGAGCGGTTACGCGAGCTTCGCACGGAACTCGTCGGATCCGTGCTTGCAGCCGTCCCCGGGGCCGTCCCTTACGGTGCGGCAGAGTGCGACCGGCTTCCCGGCATCGCAAACATCGGTTTCCCTGGCTGCTCGGCCGACGCCATCTTGATGTTGCTGGATGCTGCAGGGATTGACTGTTCGACCGGAGCGGCCTGCTCCGCAGGGGTTTCGCAGCCGAGTCATGTGCTTCTCGCGATGGGGTGCCGCGCCGCCGAGGCGCGCTCAGCGCTCAGATTCTCGCTGGGCCACACCTCGATCCGGGCCGACGTAAAGGCACTCGTCGCAGAGCTCCCCGAGGCGGTTCAACGAGCCAAGGCCGCGGCAGCATTCGCGTAGTGCTGGCTTTGGCCGACCATGCCGGCATGAAAGACTTGCCGCTTGCCCAAGAACGTTTGAATGAAGGACACGAATGAAGGTACTGGCCGCGATGTCGGGTGGCGTCGACTCGGCCGTTGCCGCGGCCCGGGCGGTCGAGGCTGGCCACGATGTCACCGGGGTACATCTGGCCCTGTCCAAGAACCCGCAGAGTTACCGCTCGGGCGCGCGCGGCTGCTGCTCGAAGGAAGATGCGCACGATGCTCGGCGGGCGGCCGACATGCTCGGCATTCCGTTCTATGTGTGGGATCTCTCGGATCGCTTTGCCGCCGATGTGGTCGGCGACTTCGTCGCAGAGTACGCGGCAGGGCGTACGCCCAATCCCTGCGTACGCTGCAACGAGAAGATCAAGTTCTCGGCGGTGCTCGACCGCGGGATCGCGCTGGGTTTCGACGCGGTCTGCACCGGTCACTACGCCCGGCTGATTCGCTCGAGGAACGACGTGGAGCTGCATCGGGCCGTCGACGCCGCGAAGGACCAGTCTTACGTGCTCGGCGTCCTCACGCGTGATCAACTTCGCCGGTCGTACTTCCCGCTGGGTTCGTCACGCAAGGCCGACGTACGCGCGGAAGCCCGAGGACGCGGTCTGGCCGTGGCGGACAAACCCGACAGCCACGACATCTGCTTCATAGCCAACGGCGACACGGCGGGATTCCTCGATCAGCGGCTAGGTCGCCGACCAGGCGACATTGTGGACCTGGCCGGCGCGAAGGTCGGCGAACATGCGGGATCGCACCGCTTCACCGTCGGACAGCGGCGAGGCCTTCGGCTCGGGACGCCAGCCGAGGACGGCCAGCCTCGGTTCGTGCTCGCCATCACTCCGACGACAAATACCATCACGGTCGGTCCGCGGGACGCACTGGCAGTCAAGATCATTAGCGCGACTCGGCCCACCTGGACGAGTAAGCCACCGGATGGGGTGTGGTCGGGTCAGGTACAGGTGCGGGCGCACGGACATCCCATCGGGGCCACGGTGCAGGTACGTGATCAAGATCTTGAGGTGGCGCTGCAGTCGAGCATCACCGGTGTCGCACCCGGGCAGTCGGTTGTTCTCTACGCGGGGACGCGAGTCGTCGGCAGCGCGACGATCTCAGCAACCCAGACGTGACCACTACCTGGTCGGACAGCGAGTTGCCGCCGGTCCAAACGACGGGAATTGGTTCCTGGCCGGGTATTGACATGGCGGACGCGATCAAGATCGCGTTCTCGGAGTGCCCCGACCTTCCTTACCTGCCAGAGCTGCCAGCCCGCGGACCGGCCGCGCAACTCATCGGACGCTCGACCGCGTTTCTCGCCGGGTTAGCCGTCGACCTGCAACCGGCCGGCTGGCGGCTGACAGATGCCTCCGGGCGAGACCATCGGCTCGCCGTCAGCACGCTACGCGCTGATCTTGACCTGCTTGAGGAGTTTGCCCAGGGATACGAGGGAACCCTCAAGCTCTCCGTCGCGGGTCCATGGACGCTTGCGGCCATGATGGAGCGCCCGCGTGGTGATCGCGTGCTTGGTGACCCTGGAGCGCGGCGGGATCTCAACCAGTCACTTGCTGAAGGGATCGCCCAGCTCGTTGCGGAGCTAGTCCGGCGGTTGCCCGATATCGAGCCATTAGTCCAGCTCGATGAGCCCATGCTGCCCGCGGTTCTCGCCGGCACGATCGCCAACGCGAGTGGTTTGTCGCGACATCGCGCCATCGAACCACCCGAGGTCAGCGGCGCCCTCATATACACGGTTGACCGACTGGCGTCGACACCCATCGCGGTGCATTGCTGTGCAGCGCGCCCGCCCGTGGAACTGCTCCGCTCAGCCGGCGCATCCGGTGTGCTCGTCGACATCGACCAGCTATCCCGCGCTGATTGGGATGACATAGGAGCAAGCCTCGTGGCGGGAGTGTGGATCGGCATGGGTGCCCTGCCCACTGACCGCACGCCCACTCTCAATCAGCTCAGTCTCAATCAACTCAGTCCCGATCAAGTCGCCCGCAGGGTGCTCGGGCCATTGCGCGATCTCGGCCTCGAGCCGCCGGTAGCAGCGCGGGTTGTGATCACGCCTGCCTGCGGGCTCGCCTCAACGACTCGCGATGACGCGATCCGCGCGCTCCGGACCTTGCGCTCCGCGGCCAAGATCGTCACCGAGCAACTTGCCGACTAACGATCTCGGCCCGGTTCGTCAGCTCAGCGCAGGCTTCTCCGGCACATAGAGCCACGCGTTGAAGAACGCGTCGAGGTTCTGGCCCGACACGCGCTCGGACAGCGCGATGAACTCAGGTGTTGTGACATTGCCGTATGCGTTCTGCTGTGCCCACCGGCGGAGGATGACGAAGAAGTCGTGCGATCCGACCTCCTGCCGCAGCGCCTCCAGCGTCATGCTGCCCCGCAGATACCCCTGTGCACCGAACAGATCTGCTGGATCTGTCAGTTTCGCCGGCGCCGGCGTCCACAGGGGGTCTGACGCTGGATGGTTGTCGTACTCCTTCTGGAACTGCTCGGCCGTGCTCGGCCCGCCATGCGCCGCGGTCCACAGCCACTCCGCATACGTTGCGAAGCCCTCGTTGAGCCAAATGTCGCCCCAATCGCTCAGCGACACCGAGTTGCCATACCACTGGTGTGCCCACTCGTGGACATTGGTCAAATCGTCAACGGTCTCGCCTTCGTCATTGTCGAAGACAGGCCGGCTCTGCGTTTCCAGGGCGTACCCGACGTCGGTGTCCTTGACGACGATCCCGGCACTGTTGAACGGGTAGGGTCCGAAGCGCCGCTCCTCGAAGCGGATCGCCTTCGGAATAAGCGCGCGGGCGGCCGCCTGAGTGCCCAGCTTGGGCTCAATGAAGCTCCAGATCGGCAGCTTGCGTCCCGTCGTCGTCCTCATAGTGGAGTGATAGACGTCGTAATTGCCGATCGAGATCATGGCCAGATACGTCGCCTGCTGGTAGGGCTGCTGCCAGCGCCAGGTCTCCTGGCCGTCATGCTTCCGGACGCTCCGGAGATCGCCGCTGCCAGCCACCTCGAGGTTCGACGGGACGGTGATCTTCATGTCGAAGGTCGCCTTGTCGCGCGGTGTGTTGTTGTTGGGGAACCAGGTCATAGCTCCGACCGGTTCGCTGAGCACCGTGGCCCCGTCGCTGGTGGGAATCCAGCCGTCCTGGGCGCCGTCCGGATCGATGTGAGTGACCGGCTTTCCGTGATACCAGATGGTCGCCGAGAAGCGACCGACCAACACCTCGGATGGCTTGATGATCAGCTTGTTATCACGTCTGGAGAAATCAGCCTTGTGCCCATTGACCCGGACCTTGTCGACTGTGAGTCCTTCCAGGTCGAGCGAGAACGATGCCAGTGGCTTCCGCGCCTTAGCGGTGAGCGTCGTTTTCGCCTTGATCTCTCCGGAGCTTTGGTAGCTGAGGCTGATCGCGTAGTGCTTGACGTCGTAGCGGCTACTGCCGACCTCGGGGAACAGGGAGTCTTGCTGCGAGCTAATTGTGGCCTGCGTTGGTGTCGTCGGTTTGGCAACCGCTGTGCCCATGGGGGCGGCAAGAAGTCCGAGTCCAAGGGCTCCCGCAGCGAGCATGGCCGAAAGGCGAGGGCGGAGGTTGGAAACGGTGACGGGACGGTGATCAGCAGACAATCGAGGCTCCCCGAACAAGCTCAGTAGATAGGCCGACCCGGCAGACGCTAACAGTTGGAATCTCGGTCAGAGGCGAAGCACGCGTTATTACTTCGTTATTTCGTTGTTCGTCGTTTCGTGACGCGCGCCGACCGCATGTCGCTGTCGGTACCGGCGTTAGCAGGCCTGTCAGAGTGCAATGGATAGTGTGCCTACGTGGCGGACGAAATTGAGCTTTCGGAGCCCTCGGCGAAGGCTAGCCAGCAGCACGCAGATCTCAGCGAACGCGTGAACGACGCGCGCTGGCGCTACTACGTGCTCGATGCGCCAACCATGTCAGACGGCGAATTCGACGCGTTGCTACGCCAGCTTATGGAGCTGGAGGACGCGTTCCCGGCGCTCCGTACGCCAGACTCGCCGACCCAGCAAGTCGGCCCGCCGCCGTCCACTACGTTCACCCCGGTCGAGCACCTGCAGCGGCTGATGAGCCTGGACAACGCGTTCAGCCGTGAGGAGTTGGAACGCTGGGCCCAGCGCGCAATTCGAGAGCTCGGCGAGAAGCGGCTCGAGCAGTCAGGCTATCTGTGCGAGCTCAAGATCGACGGCCTGGCGATCGACCTGGTCTACGAGGGAGGCCGGCTGGTACGCGCCGCAACCAGAGGCGACGGTCGGATGGGTGAAGACGTCACGGCCAATGTCAGAACGATCAAGGTCATCCCGGACCGGCTTTCAGGTCCTGACATCCCAGACATCATCGAGGTACGCGGTGAGGTGTATTTCGCGGTAGCCGACTTCAGCGCCCTCAACGAGTCTCTCGTGCTGGGTGGGAAGGCGCCCTTCGCCAATCCTCGCAATGCGGCAGCGGGGTCGCTGCGACAGAAGGACCCAAAGATCACCGCCTCCCGGAATTTGGGCTTCATCAGCCATGGCGTCGGCGTCCTCGAGGGCTTCACCGCTGATCGGCTCTCGGACGCGTACGCGGCCATGGATCGCTGGGGGCTTCCCGTCAGTCCCCATCGCAAGCTGGCACGGAACTTGGCTGAAGTATGGGAATACGTCGAGTACTTCGGCGAGCACCGACACTCGGTTGAGCACGAGATCGACGGGGTCGTCGTCAAGCTTGATGAGCGGACCGTGCAGGACCAACTCGGGTCAACCTCGCATGCTCCACGCTGGGCGATCGCGTACAAATACCCACCTGAGGAGGTCACCACGAAGCTCCTCAACATCGACGTCAATGTAGGGCGTACGGGGCGGGTGACCCCGTTCGGCATCATGGAGCCGGTTCAGGTCGCCGGATCGACGGTCGGCATGGCGACGCTGCACAACGCCAGCGAGATTGTCCGCAAGGGCGTACTCATCGGCGACACGGTCGTGCTACGCAAAGCCGGCGATGTCATCCCGGAGATCGTTGGCCCGGTGGTCGACCTCCGGGACGGCACTGAGCGGGCGTTCGTGATGCCCACCCACTGTCCGGCCTGCGGCACTGAGCTGCGGCCCGAGAAGGAGGGGGACGCTGATCTGCGTTGCCCTAATGCCCGGTCGTGTCCGGCGCAACTGCGGGAACGGCTGTTCCATGTCGCCAGCCGAGACGCTCTCGACATCGAGGTGCTGGGATACCAATCCGGACAAGCGCTGCTCGACGCTGGCTTGCTGATCGATGAGGGCGACCTGTTCAGCTTGACTGAGGACAAGCTCAAGAAAACCGACTTCTTCACCACGAAATCAGGGGTTCTCTCGGCCAATGGCGCCAAGTTGCTCGCGAACCTCGAAACGGCGAAAACCCGACCGCTCGATCGATTTCTCGTCGCGCTCTCAATCCGACACATCGGCAAGGGGGTCGCGCCTGACGTGGCGGCCGCGTTTGGAAACATCGACGCGCTTGCCGACGCGACGCCGGAGCAACTGGCCAATGTGGAGGGCATCGGACCAACGCTGGTTACCGCAATCACCGACTGGTTCGCCGTGCCCTGGCATCGTGAGATCGTCGACAAGTGGAAGGCCGCCGGCTGCGTGATGCGGAACGAGCCCAAGGCCACCCGAGCGCAGACGCTCGCCGGCTTGTCCATCGTGGTTACCGGCTCGTTGGAGGGCTACACGCGGGACTCGGCGACAGAGGCAATCACCTCACGCGGCGGCAAAGTCGCCGGTTCGGTGTCAAAGAAGACCAGCTTCGTCGTGGCGGGCGATGCGCCGGGCTCGAAGTATGACAAGGCCGTCGAGCTGAAGGTCCCCGTACTGAGCGGGGCTGACGCTTTCGGCGTACTGCTCGAGGAAGGCCCCGACGCGGCCAGCAAAGTCGCGACCATTCCTTCCTAAAGTGGTCGATAACGACAACGAATCTGACCGGATCTGTGTCGTTTTCGACCCCTCAGTACAAAGCGCGCGATGTTGGTTCCTTGCTGTCGTTCAGGTCCTACAAGAAGAAGCCCTGGAAGAACTGTTTGTTGTCGCCAATACCAAAGCCCCAGCTGCCAGTCATGAGGTAGTACACGTACCAGCCCAGCAGAAAGATCGCGATCAGCCCACCGAGCAGGGCGAGCGAGGCCCAGATTCGCATCCGCTTCTTCTGCTTGGTGCTTGGCACCTTCACCGGACCCCATTCGCCAACCGACGGCTGCACCCGCGGCGGCGTCGCTCCATGCAGGTTGAGATTGCTGAAGATCTTCAAGGGCACCGCACCAATTTACTAGGAGCTTCTCGTCGAAGCTCAGATGAACCAGTCATGAAGCCCGCGGAACCCCGACGCAACCAGCAAGAAGCGGCAGAGACGCCCGACCAGCACCGTGAGCCCGAACCAAAGAGGACGCATCGTTGTCGCGCCCGCCAACAGGGCAACCGCGTAAAGCGGAGGAAAGCCGACGACCGAGGCAACGAGCACGATCGGAAGTCCCCAGCGTTCCTGGCCGACCAGGTCAAGCAGTTTGGCCCCCGCGGCGCGCAACCGCGCCCGAGTTGGTCCGACTGGGCGGTTTTTATGCATCTCCCGTCGATGTTTGACGAACGAAAGCTCTTTGCCCTCTCGTACGCCGAAGAAGAGCAGCAGCTTTCCCAGCGTCTGGCCGATCGCGATACCGATAGCAATGGGAATGGGTCCGGCCACCGCCGACACCTGTGAGGCGATGATGTACGCCTCGGCATTGACAATCGGTATCAGCGCAGACACGATTCCGAAACCGATTGAGGTGAGCAAAGCGACGAGCTCGGCCCACCCGAATGCAACCACTCGCTGACCGTACCCGAGGTCGAGCGTGCGCTACTTCACCAGCGCAGCGAGGTGATGCAGCCTGGCGATCTCCGACTCGAGGAAGGCCGGTCCACCCAGCCGGCCAATGACAATCACTCGGTCGCGCGTCAGGGGCGTGACCACCACAGTGGTGTCGCCCCACCCTGGACTCCAGTCCGCATCAAGATCCGCGCGGTGGGTGGCATCGAATGGCGTGAACTTCGCAGCGACCTCCGGGGTCAGATCCGGTGCGAGCGTGGTCGAGAAGCTGGCCGTGGGTGCGCCGTCCGAGACCTCGAGCAGGGTCGCCCAATGGGACCGAAACACAACGGGGCACAGCGAGACGAGGGTCTCAGCGGCGTGTGGTGGGTCGGCGGTCATCCGCTCCAGCGCCTCCAGGTCGGATTGGAGGCCGCCACCCTCGGGATACCGCGCTATCCACTCCACGCGTACGCCCAACAGCTCCTGGCAGGCGGTCACAATGGTTTCCGGCAGCTGGCTGTGTGGCAGATCGACGATGAAATCGTCGACGACACTCCCGTCAACTCTCTTTTCTACGATCTCAACGGCATTGATGTCGGCGCCAACCCCTCCCATCGCGGTCGCGACGGAGCCCAGCGAACCCGGTCGGTCGGGGAGGGCGATCCGCATCAGGAACACGTGAACATCTTTCCCTACATCGATTACTGACATGTTTCGGGTGGATAAAGGGCGCGCGCTCGAGGACGAAAAGCATGCCCTCTCGCTCCTCCTCAGCACGGCGGCGCGCGATCCGTGGAAGCCTTATGCCGTGCCGCGCTTCGAACCCTTTGCCGCGATCCGCTACGCGACCGATGATCTTGCATCCGTCGTCGCTCCACCGTACGACGTGCTGTCCGACGCCGACATCGACGTTCTCGAGGCAAAATCGCCTCACAACGTGGTCCGGATCGATGTCCCGCGGGGTGGGGGAGACCGTTACGAGCTTGCGGCAAAAACCATGCGAGCGTGGCTTAACGACGGGATCCTTGCCATCGACCCGGAGCCGGGTTTCACCATCTATCGGATGCGCTTCACGGACTCGACCGGCGTACGTCGTGACATCGCCGGAGTGCTCGGGGGTCTAGAAGTCGTTGATCAAGAAGCTGGCGGCGTCTTGCCGCACGAGCGGACGACGGCGGCAGCCTCTACCGACCGACTAGATCTCACGCGAGCGACAGTGGCGAACCTGTCTCCAGTCTGGGGGCTCTCGCTATCCCGTGGGCTCACAGACCTTCTCGCCGAGCCCGGTGAGCCCTGGGGGGAGGTGACGGAGCAGGGCGTTGCGCACGTGCTAGAACTCGTGACCGATCCGGAGCGGATCGCCGCCATCCGAGAGAAACTGGCCGCGGATGACGTGCTGATCGCGGACGGCCATCACCGCTATGGGATCTCTCGCACCTACCGTGACGAGGTCCGCGAAGCGACCGGCCGGACCGATACCCCGGCGGAACTGACGCTCGCGTTCGTCAACGAGCTGATCGGGGAGCAGCTGAGCGTCGCCGCGATCCATCGTCTCTACGCCGACGTCGACGCCGCTGAGCTGGCCGATGCGCTAGCTCGGTCCTTCGAGCTGATGGCGACCGAACGGCCGAGCCGGGAGACCCTGGCGGCCATGCAGCAGGAGGGTTTTCTGATCTTGGTCGATCGCGATGCCGCCTGGCGGATGCGACCGCGGCCAGGACGTTTTGACGGCGTACGCCCGCTTGATGGTGGTTGGTTGGAGACCGCCCTGGCCGATGTTCCCCTGACGGTCAGCTACCAACACGGGCTTGAGGAGACCCTCGCGGAGCTGGATAGCGGGCATGCCTCGGCGGCGGTACTGATTCGGCCGGTCAGTGTTGCTGAGATCGAACGCACTGCGCGCGAAGGACTGCTGATGCCGCCCAAATCGACCTTCTTTACACCCAAGCTCAAGACCGGATTCGTTATTCGTCCATTGAGTGAGTGAGCGACCGCGGTCTTGAAGTCTGATCGTAAAGATCTGGGCTTCTATTCTTCCGTGAAGGCCTCACGCAACTTCGCTTCCTGCTCTGCCGACAGGTTGCTGGCAATGAGCTCTGGCTTCATGTCTGACAGGGCACTCTCGACCTCGCCGACGACGACGTCGTCGACGAGCAGGAACAAGGCGGACGTGCCAGGTGTGACCTTCTTCTTCACGTCGTCGATGAACTGATCGCTGATTCCCATATCGATCATCGACGTGCTGAGTGCACCCATCGCAGCGCCGATGGCTGCGCCGAGGAGTGGCACCAGGAAGAGCACCCCGAGGAACAACCCCCAGAATGCGCCGCCAAGTGCGCCTTGACCCCTCGTGTTGTGCAGCTGACGGGTCTTCGGCTTCTTCTTGTCAGCCTCCCAGCTGACCACCGCCGCGTCGTCGATGGTGATATGACCTTGCGACTGCAAGTCTTCGAGCCTCTTGATGGCTTCTTCGGCGTCGCCGGCGCCGGGAAAGGCCCACGCGGTCAGTGTCGTCATTGAGATCCCCTAAGAGTGGAGGTTCGCGAGGGCGGCAACAAGATCAGCCCGTCGGGGCCATACTGACGAGGCCCGCGTCGGGTGTCAATCGTTGTACATGCACGACACGGACAGCGAAGTCGAGTCTCTCCGGGTGAGCCTGCAGTCGTCGCATGGCCAGACGATCTGCTCCAGTGCCTTGGTGACCTAGGATGGCGGGCCTAATGACGACCGAGGAGATCTGACGTGGCACTCACCGCTGAAGACGTCGCGAACTTGGCCAGATTGGCCCGGATCGAGCTCACCGAAGCCGAGCTGGAAGTGTTGGCGCCGCAGCTGGATGTGATCTTGGAATCGGTCGCACGGGTGTCCGAGGTCGCGGCACAAGACATCCCACCGAGCTCGCACGCTCTGCCACTGAGCAACGTTTTCCGCGAAGACAAACTCCGCCCATGCCTGCCACGAGAAGAGGTCCTGGCGGGTGCACCCGCAGCGGAGCAGATGCGATTCCGGGTGCCGAGGATTCTGGAGGAGGAGGCGTGAGCCCGAGCCAGGCATCGGATCGGGAGATTTTTCGCCACTCGGCTGTTGATCTTGCAGCCAAGATCAAATCCGGCGAGCTGAGCTCAGCCGAGGTGGTCCGAGCTCACCTTGATCGAATTGCCGAGATCGATGGCGAGATACACGCCTTCCTCTATGTGGACGGAGAGCGTGCGCTGGCAACTGCGGCTCGGGTCGATGCAAAGATCGCGGCGGGTGAACCAGTCGGGCGGCTCGCGGGAGTGCCCCTCGCCCTGAAGGACATCCTGACCTATCGTGGTGCGCCGACTACGTGCGGATCGAAGATCTTGGAGGGTTGGCTGCCGCCCTACGACGCGACCGTCACCCGACGAGTTCTTGATCATGACATGGTGATCTTGGGCAAAACCAACCTCGACGAGTTCGCGATGGGTTCCTCAACGGAGAACTCGGCGTACGGGCCGACCCGAAATCCGTGGGACACCGATCGCATCCCGGGAGGCTCCGGCGGGGGATCGGCCGCGGCGGTAGCGGCATTCGAAGCCCCGCTGGCCATTGGTACCGATACCGGCGGCTCGATCAGGCAGCCGGCCGCTGTCACCGGGACGGTTGGGGTGAAGCCCACGTACGGTGGGAGCTCCCGGTTCGGCCTGGTCGCGCTGGCTTCCAGCCTTGATCAGCCCGGGCCGTGCGCCCGTACCGTGCTGGATGCAGCCCTGTTGCACGAGGTCATAGCCGGCCATGACCCGTGCGATTCGACCTCGATCGATCAGCCCGTACCAGATGTGGTGCGCGCTGCGCAGTCCGCTGACGTGAGCGGAATGAAGATCGGAGTGGTGACCGAACTCGGCGGCGAAGGCTACGCGCCGGGTGTCGAGCAGCGCTTCACCGAGGCGGTCGAGCTGCTGGCTTCGCTCGGTGCGGAGATCATCGAGGTCTCCTGCCCGCACTTCGTCTATGCTCTGCCTACGTACTACTTGATCTTGCCGGCGGAGTGCTCCTCCAACCTCGCAAAGTTCGACGCCATGCGATACGGATTGCGGGTAGGCGATGACGGCGTGGCAAGTGCTGAGCAGGTGATGGCCATGACTCGCGAAGCGGGCTTCGGCGCGGAGGTCAAACGACGGATCATCATCGGTACCTATGCGTTGTCCAGCGGCTACTACGACGCCTACTACGGGCAGGCGCAGAAGGTCCGGACCTTGATCTCGAGGGACTTTGACAAGGCGTTCTCACAGGTGGATGTGCTGGTGTCCCCATCGACGCCGATCACCGCGTTCAAGATCGGCGAGAAGGTGAATGATCCGCTGGCGATGTACCGGAACGACCTGTGCACGATTCCGTCCAATCTCGCAGGTAACGCGAGTGCGTCGTTTCCGGTCGGCTTGGCGCCAGAGGATGGGCTGCCAGTCGGCCTGCAGGTGATGGCGCCGCCACTCGCCGACGATCGGCTGTACCGGGTCGGCGCCACGCTGGAGGCGGTATTGGAGTCGGACTGGGGCGGACCGCTGCTGGACCGGCTGCCAGGAACGGGAGCACTGCGATGACCTTGCTGCCGTATGAGGAGGCCCTGGCGGCGTACGACCCGGTGCTGGGCCTCGAAGTGCACGTCGAGCTCAACACGACCTCGAAGATGTTCTGCGGGTGTTCGACCGCCTTCGGCGCGGAACCCAACACTCAGGTTTGTGCCGTATGCCTCGGCTTGCCCGGCTCGCTCCCGGTTGTCAACGCGAAGGCGGTGGAGTCGGCGATCCGGATCGGGCTCGCCTTGAACTGCACGATCGCCGAGTGGTGTCGCTTCGCGCGTAAGAACTACTTCTATCCGGATATGCCGAAGAACTACCAGATTTCTCAGTACGACGAACCGATCGCGTATGACGGCTGGACCGAGGTGGTGCTCGATGGCGAGAGCTTTCGGATCGGCATCGAGCGTGCACACATGGAGGAAGACACCGGCAAGTCATTGCATGTAGGTGGGGCAACGGGACGGATCCATGGCGCAGACTACTCGCTGCTGGACTACAACCGGTCCGGCGTACCCCTGATCGAAATCGTCACGAAACCGATCGAGGGCACGGGCGCGAAGGCGCCGGAAGTGGCGCGGGCGTACGTTGCCATGTTGCGTGATCTGCTGCGCGCGCTCGGCGTATCAGATGTCCGGATGGAGCAGGGATCATTGCGCTGCGACGCCAACGTTTCGCTGCGACCGATCGGCACATCAGCCCTCGGAACCAGGACCGAAACCAAGAATGTCAACTCGCTACGCAGCGTCGAGCGGGCAGTGCGGTACGAGATCCGACGCCAGGCGGCTGTGCTCGCCGGCGGTGGCAGGGTGATTCAGGAGACTCGGCACTGGCATGAGGACTCCGGCGTCACGACAGCCGGCCGGAGCAAGGAGACGGCGGAGGACTATCGCTATTTCCCGGAGCCGGACCTACTGCCGATTGCGCCGAGTCGGGAGTGGGTCGAGGAGTTGCGGGCCACGCTGCCGGAGCCTCCCGCTGCCAGGCTAGAGCGGGTGAGTGCCGAGTGGGGATTCTCCGAGTTGGAGATGCGCGACGTGGTGAGTGCGGGAGCCGTGAACGCGATCGAGGCAACTGTCGCTGCGGGCGCGTCGCCGCAGTCGGCTCGCAAGTGGTGGCTTACTGAGATCGCACGGCGCGCAAACGAGTCCGGAGTTGAGCTTGAGGAAGTCGGCGTCAGCCCACAGCACGTCGCTGAGATCCAGGCGTTGGTGGATGACGGCACCATCAACGACAAGCTGGCGCGTCAGGTCTTCGAAGGCGTGATCGCGGGTGAAGGCTCCCCGGCCGAGGTCGTGGCTGTGCGCAAGCTCGCGATCGTCTCGGATGAGAATGCACTCGCCGCCGCGGTCGACGAGGCTATCAGCGCAAATCCGGACATCGTCGACAAGATCAAGAGTGGCAAGACGCAGGCGGCGGGCGCGTTGATCGGATCGGTGATGAAGCAGATGCGCGGGCAAGCCGACGCGTCCCGGGTGCGCGAGCTGATCTTGGAAAAGATCGGTTAGGGGTTCACCGCCAAGAAGAGGAAGGCTGCCACCAGGACCAGATGAACGGCGCCCTGCAGTCGGGTTGCGCGGCCCGGAACCACAGTAAGAATCGCCACAACAACTGTCACCGCGAGCAACACCATCTGGGTGGCATCCAGTCCCAGCACCAGTGGACCCTCCAGCCAGATCGAGGCTACGGCGATCGCCGGTATGGTCAGTCCGATGCTGGCCATCGCGGAGCCGAAGGCGAGGTTGAGACTGGTTTGGATTCGATCCCGGCTTGCGGCCCGCGCTGCGGCCAGCGTCTCGGGCAGCAGCACGAGTAGTGCAATCACGACGCCGACGAAGGATGGCGGAAATCCGACCGCGGCCACGCCAGCCTCGATGGCAGGCGTTTCGACCTTCGCCAATCCGACGACAGCGACCAGCGCGATCAACAGCAGACCGAGGCTTGCGAACGCCTGCCTGTCGCTGGGTGGATCGGCGTGTTCCTCGTTCTCGACGACCTCGCCGGCGGAGGTCATCGGAAGAAAGAAATCTCTGTGCCGCCACGTCTGCGTGATCACGAACACGATGTACAGCGCCAGGGAGGCACTCGCGGCGAAAGCGAGTTGGGCCGGTGTGAACTCTGGACCCGGGTGACTAGTTGTAAAAGTGGGCAGCACCAAGCTCAATGTGGCCAAGGTGGTTACGGTCGCCAAGGCTGCACCCGAGCCCTCCGCGTTGAAGATCGTCAAGTGGTAACGCACGGCGCCGATGAGGAGAGCGATACCGACGATGCCATTGCACGTGATCATCACCGCGGCGAAAACAGTGTCCCGGGCCAGCGAAGCAGTCCCCGGGCCGCCTCCGATCATGAGCGTCACGATCAGGCCTACTTCGATGATCGTGACGGCGACCGCGAGCACGAGTGACCCGAATGGCTCGCCTATCCGGTGTGCGACGACCTCGGCGTGATTCACCGCGGCCAGGACCGCGCCAGCGAGCGCGATTGCGACAAGAACCTGGACGACGACGCCGGGTTTCCGGCCCCAGGTGAGCGCCAGCAGGACCGCTGCCAGCACGGGGACGATCACCGTCCACGAGAAGAGCCTGGAGAGCACAGCGGCCGCCATGGGGCAAGGTTTCCATACCGGCGCAGCCAGTTCAGACAACTGCACCGAACTGCACCCTGAGCCTGTCGGGGCCGCCCCTCTACGAGCTCGGCGCATGTCAACTCGGCGCATCTCAAACTGTCCGGCCTCCGCGATAGCGTCGAGCCATGGACTTCAAACTTGAACTCGTCGGAGTTCCCGTCAGCGATGTCGACCGCGCCAAAGCCTTCTACGTCGACCAGGTCGGCTTCACGCTCGATCACGATCACACAGTCGGTGAGGACATCCGCTTCGTGCAGTTGACTCCGCCAGGTTCCGCGTGCTCGATCGCCATTGGCAAAGGGCTGACACAGCTCACGCCGGGTGCGCTGGACGGGCTACAGGTCGTCGTTTCCGATATTTATGCAGCCCGAGCAGAGCTTGCCGAACGCGGAGTGGATGTCAGCGACGTCGACATGCTGCCGTGGGGATCATTTGTGTATTTCAGCGATCCCGACGGCAACCGCTGGGCTGTCCAGCAAGTGCCCGACTATACGCAGGCGCGTGGCGCGGACCAATGAGGGCTGGCCACGCTGTTAGGCCTTGCCGACGCGATCACCGCTGCGGGGACGCCTCACCGCCAAGAAGATCAGCAGTAGTCCACCGACCAGGCAGAGAAGCCCGATGGCAAGCCATGTCCGGCTGCCGGTCATGAAGCTGCCTTTGATCAAGCCGGCGCCCTGACCGATCCAGACACCGCCGACGAGGACCGCGAGGGCGCCGATGATCAAGCTGACCGTCCGCCCAACCTTGGATCGCATCCCGGATTCCTTTGCTACCGCGTGACTTGGAACAAGCGATCGTCGTCGCCTACTGGATCGCCTCTGCCGTCGGTGTTGGAGTTGGTCAACAACAGACTGCGACCATCGCTTGCGACGACCACGGTCCGGAGCCGGCCGTAATCCCCCCTGAAACGCGCAATCGGGTCGCCAGCCTTTGTGCCATCAACTGGAATCTCCCACAGCCGCTGACCCCGTAGCCCCGCCATCCATAGCTCCCCTTGCCAGTACGCCAAGCCTGAGGGTGAGGCATCGCGCGTGCGCCAGACAACCTTCGGATTGGTCATGCCGCGGACGTTGCCCGATCCTTCGACCTTTGGCCAGCCGTAGTTGGCACCCTTGGTGATCAGGTTCAGCTCGTCCCAGGTGTTCTGGCCAAACTCGCTGGCCCACAAGTGACCCGCGTCGTCGAAGGCAAGCCCCTGAACGTTGCGGTGGCCGTAGCTGTACACCTCGTTGTCGAACGGATTGCCCGGCGCGGGCCGACCATCGGTTCTGATTCTGAGGATCTTGCCCCCGAGTGAGTCCTTGTCCTGAGCCAGTCCGCCGCTTCCGCTCTCGCCGGTACCGACGTATAGGTAACCATCTGGACCGATCACCATCCGGCCGCCGTTGTGGATGAATCCTTTGGGAATGCCCTTGAGAATGACCTTCGGCGAGCCGAGCTCGCGGCCGTTCCAGCTCATCGAGGCAATTCGATTGTCGTTCGCGGCGGTGTAGTACGCGAAGACGGTCTTCTCGTCCTTGGTAATAGCGAGTCCGAGCAGGCCGCCCTCACCAGCCGGGTCTGCCTCGTCAATTGTCCTCACCACCGACTTCCTGCCGTTATCTACTCGGATGATCTTCCTGGCGTCGCGTTCATTGATCAGGAAACTGCCGTCCTTTAGTGGCACTAGACCCCAGGGTGCCTCGAGATCGGACGCGATCTCACGCGCGCGAGGCTCGCCGTGCGAGGTAACCGTGCTCGGAGTCGGACTGGCTGACTCTGGGTTTGGCGGCGGGGACGCGCTCGTCGGCGTCGGAGCTGCCGTACGGGTCTCAGGGCTGGGTGCGTTGGCAGCGTTGGCGCAACTGGTGATCAGCAGCAGCACACCACACGCAGCCGCGGACCGGAGGTGGCATGCCCAGACGTCCACAGTCTGGCCTGCCGGATCAACACTGATCATGTTCGCAAATCGGCAGAGTTCAAGATCTCGATCGCTTCCGGCTCGCCGACCAGCTTGATCTCGGCGACGCTGGTCCTGCCGTGGGCATACAACATCAGCTCACTCGGATTACCGACCAGGGTGACCGTCGATGCGCCGCTCACAGCACGGATGGTCTCCGGCGCTCCATCTGCCGCTGCCGTACCAAGACGCTCCAGCACTACCCCGACCTGGACTCGGCGGAACCATGCTCGACCCAGCAGCTTGAGCCGCCGCCACATCCACTCCTCGACATCGTCGCCGAGCTGGCGAGAGGTCTGCGGCGAGTCTCCAGCCCGGCGTACGTCTTCATGATGAATGAAGAACTCGGTTGTGTTCGCCCCCTCGTCGACGCCGGGGATCGCGAAGATCGAGAATCGTGCCGGACCCCGGCGAACTCGATCGACGAGCTCTGGGTACTCCCATCGTTGCTTGATTTCAGCCATCCGGCGCTCGTACAGGCTGGAAAGAGGCTTTGCGACGATGCCGCTCGCCCCGACCGGGTCGGTTTCGCGGATCCACAAGTGGGCAGCTAGGTCGTGGGTATCCCAGCCTTCACACAGCGTGGGTGCATCGGGCCCGACCTTGTCGAACAGGTCGCACAATGCGGCCCGTTCGGATCTGGCAAACGTCACGAGCGACCATGGTAGCGCCACCGGCTCAGCACCCTCCGCATCGTCACGCTCACACTCACGCCGAGGGTCACTCACCTTGGCGAGCCGCCACCATGATCGGCGAGCCGCTGCTTGGAAAGTTGACGGCTGACGCTGGCCGATGTTGGAACAATGGGCGCGTGACCGACGCAGTGCCGACCGTGGCCGGCAGCACACTTGACCCGGAAGTAGCAGCACTACTCAAGCGCGATCCAGCCGGACTCGTCACAGCAGTGATCCAGGAGGAGAGCACCGGCGAGGTGCTCATGGTGGGGTGGATGGACGACCTGGCCCTACACAAGACCATGACCACCGGGCGCTCCACGTTCTTCTCGCGCAGCCGGGGAGCCCAGTGGGTGAAGGGTGAGACGAGTGGTCACCGGCAATGGGTACGCGAGGTCCGGTTGGACTGCGATGGCGACACCGTGCTCGTCAAGGTGCATCAGGAGGGTGTGGCGTGTCATACCGGTGACCGCACCTGCTTCGATGCCCGCCAGCTAGCCGCTGTCGTCGTGGCGCATGCTGAGGAAGGCGGCAGGTGACCGAGGTTTCGCCGACGCTTGAGGAGTTCCGCAAGCTGGCGGTGGAACGCCGGGTCATCCCCGTCTACCGGCGCCTCCTTGCGGACGCTGAGACGGCGATCGGGCTTTATCGCAAGCTGGCGCGGAATCGGCCGGGCAGCTACCTGCTGGAGTCAGCTGAGCAAGGCGTGTGGTCGCGCTACTCGTTCATCGGTGTTCGCGCCGCCGCGACCTTGACCGAACAAGACGGGCGGGCAGTCTGGAAGGGGCATGCTCCAATTGGGCTGCCGGCCGGCGGAGATCCGCTGGAAGCCGTACGGGAGACCCTGCGTCTGCTGCACACGCCTCATGGCGAGGACCTGCCGCCATTCACGTCCGGGCTGGTCGGCTATCTCAGTTATGACGCCGTCCGCCGTGTGGAGCGGCTCCCTGACTCGTGCGTCGACGACCTGCGTATTCCCGAGCTCGCATTCCTTTTGGCGTCCGATCTTGGTGTCCTTGATCACCACAGTGGCGAGGTCTGGTTGGTTGCCAATGCGATCAACTTCGACAACACAGACGAGCGGGTTGACGAGGCGTACGCCGACGCTGCCGATCGGGTCGAGGCCATGACGAGGCTGCTCATAGAGTCCGTGCCCGCAGGTGTGGTATCGGCCAGCTTCGACCAGGCGGCCCTTCCGATCCGGCGGCAGCGGACCCCCGAGGACTACCAGCGGGCCGTGAGATCCGCAGTCGAGGAGATCAAGGCTGGCGAAGCGTTCCAGATAGTCGTCAGCCAGCGGTTCGAAGTCGACACGACCGCTGACGCATTGGACGTCTACCGTGTACTCCGCCTGACCAATCCCAGCCCGTACATGTATCTGCTGCGGCTCGACGACTTCGACATCGTCGGGTCGTCCCCGGAGGCACTGGTTACCGTCAAGGGGGCGACGGCGGTCACTCACCCGATCGCCGGCTCCAAGCCTAGGGGCGCCACTCCCGCCGAGGACGCTTCGTTCGAGGCCGAGCTCCTGGCTGATCCCAAAGAACGCGCCGAGCATGTCATGCTCGTCGACCTGGGTCGCAACGACCTCGGTCGGGTGTGCCAGCCCGGCACCGTGGAAGTGGTGGAGTTCATGGAAGTCCGCCGCTACAGCCACATCATGCATCTCGAATCGACTGTCACCGGCACCATTGCCGAGGAACGCACCGCACTCGATGTCGTCATGGCTGCCTTCCCGGCCGGCACGTTGTCTGGCGCGCCGAAGGTCCGAGCGATGGAGATCATCGATGAGCTCGAGGTCACCAGGCGAGGCCTCTACGGCGGAGTCGTAGGCTATCTGGACTTTGCCGGTGATGCCGATGCGGCCATCGCCATCCGTACCGCCGTGTTACGCGACGGCGTGGCCTACGTGCAGGCTGGCGGGGGGATCGTGGCGGACTCCGACCCCAAGACCGAGGATCAGGAAACCCAAAACAAGGCCGCTGCGGTGGTTCAGGCTATCTCGGTGGCTGAGAGCTTCGCGGCGCTCAGCCCCACGATCGCACTTCCGGTGGCCGGAGCCTGGGCGGGATGAGAAGCAGGGCACTAGCCTTCGGCTGTTTGCTTTCCGGCGGCGCGCTCGCGTTGATCGCCAGTGCGCAACCCTGGTGGCGGGCCACCGGCGACGGCCTGGCCGTGACGTTCACCGGAACTCAAGCCACAGCTGGACTAAGTCAAGCACTCGCGATCGTCGCGCTCGCTGGAACATTGTTGATGCTGGCGCTGCGGGCCCGTGGCCGCCGGGTGGTCGGAGCACTTCTGGCCGTCCTAGGGCTGGGGATCGGGCTCGCCGGAGGCCTACGGCAGCAGCCGAGCGCTGACGCTGTCCGCAGTCAGGTGCGTGAGGTCAGCTTGGTCGATGCCTTCCGGCTGAGTACGACTGCGTGGCCCTGGATCTTTGCACTCTCGGGAGTGTTGATCGTCGTGGGCGCCGCTGTGACCATCATCACGGCGGGCAGCTGGCCATCTCGATCCAATCGTTTCCAGCCTCAGCTGGATCAAGCTGCGCCTGCGACTTCCGACGAGTCGGCTGAGCTGTGGAGGGCCATGGATGCCGGTGTCGACCCAACCTCAGATGCGAGCGTCGGAAATCGCGCGTCGCCGAACGGAGGAGGAGCGAGGGAAGTTGTTCTTCCTCCGCAAGCGAGGACGGCGGCGGCGGATTCACAGCGCGATGCGCGAGCGGCTGGGAATGGGGGTGATCACGACACGCCGACAGTTGCAGACCCCAAGATGCGCGATCCGGGCCCAGGAGACACAATGGATGGCACCGAACAGGCGCGGCAATGAACCCTGGTCAACCAGGAGATACATTCCGGGCGACGAGGAGCGCGGTCGGCGGGAGCGCGAGGCCTAGCCGGTGGAGATTGTCCCGGGGATCGACACACTCCTGGACGGAATGCAGATCCCGAGCAGCAGAAACGAGGGAACCATGGCAGGCACAGCCGAGCGGTCAGGGCAGGGCGCAGACGTGACATATGTGGTGAACCGCCGCGGCAAGCACGTGCACCACGGCCGGACCGTCGCGGCATGGACCGGATCGACCATCGCTTTGGTGGCGTTCATTCTCGGCGCGATCGCTGTGGTGTTCAAGATGTGGCCGCTGTTCTGGGTGTCCGTTGGGCTAGCCGCCGTGGCCCTGATCGTGACCGTGGTCCTGCAGCGCATGGGCTACGGAGCGAACTGAGCGGTTGCGATCATGGGTGCCTTAGATGAGATCCTGGCCGGAGTCCGGCAGGATATGGCGGTTCGGCAGGACCGGATTCCGCTGGAACGACTGAAGGAACGATGCCAGCACATCGATCCGGCGATTGATCCGATGCCGCGCTTCCGCGGTCCGGGGGTTGCGGTGATTGCCGAGGTCAAGAGGTCGAGTCCCAGCAAGGGCGCCCTGGCCGAGATCGCCGATCCGGCGGCACTGGCTGTGGAGTACGAGGCCGGCGGTGCGGCGGCGATTTCTGTGCTGACCGAGCAGCGGCACTTCGCCGGATCCTTGGATGATCTGGTACGGGTTCGTTGCGCAGTTGACATACCCGTTCTTCGTAAGGACTTCATCCTTACCGCCTACCAGCTTTTCGAGGCGCGTTCCGCGGGCGCGGACATGGTGCTATTGATCGTTGCTGCGCTGTCCGACCCTGAACTGGTATCGCTGGTCGAGCGTGCTCGGTCAATCGGGCTCACTCCGTTGGTCGAGGTGCATACCGCGGAGGAGGTGCGACGGGCGATCGACGCTGGCGCTTCGATCATTGGTGTTAACGCCCGCAATCTGCAGACGCTCAAGGTCGATCCATCGCTCTTCGCGCTGCTGGCGCCCCTGATTCCGGACAATGTTGTCCGGATAGCGGAGTCCGGGGTCCGGGGACCGCGCGATGTGATCGACTTGGCGCGAGCCGGCGCGGACGTCGTCCTGGTCGGCGAGGCTCTGGTGACAGGCCGGGATCCACGCAGCGGCGTCGCGGACTTGGTGGCCGCAGGCGCGCACCCGGCGGTGCACAAGCCCTAGCGGCTCACCGGGCACTACACGCTCGCATCACAGTAAGGAATCGAGTTGTCAAGGCAGTCGATTGCGACCTCAGGGCTGCCCCTCAGTGGTGGCCTGCCGGACGCCAGCGGCCATTTCGACCGGTTCGGCGGCCGATTCGTCCCTGAAGCGCTGTATGCGGCGCTCTTGCAGCTGGAACGAGAGTTCCACGCGGCTACGGCCGATCCCGCTTTCCAGGCCGAGCTCGGCGAGCTGTTGGCTGACTACACCGGTCGGCCGAGCCCCATCACCGAGGCCAGGCGATTCAGCCACCATGCGGCTCGAACTCAGACCGGACAGATCCCGATCATCGTGCTGAAGCGTGAGGATCTAAACCACACCGGCTCGCACAAGATCAACAATGTGCTCGGGCAGGCGCTACTGACGCGGCGGATGGGAAAGACCCGCGTCATCGCCGAGACCGGCGCCGGCCAGCACGGTGTCGCGACCGCTACCGCGGCCGCGCTCTTCGGACTCGACTGCACGATCTATATGGGCAAGATCGATACCGAGCGGCAGGCCCTCAATGTCGCCCGGATGCGGCTCCTGGGTGCCGAAGTGATCGCGGTCGAGTCCGGCACGCAGACGCTGAAAGACGCAATGAACGATGCACTCCGCGACTGGGTGGCCTCCGTCGACGACACCCACTACCTCATCGGGACAGTCGCAGGACCACACCCCTTCCCGATGGTGGTTCGGGAGTTTCAGCGAGTGATCAGCACCGAGGCCCGAGCCCAGATACTTGATCGCTACGGTCGGCTGCCCGATGCGGTGGCAGCATGCGTTGGCGGTGGTTCCAACGCGCTGGGTATCTTTGCCGATTTCATCCCGGACGCCACCGTCGCCTTGTATGGTTTCGAGGCTGGCGGCGAGGGCATCGACACCGGACGCCACGCAGCGACCATATCGGCGGGGGAGATCGGCGTGTTGCACGGGATGCGGACGTTCGTACTCCAAGACGAGGATGGCCAAACCAGGGCCTCGCACTCGATCTCGGCCGGACTGGACTATCCCGGGGTCGGGCCCGAGCACTCCTGGCTCGCCGAGGTTGGTCGCGCGCACTATCAGCCGATCACCGATGCCGAGGCTATGGAGGCATTTCGGCTGCTGTCGCGCACCGAGGGAATCGTGCCAGCGATCGAGTCCGCGCATGCCCTCGCCGGGGCGCTCACACTGGCGCCTCGCATACCGAAGAACGGGTCCGGAGAGCCTCCATTGATCTTGGTCAACCTCTCCGGCCGCGGCGACAAGGACGTCGACACCGCTATCACCTGGTTCGGTCTGGACACCACCGGCACGTCCACGGAGTCGACGGGTGCCGCGAGTAGCACCCAGCCGAAGCCGTGAGCATCGACCCAGGACACACCGGGCAGCGACTCCTTCAGATCCGAGCTGAGGGCCGCGGAGCCTTGGCGGGCTTCCTTCACGTCGGTTACCCGACTGTCGATATCTCACTGCGGGCGATCAAGGCACTCACCGGGGAAGGCGAGTCCGAGGGCGTCGACCTCGTCGAAGTCGGCATGCCGTACAGCGATCCCGTGATGGATGGGGTGACCATCCAACGTGCCGGCACCAAGGCGCTGGACCGTGGCGTACGGACACGGGACGCGTTCGCAGCCGTCGAAGCCGTGGCAAGCCGCGATACTCCAGCAGTGGTGATGACTTACTGGAACCTCATCGAGCGCTACGGGGCCGACCGGTTTGCACGTGATCTTGCCTCGGCTGGAGGCGCAGGTGCGATCACGCCGGACCTCACCCCGGACGAGGCGGGGGAGTGGTTCGCGGTCTCCGACGATCACGAGCTGGACCGAATCTTCCTCGTCTCCCCATCCTCGACCGACGAGCGTCTCCGCTCGACCGTGGCGGCCTGCCGGGGATGGATCTATGCCACCTCGTTGATGGGAGTCACCGGGCCCCGCGCACAGATGTCGACCGCTGCTCCCGAGCTCGTGCGGCGAGTGCGTCAGGTCGATTCGTCCGCAATGGTGGGCGTCGGCCTCGGCGTCTCGACTGGCGCCCAGGCTGCTGAAGTGACACGCTTCGCCGACCTGGTGATCGTCGGTTCCGCCCTAGTCAAGACGCTGCTGGATGCCGAAGATGCCGGGCGACCGGAGGACTTGAGCGGTCTGCGTGGCCTGGTCGCCGATCTTGCCGCTGGCGTACGTGCTGGCCACATTGAGCAGGGTGAGGATGAACGTTCGCCGGCCGCAGAATCGGGAACTTCACACAGATCGCCAGGGTTAGTCGGGTCGTGAGCCGCAGCGCAGGATTCGGCCCCAAGAGATCCGACGGGTCATGGTCGGTCAGCGGACCTGCTGACATGGCGCGTATGAGCATCGTCGCCTGCTCCCTCGTGGCCCTCGGTATGTTGCTGTTGATCTCCGGTTGCACGGCGGCGCCCAGCGCGCCGGGTGGCCAGCAGAATGCCGACCCAGCCGGCTATCTGGGCGGATCTTCCCTGCCCGAGCCCTATTCAATGCCGGAGGTTTCTCTCACCGACACATCTGGACGGCCCTATAACTTGGCGACGACGCCGTCGAAGCCGGTTACCCTGCTCTTCTTCGGTTACACCAATTGCCCCGACGTCTGTATCGCCGTGCTCTCCGACGTCTCGCTGGCCTTGCAGCGGATGACCCCGGCGGATCGGGACCAGATCCAGCTCGTCTTCGTGACCACGGATCCGGCCCGTGACAAAGAGAAGCAGATCCGGACCTATCTCGATCGCTTCAATGCATCCTTTGTGGGTCTGACCGGCTCGCTGTCGACCATCAAGCGCGCCGCTGGGGAGGTCGGGGTTGACATCCAGGGGATGAAGAGGCTCCCCAGCGGCGGCTACGAGGTGGGCCACTCGGCACAAGTGATCGGGTTCGATCACGACTCGGGAGTCGTGCTCTGGACCCCGGGCACCTCTATTGCCGCACTCAAGCATGACTTCGCATTATTGGTGGAGCGATCGCGTTGAGCGCTCCGATTGCCACCACACCGCGACTCGCCGGCCTCGCCTCCTGGATCTCCACTGCCGCCCGGCTCGTACTCGGGGCGGTGTTCCTGATCGCTGGGGGGCTCAAGGTCATTGATCCGCAGTCATCTGTTGCCGCGGTACGCGCCTACCGGTTGCTGCCGTCCTCACTTGCGAACGTCGTTGGATGGGGTCTTCCGTTTGCTGAGATCGCTTTGGGGCTCTTGTTGCTTACCGGGATCGCCACGCGTGTCGTCGCCGCAGCGAGCGCGATTCTGCTGGTGATATTCATCGCCGCGGTCGCGTCCGCGGCAGCGCGTGGCCTCAGCATCGACTGCGGATGTTTCGGCGGAGGCGGTGATGTTGCCCCCGGGCAAACCGCGTACGGCCTCGAGATCCTTCGCGACATAGGCCTGCTGCTGTTGGCTGTCTGGCTGGTGTGGAAGCCGCGCAGCCGGTTTACGCTGGATCGGTTCTCCAGTGCGCAGTATGAGACACGGGAATTGCCATGAGCAGCACGAAGAATCTCAATGCCCGCGAGCGGGCCCGGCTGGCAGCCGACCAGGCTGCGGCTCGTAAGCGCGACCAGCGGATCTTGCTCTCGGTGGTCGCTGCCTTTGTGGTGGTGGTGGTAGCAGGCGGGATCCTCTTCCAGGGCTGGCGTACCAGCCGATCACCGTCTGCGACGCCGTCCGCGTCAGCATCGGCGAGTCCGGTCGCCATCACCAATGGGCGCCCAATCCCTCTCGGCTCGGCCGCTGCGCCGGTGACGATCACCTTGTACGAGGACTTCCACTGCCCGCACTGCGGCCAGTTCGAGGAGCAGTTCGGACCCACCATCACGCAAGCTCAAGAGTCGGGAGCGGCGCGGGTTGAGCTCTACCCGATGTCCTTCATCGACGAAGGCTCCGTGACGGCGGCGAATGCGATGGCTTGTGCAGCTGAAGCCGGCTTCGGTCAGGCCTACTATCTGGGGTTGTTCGCCAACCAGAACTTGCAGTGGAGTGATCCGCAGTTGATCGAGTTGGCCTCGAAGGTTGGCGGATCGCCCTCGGAGACATTCAAGACCTGTGTGAACAGGCGAGCCCATGCCGACTGGGTGACTTCCATCAACGCAGCCGCCGACACGAATGGAGTTCAACAGACCCCGACCATGCTGATCAACGGCAAAGAAGTTGATATCGCGACGCTGACTCCCGACTCGCTCAAGGCGATGATCACCGACGCGGCTCAGAAGTAGCGAACATCGCAGCGAGCGCAGCGAGCCATCAGACACAGCGAGCTTGGCGAGCGAGGCAATCAAACTCGGATCGCGCTCCGGCGTGCTGAGGAGGAGCGAGGGGACACGCTTTTCGTCCCGGAGTGACGACGAAGTAGGCGGCACCGAGAGCGCGATCCGGGCCCGCGATGTTCGCGCCGCCGATCTGCAGGAGGGGCCGACGAAACGCATCAAGAGCAGAGCCTGTTTTCCGAGACAGTCGTTTCGTCGGAGCCGACGAAGACGGCGGCTAACCGGCGAACATCGCAGCGAGCGCAGCGAGCCATCAGACACAGCGAGCTTGGCGAGCGAGGCAATCAAAGTCGGATCGCGCGCCGCTGTGCTGAGGAG